>Ga0134121_10002276_pt1 | contig 16819 bp, 7 predicted proteins | sample KB301_FD_96463 | JGI IMG/M metagenome (GOLD analysis project Ga0134121, IMG submission 96463) | Terrestrial soil microbial communities without Nitrogen fertilizer from Kellogg Biological Station, Michigan, USA - KB3-0-1 | ecosystem: Environmental > Terrestrial > Soil > Unclassified ... | reverse complement strand
CAATCACGCTCACCGGCCCCGGCTGGCTCACGTGCGATCGCGGAGCGAACATCCACAATCGCAGCGGCGGGCTGTTCGACGCGCAGCAGGACACGGGGATCTTTCGCCAGGGATTCGAGTGGTTTGCTTTCAACAACCATGCCGGAGCAGTGTTTCGCAAAAGCGGTGGAACCGGCACCGGCGGGCTCGGCGGAGGCGCTTATATCGTGAATGACGGCATCATCGATGTGCGCACGGGAACGTTTGCAATCGCCGGGGATTATTCGCCCTCGCCCTCGAGCGTTCTCAATCTTTATCTGGGCGGTCCGACGCCGGGGACACAGTTCAGCCGGTTGCAAGTCGGCGGCGCGATCACATTGACGGGCACACTGAACGTCGCGTTGACCAATGGATTTGTCCCCGCGCCCGCGAATTCCTTTCAAATTGTCTCAGGCAGCGCACGCACCGGAACCTTTGCCGTGATCAACACCGGCGCGCCCGGCAACGGGCAGGCGTTTGAACCTGTATACCAGCCGGACAGTCTGGTTCTGAACCTGAGAAACCCTCGGGCCACTTTCGCCACGAAGCTGGTTCTGGATAACGACGGGTTCCACATGCGGATTTCCGGCGTACCGAACGCGACGTATTTCATTCAAGCCGCCACACGCCTTGGACCGGCGGCGGACTGGGCGACCCTCGGGACAAATGTCTTCGCCAGCGGACAGATTGATTTCCTCGATCCGGACGCCACGCTGTTTTCGCAACGATTCTATCGCGCGGTCCTGGCACCTTGAACCCGTATGAGGCCGCGTTTGCATCCTGACAGGGCTTGCGTGTCTTCGGACCACTCGTCATTCTCCCGCCATGAAAACTTCCCTACGACTGCTTTTCGCGATTTTATTTTCGTCATGGCTTCCAGGTTCATCGGCGTTCGCCCATTCGGCGAATGAAGCCGCGCCGCGCGAAGATCAGCGGTGGAAGGATCGCCAGGAACTGCTCAACAAACGCGCCGCCGAGGCCGGGGAAAAGGCGCAGGTCATTTTCATCGGCGACTCGATCACGCAAGGCTGGGAAGGCGCCGGGAAAGAGGTCTGGGCCAGGTATTACGCTCATCGCAACGCCGTCAACCTCGGCATCGGCGGCGACCGCACTCAGCACGTCCTCTGGCGGCTCGACCATGGCAACCTCGATGGGCTGAAGCCAAAGGCCGCGGTGATAATGATCGGCACCAACAACTCCAACGGCGAGGACAACTCGGTTGATCAAATTGCGGACGGCGTGACCCCCATTGTAAAGAAACTCCGCGAAAAGCTGCCCCAGACCAAAGTGCTGCTTCTGGCGATTTTCCCGCGCAGCCAGAATCCGAGTCCGCAACGGGGAAAAATCCTCCAGGTAAATCAAATCATCCGGAAACTCGCCGACGACCAGAATGTTTTCTGGATCGACTTCGGTCACAAATTTGTAAACGACGACGGCACAATCCCGAAAGATCTGATGCCCGACTATCTGCATTTGTCGAAGCGCGGTTATGAAATCTGGGCCGAAGCGATCGAGGAAAAACTGGCTCAGTTGATCGGCGATCAACCGGTGAAGGCGGCGAAACCGTCTGAACGTGCTGCCGGCGTCTCGCCGGAAGGGTCCGGGGCAAGCCTCACCGGCGAATGGAGCTGGACTATGGAAACGCCGAACGGACCCGTGACCGCTGCACTGGTTCTCAAACAGGACGGCGACAAAGTAACCGGCAAATTTCAGCGCGACGAAACCCGCTGGCTGGAGATTGAGAACGGCAAGGTGACCGGCAACGAATTCTCCTGGGTCGTGAAACGCGACCGCCCGGATGGCAGCATCATCACCTACAACATGACCGGAAAGCTGGCCGGCGATACCATCAAAGCGAAGGCAACCACAAAGCTCGATGGCGCCGATGCGATGAGCGAGTGGACCGCAAAGAGGAAGTAGTTCCGAAAGACTCAACGCGCGTCGTCTGCTTCGAAGCGACGGTATTTTTCGCTCTCGCAGCAGGAAATTGAGCTTCGTCGTTCGACGCCGCGACATTGACCGCCGTCACCATTCCGACCACAAGAGCGCTGCGTCCGCTGTATTCCGGCTCCCCAGGACCACCGCGTTGTTTGGCCGGACTATGAGCTTGATCACGGCGGAAACTCATGCTGTAGTGAGTCCGGAAAATTCTCCCGTCTCTTCCGAGAATCAACGAGTGTCACCATTGACCTAAAAAGGAGTAACCATGCAAACAAGAAGAAGAAGCATCAATCGGTTGTGTTGTCCCGTCGCCACGCTGGCCATCATCCTGGCCGCCGTTTCCGTCCGCGCGACCGATTGGAACGTCCCGGGCGACTTCGCAACCATCCAGGACGCGATCAACAGTTCGAGTGTCGTTAACGGCGACCAGATCCTGGTGGGAGCCGGGTCGCATGCCGGCGCCGTGGTCAACAAGTCCGTCACCATCACGGGAACGGAAGGCGCAATCATCAACTCGGGTCCCCTTCATCCCGCGGGGCTCGTCCAGGGATTCCGACTGGTTGCGGGCGCGGACGGTTGTTCGATCAATCATCTCGCATTCACCGTGGACCTTGCCGTGTTCAACAGTGCGGACGGGATCAACGATGTGACGGTGTCGCACTGCACGTTCGAGAATCCAATCCAGGCGATAACCGCGTGGGGCGGCAGTCGCTGGGACATCAGCCACAACACCATCAACGATCTTCGAACGCGCTGCGGAGGCGGGATCGGGATATTGATCGGCGACTACAACGGGCGCAACATTCAGGACAACGTTGTCGCCCACAACAAAATCACCGGCACTCTGCACGTGAGCGCGGGAGATTGCGGCGGATACAACGGTACCGGGATTGTTTTGTACTCCGATTTCCGCTTCGGAAGAATCGGCGCGGCGTCCATCGCCTACAACCGCGTCGTGAAGAATTCGATCGGGCTTGTCAGCGACACGCCAACCGTCGTGGACGTGGCGGCGATCGAACTGACCGACACAAGCGAACTGGTCGGCGTCATCCACGATGACGCGATCGGTTTCAATGACCTGCGCGAAACCGTCCTGCAGATCGTTCTCACGCCTTCGGGACTCGACGCCGAGAACAACATTTCGAGGAACCTCGGTGAAAACCGGGGGCACGGACTCCATCCGTCGGCGTTTGCACCGGGCGGGAATTAGGCGGCAGCCAAAGGATGCGCGCGGGCGGCGAGCGGAAAGGAAACCCGCTTGCCGCTCAACGCCGCCTGATAGACAGCCATCACCATCTCGACCGCCCAGGCGCCGTTGCGTCCGCTGCATTCCGGTTCGCGGTTCTTCGAGACAGCGTCAAGCCAGTCGCCGACCGGATCGAGGTTGTGCGCGGAAGGTGACTTCAGCACCGACGGATCGAGCGGCTGCCAGTCGTCGGTTTTGCCTTCCGCCTTCCAGTCCGTTGATCGGCGGATAAAAACATTCGGTGCGATGTCGCAGTTGATCCGCGCGGCGCCTTTGCTTCCGAAAAACTCAATGCCCCAGTGTCCAACGGTCGCGCGCAATTTTGCCGCGCTGGTGAACGTGGCGTTGACGCCGCTCGGGAAAACGAACTGAGCGAACACTTCGTCGCCCGCAACGTACCCGACGTTGTCCTGCACAATGCGGCGGTCAGCAGGCACGAGGTCGCGTCCCTTCCAAAGCACACGCGCGCTGCACCAGAGCGGATCGCCCAGGAACAACCGCAGCAGATCGAACAGGTGCGAGCCAAGCACCATCATGTCCTCGCCACCGGCGCGGGCGTCTTGCTTGCCGAACGCACGCGCTTCGACGATGTCCCCGATCAGCCCTTCCACGATCGCCTGTTTCAATCGAACCATCACCGGCGTCATCCGCATCGTGTGCGCGACGGCGATCTTCAACCCGCGTTTGTCCGCCTCGGCAAGCAGTTCGTCGGATTCAATCGGAGCGGTGACGAATGGTTTCTCGCAATAGATGTGCGCCCCGACACGAAGCGCGGCCAGCGCAATGGCGTGGTGCTCGTCTGACTGCCGCATGGCGATGCTGACGAGGTTCGGGCGCTCCTTTTCCAACAACTCGCGATAGTCGGCGTAAGTACGAGGCGCGCCAATCTTCGCAGCCGTCTTCGCGCGGCCGTCGGGGTCGGGATCACCGAGTGCGGCGAGTTCGATGCCGCGACGATAGTTGAAAATGCCGTCGAGTCCGTGGCCGTAATCGCCGTGGCCGGTGAGCCCTATGACCGCGGCCTTCAATCTGGTTTCCGGGTCGGCAGCGCGCCCGCGAAAACCCGCCGCCACGACAAGGGCGCCCGAAGCGGACAGGCGAATAAACTCACGTCGTGGCAGAGAAAAACTCCGCGCGTCCATGTCCGCAATAATGCGACGTCGTGACGCAGAGTTCAATCACGCGTTTGCCATCGTGCGGCGCGGATTCCTCGCGCGAAGACAATGAACGAACCGACGATTCGACAATTCGCCGTTACTTGGCGCCCTGGTCAATCCAAGCGCGAATCAATCCCACTTGTTCCGCGGTCAGTGGCTTGGGAGGAGGTCCAAAGCCGCCGGGACCTCCCGGGCCGCGGCCTCCGCCTCCGGCACCTCCAGCGCCGCCGGGCCGACGGTTGCCGGGGCCGCCTGGACCACCGGGTCCGCCCGGGCCGCCCGGTTTGCGCTTCGGCGGCATGGCAATGTCATCGTTGAGTTGCGCAGCCGCGGCAACGAGCACACTTTTCTTGCTATTGCCAGCGACAACCACTTTGCCATCTTCACCGCCCTTCAACACGGCTTCGAGGCTGTCCAGGCGCAATTCACCCTTTTGGCGTTCTTCGCCGTGACAGCGAAAACAGGAGGCTTCGAAAAGCGGGCGGATGTCTTTCGCGTATGTCAGGCCCTTGTTGCCCGAGGCTGGCGGCAGCTTGCTAACGTCGATCTTGCTGATGTCGAATTTTTTTTCGGCGGCGAAGGCAGACCATCCCGCGGTAATGAGGCCCAAAACAAACAAAGAGGAGATGTTTTTCATAGGTTAAAGCTGACCATGCTGTTCATTTGAGAGGGGAGACAACGTCGGTCCCAGACTGGTTACAGTTCTTTTTTTGCCACCGGCCTCTTGCCGGGAAACCGCCTTCCGGTGGTGCTTTAATGCGGCAGGCCGCACGCGCATGCTGCTGGCTGAGCTGCCGGCGCAGTCTTGATCGGATCGTAATTCAAGTATGGCCCCAGCCATTTTTCCACTTCCTGCAAGGTCATTCCTTTGCGGAGATGGTAGTCGAGAAGCTGGTCGCGCCCGAGTTTGCCGACGGCAAAATATTTTGACTCCGCGTGCGCGAAGTAAAGCCCGCTCACGCTGCTGCCCGGCCACATGGCGCAGGTCTCGGTCAACCGGATGCCCACGTTTCTCTCGACGTCGAGGAGTTCCCACAGAATCCGCTTCTCCGTGTGATCAGGACAGGCGGGATAACCGGCCGCCGGACGAATGCCGCGATACTTCTCCTCGATGAGATCTTCGCAAGTGAACTTCTCGGTCCCGCCGTAACCCCATTCCTGGCGCGCGCGCTTGTGCAGGTATTCGGCGAAGGCCTCAGCGAGGCGGTCCGCCAGCGCTTCGGCCATGATGGCGTTGTAGTCGTCGTGCCCCGCCTTGAATTTCTTCACCAGCTCATCCAAACCGAAGCCAGAGCTGACGGCGAAAGCGCCGATGTAATCAGCTGATGGTCGAGAGTTGATGGTTAATGGCGGCTTCGGCGCGATGAAATCCGCCAGACACCAGTTTGGCGAGCCGTCGGTCTTTTCGATCTGCTGGCGGAGGAAATGGAAGGTCGTCAGAGCTTTTGCGCGGGTCTCGTCCGTATAGAGTTCGACGTCGTCGCCGACCCGGTTTGCCGGGAAAAAGCCGTACACCCCCCGCGGTTGAAGCAAAGACCTCCCGACGATTTCATCCAGCAGCTTTTGCGCGTCGGCGAACAATTTGCGGGCTTCCTCGCCGTGTTTCTCGTGATTCAAAATTGCCGGGTAACGCCCCCGGAGTTCCCAGGTGTGGAAGAACGGCGACCAGTCGATGAACGGGGCGAGATCCGCGAGGCGTATTTCGAGCTTCGGATTCCGGCTTTCGGATTTGAGATCGGAAGACGATACGCGAACGCCCGTGAACTCCGGTTTGGGCGGGTCGTCGTGGTTCAGCTTCGGCGCCCGTGCCCTGGCTTCCTCGATGCCGATCAACTTCTGCCGCGTCCCGGCGTGCTGGGCCCGGACGCGATCATATTCGGCGAGCACCTGTTGCACGAAACCGGGCTTCAGGTCGGGACTGATGAGATTGCTGACCACCGGCACAGCGCGGCTCGCGTCGAGGACGTGGACGACCGGCTCCGAATAGCCCGGCGCAATTTTCACAGCCGTGTGGGCCTTGCTCGTGGTCGCGCCCCCGATCAGCAGCGGAAGTTTCAATCCTTCGCGTTGCATCTCCCTGGCGACGTGCGCCATCTCGTCCAACGACGGCGTAATCAGGCCGCTCAGGCCGATGACGTCCACCTTTCGCTCGCGCGCCGTGGCAAGAATCTTTTCACACGGCACCATGACCCCGAGGTCGATCACTTCGTAATTGTTGCAGCCAAGCACAACCCCCACGATGTTCTTGCCGATGTCATGCACGTCACCCTTCACCGTGGCGAGCAACACCCTGCCCTGCGCCCGGCTGATCTGACCGGCGTTGGCCCGTTTCTCGGCCTCCATGAAAGGCGTGAGGTAGGCCACGGCTTTCTTCATCACGCGGGCGCTTTTCACAACCTGGGGCAGGAACATTTTTCCCGAGCCAAACAAATCGCCCACGATGTTCATGCCGGCCATCAGCGGGCCCTCGATGACGGCGATCGGGCGGCTGTGTTTCTTCCGCGCCTCTTCGGTGTCCGCTTCAACAAAAGTGTCGATGCCCTTGACCAGGGCGTGTTCGAGGCGCTGTTCGACGGTGCCCTTCCTCCATTCTTCCTCCGCCTTTTGAGTGGTTTTTTCGGAGGTGCCGGCGTGCTTCAATTTTTCACCGTAGTTGACCAGGCGCTCCGTGGCGTCCGGCCGCCGATTCAGCAGGACGTCCTCGACGAGTTCGAGCAAGTCCTTCGGGATCTCCTCATAGACCTCGAGCATGCCGGCGTTGACAATCCCCATGTCGAGCCCCGCTTTGATGGCGTGATAAAGGAAGGCGCTGTGCATCGCCTCCCGGACCACGTTGTTGCCCCGGAAACTGAAACTGACGTTGCTGATGCCTCCGCTGACCTTCGCCAGTGGCAGATTCGCCTTGATCCACGTGGCCGCGCGAATGAAGTCCACGGCGTAGTTCGCGTGTTCCTCGATGCCGGTGCCGACAGTGAGGACGTTCGGGTCGAAGATGATGTCCTGCGCCGGAAAGGCAATCCGTTGCGTGAGCAACTGGTAGGCGCGTTTGCAGATCTCGATCTTCCGCTCGAAGGTGTCCGCCTGGCCGCGTTCGTCGAACGCCATCACGACGACGGCGGCGCCGTACCGGCGCACGAGTTTCGCCTGCTCGAGAAACTTCGCTTCCCCCTCCTTGAGCGAAATCGAGTTAACGATGCCTTTGCCTTGAATACATTTCAAACCCGCCTCGATCACGCTCCATTTGGACGAGTCAACCATGATCGGGACGCCGGCGATATTCGGCTCGGTCATGATGTAGTTGAGGAATTTTGTCATCGCGGCGGCGCCGTCGAGCATGCCCTCGTCCATGTTTACGTCGAGCGCCTGCGCGCCGTTCTCGACCTGCTGGCGCGCGACCTGCACGGCCTCCTCGTAATTTCCGGCGAGGATCAATTTGGCGAATCGGGGCGAGCCGGTGACGTTGGTGCGCTCGCCAATGTTCACAAAATTCGTCTGCGGCGTGACCGTGAGCGCGTCCGTGCCGCTAAGCCGCAGATATGGTTCGGCCTGCGGCGGTGTGCGTGGAACCAGGCCGCGCACCGCCCCGGCAATCGCGCGGATGTGTTGCGGAGTCGTGCCGCAGCATCCGCCAACGATGTTGAGCAGCCCGGCCTCGGCCCACTCGCGAAGATGGGGCGCGAGCGTTTCAGGTGTTTCGGGAAAGCCGGTCGGCAAGAGAGGATTCGGCAACCCCGCGTTCGGGTACGCGCTGACATAGATGGGTGCAACACGGGACAATTCCTCGACGTGCGACCGCAGCTCCTTGGGCCCAAGCGCGCAATTCATTCCCACGCTCAGCAACGGCACGTGGGAAACGGAATTCCAGAAGGCTTCCACCGTCTGGCCGGTGACGCCGCGATCGCCGTCTTTCTGAATGAAGGTCACCGAAGCGAGGATCGGGATCGTCGGCTTGCCCGGTTCCGGTTCAGCGCCGCAAGGCAACGGATTGATGCCGCGCTCCTCGAACAACTTCAGGATGGCGAAAAAAGCGGCCTTGGCATTCAGCGTATCAAAAATCGTCTCGACCAGCAGGACATCGGCTCCGCCATCGAGAAGGCCGCGGGCCTGGTCGTAATAGGCTGAGGCAACTTCATCGAACGTCGCCCCGCGCGCGGCCGGATTGTTCACATCCGTTGAAATCGAGGACGTCTTGTTTGTTGGTCCCATCGCGCCTACGACGAAGCAGACCCGCCCGGGATCGGCGGCCATCACTGCTTCAGCCGCGCCGCGAGCGCACCGGGCGGCCGCGACATTGATCTCGTAGGCGAGGGACTCCAGGCCGTAGTCGGCAAGCGATAACGCCTGGGCGTTGAACGTGTTCGTTTCAATCAGGTCAGCGCCTGCCTCGAGGTATTGTTTGTGAATACCTTCGATGATCTCCGGCTGGGTCAGGGAAAGCAGGTCGTGCAGGCCTTTGAGATCCTTGGGCCAGTTCTTGAACCGCTGACCACGATAGGCCGCTTCGTCGAGCTGATGCTGTTGCACGACGGTGCCCATCGCGCCATCCAGAATGACGATACGACCGCGCAGCAATCGCTCGAGTTCTTTGGCTCGATTCGGCTTAGACTTCATCTCGAGAGTCCGGTCAACCATTCGGCTTAACCTCTACGCTAACGCCAGTTTTATGTAAATATCAATTTATCATGATTTGAAGATATGATTCCCAGTGCTCTGATTATACGTCTCGACGGGATGACGCGTTACCTGTGCGCGAACGCCCGATTTCACACACAATGCAGAAGAACGAGTCGCGCGGGCCGTGCGGGCGGACAGCATGACTCTCGACGAATGATATTCGTTACTCCCTTCTCGCCCGGAAACTTCGAGGTCTATTCCAAAACCAAAGCGCGGTAGAACTGGCAAGAATGATTGGTGCTGCCTGTGTCAACGTACTGCCAGCTGCCGTTCGCCGCACTGTTCGTAGCCAACGCGGTCCACTCAGACAGATCGGTTGAGGCTTGAATGACGTAGGTGGGGCCGACGATTCCCACCAAACGCAGGGTGCATTCCCCGTTGGGGCCAACCTCCAGGGAATCCAGTCTCAACGCCGAAGCCAGTGACAGCGTCGCCGGTGAACTGACTGCGACGCCCGCGGAGTTGCTGACTTCGACGGAATAATCCCCGGCCTGACCGGATTGGACGTTGGTCAGCGAAAGAGTCGCATCAACCGCATCCGGAATCGGAACGCCCTCCCGACTCCACTGGAAGTTCAACGGCCCAGTCCCGTCTGCGGCGACGCTGAAGGTCACATCCGTTCCGGGATAGACAGTCTTGCCTTGAGGTTGAGCCGTAATCGAGGGTGGGATAAGAACCGTGAGTGTTGCAGCTGAACTGACCGCTTCACCCGCCGCGTTGCCTACGACGACGGAATACTCACCTGCATTCGAAGGTAGCACGCCGGTGAAAGAGAGCGCCTGGTTCGTTTCACCCGGGATATTCGTCCCGCCCACGCGCCATTGGAACAGAAAGGGCGGCGTTCCCGTTATCCCGACAGTCATGGTTGCGTTCGTGCCGGCGATGACCGTCTGACTCTGTGGTTGAGTCGTGATCGCCGGTGGTTCGATCACCGTCAGTACCGCCCCGGTGCTAACAACCGTCGAGGCGGTGTTGCTCACCAGCACGCGATAGAGGCCGGCTTGAGGAGGCTGCACACCGGTCAGATTCAGAAAATTGTTCGTCGCTCCGTCGAGATTCGTCCCGTTGAACTGCCATTGATATGCGGGCGCCGGCAAACCGCTGGCGTAAACATTGAAATGGGCGTCGGCGCCGACCGGGATCGTCTTACTGACAGGCTGCTGGTTTATCGTCGGCGGTACGCTGAGATCGTAGTTGAGCTGAACCGTCCCTCGCGCGTCGTTTACGCCGTCTACGACGATGTAGTAAAGCGTGTCGGTGAGCGCCGCGAAGCCCACGCGATCGCCGCCATTCCCGGCCTGATTGTCGCACGTGACGGACTGCAGGTTTTCATAAGTCACGGGCTGACCGGGAGGGACCGTGTAAACTGCCAGCACCGTATTAAAATCGCTGCCGTCCGTGTTGAGGTTCATCACTCCATTTACAGGCGGGACATAGGAATACCATTCGGAAGCGCCGCCGATGACTCCGCAATGATTGGGCTCGCCTGATTCCTTGGTCGATCCGAAGGTGCTGAAAATCTGGGTCCCTGTGTAGCCCGAAGCCGTTCCGCCGGACAGTTTCCTTGCCCGGATCGAGCCGAGACTCGTCTTCTGCAGACGCGACGGCGCCGCCGCCTGGGTCGTCTTCGTCAATTCGGCCAGCTCCCCAAACTTGTTCTCCGACGAAACATCCGCAAGGCGGTTGTCCGTGATGTTTATCTGCACGTTGACGGGGTCACTTATGGCTTCGGCACCTGTCAACGCGTCCTGCACGCGCACGAAGTAGATTCCCACTTTGGACGCCTGCAGATTGTCTATCGTCAGAATATTCTGAGTCGCACCCGCAACAGGCTCGCAGTTGCGGTACCACTGGTAGCGAGCGGAACCCAGAAGATCGACCGTCAGTGTAAGACTGTCACCGGGCAGACCGACCTTGATTGTTGGCGTGATCGACAGGATTCCCAGCAAGTTCTCGAGCAAATTGACGTTCCAGTTCAGGACGATGTCGCCGGAGGCGTTGGCCATTCCGACAACCGCGATGTGATAAACGGCGCCCAGCTCGACTTTGAACCTGACGGAACTGGTGTGATAGCCTCGTGTCTCGTCACCACAGTCGGTGCGGTCGTCGTTGGCGACCACCAGCGTTAGATTGGTCACGTCCGTGCCCTTGTAAACGGCAATGACCGTGTCGAAGCTGCTGCCCGCCGTATCGAACGTGGCAACTCCTCCAAGCAAACCGCCCAGCGGCGGTTGCCACGTCACCCAGACCGAATTCGTGCCGTGTTTGTTTGCGTGATCCGGTTCGCCAGGTTCCTTCGTCGCTCCGGCGTTGCTGCCACGCCCGGTGCCTGCCAGTCCCTGGATCGTGTTCTGGCCGCGCATCGCGTCGGTGAACGGCAGGTCCGTGAGATTCTGCACCCTGACTTTCGCCACAGCGCTGTTGATGGCGCCGGACACGTCACCGACCGCCACACTGTAGTCACCCGCGTCTCGGGGTTGCAGGTTGGGCAGAATCAGCGTCGTACCGTTTGCGCCGGGAATGTTCACCCCGTTCAAGCGCCACTGGTAAATCAACGGGTTCGTCCCCGTAGCCACCACGCTCAACGTCACATCGCGTCCCGACGAGACGGTCTGGCTCTGCGGCTGCTGAGTGATCACAGGCTGGGCGACTACCGATGGGGACACGAGGCAGATCGCCACCAAAAATCCAGGCAGGACACAGCGTCGCAAGCCGATCAGGCGATGCTTGTCTGTTGATCGCGGAACAGGCCCCGTCATTTCAGTATTCCTCGAAATCGCAGCGTGCCGGATGGATTGTGGAAGTAAATACGGTCTCCTCCCCATTTGACTTTGAGTTTTACCCCACCACGGGGAGCATGCCCGTGAGGAGCGATTTGCGACTTAATCCTGTTTATACAACATCGTTACGACTGTGACCTTTGAATTCTCAGGGAACTCCTAGCAACCGGGATGCCTTTCGCAATATGGGTGCGAAACCCTGTTCAAAAGCCGGTCTGGACCTGATTAAGGAATCTCAACAGACGCGTTAGAGCTAAGAGGCGGTCAGTTAATGACTTTGAAGGGCATTCGCATTTGTACTACCCCGGCACCCCGCGTGCTTAAACGTTGGAACTTCACATATTTGTAAGTAGAATCGGACCAATGCCGAACGCCCCCCATACCGTGCGCTCAACCCGCCCGACTCCCCGGCTGCACTTCCGGCTTTGGTTGGCACTCGGCGTTGCCGTTTTCGGCGCGGACTTGAGTGCGCAATCTGCCGCGGTTCCGACCGATTCGGTATTGCTTACCGTCGAAGGCAAGGTGGAGGTTTCACCTGTAGGCGGCACGGCCTGGAATTCGGGTCGAACAAATCAAGTGCTTAAAGTTGGAGATCGACTGAGGACCGGAGTCCGAAGCCGTGCCACACTGCGGTTGTCAAACAAGAGCGTTTTGCGAGTAAACGAACTGACGACGCTGACAATCCAGGCGCCGCCACAAGCGAGCAACACGCCGCTGCTCGATCTCCAGTCCGGAGCAACTTACTTTTTCGATCGCGAAAAGCCGGCGGATGTCCAGTTTCGCACGCCCCTCGCCTCGGGTGCCATCCGCGGGACCGAATTCAACCTTGCCGTTGGGGACGATGGCCGGACGGTTGTTTCTCTTCTTGATGGCTTGGTTGCCTTGGACAACGAAAGAGGTGGAGTTGAACTCAAGACGGGCGAACAAGGAATCGTCGAACCCGGCAAGGCACCCGCGAAGACCGCAGTGATCAACGCGATCAACATCATCCAATGGTGCCTCTACTACCCCGGAGTATTGGACGTTGATGAATCGGGATTAAGCCCGGACATCCAGCAGGCTCTTTCGGCTTCACTCGAGGCATATCGTCAGGGCGACCTGCTCCAGGCTGTGGCGAATTATCCGGCCGCTCGCACGCCCGCCTCCGATTCCGAGCGCGTCTATTACGCCGCGCTACTCCTGTCGGTCGGACAGGTTGATCAGACCGAGGCGCAATTGAAGGAGCTCAAAAGCCCCTCCCCTTTGGCGGATGCGTTGCGTGAAGTCATCGCTGCCGTCAAGTTCCAGACCTGGAATCGGTCAGCGGCCGCGACACTGGCCTCCGAATTCGTCGCGGAATCCTATTACCTTCAATCGCGTTCCCGGCTTGAGGAAGCACTTTCAACAGCCAAAGCCGCGGTCGTGAAATCACCGCAATTTGGTTTCGGCTGGGCACGAGTCTCCGAACTGGAGTTCAGTTTCGGCCGCACGGCTCAGGCGCTGCAGGCTTTAGAAAAAGCGCTGCAACTCTCCCCGCGAAACGCCGAGGCGATTTCACTGAAAGGATTCCTGTTGGCCGCGCAAAACCGGATTGTCGAAGCGGAATCGGCTTTCGAAGACGCGATCGCCGTTGATCCGGCGCTGGGTAATGCCTGGTTGGGGCGTGGCTTGTGTCGCATTCGACAGGGTCACGCGGAGTCGGGCCGACAGGATTTGCAGGTCGCAGCGGCCCTGGAACCGAATCGGGCCGTTTTAAGGAGCTACCTCGGCAAAGCCTTCAGCAACGAGGGCAACGGCGCGCTTGCCGGAAAAGAATTGGGACTGGCCCGCCGCCTTGATCCCAACGATCCGACCTCGTGGCTCTATGCGGCCTTGCTGAGCCAGCAACAAAACGAGGTGAACGAAGCGGTTCGCGATCTGGAAAAATCTCAGGAACTGAATGACAACCGGAGCGTATTCCGTTCAAAGCTGTTGCTTGATCAGGATCGCGCCGTGCGCAGCGCCAATCTCGCCGCCATCTATCGCGACGCGGGAATGTTGGATGTGAGCGTCCGAGAAGCGTCGCGCGCGGTGAACAGCGATTACGCGAACTACTCGGCACACCTCTTTCTTGCCAACAGTTACGACGCATTGCGCGATCCCAAACTGTTGAACCTCCGCTATGAAACTCCGTGGTTGAGCGAGTTGTTGATGGCAAATCTGCTGGCGCCGGTCGGCGCCGGTTCGCTTTCGCAATACGTTTCGCAACAGGAGTACTCGAAGCTGTTCGAGCATGACCATCTGGGGGTCAGTTCGTTGACCGAATACTTCAGCAGCGGCAACTGGCATCAGTCCGGGTCGCAATTCGGCACGCTCGGCAACTCCAGTTACGCCGTGGATATTGACCACCTCCTCGACGACGGCCAGAGGGCGAACAACGACTTCGAATCGCTTTCGCTTTCAGCGCGCATCAAGCAGCAACTTACGCCACAGGACAGCGTTTATATCGAAGCCCAGTATAACAACTACGAGTCCGGAGACGTGCGCCAGGTTTACAATCAGGCAACCGACGGCAGCGCGACTCTGCGCGTCAAGGAAACGCAGAAACCAAATCTCTACATCGGTTATCACCACGAATGGAATCCCACCAGCCACACCTTGCTGCTCGCGGGCCGGCTCCAGGACACGCTCGATCAGGATGACCCGGCCGCGACCATCCTTACACTGAACCGGAGCACAAACGGACAGGTCACGGCGGTCACTCCGCGAAACTTCGGATTGAACTACGAACGCGATCTCGAGGCCTATTCCGTGGAGTTGCAGCAAATCTGGCAACCAGCCAGACACACGGTCGTCGCCGGCGCGCGCTTCCAGACGGGCTGGGTGGACACCGACGCGTCACTGCTTCGCGACCCCACCCTTTTCCCGCCCATCTACGGCAACCCGCCGTCCTCCCAACAACTCGAAACGGACCTGCAACGCATCAGCATCTATGCCTATGATTATTGGAGCCTCGTAGATTCTCTGCAACTCACCGCAGGCGTGAGTTATGATCGGCTCTATTATCCTCGCAACAGCGAAGTCCCTCCGCTGTCGTCCGAACAAGTCACGAAAGACCAGGTTTCGCCGAAGGCTGGACTCATCTGGACGCCTTTGAAAGACACGACGGTACGGGGACTTTACACCCGTTCACTTGGCGGCGTTTTTTACGACAACAGTGTCCGGCTCGAACCCACGCAAATCGCCGGCTTCAACCAGGCGTTTCGCAGCCTGATTCCGGAATCCGTCGTCGGGTTGGTTCCCGGGTCAAGATTTGAAACGTTCGGGGCCGCGGTGGACCGGCGGCTCGCGACGGGAACTTATCTGAGCGTTGGTGGTGAAATCCTGAATTCCGAAGCCGAACGAACTGTCGGCGTTTTTGATTTCACGCCTCCAGCCACGCCCGCGGTTCCTTCCGGCACGCGCGAACAGTTTGATTTTCAGGAACGCACCATCACGGTCACGCTGAACCAGCTCGTCAGGGAGAATCTTGCGGTCGGCGCGACATACCGCTTCACCGATGCCGATCTCGACGATACATTTGTGGACATTCCGTCGGGCGTGAGCGCCGCTGCCGACAGGAATCTGAGCGCAACGCTGCATCAGGTCGTCCTCTTCGCCCGTTTCAATTACGCGTCCGGCTTCTTCAGCCAGTTCGACACGGTCTGGTCGCAGCAATCCAATCGCGGCTACTCCCCGGACATTCCCGGCGATGACTTCTGGCAATTCAATATGTATGCCGGCTATCGCTTCCTGCAGCGTCGTGCGGAACTGAAGATCGGCCTCCTGAACTTCACCGGCCAGGATTACCAACTGAATCCGTTGACCCTTTATTCGGAATTGCCGCGCGAACGCACGCTGGCCGCCAGCTTCAAATTCTACTTTTAAGCGCGCGTCAAATTGACAAGAGTGCAGCCGGACGCGCGATACACCAAGCCGTCCCGTGTTGATTTGATCAGCTCACTTTCCAGAGCGTTTAAGGCCCATCGAGGAACCGGAATCATCGGCGCGATCATCACGGCGCTGACCGGGTTCCTTCTCCTGAAATTGTGGATCCACGGCGTCCCCCTGGGCGGTGGTTTCGTCCGCCTCAGCTACGACCTGCCGTTCACGATGCGGAACGATGTTTGGGCCGATCAAGCCGTCATCGTTTACCTGGACGAGGCTTCGGGAAAAGAGCTTAACCAGCCGTCTGACGCTCCATGGGATCGGTCTCTGCACGCGCAACTGCTGGACCGGCTGAAGGCGGACCAGGCCAGAGCTGTGGTCTTCGACATTCTCTTCACCACTCCCGGCGCCGCCGATGCGGATCAAAAATTCGCCGATGCCATCAAGAGTTTTGGCAAGGTCGTTCTGGGAGCCGAAGTGGTCCCGATCCAAGGTGACAACACCGGCCCCGGCGACAATCGCGCCACCGGTTACGCGCTCAGTCGTCCGTTTGATCTTTTTCTTCGTTCGGCGGCCGGCATCGGGCTGGTGAATCACATGGTCGATGCGGATCGAACGGTTCGCCAGCATTTCCCCGGGGTCTCCGTGGAGAATGAGCCCAGCCTGGCGTGGGCGGCGGCTCAACTCGTCGGAGCCAGCGTGACCCGGGATCCCCGACAATCGTTGATGCCGCGCTGGATTCAATACTATGGCCCCCCGGGCACGGTCCCACACGTCAGCTATTACCAGGTCATCCGTGGCAACTTGTCGCCCGGACTTTTCCGCGACAAAGTCGTTTTTGTCGGAGCAAGACCCACCGCCGGCTTCACCGGGACGGCGATGGATGAATTCCGGTCGCCCTATGCGCGGCGCGGATTTACCACCACGCTTTTCTGCCCAGGCGTGGAAGTGCATGCGACCGCTTTCCTCAATCTCGTTCGGAACGATTGGGTGTCGCGTTTGAACGATGCCGCCGAACTGACGGTGTTGATCCTGGCGGGCATCGTGTTCGGCTATGGCCTGACCCTGCTGCGGCCGGTCGCCGCCATTGCGGGCGCCGTTGTGGGCGGTGCGGCGAT
>Ga0134121_10002271_pt1 | contig 16843 bp, 15 predicted proteins | sample KB301_FD_96463 | JGI IMG/M metagenome (GOLD analysis project Ga0134121, IMG submission 96463) | Terrestrial soil microbial communities without Nitrogen fertilizer from Kellogg Biological Station, Michigan, USA - KB3-0-1 | ecosystem: Environmental > Terrestrial > Soil > Unclassified ... | reverse complement strand
GGGCAACTACACGCTCGTCGTGACGGCGACCGACACCTGCGGCAACAGCTCCACGCAGACGGTCCGCTTCACGATCGACAAGACGCCGCCGGTCATCACGATCACCGGTGTGCCAACAGGCTGCACCAACGTGGACGTGACGCCGGTCTTCAGCGCCGCCGATCTGCATCTGGGCACGGTCACGGCGACGCTCGACAATCAGCCGTTCACCAGCGGCTCGGCGGTGACCACAGAGGGTGCCCACACGCTACGGGTGGTGGCGACGGACACCGCCGGCAACTCGTCGACCGAGGTGCGGACCTTCACGATCGACAAAACTGCACCGGTCCTCACGATCACAGGCGTCGCCGACGGCGAGACCCGGAGCGGTGCTTTCACGCCCGTGTTCTCGGCCACGGACCCCCACCTCGGCGCCGTGACCGCCACGCTCAACGGCGCATCCTTCGCCAGCGGCACGACCGTTACCGCCCCAGGCGCCTATACGCTGGTGGTGACGGCAACCGACACCTGCGGCAACCGCACCACCAGGACCGTGCACTTCACCATTTCCTCTCCCCCCGCCGCGTGCGAGCTCTACCCGATCGCACTGCACACCAGCACGATCCAGGGCGTCGCGCCGGGGACTCTCCTGCCCGACGTCTTCAACGGCTCGCAGGCCGGCAACTTCGGCTGGCTCACCTGGACCGGCGCCAACAGCGTGCCGTCTTTGATCACCAGCCTGACGCCGCCGGGCGACAGCGGCACGTACACCAACCCGAACAATTCCGCCGACCACACCGTCTCCGCCGGCGACTGGGTCCAGGGCCGTCCTGGTGTGTCGAATGCCTCAGGAGTCCGGAGTGCGCTGGATACCTTGAAGACGCGGGACATCGTCGTGCCGGTGTGGGACGTCGCAACCGGCCAGGGGGCGAATACGAGCTACCACATCGTCGGCTTCGCCCGCATCCGCATCACCGACTACCGGCTGCCGGGCCAGAACCGCATCACGGCCCGCTTCCTCGGGTCCGTGAGCTGCGGGGGGTGAGCTTCGGAGACGCCCCACGGGGCGGCCTACATTGGAGGGCTGGCCACCCCCAGCACATTCGGAATCTCCCACTGTTGCGCGTTGCTGTCATCGCTCAGGAAGCCCGTCTCATAGCTTCCGGACAGATCGAGATCCAAACCCGGCACGTGAATGGAAAGACTCGCCTCGGGACCGCCCTCGACGTGCATGGCTCCTGCGACATCCAGAGGGAGCTTCAGAAGGAGGTCGTTGAAATCCCGCATCACGTAGGGCGCGCGAGAGAAAAGGAACAGCAGGCGTCCGCGCGAGTCGATCGCCAGCGCCGCCTCGCTCCACCGCCGGTCACTGCGCGACCAGACGTTCTTGCGATCCTTGGAGATCAGCCTGAGGTTCTGCACGACGATGTCGTACTCGGCGAGCCGCGGGTCCGGCTTCGAGGGCTCGAGATCCAACCACAGCACCGGTGGAAGCGACGCTTTCGAAGGATTGATCGCGACGGCGGACCGATAGCTGTTCCACCGCCGATTGTTCACATGCCGGCCGTGCCTGAGATACCCGACGTTCGATCGTTGATCGGTCTGGTACATCCCGAGATTGATCGCCACCGCGAAGCGCGACGCCCGGCACCACTCCCCCGCCGTCTGCGGACCGGTTTTCCCCTCGGAGGCAATCCCCGCCCCGACCTTGGCGCGCTCGGCGTCGACCCGCACGACATAGAGGAGGCCCGCCTTGCCGGAAGGCATCGTCCCGGCCGGGATCGACGCGAGTTCGACTCCGGGCTGGAGCGTGCGCCACGAGACCTCCGGATCGGCCACGGCTCGCGGTGCCCCGCTCCTCAAGAGAGCGGCCGCGCAGAGGAGAAGCATAGGCGCTGGGAGACGCATACTTTGCCGAGTCTACAGCGGAATGTGACGGTAGGAGGAAGGGGATGGCGGCTACTTCGGTCCCGGGGTGGCTGCCCTACCCTTCTATCAAGAAGGCAACATGTTCGACCAACTGCTCAGCCTCTTCAATCCAGGGACGAACCTGAACAGCTTCGAGGTGGACAAAATCCAGGTAATCACTTTCCTGACGCCGTGCGAAGAGATCGTTGTATACCTGGGCCAGTACCTTGGGAACCCTGTCGGTTTTGACAAAGTGGTGATTGAAGAGGCTGCGCACTCCCGTATGCTTGGCGGAAGAGAAACCATCTTGGAGCAGGAGTGCGGATACCGCGTAAAAGCACGCATAGTAAAGACGGTTCACACAGGCGGACCAACGGCTGGCATCGGCGAGCACGCGGGCGTCTTCCAGGGTGTCGCGTGCCCTCTGCAGGCGGTATCGCACGACATCGTCCCGCCCCTCCACTACAACGTTACCCCCTCGCGCTCGACGTTTTGCCGAAACGGCATGGCACGGTAGCGCGGGCTCTGCCACTCCTTGCGGCTCCGCACGATGGCGCACAGGACTTCCCCGCTCTCCCATTCGATCTCGTACAATCGATGTCGAATGACATCGGCGCGCGATTCGCTCATCGGGTCATCAACCAGGACGAGAAAATCCCAATCGGACTCGGACCCCGCCTCCTGGCGAGCGCGTGAGCCGTACAGGATGATCTCTGCCCCAGGTTCTACCTCGCGGATCGTCTGCTTTACGCGCTGAAGCAACTCTTCCTGGTTCATCTCATACCACCATTGTGCACGGGCTTGCACCCCTTTCAGCTTAGCGCTTCCCCTAAGCCTGGACAACTGGTCAGGCGCGGAGCATCGGGGCGGAAGCCGGAGGGATCGGGGCGGAGGTCCAGTCCCAGAGGGGAAGCTGCCCCCGTTGGGGGGAGAGGCTCCCCCAATTGGGGGAACCGCCGCCCCATTTGGGGGAAAGCCTCCCCCGACTGGGGGGCGGGCTGCCCCAAATGGGGGAACCTCTCCCCCTTTTGGGGGAACCTCTCCCCTTTTTGGGGGAGCCGCTCCCCTTTTTGGGTAGTGTCCTAGTTCAATGTGGGTCCCGTAAACCCCTTGCGGGCGCGTGAATCCGGTCTAGTCTCTCCCTATCCCAAGGGGAGAGCGCATCTCCTCAAGCACATCGAAGCGGCTCCGGCAAGAGCTTGTACCTCATACCGGAGCCTACTCAAGCACAGGAGCGAGTCCTATGCCCGAGCACCAGAAGTTTACCGCCTCTGCCCTACTCACCTACACTGAATCCCTGCGCCGCGAGCTGTACGATTCTGTGGTCCGGCTCATCTGGACGCCAGCCGGCCCGGAGGAGCATGTTCCCACCTACACCCCGGACGATTGCGGCCTGGTCGTGATGTACAGCCACGGCCGGTGGATCGTCACCTGGCTTGACCTCGAAGAGCCGGCAGATGCTCCCGCCGATCAGCTGGAGCAGATGGCGCGCGTCCTCGCATCCCCGGGAAGTCCCTTCGGCATCGTCCTCTCGGAGATCTGACCCGTGGCACTCCCCATATGGCCGAGTGATCACGTCGTCAAGTACAACGTCCGCGCCAGCTACAAGCGGTCCGCGCTGTGGGGATACTGGGCCGGGGTCAAGGGGCTTCCAGTCCCCGTCTTCCTGGCGCTCGCCGCCGACATCTACACCGCGCACTTGGAGCGGCGCCACGCACGATGGGAGAGGGCAGAGAAGATCAGGAAGGCCCGGGAGGCGAAGGGGTGAAGGTCGCTTCGTTCCACGTGCGAGCGACAGAGGCGCAGTCCGTCCGATGGAAGCGAGCGGCAGACGCTGAAGGCTACGCTTCGGCCGGATCGTGGCTTGCAGACGCGGCAGATGCCTATCTGAAGATGCGCGCGAAGACAGGGCTTCCCCTGCCGCTCGCATGGCACTTAGGGCGGTTCTCTGTGGTCCTCATGGACGGGAGAGAGATCGAGGTGCGGGGTGTGGTGTCGCCTCCATTCGGGGTGTACCAGGGGACAAGTCACGGACCGGACACGAACAAGCTGCGCACCCTGGTGCATCTCCCCGGCCGGAAGGTCGTCGCCACTCTCCGGAGCTCCCGGCAGTGCAAGGCTCTTGCGGCAGAACTTGCTCCAGTGCTAATCAGAGGTAGTCCGCTCCCAGATCCGGCCGGGATCGTCGAGCGACACCGCAGAGAATCAGCGTAGTACTTGAGCCGGTTTCCAAAAGAAGCCGGCTTTTTCGTGTTATCCTTGTAGACCCAAAGGAGGGCAACCCATGCCAACGTTCGAAGACACTCTCAGAATGGAAATCAGGAAGGCCGCAGAGGACCGTCGTAACTTTGATACCCAATGGGAAATCCGCCGCCGCAAAATATTATCCACTCTTGAAAGAGCTGCAGTTGTTATATCTTCTGAGATCGGAGAGAGTAAGGCTAGTATCAACAATGGCGGTGTCGCACTAAAGGTTAACGGATTTGAAATTAGATTTAGTCCTGACCGAGTTAAGCTTCAGATCGCCTGCTCATCAAATATAGGCCATGATCTTCTGGAGAGATTTGATCTAGAGAGCCTAACTGATAACATGGTGGAGGTTAAAGTTCGGCAATTTGCTTGTAACGCTGAAAGGAATGATAAGCCGCTTGTATATGAGGTTACTTGGTAAAAGTTTACGTTGTAAGCAGATCCCGTACCGTCCAAATCTTCCGAGTCAACCCTGCATGCATTGCAGGAGACATCCTCAGTGTTGAGTGTCTCCAACAGAAGTTATAACTAGCAACAAACACCGCAACAGCAGACTTGAGAGCGTCTCTCTTCTTCGAGAATCCTGTTGTCAATCTGGTAAACCTTCTCGACATCATCCGCACGTGCAGATTGAGCCGCTCGACGTGGGAAGTGCAGATCCGCGACTCCTCCGGGCTCCCGGAGATGACCCGCTTCTCGGTGGCTATTATCGAGGGCGGAGAGTACCGCCGCTCGCTGTCCATTCCCTCACCCGAGAAAGTCTTGATGAGTACGCCGTAATCGATCCGGCCGCCTAGGTGCGACTCTAGGGCCGCCGGGTAAGCGTCCAGGCCGTCTGTTGAAATCTGGAAGCGATCGGAGCCCACAGCGGCGGAGAGCTTCGCGGCGAACATGTTCGCATCATCCAGAGTACGCCGTCCGACATGATGGGCAAGCAGGAGCTTAGTGTCCCGCTCGACTCCCAGGAAGGTGTACGCATCGCCGATCTCTGAGTCCGTGATTCCCTTGCGGGTTTTGGTCTTTTCCTTCATTGCTACGAAGCTCCAGAGTTCATCGCACTGGACGTCCTTCACTTCGACGTTGCGGACCAGGCGGGACAGAAGAGCTTCGCACTTCGCGCCGGCAACCCGGAGAAGCTTGCAGATCGTATCCCGGTGGATGCCAGAGACGCGCTCGGCGGAGCGGATCGAGCTGCCCTCTGTCAGGAGAGACAGGACCAGGGTAGCGTCCTCCAGAGAGATCCGCATGCGACCGAGCGGCCGGACCGGTACCAGAGAGACCACCTTGCCGCACGTCTTGCACTTCCGCCGCGCGTTCCCCTGACGGTCCTTGCCCCAGCCAATCGTCTGGCCGTGATGGCAGTCTGCCTTGCTGGGGGTTTGGGTGACGTCCATGGTCTCTCTCGCTCTCAACAGGGGAAGTATTGCCGATGGCAATACAAATGTCAAGGGGTTTGGGCAAGAATCTTCCCTTGACTTGCACTGCCAATGGATATACACTCCGGCGTATGAGCGAGAGCACTGCCAAGCGGCGCCATTCATCGAACCTGTTCATCCGCGTAACTCCTGAGCATGAAGGACTTATCCGACAAGCTGCCGACCTCGCAGGGACCAGTCTGTCCGACTGGATACGGGACAGACTGGTCCGGACTGCCAGGAGGGAGATCGCAGAAGCCGCTCGGTATGAAGCGGCGGGGAAGGCCCCGGAGTAGGAAGGAGCGATGGATGGGGCCAAGTCCACCGCTCCGGAGCCGGTATGCGGGACCGGGGCAAGGTGGCGCGGAGAAGCTCCCACCACCGGCCGATCCCGCCTTGCCATGGGCAAGCTTGCCACATGGAATGCGTCTCCTCTCTTGACGCATCCCGCAGAGGAGTCTATACTTACAGATGCAGCACGACCCCTCTGCGGGTGCGTCTGTTGGGCCTCGATCTCGGGTCAACCGCCACAGTTCCCCCGAGTCGGGGCTCTCGGTTTTTTAGTACTACGACAGAGAACGTTCCCTGTCTTCCGAACAAGTCTACGCCCACTCCCTAGGGTGAAGTCAAGCCATAGAATCTGTAAGTTGTCGGCAATGATTGGGGGTTAACAGCATCCATACCCTCATTACCGCCTGTTCAGGGTAAAAGCTAACAGGACGACTTATGCCCCTTTACCGTCGTCCTGGAGGGGAGTAGAGTAGGCACATGGGACTGTTTGAGACTCCGGACCAGGAGAAGGCTTGGATTTGGCAGCGAATACAAGAGTTGCGAGAGGATTACATTCGCGAAATGCAGCGCGACATGATGGATAGTTCTGAGCGCACGGACGCGATTTATGCTCAGATCCTCAAGCTGCGGGCGCGTTACCGAGGGCTCGGAGGTATCCTCTACGGCAACGACGAAGAGAACGACGAAGAGAGCACCGAGTGACTCTCCCTGCCTCCCTCTCTACCACCCACACACTCTTAGGACACCACCCCTTTTTGGGGGAACCCCTCCCCCATTCGGGGGAACGCCTCCCCCTGTTTGGGGAACGGTTCCCCTCGCAGGGCGGAGGTCCGCCCTTCTGGGGCGGAGTGAGATAGCAGGCGCCCCGGCGACAGCTCTCTCTCGAACGTCGACCGAGAACAAGCTCGGCCGCCCCCCACAAGGAGGACTGTGATGCCCCTGCCCAAGAACGACCCTCGCCGCAACAAGCCCACCGGCGGCACTCCGCCGCCCGCTTCCGGTAACAAGCCGGGCACCGGCTTCGTGCCAGCCCTGAACCGGACGTTCCGGAACGATACCATCCACCCGGAAAACTTCCCTCCCGCCCTCGAAGGCGTGCACTTCGACGATTCCCGCGCCCCGGTGCTCGCCACGATCGAGGAGATGGAGAGATGGATTCCCGGGTACAGCAAAGGCCACACGTGGAAGAACGTCGATCAGATGTTGACCGGTCTGTGGCAGGCGCGGGCCATTCCGGGCCTCACACCCGAGGAGCACGCGCAGTACGACGGCAAGCCGACCGTCAAGGAGTGGTACCTCCTGGCGTTCACGCAGGACGGGAAGATCTACAAAGCCTGGCAGCGCCTCAACTCGAGCGGCACCTGAGCCAGGGAAGTCGCCCCGCCCGGCAGAAAACTCATCGCTTGCACGCCGAAGGGAGCCGCCCGGTCATGAAAGGCTTGGAAACGTCGTTGGTTGGCCAGAGCCTGGCTCATCGCAAGCTGCTCGCGCAGCTGCGGCGGGTGGCTCCCACGGATGCGGAGGTACTCTTGACCGGTCCGACGGGCGTCGGCAAGGAGCTGTACGCCCGTCATCTCCACAGCCTGAGCCGCCGGTCGGCAGGCGCGTTCGTCCCGGTCAATTGCGGAGCCCTGCCGCCCGATCTCTTCGAAAACGAGCTGTTCGGCCATGTGGGCGGGGCCTTCACGGGCGCGCGGCCGCACAGCGAAGGTCTGGTCACCGAGGCGGACCGCGGGACCCTGTTCCTGGACGAGGTGAACTCCCTGGCGCTGGGCTCGCAGGTCAAGCTCCTGCGCCTGATCCAGGAGAAAGAGTACCGGCGCCTCGGCGAGTCGCGCACGCGGCGGGCGGACATCCGCATCGTGGCCGCGACCAACGCCGATCTGGTCGCCGAGGTGCGCGAGCGGCGGTTCCGCGAGGACCTCTTCTTCCGGCTGCGGGTGATCCCGATCGCGGTTCCGCCCTTGCGCGAGCGGTGCGAGGACATCCCGCCGATCCTCGCCACCTACGTGGCCCATTACGCGGCGGCCTATGGCCTGCCGCAGATCTCCTTCACCGCCGCGGCGCTGGAACGGATGCGCACCTATTCATGGCCGGGCAACATCCGTGAGCTCGAGAACTGTGTCCGCTATCTCACCTGCCTGCAATCCGCCGGTCTGGTCGACGTGGACGACCTGCCGCTGCTCGACGAAGGGCTGCCCGAGCTGCGCAGGGAGGAGCCGGATCTGACCGGCTTGCCGCTCAATACCGCCAAGCGCGAGCTGGTGAGCAGCTTCGAGCGGAAGTATCTGGAGCGGGCGTTGCGCGAGAGCCGCGGCAACATCGCCCGCGCCGCCCGGCAGAGCGGCAAGGCCCGCCGGGCTTTTTTCGAGCTGATGCGGAAGTATGGGGTCAAGGCTTCCCCCGGCGTCCCCTACCGCTTGCAGTGATCGAACTTCCGCAGGCTCGGATCAATCCAAGAGTTCCACGAGTGGTCTTCGTGGGTCGGGCCGAGGCGCTCGTCGAATTCGGTCAACTTGGCTGGCAGTGGCTCCGGCGGGGGATTGTCTCGCAGCCGCGGCCGGATGGGAACCCACCAATCCCTGCTGTCGGTTTGCTCGTGGGGGTTGTAGGGCCGCACATAGGCGGCGGCCTCGGGCTTGACCCAGAGGTCCGCCGCTTTGATCGGGTGCCTCACTTCGTCTTCGGAGAGGTGGAGGTGCTTCGCCCAGAGCCGCATGCGCAGGGCGTGCGCGAACGATGTCGCACCCGGCGGCGGGCAGTCGAAGATGAAGGCGTTCGTCTCGCTGTCATAGGTCCAGCCGCGGCGATTGCAGTTGGCCGAGCCGATGACCGCCAGCTCGTCGTCGAAGATCCAGACCTTGGAGTGGACGTACGATCCCGGGCCGAAGTCGTCCTTCTTGAGGACGCTGCCGGGCGACTCATGGCCCTTGGCCGGTACGTACTTGAAGAAGGTCCGCAGCCTGCACCTGTAGGTGTCCGGGATCTTTTCGGCGATCCGCCGGAGGAATTCCCACCGCCCTTCCCAGACATTCGGCAGATCGGAGATCGCCGAGTGAGGGATGAGGATCGTCACGTGCTTCAGGTCATCGTTGTTCTTGAGCGCCTCGCCCAAGGCATTGGCGATCTCGAAGCCCACCAGGTACTGGTCTTCGATGTAGATGAACCGCCGCGCGCTGCGGATCGCCGAGAGAAGCGTGGAGGCGATCGACAGCTCCTCGGCGCAGCCCTTCTCGGATTGCGGGTCGCGACGGACGAAAGTGCGCCGGATGGCCACGTGCTTGTCGCCGCGGGGTTGGGGTTTTGCGGGCACGAAGCTCTCGAGAACGCCGCGCAATGCGCCCTTCTCGCGGTCGATCTTCTCGTGGTCGGGATGCGCCCGCCAGCGCTGCATGAACACGTTGACCAGGTCGTGCACGGCCGGGCCCACGATGCGGCAGTGTACGTCGTGAAAGGGCGAGCCGGTGTGGTGCCGCATCGGCTCGATGCGGTCGTGCGCGATGTCGACGCCGCCGCAGAAGCCGATCAGCCCCTCTGAGCCTTTGACCACGAGGACCTTCTGGTGATGCGACTGCCGCTCGAGATTGTTGCCGTCACGAATCGAGGCCACGTTGGGACCGAGAGCATTGAGCTTTTTGTGCTGGTGGGTCAGCACACGCACGCGCTCGTTCCACGGCCCGACCCTCGGATCGAGCCGTTCGAGCCACTTGAACGTGTTGTCCCAGATCATCAGCCGTACCTGGACGTCGTTCTTGGCGGCGAGGCGGATCAGATCGAGGAGACTCGACTCGCGATCGTTCGGCTCGAGCTTCACGTCCTCGTCGAGCCACCACGTGAGCAGGTAGATGTAGTACTCCTTGCCGTCGTCGTCGAGCGTGGTGCGGAGGGCGTTATACATGGCCCGGTAGGTCTCCGGCCCGTCCACCAGAGCCTCCACCTGGTTGCCGGCGCGCACCGGCTCGCCGAGCGCAGGTTTCCATTTCTCGAAAAGATCGTCCTCGGGACTGGGCGGGGGCAGCACGACGCCGTAGCTCTCGGCACCGTAGCCGCCGATCGCCGCCGCGAGCGACTCCGGACTGTGGTCTGCCATGACGTGCTCTCCTTAAAGGCTACGAGGCCTGTTCTTTCTGGCCGCCGGGGCCGGCGGCGGTGGACGGGTTGTTCGCCGTCGGGTTGGGAGTGTGGCCCTGGATCAGGGCGAGCATCTCGGGCTTGGCGAACCGCTCCATGGGGAAGTAGTCGCTCTTGAACTTGAGGTCCACCTCGCCGGTCAGGTCGGCATGGACGTCGAGGTCGTCGGCGCTGTCCTTCTTCGTCGAGCTGACATAGGCAACCGTGGTGTGTCTCGTGTTGGACCCGCCGAAGAGGCCGAGGAACCCGCCGCCGAAGCTCGAGGAGGTCTCGTTTTTGTAGTCGTACTGGCTCGCCGACTGCGCGCTGCCGTGGTCCTTGGCGTCGATGCGGAAGCCCATCTTGGCGGCGATCCGCCCGCTGGTGACGACGATGCGGTTGATCCCCATGAGGACCATGGTGGAGAGGAGCGAGTGCCGGCTCTGGGCGAGGTGACGCCGCGCCGCCGGCACCAGCACCTTCTCAGCCGCTTCGTCGTCCAGGTCCACGTCCTCGTTGAGCTGGAACGTCCCCTTGAAGTCGGGCTTGCCGAGGTCTCCCGCGCCGTCGCGCACGCGCAGCCGCGCTCCCTCGTCGCTGACCTCGACCTTGAGATGGCCGGGGTAGCTCTGGGCCAGATAGTCGCGGGCGTTGTTGTCCGAGACGTTGTCGGCCATGAACTGGTCGACGGTCTTGGCGACGTTGGAGAGGAGGTTGGCGTAGGCCTCCATCTGCTGGATGGAGGCGTTGACGATCGCCTGGAAGGTGCCCTTGATCAGATCGGCGACGAAGGTTGGAAAGGCGATGGCGTTCAGGGTCTCGGCGGTGATACGGGCGACCTGGCTGGCAGCGCGGGGGCTGAACTCGTCGCTCGCCGCCTCTTTCTTGTCGGCGAGGGTTTGCGCAGGCGCCGCCGCGGCTTTGGCCGGGGCCGGCTCGTTGACGGTCGTGGTCTCGCGCAGCACCGGGGTCTGGCCGAGCTTTTCGGATGCGGCCCACTCGTCCTGGATCAGCGCCGCGTCGTAGGTGGCGATCTTCTCCAGGTCGCTGCGCATGGCGCTCTGCCGGTCGGGCGGGAGCTGGTGGAACGCGGGGCTCGACTCCAGGAGCGCGCGCACCTGGGAGTGCGCCAGCCGGGAGACCGCCGGCGAGGCCACGATGCCGTCCGGCGAGGGCGGCGTCGCAAAGGGGCCCGGCAGCGGCGGATGAGGGGCGTTGCGCAGCGGGTTGTTCATGGATTCTCGCCCTCTTTCTTGGGCTCGGCTTTCTCTTCGGCCTTTTTTTCCTTTTCGGCCTTGGCCTTTTCGGCTTTCGCTTTGTTTTCGGCGTCGACCTCGTCCTTGGGCCGATTTTTCGAAAGCTGATCGGGCGCAAGCGGCTTTTCGGGTAGCCTGGCCGGCGGCGGCGGCTCGCCGATCGACCGCAGGGACGGCTTCTGTCTTTCTGTATGGCGGCTGCGCGGCGAGGAGTACTTGCCGACCTCTCCGCCCGGGGACGGCGGCGCGCTGAACGGGTTGCGCGGCGGCGCGTTGGCCTCGGGCGCCGCGGTGTTCTGCTGGATCTTGCCGAGCGCGTCGGGTTTGGCGAAGCGCTCGACCGGCAGGGGCGCGCTCTGGAAATGCAGCTCGACCTCGCCGGTCAGGTCGGCGTCGACGTTGAGCGCGGTGTCGCTGTCCGCCCGCGTGCTCCGCACGTAGGTGAGCGACATCGACGCCGAGGCCGACCACCAGCCCATATTGACGCCGCCGGCCGCGGCGACGCGGGTGTCGAGGTCGGTGGCGCTCTCCTCGTGGGCGCGGTCGGTGGCGTCGATGTGGAAGCCCATGGTGGCGCGGATCTTCCCGCCGGTGACGATGATCCGGTCGATGCCCATGAGGACGAGGGTCGACAGGAGCTGGAGGCGGCTCTCGGCGAGCTTGCGGCGCGCCGCCGGGACCAGGGTCTCCTCGATCGCGCTGTCGTCGAGGGAGACCTCGGTGTCAAGGTTGAGGTCGCGCTGGAAGTCGGGCGGCTTGCGTTCGCCGGCGCCGTCGCGGGCCACGGCCTGGCCCTGGTGGATCCGGATGTGGTCCGGGTAGCTCTGGGCCAGCCAGTCGCGGGCCTGGTTGTCCGAGATGTTGTCATCCATGAACTGGTCCACGGTCTTGCCGACGTTCGACACCAGCCGCATGAACGCCTCCATCTGCTGGATCGAGGTCTGGAGGATGGCGTTGAAGGTGCCGCGGACCAGGTCCGCCACGAAGGTGGGGAACGCGATGGCGCGCAGGGTCTTCTGGGTGACGCGCTCGATCTGGCTCGCCGCGGCCGGCTCGAACTTGCCCGCCTCCTGGGCGCGGGCGACCGTAGCGAGGGACACGGCGGCCGGCTCGCTGCGGCGGACGACCGGTGTCTGGCCCAGCCGCTCGGACTGCCAGCACACGTCACGCATGCACTCGGCGCTGTAGGCCGAGATGCGCACCAGGTCGTGGGCGAGCTTCCGGCGGTCCTCGGAGGGCAGGGCGTGATAGGAGGGGCTCGCCATGAGGAGCGCCTGCACCTGGCCGCGCACCAGGCCGAGCGTGGCCGGGCTCGGGCGCAGTTCCTCCGGCAACGGCGGCGTCGCGAACGGACCGACGAGCGGCCGGGCGGCGGTGATGTCAGCGGGGGCGGCTGGAGCGCTCATGCCGGCCGTTCTCCCCTAGCGCTGGACCGGCGCGGCCGGCGGGATCGCCGCAGGCGGGCTGCCGGGCGCAGCGCCTGCCGCCGGTGTGCCCGCGACCGCCGTCCGCTCGCGGATCTTGTCGATCTGCATCACGTCGACCATCTTCTCCATCGGGAAGTAGTCGCTCTTGAAGTTGATGTTGACCTTGCCGCCGAGCTTGGCGTGGAGGTCGACCTTGGCGTCCGAGTCCTCACTGCGGGTGGTGGAGACCTGGAATTTGTTGGTGTCGCGGGAGTGGCTCTGGTTGTACCAGGTCGCTCCGAAGTTCCCGTAGCGGTACCTGCCCACACCAAAGCCCTGGGACTCGCGCTGGCTCTCCCAGTCCGCGGTCGTCTTGATCGCCGTCTTCCGCTTCACCTCGTCCCGGGTGTCGAGCTCGAACAGGCAGCTCGCCTCGATGTTGCCGTTGGTGACGACCAGGCGGTTGACTCCCATCATGACCATGGTGGCGAGGAGCTGCTGGCGGTCGAGCGCGATGCGCCGCCGGGCCGCGGGGACGAGCTTCTTCTCCACCGCGTCGTCGTCCAGGGAGGGCACGGGCTCGGGCATGCCGAGGTCGCCGGCGAAGTCGGGCAGGTCGCCCTCGTCCGCTCCTTCGCGCGCTTTGAGGCGCGGCTTCTCGCCCCCGATGTCCACCTCCAGATGCCCCGGGTAGCGCTCGGCCAGCCAGTCGCGGGCGTTGTTCTCCGAGACGTTGTCCCGCATGTACTGGTCGACCGACTTGGAAACGTTTTTGACCAGCTCGGCGTAGGCCTCCATCTGCTGGATCGAGGAGCTGACGATGGCGTTGAACACGCCGTCGATGAGCCCGGCGACGAAACGGGGGAAGTCGATCTTGCTGACCAGGCCGGCGAGGGTCTCCGCGCCCTCGCGGGCGGCGACGGCGCCGGACTGAGCGAAGCGCTGGCCTGCGGTGTCGCCCGCGGGGTCCTTCTGCTCGGCGAGCTCGCGGGTGAGCGGCGAGTCGCCGGCGAGGGTCACGGAGGCCGGGCGGGAGGTGCCGTCCGCACCGCCGGCGATGTAATGGATCGCGTTGACCGTGTGATGGGCGATCTCGGCGCGCTTCTCGGGCGGCAGCGAGCGGAATGCCTGGCTCTCCAGGAGGCGCTCCTTGACCTGCGCCCGGATGAGCGGCAGCAGCTCGGAGTTGCGCAGCCGGTCGTCCATACGGTCTCCTCAGGCCTTTCCCTGCCCGGGCTGCGCGGGAGGAGCCGGGGCCGGAGACGTTGCGGGGGTGCCAGGCAGGGCAGGCATCGGCGGCAGCGGAGGCGGCGGCAGCTGGGACTGGGCCGGCTGCGTCGAGGGGGCGATGCCGGCGGCGCTCTTCTCCCGGATCTGCTCGACCTGGAGGATGTCGATCATCTTCTCCATGGGGAAGTAGTCGCTCTTGAAGTTGACCTTGACCTTGCCGCCGAGCTGCGCGTGCAGCTTGATCTTTTCTTCCGAATCCGAGCTGTTGGCGGTCGTCACGTTGAACTTGGCCGTGTCCTTGGACGATCCCTTGCTGAACCAGCCCGAGGTGTAGTCGGAGTCGTACTGGCCGGACCCCGACGCCTCGTATCGGTCGTTCTTGCCTTTCCATTCACTCTTGCCTGTGTACTTGCTGTTCCATCGGGAATCGTAGCCCGATTCGCTCTCCTTGATGCTCTCGAAATCCGCGGTGGTCGCGCGGTTGGCGTGGCGCTTGCGCGCGTCGGTGGTGTCGAGCTCGAACATGCAGCTCGCCTCGATCGTGCCGTTCGTCACCACCAGCCGGTTGATCCCCATCATCACCATGGTGGCGAGGAGCTGCTGGCGGTCCATGGCGATGCGCCGCCGCGCGGCCGGGACCAGCTGTTCCTCGACCGTCTCCTGGTCGAGGGAGCTCACCGGAGCCTTGAGCCCGAGGTCGGCGAAGAAGTCGGGCAGGTTGCCGTCGTCGGTCCCCTCCTTGGGCTTGACCTTGGGCGAGTCGCCGCTGGCATCCAGCTCCAGATGGTCGGGATACTTGTCGATCAGGTAGTCGCGGGCGTTGTTCTCGGAGACGTTGTCCCGCATGTACTGGTCGACCGATTTGGAAACGTTTTTAACCAGCTCGGCGTAGGCCTCCATCTGCTTGATCGAGGTGGTCACGATCGAATTGAAGACGCCGTCAATGAGCCCGCCCACGAAGGAGGGGAAATCGACGTCGGCGACCGTGTCGGTGAACGCCTGGCCGCCCGCGCGCGCCGCCTCGCCGATCCCTCCCCGCTCCTCCCGCCGCCGCTTGTCCGGCTTTGGGGTCGGCGCCGGTGCCGGCACGGGTACAGGTGAATTGCCGGCGAGGGTCATCGAGGTCGGCCGCGAGGTCCCGTCCTCGCCGCCGACGATGTAGTGGAGCGCCTTGACCGTGTCGTGGGCGATGGCCGCCCGCTGCTCGGGAGGGAGCGCGAGGTAGGCCGGGCTCGCCGTCAGCCGCTCCTTGACCTTGGAGCGGACGAGCGGCAGGATCGCGGACTGCTGCAGCTTCTCGTCCATCGTCTCCTCCTCGCTTCAGGCCCAGGCCCAGGCCGAGGACGAGGCCGGGGCCGGGGCCGGGGCGGGCGCCGCCTTGCGGACGGGCTCGGGAGCGAGCGCCGCCGGCCGCAGGTAGAGGGCGAGCCGGGCCGGCAGGTCGGGCCGCACCCAGACCGACAGCACGGACACCGTGCCGGGGCCGGGGTAGCCGTCCGGAGTGAGAGCCATCAGCCAGCGGTCGAGGGCCTGGAGGCCGCGCGGCCGCTCGGTCATCTGCAGGCGCATCAGGGCCATCAGCTGCGCCGGCGGGTCGGGCAGGGCGTCCAAGTCCACGTCGAGGCGCATCTCGACCCCGGCCCGCGAGGGGCGGAGCGTGATCATCGCGGTGTCCGGAGGCAGGGTGAAGCGCGCCCCCAGGATGAACGCGCAGGCGCTCATCAGCGAGGTGTGCCGGGCGCCCAAGCCGAGCCGGTCCATCAGCGGCTTCAGATCGGCGAGCGGCAGCGCGCGGTCCACCGCGAAGCTCACCTGCTGGCTGCCGCTGCTCCGGCCGCAGCGCACCGAGCTCACCGCCGGCCGCAGGCCCGGCACCGACTCCATGGCGGTCTGCGCCAGGCGGAACAGCGGCGCCGGCAGGGCATCCATGAGCATCGGCCCGAGCTCGTAGTGCACCGCGGCCTCGGTCACCCCGTTCCTGTCGAAGCCGCTCGAAAACGAGGCTCCCCAGGACGCGGAGCGCTGGTGGCCATGGCTCTTGACCGCCTCGAGGCGGCTGTCGAGCCAGCGCACGGCCTCCGGCCCAAAGCGGTGGCCGGCGACCTGGTAGAGGGCATGGGTGGAGCTTTCGATGCGGTCGGCCGGCGTGGTGCTCCTGCCGCCGCGGGTGACCAGGAAGGAAAGACTTTCGGGCGCCGTCTCCGCGAAGCTCGGCTCCAGCGCCCGGGGACCGCCCGACGGTTCCCCGAGGGGGAACGCGAGCGACTCGTCGAGAACGTCGCTCACGTCCTCCAGGGGGTTGGCCGTGCCGAGCCGCTGAGCGGCGTGGTAGAGGAGCTGCTTGGCCATCGCGGCCGTGGTTCGCTCTCGCATGGCGGCCTCCTACATCGGGAACATCTGTTTGAGCTGATCGAGCGACGGAGCGCTGCCCGACTGGACCATCTGCTTGATCTTCTCCATCGCATCGCCGCCGGCTCCGTTGCGCGATGCCGCTCCATTCCCGGTGAAGGAGGGGATGCTCGGCGCATAGACCGTGTCGGAGGGCTGCGACAGCTTGTCCACCTGGTCGTCGGCGACACCGTTGACCGCCAGCCAGTACTGGGTGTGGCGCATCAGCTCCTCCTGGTCGCGGAACGGGATGTCGGCGCCGGGGATGAAACCGCCCTCACCGTCGGAGACCGGCGGCTGGTCCTCGAACAGCGGCCGGCCGGTCGAGGCGCTCCACACCTTGGCGTGCTTGGCGACCAGGTCGAGGATCGCCTTGCCCGATTCGGCCATGGTGCGGTACTTGACGATGTTGGGCGCCCCGCCGAGGTCGCCGGCGCAGACCCGCTCCACGACCTGGAAAATGTTCGAGACACCGTAGGCCTTCTGGATCTGCGGCAGCTTCAGGATGTTGATCGCGGCGGTGGCGTGGGCGTTGAGCCGCCGCGCGGCGAAGTGGGTGCCGCCCCAGCCATAGAGGGAGGCGTTGCCGGCCAGATCGCGACCGCTCTTG
>Ga0134121_10002270_pt1 | contig 16845 bp, 15 predicted proteins | sample KB301_FD_96463 | JGI IMG/M metagenome (GOLD analysis project Ga0134121, IMG submission 96463) | Terrestrial soil microbial communities without Nitrogen fertilizer from Kellogg Biological Station, Michigan, USA - KB3-0-1 | ecosystem: Environmental > Terrestrial > Soil > Unclassified ... | reverse complement strand
GTAAGAGGTAAGAGGCTAGAGATAAGTATGAATACGATTCTTTCTGTTGACCTACTAGCCTCTAGCCTCTAGCCTCTGATCTCTAGCCGCTGCTTCGTGTGAGAGGTAAGAGATAAGAGGCACGAGCTTAGAGGTAACAAGAAGTTCTCGTCTTATTGAAATTCTAGCCTCTAGCCTCTGATCTCTAGCCTCTGCTCTAAGCAATTATGTTTAAGCAAATTCCAGCCTCGATTCTCTTACTGCTCCTGCTCACCTCATCGATGCACGCCCAGCAGCGTGAGTGGGTTAAGGTCGCGCCGCTGGGGGCTGGGTTTTCGGTCTTGATGCCGATCCAGCCGACTGAGGCCGTTGAAACCCGGGAGCAATACTCGATGCACAGCTTCGTCGCGACCGCGGGCACTACTGTCCTGGTTGTCGCCTACGTTGACTACGCTCCGAACGTGAAAATGAACAACCAGGCGGCTCAACTCACCGCCTTCCGCGATACTTTTCTGAAAGGCGTGAATGCGCAATTGATCAGCAGTAAGGAAATCAAACTTGACGGTCGATCGGGTCTCGAGTTCACCAGCGAAGACGATCGCAGGTTATACAAGAACCGCGTATACATCTTTGGCAACCGTATGCAGCAAATCGCCAGCGTCACCCTGAAAGGCGACGAAGATACCGAGAATGTGGATCGGTTTTTCGCGTCGTTCGCCTTCAACGCGACTACAAACGCGCCCGGCAAACCATGACCGTCACAACTTCTTTACCCACCGGAGAGATCGTCTCGCACAACCAGGCCGAGACATTCGAGCTTGGCGTGCGCATCGGCGAGGCTCTGCGCGGGGGAGAGATTCTTTTGCTGAGCGGCGCTTTGGGCGCAGGCAAGACTGTTTTGGTGAAGGGAATCGCGCGCGCTCTCGGCGTGGACGAGGAAGACGTCACCAGTCCCTCGTTTACTCTGGTGAATCCTTACGACGGACGGCGGCGCGTCTATCACATCGATTTGTATCGATTGGATGAAGGCGCCTCAGCCGCGCACGCAGTCGATCTCGACGAAATCCTGACGGATGAAAATGCGGTAGTGATTATTGAGTGGGCCGAACGCCTGGGCCATTATCCGCTGCCGGAAGAGAACGTCTGTCGGATTTCGATCAGTGGAGATGGTGAAGAACCAAGAAGAATCTCAATTAAGGCTTCCTAGCCGACGGTAAAGGGACTATTCATGTCTCGGTGTCTGAATCGTGTGTTGCTGCCCCTTGTACGAGCGGGGCACTAGCCCGACCCTCAGGGAGGGCTCACAAAGGGAAGCGCGAAATGGGAACCCTCCCTCACCATCGGGCTACGCCCCGAACACGAGCAGCTAACTTGTCGGCGCGGGAGAAATCTTGCCGTCAACGTCAATGGTGCAGCGCCTATTGTCGAGCTTGCCATCGTCAAAGTACGACACGCCCGAGACTGCAGTATCACCGTTCGCTTTCGAACCGCCCTGTAGCTTAATGTGCAGCTTCGAATCGCCCGCCATCGAGGTCGAGTGATGAAAAAACAGCGAGCAGTCCAGCGTAAGGGTGCCCGTCGGTGGATCAAAACTACCTTGGGCTGAGAGAAGCGATATCGTTGTCGTAATCTCGCCGGCGACTGGCACGCTGTAGGTCTCAGAGATATCCGGAAAACTAGTGATTCTCACATCCCGCCGATCCCAATCACTGAAGTGAAGTCCAATGTTGACGTCCTTGTGAAAGGGCTTGTCGAGGTTTGGGTCGTCAATCTTGAGGGTCGCTTTCCCCTTGAAGTGAGTGTCTAAGCCCGTGAATCCACCGTTCTTGATCAAACAGGCTTTGTACTCGGTGCGCTTCTCATGGATCTGCGCGGTAATGGGACTGTGCTCTCTGATTTTAGTCTCGGTGTCTCTGATGTCGCGCAGGAGTGCTGCTTTCGCGGAACCGGCCACCTGTTTCAGTTCTTCTTGAAGCGGAGCGACCGCCTGGTGAACCTGATGAGCCAATTGAATCTGTAGTTTTTCAATCTCCTTTTCTATGTCGATACACGGATTCGCAAGTCTGACATAGGCAATCGCCGGGTGCTTCTTCATGCACTCCTCAAGCTCATCTCGTTTCTGACCAATTCTGTGATCGAGGTCTCTAATCTCGTTCAAGAGATGGGGCTTTTGGGCGGGCGCTGCTTCTTGGACGTCCTTGGTAAGAGTTTTCTTCGCTCTTACCAGCGCTTCGAGTTGATCCTCAATCGGTTTGCAGGTTGGAGATACATCGGCCATCACAGTTCCTCCCGTTCAATGAGAAAGTCGGGACAATTATAACCTACACCAAGTCGACTCGTTCACCATATTGCGGCACTTCAACTTGCCAGCCGAAGCGTTCGCGAATGTGTTTCGCCATGGCTTCCGCGGAGCCGGTTTCGCCGTGAGTTACAAATGCTTTCCTGGGCGCCGACGGCATTCCTTCCAGCCAACGAATCACTTCTTTCCAATCGGCGTGGGCCGAGAAGCCGCCGATCTTTTCAATCTTGCACCTGACGGGAATCCACTGGCCCAGCACCTTCACCTGCTTCTCGCCGTCAGCGACGCGACGGCCGAGCGTGCCTCCGGCTTGATAACCGACGAAGACGACCGTGGCATTCTCATCCGGCAGCAAACGCAGCGCATGATGGAGGACGCGCCCGCCGTTCATCATGCCTGACGCGCTGATGATGACGCGCGATCCTTGCATGCCGTTAATGCGTTTCGATTCATCGCGGGTGTTGCACGCGAGCATCCGGCGCGTTTGAATGGGAGTCGGCGTGCGCTTCAAAGCCTCGGCGTACTCATCATCCTGTTCTTCTCGGTCTTTCGCATAAGCACGAGTCGCGGCCGCGGCCATCGGCGAATCTACGCACACGGGTAGAATCGGGATTCGCTTTTCCTCCTCCAACTCACGAATGAAGTAAACAATCTCCTGCGCGCGTCCGACGGCAAACGCCGGAATCAGGATCGCGCCGCCATGCTGCGCGGCGTCATTGATGATTCTTTCCAGTGCCGCTTTCGGCTCTTCGGTGTCGTGCAAGCGATCGCCGTAAGTCGATTCGATGAGCAGGTAATCGCACGCCGGCGGGGCTGCGGGATCGCGAATGATCGGCTGATCGTATTTGCCGAGATCGCCGGAGAAGAGAACAGCCACAGGTCCGCTTCCGGAATTAACGTGAACCAGCACCTGGCTCGAACCCAGGATGTGACCCGCGACGCGAAACTCAGCGGTGATGTCGCGCGCGACTTTGGTTTCCGTGCCGTTGTTGGGAACGACCTGGAGAAGCTTCAGAGCTTCGCGCGCATCCTGTTCGGTGTAGAGCGGGAGCGCCGGCAGATGTTTGGTGACTTTGTGTCGATTGCGATAGTCGGCTTCTTCTTCCTGTAAGCGTGCCGAGTCAGGCAGCAGGATGCGCATCAACTCAGCCGTGCCGTGCGTGCAATAAACCGGACCGCGAAAGCCATGGCGCACAAAGCGCGGCAGGTATCCCGTGTGGTCGATGTGCGCGTGCGTGATGAGCACGCTGTTCACTGCCGCGGCGTTGAACGGCGGCTCTTGCCAGTTGCGATCGCGCAGCTCATGCGGACCCTGGAACAGTCCGCAGTCAACGAGTACCCGCGCGCGATCCGATTCGATCAAATACTTCGATCCGGTAACACTCCCGGCCGCGCCCCAGAATGAAAGTGTTGGCATGCGCGCGATGGTAGCTGATCAAAGGGGTAAGCGCTAAGAGGTAAGGGGCAAGCGCGACAACGCTTTTCAGTTCAAAGAGACTCGCTTATGATGGGCGTCGTAGCCTCCACGGAAGGAAATCCATGAAAACAATTACGCGCTTACTTTGCCCGCTCGCATTCGCCGCAGTCGTTGCAGCGGTCTTCGTAATTCCGGTCAGTACGGCGACTAGTCGAGCAATAAATCATAACCGCAGCTCGGTCTCGTACGGCGATACATCAGCTCAGTATGGCGATCCTTATTCGGAGTTTCGCAACGCTCGTTATTCCAACGCGGGCCTGTTAAATGAACGCGATGAGGTAAAGCTCGGCACGCAACTTCATCGCGAGGTGACCAAGAAGTTCAACCTCACCGATGTCGGTCTCGATCGGGTTGAGCGCATCGGGCAGCGTTGCGCGCGCGTGAGTCTGCGGCCGAATCTCACTTATCGATTTCATGTGATTCAAAGTCGCGAGATCAATGGCTTCTCGCTTCCCGGTGGCCATGTTTATGTGACGACGGCGTTGCTAAAGCTGGCGAATGACAATGAACTGGCATCTGTGCTCTCGCACGAGGTCGGTCACGTGGTTGCGCGCCACAGCTTAAAGACCCTGAAGAAGTCGAAAGAGTACGACGATATCGCGAAGTCAATCGGCGACGTGACCGGTGTTGCCGGCAGCATCGCGCGCGATCTCGGCGTAGCTCTGGGAAATATGGTCGGCGCGGGAATGCTGACAATTCATTCGCGGGATGAAGAGCGCGAAGCGGATTTTCTTGGCGTGCGCGCGATGCCGGCGGCGGGTTTCGATCCGCAGGGGATGATCACGATGTTTCAGAAGCTGCAGCGAATCGAGGAACAGAGTCCGGACCTGCTCGGCTCACTCTTTTCAGATCACCCGGACGCGGAGGAGCGAATCGATAACACGCGTTACGAAATTGGGCGCATGCGCAGAAGATAAGCGCGCGCGAATTCTTGCTTGCGATTTACGCGCATCATTGTGGGACCCGCCGGTCGAGTCTGGGTCGCAGTTCGCCTAATCAACTCAGCAAGTGCATCGTCACGAGCCCCACTGCCGTCGAGATAAGGTTTCCACACTTCATCGAGCGCCGGCTTGAAATCACCGAATGCTCCCTCCCATAACCTGAACTGAATCGCGTAAGGCACATGACGGGGCACGACGTGACGGACTGCTTCTCCGGCCGTGAAGAAGATCATCGTGTGTGACAAGTTGCGCGGCACTAACTTGTTCTGTTTTCTGGCTGCCGTGCGCAGCGCCTCGAAGACTTCTGCGTCCCACTGATGCATCGCTTCATGAAACGTGCTCTCCAGCTCATAAGTCCCACGATTACCGGGCGCGAGACTCGACAAGACCACCAGGCCACCGTCAACGGAGTAAGCACCGGCCCAGTTTGCGTATGCCGAAATATTCACGTCGTAACCCGCGGCGGGCCACGGAAGCTGATAAGCCTTCGTAATGAATGCCAGGACGTCAGCTCCGTATTGATTAACGATCGCGGTCGTCCTCTTTTGCCACTCCTGATTGGCAGCCCGATGTTTGGCCCACCACTGCTTCCGATAAGTCGGCGCCACGCGAGTGAGGGTCGATGCAACAGTTGAATCAATGGCCACACCGTCAAGCGATCGAGCGTCACCGGCTTTCGCGAGCGCACTCGTAATCGAGGAAAGCGACTTGTCGAAGATCAGATCTTTGTGGCTGAGTGACGCAGCGTAGGCAGAGACCGCGTCCCTCCAGATCGTTTGATCCTGCTTATTCAAGCCAGCCAAACCCTGCTCCTGATCTGCCGGCGCCATCTCGACGGCGTCGCGCGTCGAATCCGGAGCCTGGTTCTGTGCTCGACCCAACACGTAAAGGAAGTGATGCAGATTGAGCCAAAACCTATCGGCGTGAAAAATGAAGATTGGGCTCGCAGACACTCGGGGCGAGCCTGCCATCGATCGGTTGGGGGAAAGCGGATGGGCTATGCTCAGCGATACAGTGATCAGGGTCATCGCCAGCGATTGAATAATCGATCGCAAAATCATTCACTCCTGGAGGAGATTTTAAGACAGATCCAGTGGTAAGTGAGACAATCGGCCAAAAGGTCGCAAACTTGGCTTTACTTTCGCGGGCCAACCAGTGCGACGATCGCGGGAATCAGCAACAACAGATTTCTTAGCGCTGTTTTCAGGCCCAACTGGCTGCCGATGATGTTGCCAAAGCAACCGCACTCCAGCGGCTCGCCGTGCAGCACGTAGACGTAATAAAGCGCGAAGCCGCTGAAGCCGAGCAGCATCAGGGCCGCGCCTGCTGCACCAAATCGAACTGTTCGCGGAGTGATTAAGAGAGCTGCGATCACAATCTCCGCGCCAATCACGCCGATCGTTACCGGCCATTGCCAACGCTGATAATTCCAACCCATTGAACTGAGCAGCTCGGCGACCTTGCTGACAAAGTCGCGCAGGATCCAAAGCTTAGCGCCGGCGGTGAATAGAAAAAGTGCCGCCAAGCCAAAGCGGCAGAGGTGGGATAGCCATCTAAAAACTGACCGGGCGACACGGCGACCGGGCGAGACGGAGAATTTCTCAGCGTCTCCCAGTCTCCCAATCTCCGGATCAGCTTGCATACCTCAGTTGATGGCAGCCGATGCCGCTGCTCGCTCGCGTTCACTAATCACGCTATACAGTTCCGGCCTTCGATCGTTAAGGCGGTCGAGTTCGTATGAACCGGGAACGTTGACGATCCGGTTGTTGTTGGCTTCCTGAAAATCGATCGCGACCACGAGCAGTTCTTCGTCTTTTGCGCCGGCTTCGGCGAGAGTGTCTCCGTTGCAGTCGACGACTTTGCTTCTGCCGATGAAATTCCAACCGCGCTCAGTGCCGACCCGATCCGTGGCGGCATAGAAGAGATGGTTCTCGAGCGCCCGAGTGTTCGCGACGAATTCAGGCGAACGCCAGGCGGCTGTGGGCCAGTTCGTGATCAGCGCGATCAATTCCGCTCCCATGAGTTTCAGCGCGCGCGCCGGTTCGGGAAAACTTATGTCGTAACAGATGTTCATGCCGACCTTGCCGAACGGCAAATCAAAAACCTGATACGCCCGATCGCCGGGTGTGAGAAATCGATCGATGCCGATGAACGGCAGATGCGTCTTACGATAATTTCCCACCACGCCGTCAGGTCCCACCAGCATCGCGGCGTTGTAGTAGTTGTTTCCGTCAGCTTCAATGAAACCTACGATCGCGTGGGTGTTCGTTTCGCGACAGGCTTCGGCGATCGCGTTTGCCGAAGGACCGTCAACAGCTTCCGCGAAGGGAATCGCTTCCTCGAGAGATTCGTAGGCGTATCCCGTCAACGCGCATTCGGGAAACATGACGAGCTGCGCGTCGCGCTCAGCCGCACCCCGAATCAACGAAACGATCTTGTTGAGGTTCGTTTTCGGTTGGCCCAGGACACAATCGATTTGAGCGCAGGCTATGTTTGTTTTCGCCATTGGAACCTCTCAGAGATAAGGTTGTCAGTCCAAACTAAGAAATGAACCACGGATAAACACAGATTTCCACAGATAGGAAAAAGCGAGTCCCGATCTGTGCCTATCCGTGTTCATCTGTGGTCTATCTTCCGCTCGCTACCGCTCCCGGTACTGACACTAGCCAGCCAGTGCCACAACTTTTTCGGCCGCATCTTTCATGCCGTTTGCGACGGTGAAATTCAAACCTGAGTCACGAATCACGCGCTGGCCCTCTTCGACGTTGGTGCCTTCCAACCGCACCACGACGGGAACCTTGATGCCGAGATTGTTTGCCGCCCCGACAACGCCGCGTGCAACCATGTCGCACCGCACAATGCCGCCAAAGATGTTGACGAGCACGGCCTTCACCGCTGGGTCGGCCAGCAGGATTCGAAACGCAGCTTCGACGCGTTCTTGTGAAGCGCCGCCGCCAACGTCCAGAAAGTTCGCCGGCTCGCCGCCTGCCAGTTTGATGATGTCCATCGTGGCCATCGCGAGGCCGGCGCCGTTCACCATACACGCGATGTTGCCATCGAGCTTGATGTAATTCAGATCGAACTTCGAAGCTTCGATCTCGAGCGGCTCTTCCTCGTTAAGATCGCGGAGGTCTTTGAAATCGGGATGACGGAACAAGGCGTTGTCGTCAAAGTTGACCTTCGCATCCAACGCAATCAATCGATTGTCTTTGGTCAAAAGAAACGGATTGATCTCAAGCAACGAGGCATCCATTGATTCGTACGCCTGGTAAAGCGCCTGCATGAACTTAGCGGCCTGCGAAATCAATTCGTTCGGTAGACCCAGCGCAAAAGCCAGTTTGCGCGCCTGAAATGGGCGAAACCCGACTGCGGGATCGATCGTCTCTTTGAAGATCTTCTCCGGAGTTTTCGCGGCGACTTCTTCAATGTCCATGCCGCCCGCGGCCGACGCCATGAATACGGGCCGACCGCTAGTTCGATCGAGAACGATGCCGAGATAGAACTCTTTGTCGATCGGCAGACCTTCTTCAATCAACAGCACGCGCACTTCGCGGCCTTCCGGGCCGGTCTGATGCGTGACCAGCTTCATGCCCAGCATCTGTTTCGCGAGCTCACGCGCCTCATCGGCGGTCTGGGCCAGCTTGACGCCGCCGCCTTTGCCGCGACCGCCAGCATGTATCTGGGCTTTCACCACGACCGGCGTGGTCCCCAGGTCTTGCGCGGCTTGATAAGCCTCATCGACTGACCGCGCGACGATGCCGCGTGGCACCGGCACACCAAACTTTTTCAGTAACTCTTTTCCCTGGTACTCGTGTATCTTCATCGCGAAATTGAGCGGCGGATAGCGAGGCCACCGCTCACGCCTTAGGGCGGACACCTTTCGAATTATTAATTAGGACGCGATTGAGTTTACCCAGAGCCTGAGCACCTCGCAACCGTACGCCGGCTACGATCATCAATAGCTTCGGGTAACCCTGCGATGGATCGTCGATCGTTTCTGACAAATACATCACTTGCGCTCGGAGCGATTTTGAGCCAACGAGCGCTGGCCGCCAACCACCTTGTCAAAGCTGAGTCGTGGCGGGCGGCGTCACTCGACGATGAACAATCCCGTTTCCTGCGAAGTGAATTGCTCGCGATGGTTAATCGGGAACGCGAGACTCACGGGCTTGAGACGGTGAAGCTTGACGACTTCGCTTCGCAGATTGCCGCAGCGCACGCACAGGACATGGCCAGCGGGGGCTTTCTCAGCCATTGGGGCCGCGATGGGCGAAAGCCTTATCAGCGGTATTCATTCGCCGGAGGAACCGAAGCGACGCAGGAGAATGATGGCGCAGTCGATCACACCGGTTACTTTTTAACTACCGAAGAGTTCGTGAGTGATGTCACCGACTCGCATCGATCAATGTACCTTGAAACCTCGCCCAACGATGGTCATCGCAAGGCGATCCTCGCACCACAACATACTCACGTCGGATTCGGCGTGGCCATGAATTACGGTCATGTGCGCCTGTCAGAGATTTACGTTGCCCGCTACGTCAGTGTGGACAGCTATTCGCCGACGCGGCCTCCGCGAAGCAAATTCAAATTCAGCGGACAGATGTTGCAGCCGAAGCATACCATCCACACTATTGACGTCTTTTATGAGGAGTTACCCACGCCGCCAACTCTTGAATGGCTGCGCGTGACGCGACCATATAGCCTGCCGGACGCGCGTGCAACTCTCTTCCCGAAACTGCCTGAGAATACAGTTTACAAAGACGGCTCACGAGGTTCGATTGAATTCCCAGACCGCGGTCGCTTTCGCGTGGAGGTTCAGTTGGGCAAACTACCCGGTATCTACACTTTCGTTGCGTGGTTGCAGCGGAATGAATTGGAAAAGCCGTTTCCGGCCACTCAGGTCTGCGTGCGCGTGGAGTGATTATGACTCGTTCAAACAAGTTCGTGAGCGTGGCTTTCGTCATTGTATTTCTATTTGTTGGAGCGGACCCGGTCAGCGCGCAATCAGTCAAGCGGGCCCAGCTGCAAAGCGAGGTGCGGACCGAGTTCCTGCACGCATGGAACGGTTACAAAAAATACTGTTGGGGCCATGACGATCTCAAACCGCTTTCGAAGACTTGTCACGATTGGTATGCCGAGCCCCTGCTGATGACGCCGGTGGATGCGCTCGACACAATGATGCTGATGGGTTTGAACGATGAGGCGAAGACCACCCGCGAATACATCGCCACTCATCTGTCGTTCGACAAGGACTTTGACGTTCAGAATTTCGAGATCACGATCCGGCTGCTCGGTGGATTGCTATCGAGTTATGAGATGACCGGCGACCGGCGGCTGCTGAAGCTTGCCGAAGACCTGGGTAATCGTTTGCTGCCCGTTTTCGAATCGCCCACAGGTATTCCCTACGGCTACGTGAATTTGAAAACCGGGAAAGTGCGCGGCAAGGTCACGAATCCCGCGGAAGCTGGAACGCTTCTGATCGAGTTCGGCACGCTCGCGCGTCTTACTCATCGACAGATCTTCTATGCCAAAGCGAAGCACGCGCTGGTGGAGATTTACAATCGCCGCTCGCCGATTGGTTTGGTCGGCACGTGGATCAATGTCGAGACGGGACAGTGGACCGACACCGACAGCCATATCAGCGGAGCGATCGATAGTTACTACGAATACCTTTTGAAGTGCGAGATTCTGTTCGGCGATCGGGATTGTCGGAAGATGTGGAATGAGAGCATCAAGGCAATCAATTTGTATTTGGCGCCCGATGTTTCCAGATATGCAGACGGCAAGGTTGATGGACGGCCGGGGTTGGGCTGGGTTCCCGAGCTCTGGTACGGTCACGCGGACATGAACAGCGGCAAACGAACCTCGACGGTATATGGCGCGCTCGATGCTTTCTTCCCCGCGGTGCTGGCTTTGTCAGGCGACCTCAATCGCGCCAGACGTTTGCAGCAGTCTTCCTTCAGGATGTGGCAGCTTAACCACATCGAGCCTGAAGAACTCGATTTCAGCAGCATGAGAGTCAAGTCACCCGGCTACCCGTTGCGACCTGAGATCGTCGAATCGACTTATTACCTTTATCACTACACGCGCAATCGAAAATACCTGCGCATGGGACAAACGATGTGGCGCGACTTCGTAAAATATTGCCGCACCGACGATGGTTACGCGGCGTTGAAGAGTGTCGTCACCAAAGAGAAGAATGACTCGATGCAGAGCTTTCTGTTTGCCGAGACGTTCAAGTATTTCTATCTGCTGTTCTCGCCATCAAAGACGCTTGATTTCAATCGCATAATCTTCAACACTGAAGCGCATCCGCTGCGCAGACCATGGCCAACAAAAACGACAGCCGGCAAAAACTGATCGCTATTTTGCAGTTAGCCTATTCAGGTGAACTGGCGGCGGCGTATGCCTACCGTGGTCACTGGCATTCAGTCGACGCGCGGGAGGAGCGCGAGGCCATTCGCCAGATCGAAGCAGACGAATGGCACCATCGGAGCACGGTCGGAGAAATGCTTGCCGGACTTGGTGGCCGGCCGAATCCTCGTCGCGAATTACGAGCGACAATTATCGGACGCACTCTACAATTTCTCTGTCATGTAACCGGCTGGCTGGCGCCGATGTACGGCGCGGGCAAGCTTGAGAGCCGAAACGTCAGGGAGTATGAAACCGCCGCGCGTTACGCGAACGATTGCGGGGCCGCTGAGTTGGTTGATTGTCTGCTGGAAATGGCTGAGGTCGAATGGGATCACGAATACTATTTCAGGTCGTGCGTCCTTAAACATCGAGTCGGACGGCGACTGCCGTTGTGGCCAAAGCCGCCAGCCAAAGAAACAATCCGACTCTCGTTCGAGCAGGAAACAGTCTCGAGTTCTCTGGACCCGCACTTGTCTCTCGTTTCATCACCGGTGACTCGCACCGTCTAAATCAATCAAATGAGATTGCGAACATACGCGCTGTCGGTATCTGTGATCGTGGTCCTGGTTTCGTTGGGATCGATCCCGCTATGCGCGCAACCGAAAGGGTTTTCGCGGGACCAGCTTGTTGCCGCCGCCCGCGAGATCATGACCACGAGCCGTTATTGTGCCCTGATTACGAGCGACGCGCAGGGACGAACCAATGCGCGGACGATGGACGCTTTCGCGCCGGATGAGCAAATGATTGTGTGGTTGGCGACGAACCCGCGCAGCCGCAAAGTCACAGAGATTCGCGGCAATCCGCGCGTGACGCTCTACTACTTCGATCGAGAGAATCAGGCTTACGTGACGATTCACGGAACGGCGCGGCTGGTGAATGATAGAGATGAGAAGGCTCGCCATTGGAAAGAAGAATGGAACGCTTTCTATCCGAATCGAAACAAAGATTATCTGCTGATCAAAGTCGTGCCAACGCGGCTGGAAGTGGTCGATACCAAGAAGGGAATAGTCGGTGATGCGAAGAGCTGGCGTCCGCCAACCGTCTTATTTCCAAAATCAAAATAGCCGACGGTGGTAGTGCGCTGATTTCGATTTTTCTGCGGCCTCTGCAGAATCCTCCGTGACCTCTGCGGTTAATCCAATTTTCGGCAATAACCGCCGAGAAGAATCAGAGGTTTTCGCAGAGAACGCAGAGAGACACTTGATTTAGGACGCTCCTGAGGGTTGTTAACAGTTGACGGCGCGAAACCGTCATTGTTCGCGAAGCTTTTCTTTCATTCTTGTTCTGACGAGCACTCTCCCCGGAAAACAATGGGCATTAGGCAGCGAGCAGAAGCCAAAACCATCTGACTTCGCTCCGGCCCCGCCTGATTGTCTACGAGCCAAGGAGAGAGCCATGAGAACCAAAGTCCCGACTCTGCTGTTTCTTCTCGCTTCAGTTACCGCGGTCGTTATCGTTCTTTTTGCCGCCTCGACGCGCCGTCCCGCGATTTCTCAGAGTCGTGAGCGGCGCGTCAACGCGAATTCAACAGAAGCGCAGCCCAACGACAATGCGAACCGAACGCCCGCAACCCGCGATGAAATCGTCAAGGTTGATGTTGACCTCGTCACCATCGACGCGCTCGTTCTGCAAAAGAATACCGCGCGGATCGTGGGCGGATTGAAGAAGGAGGATTTCCTGCTCTATGAGGATGGCGCGAAGCAGGAGATAACTCACTTCAGTCAGGACACCCTGCCGCTGTCGGTTCTGTTTTTGATCGATCGTGGTGGTTGTTTGGATCCGTTTGGCGACAAGGTCCATCGCGCGACGCGTGAAGCAATCGAACGTTTGAAGCCTACTGATGAAGTTGCGGTGATGACTTATCACAACTCCACTCGCCTGCTTCAGGGATTCACGCGCAACCGCATCCAGATCGAAGAGGCGCTCAACCGCGTACCGATGCATGATGAAGAAGCCGATCATTGTCTCAACCAATTGTTTTTCGACGCCGCTGATTACATGGTCAGCGCGAGCAATCCCGAAGGCCGTCGCGTGATCGTGGTGATTACCGGCGTGACTCGGAATTTTGACTGCCAGGGCGGACCGTCGGGTAAGCTGGCCGCGCAGCAGATCTACGAATCCGGCAGTGTCGTCTGCGGCATCATTCCGAAAGAAGCCGGGCAGGGATTGGAAAACGGGGTCATGATCTGGGCGACGCGTATGGGCCGGCTGGGCGGCGCGCCATACATGGATATTGAGACGCTGGCGAATGAAACCGGTGGCGAACTCCTCAAGGACAAACCCGAGAATCTCGACACAACTTTTCAGACGTTGATGGATCACCTGCGCAGCCGCTACAACCTGGCCTTCGTTTCCACGAATAAGAAGCGCGACGGCACCACCCGTAAACTGAAGGTGGATCTTTCGCCGCCCGTACAGAAGTCGCAGGGCAAGTTGGTGGTCAAAGCGCGCAGAAGTTATGTGGCGCCGAGGTAGTATTTGACTCAGTATCGACGGAGCGAGTCGCGGTCACTCGAATTGGGGTTGAAGCTGCGTGAGCAGCGTTCAGAACTGACCCAAGGTGAGGCTCGGGCGAGCCCTGGGCTTAACTCCTACCGCTGCTGCGCACGGCTGCATAATGGCCGCGCTCTAAAGACTTCGCGATCCCAGAAGCATTGACTCTGTTCTGCTTTTCCCGTACAAAGCCCCTGCTCGACCGCTTTGCCATCACTAACTAACTTCAGAAACAAATCCCCTAAGGAGACAAACATGCCCCGAAATGACCAGCAAACTCTTCGACCGGTTGATCGTCGTCGACTGTCCATATTCTTGATAGCTGCCATCGCGGTTATCTGCGCGCTCTCAATTCTCGGTTGCAGCAAGAGTGGCGGTGGCGACCTACACGTGAAGTCCACAGCGACCGGCGAAAAGGATCTCGCCACCAAGTCGAGCTATGCCTTTGCGGTTACCAAGACATTCACTGATGCAGCCGGCAAGATTACGACAGCTTCGAGCTATCGCACTTACGTCGCGAATTACGATCTGGACAGCGCCAACTTCGCTTTGACTTTGGATAAGCCGCTCGCGTCCGACGAAGCCGTGCGGGTCACGTTCAGCCTGGTTGGCGAAGAGGGAACCAGGGAAGCATCACCACCAAAGGCCGGCACCTATTCTGCCAAAGCCGACAAATACATGAAGGTCGAAGACGTCTCGATCGTGGCGCGCAAGGGTGGAGCGGATAGCAAGTTCTTCCTGGACCGAAGCACTTTGAATGGTCAGGTGAAGGTGACCACCGCGACCGCGGATCAGATCGCCGGCGACATCGATCTCACCAGCGGCGACAACGTCATTAAAGGATCGTTCACCGCGAAGGTTCTGAAGCGGAAGTAAGTTGACCTTTCCGGCATAACCTAATGATCGGGACGCTGTCTCGATCTGAACGGGGAGTGATATCGATTGATGTCACTCCTCTTTTTCTTAATGCACCGAGGCCTTGGGCGAACCAGGGTATTGGTGGTGTTTGGGGTATGTCAGGACAGTGAGCGTCTAGCAAAACTTTTAGCTTGACGCCAAGTCGCAGGGGCGTATAGTGAGCGCGTTTTTAGCAAGCCCTTACCCTAGAGGAGTCCCCATGCGTCCCACTCGCTTCCCGCGATATGCGCGTTTCATAAGCTTATTAATGTCTGCGGCGCTGTTGGTTTCAATGTTGGTGGTTGCGCCACTCAGCTCGGCGAAGTCTCCGCGAAAGATTAAGTCGGCAACACCGGTCGTTAACCCGCAAGGAAATTCCCGGCGGGAGCGACAACCCGCGCCGCGCGATGCCGGCCGTCGAGTAGATCCGATTCAGGTCGAGCCGAGCACTCTCATGACTAACTTGCCCAATGTGGAGGAACTCAAACGTCGCAAACCTGAAAAGCCTGAAGCGCCGCCGCCGGTTCCTTCGACGGTGCGTTCACCTCGTAAAGGGAGCGGGCCAAAGGACAAAAAGGCAGACGCAGCACCGCATGTTAAATCGAACACGGCGAGTGTCACTCCGGCGCAACCTCTTGCCAGTCGAAAAGAAGACCCTGCCAAGCGGGGCCATCACGCCCGCCGGAATTTATCAACAACCGCGATGCCCCAAAGTTGTGGCGCTGGATATGCGGGGATGAAGACGTGGAGCGCGTCGAGTGGGAGTCTGGGCCATCAGATGGGTCATGCCGAAGGAGCGAATTGGGTGGTGACCGCTGGAGTCGATGCTGCCGGTTACATGGTTTATGGACCGTATGATGCTTCGTATGGATCCGGACATCACAAGGCACAGTTCACACTGCTGATCGACAACAATTCTGGCACCGACGTGGTTACTACCCTGGATGTCGTCACTGGGTACGGCGCAAACACGCTGGTAACTCGTCAAATCCACCGCAACGAGTTCAGTGCCGGCAATCAATGGCAAACCTTCACGTTGGAGTTCGACAATCCCTGTTTCGGGCTGGTCGAAGCGAGAGTCTATTGGAACGGCACAGCCGCTATGAAGTTTCGCGAAGAAAACATGGGGTTGTCTACGCTCAGTAATCTCGCGCTAAACAAACCCGTTACGCAGTCGAGCACCCTCGTCTATAACCCCCCGGGGGACGCGAGCCACGCCGTTGACGGAAACACCGACGGGAATTACTTCAATAGTTCCGTGACCCATACAAACGGCGGAAATCAGGACTGGTGGCAGGTTGACCTGGGTGGGTTGTACTCGATTCAAAGCGTAGAGGTTTGGAATCGTACCGACTGTTGTGGAGACAGACTGACAAATTTCAATGTGATTCTACTCGATGGCAATCAGGTTCCGGTAAGTACTGTCAATCTCCCGGGACAAGGCGGAACTCCCAGCACGATATTAATCTCCGGGACAGCACGATATGTCAAAGTTCAACTGGTTGGTAATAACATTCTGTCGCTGGCCGAGGTAAAAGTTTGGGGCACGGCCGTGGGAACTCCGGGTTTGGTCGGCTACTGGAAATTCGATGAGAACGGCGGAACTGTGGCTGCTGATTCCTCAGGCAATGGGAATACAGGGAGCCTTGCACTCGGCGCGGCATGGGGAACCGGCCACGATGGCTCAGCGGTTTCTTTCGACGGGGTTGATGATTACGTCCAGGTCGGAGCGCGGGCTTCGCTGGTCATGACATCGACGGCTACATTTGCGGCTTGGATTTATCCTACTGCGGCCGGGAACGGCATCCTGGTAAACAAAGAAGGCGAGTACGAGATCGCCCGGTGGCCTGACGGGACGATCTGGTGGGCCATCGCCAACACTAGCCCGGGCTGGGCCTGGATAAATACGGGGGCCGTTGCGCCGCTGAACCAATGGACGCATGTCGCCATCACGTACGATAACGGTGTCATCAAGACCTATCTGAACGGCGCCCTGGCCCATACCTATAACGGATCAGGGGCGATCGGAGATGTCGACGGCACTATGAACGACTTTCGCATCGGCGGCCGCCAGTGCTGTGCGCAAAATTTTCCCGGCCGCATCGATGAAGTCAGAGTCTACAATCGGGTGCTTAGCGCGAGTGAAGTAAGTGCCTTTGTCGGTGGTGGCGGAGGCGCTACAAACGATCAAATTGCGGCGGCGCGTCTCGATCCCTTCAACCAACCCGGTAACCAGCTTCAGGCACGCGACTGTGAATGGAGTCTGCCTCTGGTCAGTCTGCCCGGTCGCGCTGGTTTGGATTTCGGCCTCACCCTCTCTTACTCATCAATGGTGTGGACACCCG
>Ga0134121_10002268_pt1 | contig 16875 bp, 16 predicted proteins | sample KB301_FD_96463 | JGI IMG/M metagenome (GOLD analysis project Ga0134121, IMG submission 96463) | Terrestrial soil microbial communities without Nitrogen fertilizer from Kellogg Biological Station, Michigan, USA - KB3-0-1 | ecosystem: Environmental > Terrestrial > Soil > Unclassified ... | reverse complement strand
ACAGTGATGGCGTCGGGCGCGCCAGGCAACGCTTTCCCCTGCTCGCGGCGTACGATCTTTGCCTGAAGTGCTCACACCTGTTCAATATCCTGGATGCGCGCGGCGCGATCTCGGTCACCGAGCGCGCCGCCTACATCGGCCGCGTGCGCGCGCTCGCGCGCGCAATAGCGCAGGCCTACTACGAGTCGCGCGAGCGCCTCGGTTTTCCCTTGCTCAAGAAAGAGCCGGAACCGGCCTAGCGATGAAAGCAACGCTGCTGGTCGAGATCCTCACCGAGGAGCTGCCGCCGAAGTCGCTGCGGGTGCTTTCGGAGGCTTTTTTCCAAAGCATTTCCAAGGCCCTCGCCACCGCCCACCTTGCTGCTGAAGGGAAAGGGCGAGCGCTTGCCACCCCGCGGCGCCTCGCCGTACTGATTGCCGAGGCCGAATCGGAGGCGCCAGAGCGCGAGAACGAACTGACCGGTCCCTCGACCAAGGCACCCGAGCAGGCCGTCGCCGGGTTCGCGCGCAAGGCGGGCGTGGAGGTGAGCCGGCTCGAGCGCCGCACCACGGCCAAGGGCGAGGTCTACGTCGCGCGCGCCAAGGCGAAAGGCGCGGTTCTCGTAGAGGTCCTGCCCGCCCTGGTGGAAGGGGCGCTGAAGTCGCTGCCGATTCCAAAGGTCATGCGCTGGGGCGCGGGCGACGCACAGTTCGTGCGGCCGGTGCACGGCGTGGTCCTGTTGCATGGCGAGCGCGTCATCGCCGGCAGCGTCCTGGACGTTGCGGCAGGGCGCGAAACCGCCGGACACCGCTTCATGGGCGCAGGCAGGATCAGCCTGAGATCCGCGGACGAATACGAAAAGCGCCTCGCCGACGAAGGCATGGTCGTGGCCGATTTCGCCGCGCGTCGCGGCGAAATCGAGCGGCAGCTCGAGGACACCGCGGCGCGGGAAGGCGGCGACCTCGGCGAATACCTCGACCTGCTGGACGAGGTGACCGCTCTCGTCGAGCACCCGAGCGTCTACACGGGCAAGTTCGACGCCACCTACCTCGGCGTGCCGCAGGAGTGCTTGATCCTGACGATGCGGCAGAACCAGAAATACTTCCCGCTGTTCGACCGCGCAGGACATCTGCAGCCGAAGTTCCTGATCGTGTCGAACATGCGCGTTCCCGACCCCCGGCACATCGTCGGCGGCAACGAGCGCGTGGTGCGGCCGCGGCTCGAAGACGCTCGGTTCTTCTACGACCAGGACCGCAAGCGACGGCTGGAATCGCGGGTGCCCGAGCTCGCGCGCGTGGTGTACCACAACAAGCTCGGCACGCAGCTCGAGCGGGTCGAGCGCGTCCAGCTGCTGAGCGGCCGGATCGCGCGCGACCTGAAGATCGACCCCGTCCTCACCGAACGCGCGGCCTGGCTTGCCAAGGCCGACCTGTTGACCGGGATGGTCGGAGAATTCCCGGAGCTGCAGGGCGTAATGGGGCGCTACTACGCGTTGCACGACGGCGAGCCGCGCGAGGTCGCCGACGCCATCGAAGCGCATTACCGGCCGCGCTTCGCCGGCGACCGGCTGCCGGAGCATGCGGTTTCGTGCGCCGTGGCGCTCGCCGACAAGCTCGATACCTTGAGCGGCCTCTTCGGCATCGGACAGATCCCGACCGGGGACAAGGATCCGTTCGGCTTGCGTCGCGCGGCGGTGGGGGTGATCCGGATCCTGGCGGAGCGCCGACTCGCCCTTTCACTGCGCGACTACGTGAAGGACCAAGCGCTCGAGAGCTTCATCTATGAGCGGGCGCGCGGCTATTTCCAGGAGCAGGGTTACTCCGCGAACCAGGTCGAGGCGGTGCTCGCGCAGCGGCCCGAACGCCTCGACTTGGTGCCGCTGCAGCTCGAAGCGGTGCGTGCGTTCGCCGGTCTGCCGGAAGCCGAAAGCCTCGCCGCCGCAAACAAGCGCATAGGCAACATCCTGAAGCAGGCTGGCGCTGTGCGCGCCGACTTCGACATGGCCCTTCTCGTGCTTCCCGAAGAGAAAGCGCTTGCAGGCGCTTTCAACCGGTTGCAGGGACCGGTCGAGAAGGCTTACCGTGACCTGGAGTACACCAGCGCGCTGAAGGCGCTCGCCGCGCTCAAGGCGCCGGTGGACGCGTTTTTCGACAAGGTGATGGTGATGGACAAGGACGCCCGGGTGCGCGATAACCGTATCGGCTTCCTCGGCACCTTGCACGGCACCATGAACCGCATCGCCGATCTGTCCAAGCTCGCCAAATGAAGCTCGTCATCCTCGATCGCGACGGCACGATCAACCACGACAGCGAGGATTTCATCAAGTCGCCGAACGAGTGGCGCCCGATCGAAGGCAGCCTCGAAGCCATCGCGCGCCTCGCCCAGGCGGGCTACCGCATCGTCGTCGCCACCAACCAGTCGGGCATCGCGCGCGGCTTTTTCGACACCGCGACCCTGGTCGCCATCCACGACACCCTCCAGCGCGCCGCGATGCAGGCGGGTGGGCGCATCGACGCGTTTTTCTTCTGCCCCCACGCGGCCGACTCGGCCTGCGCCTGCCGCAAGCCGCAGCCCGGGATGCTGCTCGAGGTGGCGCGGCGCTTCAACGTCTCGCTCAAGGACACCTACATGGTCGGCGACGCGCACCGCGATGTCGCCGCCGCGGCGGCCGCCGGCGCGAAGCCGGTGCTCGTGCTCACCGGCCGCGGCCGCAAGACACGGGAAGAAGGCAACCTGCCCCCCGGCACCGAGGTGTTCGAGAATCTGGCGGCGTTCGCCGAGCACCTGGCTCCGTGACGCTCGCGCGCTCGATCCTGTTCGCCGCCGCGCTGGTGATCGTCACCCCGCCTTACGCGCTGCTCGCTCTGGCTACGTTTCCCCTGCCGCCGATGGTGCGCTACCGAATCATCTCGGGCTGGTCGCGCGTCGTAATCCTGCTGGCGCGCAGCCTTCTCGGCATCCGGTGGAAGGTCGAGGGCCACGAGCACCTTCCGGCGTGCCCGGCAGTGATCCTGTCCCAGCACCAGTCGGCCTGGGAGACGCTCGCGTTCACGCAGATCTTCCCGCCGCAGGTGCACGTCCTGAAGCGCGAGCTCCTCTGGATTCCCTTCTTCGGCTGGGGCCTCGCGCTGATGAGCCCGATTCCCATCGACCGTGCGCGCGGCGTGTCCGCGCTGCGCAGCATCGCCCGGCGGGGGCGCGAGCGGCTCGACCAGGGCTTCTGGGTCGTGGTGTTCCCCGAGGGCACGCGCGTGGCGCCCGGGGAGCGGCGCACCTACCAGCTCGGCGGCGCATGGCTCGCCGCGGCGAGCGGCGCGCCCATCGTGCCGGTCGCGCACAACGCCGGCCGGGTCTGGCCGCGCAACGCCTTTATCAAGCATCCGGGTATCGTGACCGTGCGCATCGGTCCGCCGATCGAGAGCGCGAACCGCGATCCCAAGGTCCTCAACGCAATGGCTGAGAAATGGATAGAAGAGCAACAGAAGGCGCTTACCTGATCGACTTCGGCGGACGCTGCATCGATTACCGCTTCGTGCGCCGCCGCCGCCGCACCATCGGCATCACCATCGACGCCAACGGGCTTTCCGTGGCCGCGCCGCTGCGCGCACCGTGGCGCGAGGTCGAGGCGTTCCTGCGGCAGAAGGAGCGCTGGATCAAGCGCAAGCTCGATGAATGGGCCCGCCTGCCGCGCCCCGCGATCGTGCGCGGACACAGCGGGGAGTCGCTGCCGCTTTTCGGCTCGACCGTCACCCTCGAGGTCCAGACCGGCAGCAGGCGCGCCGTGCGCCATCAGCGCCAGCGGCTGCTAGTGAGCGCGCCCTCGGCCCAGCGCGTGGCGAAAGTGCTGATCGGCTGGCTGAAGACCCAGGCGCTCGACTCGCTGACGCCGCGCGCCGCGCACTTCGCCGCCCACCTCGACGTCGCGGCGCCGCTCGTCGGGCTCTCGAACGCGCGTACCCAGTGGGGCGTGTGCACCGAGGACGGCACCATCCGCCTGTCCTGGCGCCTGGTGCATCTCGAGCCCGCGCTCGCGGATTACGTGGTGGCTCACGAGGTCGCGCATCTTGTCGAGATGAACCACTCCAAGCGCTTCTGGGGCGTTCTCGCTAAGCTCTACCCCGACTGGCGGCGCGCCCGGCACCAGCTCGAGCTGGCCGGCGCCTCGCTACCAATCATCCAAGGAGCCACATGAGAATCCTGCACACGATGCTGCGCGTCGGCGACCTGCAGCGCTCCGTCAAGTTCTACACCGAAGTTCTCGGCATGAAGCTCCTGCGCACGACCGACCGGCCCGAGCAGAAGTATTCGCTCGCCTTCGTCGGCTACGACACGGAGGACCGCACCGCGGTCCTCGAGCTCACCTACAACTACGGCGTGGACCGCTACGACCTCGGCGGCGCCTTCGGCCATGTCGCCGTCGGCGTACCCAACGTCGCGCAGGCCTGCGAGCGCGTGCGCAAGAGCGGCGGCAAGGTGACGCGCGAGGCCGGCCCGGTCAAGGGCGGCACCTCGGTCATCGCCTTCGTCGAAGACCCGGACGGCTACAAGATCGAGTTCATCGAGACGAGCGGGCGCGGCTAACGACGTCTTTTAGGCCTTCTGCCGCTCAAGTACCGCTGCGCCGCGGCTTGGTCGATCAGCGGATAGAGATCGAAATGAGCCGGGATGATGTCGGCCCAGGCATTCAGAAGCGCGTGCAACTCCTCGTTCGAGCGCACATCGAGCAGAGCAACCGCGCCTCGCCCGGCGCGCGCATGGACGAACCGGCTCCGGGCGCGGACTGCTTATGACCAAGAAGAGCACTCACCTGTCCTATCGGAGTCGGCAGTTCACGCTTTCGTGGCCGTCCGGAGAAAGCGGAGACTGAGCGCCAGCCGCGGGCCCGGTCCATGCGCCGCCGCAAACAGAAGGCCTGCCATGAACGTGAAGTGATCGACGAAAAAGCCGAACTCCGTCTGGTTTCCGCTCCAATGCGATGGACCGTGAAACGCAAAAGCGAGGAAAACGACGTAAGCCGCCGCCAGCAACGCGGCTTCGGCGAAGAAAGCTCCGGTCAGCAGGCAAACGGTCAGCGCCAGCTCGAACAGCGCCGCCAACCAGGCAAGAAGCTTCGGTATAGGGAAGCCGGCCGACTCGATATAAGCCGCCGTGCCGTCGATATCCATCAGCTTGAATGCCAGTGCCATCAGGAAGACCGCGGCGAAGATCAAGCGTCCTACGAGAACGGCTGCGGTTGCCCACGTGGCGGCTTGTGAATTGGTCGTCATCTAAACTCCTGTCACTATTGGTCGTTAGGTCGCGGCCGATACCGGGCCGCGTGTTCAAGCTTGTACTCCTCAAGCGGGCCGGCGCGGACTTCGGACATCACGAGCTGACCTGGCTGCTTGAGGTACGCATAGGCCAGGAGCAGCCGAGGCGAATCGCCGCCTTCGACTTCCAACTCCTCGCGACGGTACCCGTCGGGTCGCGATACGCCTTCCAGCCGGTCCATCGCGGCAAGCGTCGCGACATCGACTCGAAAAACCTCCCCCGAGACGCGCACGCCCGTGCCGGGACTGTTGACGAGCCACGGCACGTGGCGGTCCCCCACCAAGTACAACGGATACGCGGCGCAGGTTCTGAAGGAGCCAGCCACCCTGACTCCCCGATTTGTGGCGAAGTTGGGGAATCCTTCCTTCAACGTGCCAAAGACGAATACAAGGTGTTCCATGCACTGCGTCCTAGCGTCTGCGCCTTGCGGCGTAGAGGACATCACACCGCGCCATAGAAATGCCGATATTGCCACGCGGCGTGCTGCCTCTCGGCGGCTACCATTTCTTTGACTCCTCTAAAACCGTCTCAATCTCCTTTCGGAGCTCCGGTTCTCCGCAAATCGCCGCATATTCGCGGATTCGGGTGCGTACAGCTTCATTCTTCAGGAACGTAATCAAAGGCACCCACACCATGCGGGCCTTGGTCGATCCAGACGAGCCTCGCAAACGAGGCAGGAAGGTGTCGACGGATCGCCCCAAGAGCCAGCAGCAGCGAGTAGAGGCACAGTCCGAAGGCGAGCCGCATTCGCGCCGCTAACGTTCGCGTCTTGCCGCGCTGTACGGAGCGCGCAGCGGTGAGGTGTAGATGTCGCTCAACAACGAGCTGCTAGGCGTGCCTGGCACGGACATATGCCCCCAACATCGCGGCCGGTAGCGGAATTATGAAGTTCCAAACTGCCATCCACACCGGGTAAGAACTTGCCGCCGGGGTGGCATAGGTGACCAGCACGAAGACAAGACTGGTCGCACCGGCAATCAGGCCGTGGGTGACGGGGCGGGTCGAGGCTAGCGATGCTGCGGCGTAACCGCCTGCAGCGTTACACAGGAACCCGACCGCTTGGCCAACAACGATTTGCTCGGTGGAATAGAACAGCTCACTGTATGCCTCTTGGAGCGGTACGCCGCGCCCTATGAGAATCCAAAGAGCCAGGTTGGTCACCAAGGTGCCGAAGAACGCTGTGGCCGCGATCGCTACAGCGCCGCCGAGCAAAGCTGCGGGCCAGTTCAGCCAACGGCGGGAAGTTGGCACCTCGGTAGCTTGCGTAGGTGGTCGGGGCACGGAAGCCACGCGAGCCTAACCTGCGGAATCATCGGCGCGCGTGGCCGTTCCGCGCGTCCGGTGCATTGGCTTGTTAGATGGCGCCGAGTGACGTGCGCGATTGGTCAGTGGCACGTTGCCGCTCTCACACGATCAGGTCGGCGAGGCTCTTCATGTCCTGCAGGACGACGTCCGGCTGGTGCGGAGTACCGCCGAAGGGCCGCTGACGCCGGTCGATGAACGCCGAATGCATGCCTGCGGATTTCGCTCCGATGCAGTCGAAGGCGTGGTTGGCGACGAACAAGACCTCCTCCATTCTCACGCTCATGAGCTCAGCGGCCCTGGTGTAGGTCGCCACGTGAGGCTTGAACGAATTGGCAACGGCAACCGAGAATACGGCGTCGAAAGGAATCCTGTGGAAGGCCTTCGCTGTCTCCAGCATGTCCGGGTCGCCGTTCGAGAGCACGACAATCTTGTAGCGAGTCTTCAGGCGGGCCAGCGCCTCGGGCACGTCTGGGAAGGGTTTGAGCTGCTCTATCTGCGCAACCAGGTAGCGGACCTCATCCATCGTGTAGGCAATCCCGGCGCGCTCCAGGGTATAGGCGACCGCGCGGTGCCCGATCTCGCGGTACGGCGTGTGCTCCCGGTGCAGGAGCGCATCGATCATGGAGTTCTCGAAGTGCGTGCGCCGCCACCAGGTGACGAACGCGTCCGGCCGGCCGTTCCACCCTTTCTTTTTTAAGTAGGGGGTAACCGCTTCGGTCAAGCCCTTCTGCATGTCCACGACCGTGCCGTACTGGTCGAACATGCACACCTTGATCTTCGCCTTGAGTACCTCTACCTGCATGCTTGTCATCCCTCGGCTTTGCGGTCCACAACGCGCTGCTAGAGCGCGCTTGGCGTATCCGGACCATGCGCGCGTGCAAACCATAGTCGTGATTCAGAGCGGAACATGGATGCAAGCGCGATAGTCTGCAACGCAAGTTGAACGACGCAACCTGCAATATCTTAGCCGCGCGCTGTGGGTGAGTCGCGGCAAATCTACCGGAATCAAGGTCTGATTCGGCTTGCGAATCGCGAGTACGGCAAGCTAAGGAGACAAAGCAGCCGTGGACGCTCTGCTTTGCTCTACCGCGAAGAAGATTCGCCAGACCCCAGGTGCTGCGCGATGCGCACATAGTCGGCGGGGGAGAGGTTCTCGGGTCGCGCGCGCGGGTCGATGCCGAGCGTCGCGAAGTCGGCCGCTGCGAGAGGCAATGCGTTGCGCAGCTGCTTGCGGCGGGAGGAAAAGGCGCCGCGCAGGAGGTCGTCAAAGCGCGTGTTCTCTAGCGCTGGCGGTTCCTCGAGCGGCTCCATGCGCACGACCGCGGATTCGACCTTGGGCGGCGGGCGGAAGGCGCCCTTCGAGACGTTGCAGAGCTTTTCCATGCGAAAGCGCGTTTGCAGCGCCACCGAGAGGCGGCCGTACTCGGGCGTCGAATGCGCTGCGACCATGCGCTCGACCACTTCGAGCTGCAGCATGAAGTGCATGTCGCGCACGCGGTCGGCGTGGCGCGCGAGGTGAAAGAGCAGCGGCGTCGATATGTTGTACGGCAGGTTGCCCACGAGCCGCATGCCGCGAGGAAATTGCCCGAAGTCGAAGTCGAGCGCATCGCCTTGATGCACGACGATCCGCTCGTCCTGCTTCAGATTGGCTGCGAGGTCGCGGTCGAGCTCGATGACGTGAAGGTTGGCGACGCGCTCAAGAAGCGGGCGCGTGAGTGCGCCTTCGCCGGGGCCGATCTCGACGATGAAGTCGCCGGGCGCCGGATCGATTGAATCGACGATTCGCTCCAGGACATGCGCGTCATGGAGGAAGTGCTGACCGAACCGCTTACGCGGCCGATGCGAGCTCAATGGCGAGCCTGACGGCTTCGATCAAGCTGCCTGGGTCGGCCTTGCCCGTGCCGGCGAGGTCGAGCGCGGTGCCGTGGTCGACCGAGGTGCGCACGAAGGGAAGGCCGAGCGTGACGTTGACGCCGCGGCCGAACGAGGCGTACTTGAGGACCGGCAAGCCCTGGTCGTGGTACATGGCGAGCACGGCGTCGGCCTGCTTGAGCCGCTCCGGCACGAACAGTGTGTCGGCGGGAATCGGGCCCGCAGCATCGATTGCCTCTTGCCTGGACTGGGAGACGGCCGGCGCAATGATTTCCAGGTCCTCCCGGCCGAGGTGACCCGATTCGCCGCTGTGCGGGTTGAGGCCGGCGACGAGGATCCGCGGCTTCGCAATCCTGAACCGCTTGCGCAAGTCCTCATCGAGGACCTTGAGGGATTTGGTGATAAGGAGCGGCGTAATGGCGCGCGGGACTTCCGCAAGAGGAAGATGCGTCGTGGCGAGCGCCACGCGCAGGCCGCCGCCCACGAGCATCATCACGACGTGGTCGGCGCGCGCCTTCTCGGCGAGAAATTCGGTGTGTCCGGTAAATGCGATCCCGGCGTCGTTGATCACGCTCTTCTGCAATGGTGCGGTCACCATGGCGTGGTACTCGCCCGAGAGGCAACCGGCGAGCGCACGCTCGAGCACGGCGAGCACGTAGCGGCTGTTCGCGGGGTCGAGCTTCCCCGGCACGCGCGGGTGCACGAGCGGGACATGCTCGATCTCGGGAAACCCGGTGAGGAGGGAGCGGTCGCCGATCGCCACCAGCCGCGCGTTGAAGCGCTCCGCGGCGAGCCGCACGCAAAGCTCGGGCCCGACTCCCGCCGGCTCGCCCGAAGTGAGCGCTATGACCGGCCGGGCGGCTATCGCTCCTCCAGGCGCAGCTCCACGTAGGCCTGGTCGCGGAGCTGCCTCAGCCAATCCTGGTAGGCGTCCTCGCTCTTCCGCTCGCGCAGCACCTTGCGCGCCTCGAGGCGGCGGCGCTCCTGGCTGACGTCCGAGGAGCGGCGCTCGAGGACCTGGATGAGGTGATAGCCGAACGGCGTCTTCACCGGCTGGGAGATCTCGCCCGGCTTGAGCTCCTGCAGCGCGCGCTCGAAATCGGGGACGGTGTCGCCCGGATAGATCCAGTCGAGCTCGCCGCCGCGCGCGGCGCTGCCGGTATCGTCGGAGTTCGCCTTGGCGAGCTCGGCGAAGTCGGCCGTGCCGTTGACGATGCGCTCGCGCATGTCGTTGAGGCGCCTGCGCGCCTCGTTCTCCGACACCACTTCGCTCGTGCGCACGAGAATGTGGCGCGCCCGCGTCTGCGTGACCGGCGCGGAGCTCCCGCCGGGGTCGCGGCGGTCGTTCAGCTTGACCAGATGGAAGCCCGCGGGGCTGCGCAGCGGCTCGGTCACCTCGCCCGGCTTCATCTTCGCCAGCGCTCCGGAGAAGATCTCGGGCAGCCGCTCGTGCGCGCGCCAGCCGAGGTTGCCGCCCTCGAGCGCGTCCGGGGCGTCGGAATAGGCCGCCGCCACCCGGGCGAAATCGCCGCTCTCGCGTGCCTCGGCAAGCGCCTTCTGCGCCCGGGCGCGCGCCTCCTCGATGCGCTCGGGGCTGGCCCCTTCCGGTACCCGCACCAGGATGTGCGACACGTTGTATTCCGAGCGCTCGGGGTTGGCCTTGAGCTCCTCGAGGAAGAGGTCGATCTCGCTGTCGTTCACCTGGATCTTGTCCTCGACCTCGCGCTCGCGCAGGCGCGATACCAAGATCTGGTCCCGCAGGTCCGCCCGCCAGGCGTCGAACGGGACGTTGTCGCGCTCGAGCGTGCTGCGGAAATCGGCGAGCGTCATCTTGTTGTTTTCGGCGATGCGCTGGACCGCGCGGTCGAGCTGGACGTCGTCGACCCGGATGCCCGTATCGCGCGCCTTCTGCAGCTGCGCCCTGTCCACCACCAGCCGCTCGAGAATCTGCCGCTCGAGCACCGCGCGCGGAGGGACTGCCGTCCCCTGCCGGCGCAGCTGGCGCTCGGCGGAGGCGATCGCCGCGTTGAGCTCGGAGTTGGTGATCACCTCCTTGTTCACGACCGCCACGATGCGGTCGACGAGCTCCGCCTTCTGCGCCAGCGCGAGGCACGGCAGCAGCAGAAGCAAGAACATTGACCATCCACGCATCTTTCGATTCCTAGTACACCTGCTGGAACGGCAGCGGCCTCTGCAAGCTCGGCGGTCCGGCCGCCGCATTCCTGGGGTTGGTCACCGTGTAGCCCGGGATGTTCCGCGACAGCAGGCCCACCACGTCCTCGGTGCCGACCTGCCCCACGCCGTTGAATTCGAGCTGGAAGAAGAGTCCGGTCGACACCACCTGTGTTGCAGCCTGCACCTTGGTCACGACCCCTCGAAACACCCAGCAGCCCGCGTTGTACTCGACACCCGCCAGGCCCTCGAGCAGCCGACCGTCCAGGAAGGAGTAATTGTAGCGCCCGATGCCGTACCAGCCGGCGGCAATCGGCCACTGGCTTGCGATGTCCACCTGGCGCACGGAACCGCGGGTGAAGCGGTAGCTCGCGTTCAGGACCTTGGCGATCTCGGGGTTGTACTTGAACGAAATGCCGAAGCGCTCCGTCTCCTGCTCCAGCCGGTTGTACTCGGCGGTGGTGTCGAACGTCCAGTGGCGGAAGAGGCGCCCGCCCACCGACCCCAAAATGTCGGACAGCTTCGCAGTGCGCAGCGGCGCGTCGGGAGTGAGCCCGACGCGCTCGTCCTCGAAATACCAGCGCTGGCCCAGGGTGGCCCGCAGGGCCTCCGTCCCGTTCTGCGTGAGGAAGCGCGAGCTCATGGCGAGCGTCAACTGGTTGGCATCGCCGAAGCGGTCGCCTCCGGTGAAGCGGTTCTCGCTGAACAGCTGGGTGAAGTTGAAGTCTGCGAGCGCCGTGTCGAACACGGGGAACGCGTCCTGGTTGCGGTAAGGCACCTTCACGTAGAACAGGCGCGGCTCGAGCGTCTGGGTGAGCGTGTCGCCGAAGAAGCGCGCGTTGCGCTCGAACACCAGTCCGCTGTCCAGGCTGAACCAGGGGATCGTGGCGTGCGGCGTCGTCTGGGCGGCGGGATCGGTTTGGTCGAGGTTGTAGCTCGCAGCGCGAAATCCGGCCTTGGGCGTAACGAACCAGCTCGGCGCGAGGAACGGCATGGAGACGTAGGGGTTGACGCTCGCGCGCGTGCCTTCGACCTTGACGTCGTGGGTGAAACGCACCAGCTCGGCCGGCAGCGTGGTGTCGAAATGGCCCGCCAGGTTGTTCCCGTAGGAATTGAACGTGAGCTGCGGCACGCGGTGGTACGGCGGATCGATCGGCGCCAGCGGGTCCTGCAGGGTCTGGAAGCTCTGCACGCGCGCCTGGACGCCGTAGGGAAAGCGGCCCACGCTCCCGCTGTAGGTGACATAGCCGTCCTGCTGCAGGTTGCCGATCGACACGATGCGCACCTGGCTCGCGAGGTCGGTGAAATAGCGGTCGTCCGAAACCTTGTTGTAGTCCAGGTTGCCGGTGAAGTTCGGCGCGAACGTCTGCGCGTGCTGCCACGACACGCCGGAGCGGGTCGCCCCGAACACCTTGTCGTCGGGGAGGTACTCGAGCCTCATCTCGCCCTGGTAGTTCGGCTGAAGATAACGGCCCCAGTTCTTCAGCTGTATGCCGCGCTTGCTCATGTACACCGGGGTGACGGTCAGGTCCGCCTCGGGCGCGATGTTCCAGTAGTAGGGCACGCCGAACTCGAGGCCGCGCTGCGAAGTCTGCGCGTAGTAGGGCGAGAGCACGCCGCTGCGGCGGCTGTTCTCGAGCGGGAAGGTGGCGTACGGGAAAGCGAAAATCGGCACGTCGTAGAAGCGCAGCCGCGGCTGCTTCGCAGTTCCCACCTGCCTGTCGTAGTCGAGATCGATCTCCGAAGCCTGCAGCACCCAGTCGTCGCGCCCGACCTCGCAGGTGGTGAAGCTGCCCTTCTTCATGCGGTAGTGCTCGTGGTCGATGATCTCGACTTCTTCTGCGCCGCCATGCGCCGTGGCCTCGCGCTGGATCAGGTAGCGAGGACTCTCCACCGTACCGCTGTCCTCGAGCGTGTTGAACTGCAGGCGCGGGCCGTAGAAGCGGTCGCCGTCGCGCTGCAGGCGCACGCCGCCCTCGCCCTGCACGCGGCCGAATTCGGCGTTGTAGCGCAGCAGGTCGCCGAAGATCGTGACGTCGTCGCGACGGATCTCCGCGTTGCCGCGCGCGGTGACCTCGAGGTCGCCCACGCCCTCGATCGCCTCGGCGTCGACGGTGGTCGCGCCCTGCGCCTGCGCCGGCGGGACGCTCTGCGCAAGGGCTGGCACCGAGAAATACAATGCCAACAGCGCGACGCGGTACCGCATCGAGAGCGGGACCTTTTTTCGTTGATGTTAGAATTTTCAATGATACACGCCGACCCTCGCCGAGACTCTCGCCGAGAGGCGCTCGAGCGCTGGCTCGCGGGCGAGCTCGGCAAGCGTTTCACCCTCACCCCGGCATCCGAGGACGCGAGCTTCCGCCGCTATTTCCGCGTCGCGAGCGACGATGGCGCGACGCTGATCGCCATGGACGCGCCGCCGGACAAAGAGGACTGCCGGCCCTTCGTGCATGTGGCGCGCCTGCTGCGTGAAGCAGGCGTGCACGCGCCCGAAGTCCGCGCTCAGGACCTGACGCAGGGCTTTCTTCTGCTCACCGACCTCGGTACGCGGACCTACCTCCAGGAGATCTCGCCGGCCAACGCGCCGCAGCTCTTCGCCGACGCCACCGATGCGCTGATCCGCTGGCAGCTCGCCACGAAGCCGGCCGAGCTGCCCCCCTACGACGAAGCTCTGCTGCGCAGGGAAATGCGGCTGTTTCCGGACTGGTACGTCGCGCGCCACCTCGGCGTCGAGCTGCAGCGCGAGCAACAGGAGCGCATGGAGCAGGTGTTCGCGCTTCTGGTGAAGAGCGCGCTTGCACAACCGAAGGTGTACGTGCACCGCGACTACATGCCGCGCAACCTCATGCTCTCGAATCCCAATCCCGGCGTGCTGGACTTCCAGGACGCGGTGATCGGACCCATCGCCTACGACATGGTTTCGCTCATGCGCGACGCGTTTCTCAGCTGGGACGAGGAGTCGGTGCTCGACTGGAGCGTGCGCTACTGGGAAAAGGCGCGCGCGGCGGATCTGCCGGTCGACGCGGATTTCGGCGAGTTCTGGCGCGCCTTCGAGTGGATGGGCCTGCAGCGGCACCTGAAGGTGCTCGGCATCTTCGCGCGCATCAACTATCGCGACGGCAAGCCCAAGTACCTCGCCGACACGCCGCGCTTCGTTCACTATGCGCGCGACGTTGCCAAAAGGTATTCGGCCCTCGCGCCATTGATCCGGTTGTTGGACGAACTGAAATGCGGGTAATGATTCTTGCAGCGGGCAAAGGCGAGCGATTGCGCCCGCTCACGGACACCGTCCCGAAGGCGATGGTCGAAGTCGGCGGCAAGCCGCTCATCGCCTGGCACCTGGAGCGCCTCGCCGCGGCGGGCTACGGCGAGGCGGTGGTCAACGTCTCGCATCTCGCCGAGCGCATCGTCGAGGGCCTGGGCGACGGCCGGCGCTACGGCATGCGCATCACTTACTCGCGCGAGCGCGAGCCGCTCGAGACCGCCGGCGGAATCGCCAAGGCGCGAGCGCTTCTCGGCGAAGCGCCGTTTCTTCTCGTCAACGCGGACATCTACTGCGAGTTCGACTTTTCGGCCCTGCGCCGCGTTTCGCTCGGCAAGCGGCTGGCCCACCTCGTCCTGGTACCCAACCCGCCGCACCGTAGCGGCGGCGACTTCACGCTGGAGGACGGAACGGTCGGCGACGGCGCCGGGCCGCGCTACACTTACGCCGGCATCGCCGTCATGTCGCCCGCCATGGTCGCCGGCATCGCGCCGGAGAAAAAAGCGCCGCTCGCTCCCCTGCTGTACGACGCCGCGGCCCGGCAGCTCGTGGGCGGCGAGCTCTACCGCGGCATGTGGCAGGACGTCGGCACACGCGAGCGGCTCGCCGAGCTCGAAGGCCACCTCGCCTCTCGAAGAACCGAGCGATGAAACCGAACGACGCCATTGCGCACCATGTCGAGCGCCGGCGGCGCCTGGCGCAGGCCATCGGCGAGGGCGTGGCGCTCGTGCCGACCGCCCCCGAGCGCCTGCGCAACCGCGACACGCATTTCCCCTACCGCTTCGACAGCCACTTCTATTACCTCAGCGGCTTCGCCGAGCCGGAGGCAGTGCTCGTGCTCACCGCGCAGGGCCGCAGCATCCTGTTCTGCCGCGAGCGCAACGAGCAGCGCGAGATCTGGGACGGGTTTCGCTACGGCCCGCAGGCCGCGCGCGAGCGTTTCGCCTTCGACGAGGCCTACCCGATCGCGGCGCTCGACGAGAAGATGATCGAGCTGCTCGAGAATCAGCCGGCGCTGCACTATCCCGTCGGCGCCGACCCCGAGTGGGACGCGCGCGCCATGCGCTGGCTGAACGCGGTGCGCGCCAAGAGCCGCGCCGGCGTCATGGCGCCCGAGCGGGTGCAGGACGTGCGCGCGGCCATCGACAACATGCGCCTGGTCAAGGATGCGCAGGAGCTCGCGGTCATGCGCCGCGCCGCGCGCATTGCCGGGGCAGCGCACCGGCGCGCAATGCAGGCGACGCGGCCGGGCCGCCGCGAGTACGAGATCGAAGCAGAGCTGCTCCACGAATTCCGCCGCAACGGCGCGCAGTTTCCCGCGTACTCGCCGATCGTCGCCGGCGGGCCGAATGCCTGCGTGCTGCACTACGTATCCAACGACGCCCCGTTGCGCGATGGCGAGCTCCTGCTGATCGACGCCGGCTGCGAGCTCGACGGCTACGCCTCCGACGTCACGCGCACGTTTCCCATCGGCGGCCGCTTCAGCCCGGCGCAGCGCGAGGTGTACGACATCGTCCTCGCCGCCCAGAAGGCGGCAATGGACAAGGTGCGCACCGGCAACGCGTGGAACGAGCCGCACGATGCCGCGGTGCGCGTGCTGGCGCAGGGCATGCTCGACCTCAAACTTCTTTCGGCAAGCCTGGACGAGGTGCTCGAGAAAGAAACCTACAAGCGCTTCTACATGCACCGCACGGGACACTGGCTCGGGCTCGATGTGCACGACGCGGGCGAATACAAGCCCGCCGGGCAATGGCGCGCGCTCGAGCCCGGCATGGCCCTCACGGTCGAGCCGGGGCTCTACATCCGCGCGGCCGACGACGTGCCGGAGCGGCTGCGCAACATCGGCATCCGCATCGAAGACGACGTGGTCGTGACGCGCGACGCCTGCGAAGTGATCACCGCCGAAGCGCCCAAGGGAGTCGCGGAAATCGAAGCGCTGATGCGCGATGCCCGCCCCAGGGACTGACGTCCTCATCCGCGGCGCCGGACCGGTCGGCTGCGCGCTCGCGCTGGCCCTCCAGAGTTCGCATCTGGAAGTGAGGGTTCTCGGGAGAAGCGACACCCAGGCCGCGTTCCGTCCGCTCGCGCTTTCGCACGCGAGCCGGCTGATCCTCGAGCGCCTCGGCGTATGGCGCTCGCTCGAGGCGACGCCGATCGGGACCATCCACGTCTCGCAGCAGGGGGCGTTCGGCCGCGCCGTCATGGACGCGGTCGACGCCGGCGTGCCGGCGCTCGGCTACGTGACCGAGCACTCGGCTCTGATGCCGCTCCTCCACGCCAAGTGCGAAGGATTGTTTGTGGAAAGCGAGGTGCCGGCGCGGTGCGTCGTCCATGCCGAAGGATCGGCGCCGGAGGCGCGACGCAAGCGCTACTCGCAGGACGCGCTGGTCGCGTTGGTGCGCACCGAGCCCGCCTCGGCGGATAGCGCGTTCGAGCGCTTCACGCCGGAGGGGCCGCTCGCGCTGCTGCCGCTCGCCGGGCGCTACGCGCTCGTGTGGAGCTGCCGCCCCGAGCGCGCGGCCGAGCTCGCGCAATGTGCGCCAGAGCTCTTCCTCGACCGGCTCGCCGTCGCGGCGGGGCGCCGGCCCGGCCGTCCGGTGCAAGTCGAGAGCCGCGCGCTGCAGCCGCTCTCGCTGCGGGTGAATCCGGCACGCGTGATGCCGCGCGCAGTGTTCATCGGCAACGCGGCGCAGGCGCTGCACCCGGTCGCCGGACAGGGACTCAACCTCGGCCTCCGGGACGCGTGGGATTTGTCAATAGCCTTTGTCGAATCGCGCGATCCCGGCGACGCGGCCGTGCTCGCGCGGTATGCCGCAAGCCGCAGGCTCGACGCGCGAGCGGCGATCAGCGTCACCGACGCGCTCGCCGGCGCGTTCCTCGGCGCGAATCCGCTGGCGCGCGCCGCGCGCGGCGTCGCGCTGACCGCGCTCGATCTGCTTCCCGGCCCGCGACGATTCTTCGCGCGACGCATGATT
>Ga0134121_10002265_pt1 | contig 16895 bp, 10 predicted proteins | sample KB301_FD_96463 | JGI IMG/M metagenome (GOLD analysis project Ga0134121, IMG submission 96463) | Terrestrial soil microbial communities without Nitrogen fertilizer from Kellogg Biological Station, Michigan, USA - KB3-0-1 | ecosystem: Environmental > Terrestrial > Soil > Unclassified ... | reverse complement strand
TAGGAGGATTGATGTACCTGGGAATGAAACATTCCGACATACAGGCATCAAGTCACCGCGAAGCGCCACTCATCTCCAATGATCCTGAAGCAGACAACACTGATGTGTATGCCTTCCGTGATCCCAGTGATACCAATTACGTTGACATTATAGCCGGATATGTTCCTGCTGAATTGCCGCATGGCGGACCGAACTATTATGGCTTCGGTGAAGATGTTGCCTACGACATTCACATTAAGAACAATGCAGCCACGGCAGGTGATGATATTACCTACCGTTTTACATTCAGGAAATCCAACCAGGATCCAACCACGTTCTTTGACATTCGTCTTGGCCTTCAGAATAATAAAGAGACCTATAAGTGCGAGAAGAGCATAGGTGGTGGCCCGTGGGAAACTATTGCCGGGTCCAGAACTGTACCGCCTCCTAATATTGGCCCGCGTTCCATTGAGGATCCGGTGCTGGGACTTGGTGATACTTATGAGAACCTTTTTGAACATGCAATCGGAACTGAAAACGGGCACGGTGCCGGTGAGATCATGTATTGCGGCCCGTCTGATGATCCATTTTTCGTTGACTTGGGTGGTATTTTTGATATTGGTCAATCACGCGCAGGCGGTACCGGCGTAGATGCTCCTGCGGATGCACTCGCCTGCCGCAACATTCATGTGATTGCGCTGAAGATCCCTATTTCTTCTTTGCAGAAGGATGGAATGGATGTGACCCATGCCACCAATATTCTTGATGGCAATTATGTGATCGGCGTATGGGCTTCAGCCAGTCGCCAGAAAACCAGAACTTTTAAATATCAAACTTATAACGTGAAGGAAAAAACAACCGGGGACTATGTTCAGATATCACGACTTGGGATGCCTTTGACTAATGAAGTTGTGATTCCGATTGGCAGAAAGGATTACTGGAATTCTCAAACTCCTTATGATGATGCAAGCGGTGAGTTTGATCAATACTTCACCAATCCCGAATTGGGTTTATACATGGATGATGCGCTGTTCGGTGGCGCAGTTCCCGGATTAAGTCTTTTGAGGGTTCAGAAGGCGTCGCCTACTGTTCTTGGCGATATTAACTTTGGAAACGGTGCCGATGGATTGTATGCTATTTATGGTAATCCTGCCACCTTCGGTACTGCCCTTGATCCTGCAATCTTCGGTAACTACCTTCTTGGTGCAGGCAAGCCGAGGTCAGTTGATCTTCTTCCTATTTTCAACACAGGTGTTCCGAACTTATCACCTTACCAATTGGCCACGGGAAAAACCGCAGGCAATCCTTTGAGTGCGGGCAAACCGTTCGTCAATAATTTCCTACCCACGTTTGGTGATATGCTTCGCCTCAATATGGCAGTGCCTGTTACTCAGCGTGATGATCCGAAGTTCAGCACGGAAGGTCTTGTGGGTGCATGTGTGCTTGGCATACTTGATCCTGCATATAATACTACCACCGATCTTCAGTTCATTCCTAACATGGATGGCTTCCCCAATGGGAGACGATTGGAAGATGATGTGACTCGCATTGAGCTGCAGGCTGTAGGAGGAGTAGTTCTTGCTGCTCTTGGTTTGTTCTACGATGATTATACAATCGGCGGCAATCCTGTTACTACTGACCTTGTAAACGTGCTGACTTATACTACAGGCATTGAGCATAACGATACCACATTCCGAGCTTCATTCCCTTATGTGCAGGTACCCTGGTCGGGATATGGAAAATGCAGTGGAAAAGTATATACCGCTGGCGGACTAAGGGCTGGAGGCTTGCAGATTGGCGAACCGGAAGTGGTGACGGCGCAAAACTATCCGAATCCATTCACGACTGAAACCAACTTCAAGTATCACATCGCTGCTGACAGTCATGTAACGATCAATGTTGTTGATCTCTCCGGACATTTAATAGCAACCGTAGAGGATAAGAATAAGAAAGCCGGATCATATACAACTCAATGGAAGCCTGATCCCTCGTTGCCCGCAGGTATATATGTGGCAACTATTCAAAGTAATGGCATCACGATGGGCGTAATGAAGATGACTCATGTGAAGTAGTTAATCGCGAATCGCGATACGCATATCGAGTACCGCGATTATAGTGTTTCTTTTCCCGGAGCCGGAATATCGAAAGATGTTCCGGCTTCTTTGTAAAGCACGACTCGCGATTGTGCAGATTTCTCAGGGTGCGAAGAAGGCTCTTCCCGAATGAAGGAAAAGAGAATTAGGCAATCATTTCATCGAATTTCAACCAGATTCTTACCATGAGATAAGATATTCTCACCGAATACAGTTAGCTTCGGCGCGAAAAAAAGTATCACATGAAACACAGACTACAAACTTTTCTTCTCCTCGCAGCCCTCAGTACTGCGTGCGCACTCCATGCACAGGTAATACCTACTATCCAATGGCAACAATCTCTTGGAGGCAATGGTATTGATTTCGCGCAGTCCATACAACAAACTACCGATGGCGGTTATATTGTTGCGGGACAATCCGGCTCCACCGATGGAGATGTTACGGGAAATCATGGAAATAATGATTACTGGATCGTGAGATTGGATACGGCCGGCGGCTTAGTATGGCAAAAGTCTTTAGGAGGCAGTGATAATGATTTAGGTAATTCCATTCAGCAAACTACTGACGGCGGATTTATAGTCGCCGGAAATTGCAGGTCCACCGATGGAGATGTTACGGGGAATCATGGCCTTAATGATTACTGGGTTGTAAAATTAGACGCCTCCGGAGTTATAAGCTGGCAAAAATCTTTAGGAGGCACGGGGGTTGATATTGCACATTCTGTTGAACAAACTTCTGACGGCGGATATATAGTATCAGGAATTTCCAATTCCACTGATGGTGATGTGTCAGGAAATCACGGGGGCTTCGACTATTGGGTCGTAAAATTAAATTCGGATGGATCTTTAGATTGGCAAAAAACCCTGGGGGGAAGTGATTATGATGAAGGGTTCTCGGCTAAACAAACTTCTGATGGCGGATATATTGTTGCTGGAGCTTCCGCTTCCACCAATGGTAATGTTACAGGAAATCATGGTGCACTTGACTATTGGATCGTGAAATTAGATGCCGACGGAAATTTAGTGTGGCAAAAAGCTTTGGGAGGAAACAGCGATGACGGTGCTTCCTCTGCTGAAGAAACTACCGATGGGGGGTTTATTGTTGAAGGTTATACCAATTCCAACAATGGTAATGTTACAGGAAATCATGGGGGTGGTGATTATTGGATCGTGAAATTGGATGCAACCGGAAATATAGTATGGAAAAAATGTTTGGGTGGAACTCTTCTCGACTATGCGTCATCCGTGCAGCAATCTCTCGGCGACGGATATATTGTTGCAGGGTATTCTTCTTCCACCAACGGTGATGTTACAGTAAACCATGGCAGTTCCGACTACTGGCTCGTGAAATTAGATGAGTCCGGAGCTTTGGTGTGGCAAAAATCTTTAGGAGGAACTACTTCGGAAACTTCATCCGGCGTTCAGCAAACTGCTGATGGTGGTTTTGTGGTAACGGGATCGTCAAATTCAAATAATGGGGACGTTTCGGGGAATCATGGTTTTGAAGATTACTGGGTCGTGAAATTAACAACTGACGGTATAACAGGAATTCCATCGCTGTCAAACAGTTTTATTTCTATATACCCTAACCCTGCCACCACACAACTCTATATTCATTTCACAACACTCTTCGAAGGGTCCTGCAGTCAAGATGAGGAAGTGACAGTGCTGAACATTTTAGGAGAACAAGTGATGAAGGAAACTGCTTCTTCTCAATCTGATAATATCACGCTCGATATTTCTGCATTGCCTTCGGGAGCATATATAATTCAGCTTGCAACAGTTAAAGAAATTATTAGAGCGAAGTTTGTGAAGGAATAATCATTTACGACATTCAGGACACTGCAAGCTAACAAAGAGATGAAAAACATGCGGACTGCTTTTATTTTTCTTGTAACCTTTATGGCTGCCTCCATGCTCCATGCACAGATAGGACCTTCTATTCAGTGGGAAAAATCTTTGGGGGGAAGCGATGGGGATTGGTCCGTTACTGTTCAACAAACCTCCGATGGCGGATTTATTGCCGGGGGCTCGACCCGTTCTAATGATGGTGATGTTTCGGGACTTCATCCCGGATATGATTACGACTATGGTTATTCTTATCCGTCAACGGATTACTGGATTGTAAAAATGGATCCATCAGGAAATATTGAATGGCAAAAATGTTTGGGAGGCAGCTTTGATGAGGGAGCGTCTTCTATGCAACAAACTTCTGACGGCGGATATGTTATTGCCGGAGGATCTATTTCTAATGACGGTGATGTCTCAGGAAATCATTTTAATTATGATTACTACTACGGTGATACGATTTTTACAGAAGACTATTGGATTGTAAAGCTGAATTCAAACGGAGATCTTGAATGGCAAAAGTCTTTAGGTGGAGCGGGTTATGATGAAGCATCTTCCATTCAGCAAACTACTGATGGCGGATTCATTGTTGCAGGAATATCCAATTCAAATGATGGTGACGTTTCAGGAAATCATGGTCTCGGGGATTATTGGATTGTGAAATTAAGCCCGGCCGGAAATATTGTTTGGCAAAAATCCTTAGGAGGCACTGGTGATGACTGGGCATTATCAATTAAACAGACTGCCGGTGGCGGTTATATTGTTGCAGGGTCTTCTTCCTCTAATGATGGTGATGTTACAGGACACCATGGAGGCGGCAATTACTCAGACGATTGGATTGTTAAATTAGATTCACTTGGAAATTTAGTTTGGCAGAAATCACTCGGAGGTAGTAATATAGAAGATGCCAGGTCTATTCAGCCGACAATTGACGGCGGATATATCGTTGCAGGTTATTCCAATTCCACCGATGGTGATGTTACCGGCAATCACCCTCACACTTATGGTTCTCCTTCCTTTGATTACTGGATTGTAAAATTAGATACGTCCGGAAATATAGATTGGGAAAAATCTTTGGGAGGCAGTGATGAAGATTTTGGTCATTCAGTTCAACAAACTAGTGATAGCGGATTCGCCGCTCTTGGCTTTTCCTCATCTGATGACGGCGATGTGGCAGGGTTTCACGGATCCCGGGATTATTGGATAACGAAATTAGATATAGATGGAAATATCTTTTGGCAAAAATGTTTAGGAGGAAGTAATGTCGAATTTGGATGGGCCATTCAACAAAGTACAAACGGTGGATTTATAGTTGCCGGAAGCTCGTCTTCTAATGACGGTGATGTATCAGGGAATCATCCCGATTCATTTAATATTACTACGTCTGATTACTGGATCGTAAAATTATCGGGTGATATACCCACAGGAATTCCTTCTTCGTCAAATAATTTTATTTCCATTTATCCTGACCCTGCCACCACCCAACTCAATCTTTCCATTGGGATCCCTATGGAGCAGCTTACCCAGCCACTCGCAGCGTTCGGCAGACAAACCGGAGAAGCTATCGTACTCAATATCTTAGGGGAGCAAATGATGAAACAAACTATTTCTTTTCAGCCTTATAGTACCGTGCTCGATATTTCTGCTTTGCCTGCCGGCACTTATATAATTCAGCTTTCAACGGTGCAGGAAGTCACTATAGCGAAGTTTGTGAAGGAATAAACTTCCTTCTGATTCACAAAGTATAATCGCAGCAAAGTGTATCGTGAATCGTGATACGGCTCGTATAGACCTTGTCGAAGGCTGAATCGTGTATCGTCCTTTTCTCTTAATTTTATTCCGGAAAAATTCTCAGAATAAATCTTTACGACCATGGCAAGCAAACACTCAGATGCCCGCAAGTCCACACCAAAAGTGGACGACCATACCGGATTCAGTTCAGGAGTTCAGTCACCCAACCAGCGGCTGCTGAAGCCCGACGGCTCTTTTAATGTGGAGGTACGGGGCCTTCCCTGGTTCCGCCCTTCAGATGCCTTCGAGCACCTGATTAAAATGTCGTGGCTTCGGTTCATCTTTATTGTAGTAACCACGTACATTGCTGTCAACACTTTTTTTGCCTGCATCTATTATTTCATAATCGGAACAGAAAATCTGACTAACAGCATCGGTGATAACAAATGGAGTAAATTTCTTGATGCTTTCTTCTTCAGTTCTCAATCACTCACTACCGTCGGTTACGGAAGAGTAGCGCCGGTGGGAACTGCCGCCAGCAGCGTTGCAGCACTTGAATCCATGATCGGCTTGTTAGGGTTTGCACTTGCCACAGGATTGCTATATGGAAGATTTTCCCGCCCGAATGCCAAAATTCTTCATAGTAAAAATATTTTGATATCGCCCTATAAGGAAGGAAAGGCATTGATATTTCGTATAGCAAACAAGCGGGAGTCGCAGTTAGTGGAGGTGGAAGTGAGGGTTACCTTAAAAAGAAATGCAATAGAAAATGGTAAGGAAATACGTGAGTTCATTCCGCTTCCCCTCGAAAATCCGCGACTCAACATGTTTCCTCTTTCGTGGGCCATTATTCATTATATAAACGAGAGCAGTCCGTTATGGGGGAAATCAATTGAAGACCTTATTCATGACGATGTGGAATTCCTGATCTACTTTAAGGGGTTCGATGAAACATTTTCCAACAACGTTCATTACCGGATTTCTTATAAAGCAGATGAGCTTATTTGGGGCGCGCAGTTTATTCTCAACTTTGAAGAGATGCCCGGTGGACCAACTGTTCATTATCTGAAGAAGATCAATGATTATGAAAATGTGGAATTACCGAAGGTGGCTTCGTGAGTACAGATTTGTTACTTCATCACTATAATCTTTTGCGATTTCATTTGATTGCCTGCATGTATCTGCAAGAGATAAACTCCATTAGCAAGTTTGCTTGCATCGAATGAGGCATTGTGTTCACCCGCATCGTCTTCAGCATTTATAAGTTGCTTCAATTTATTTCCGAGCAGATCATACAATTCAATTCTTACAGCAGCTCGCGTTGAAAGTGAATAGTTGATAAAAGATTTTCCTGAAGCAGGATTTGGAAATACTGACCATGATTGAAGCACATCTGTATGTTGGACGTCGGTGGAGGCACCATAAAATAACTTTACTATCCAGTAGTCCCCTCCGAAGTTCGAACAAGAACCACCAGGATGTAATCCTGAAACGTCCCCGTCATTTGATGCTCCCATTCCGGCAACTATAAATTCGCCACCGGTTGTTTGTTGAATCTCTGTTGCGTGTTCTAAAAAACTTCCTCCTAAACATTTTTGCCATTGAAGGTTTCCCGATGAATCCAGTTTTACAATCCAGTAATCGCCGGAGGGATAACCATAAGCGCCTAGGTGATTTCCTGAAACATCTCCATCCATAGACTCGGTACACCCTGTCATAATAAATCCGCCATCAGCAATTTGTTGAATTGAGGATGACTGTTCAAGTTCGCCAAAGCTTTCGTGTCCATCTTCATCGCTTCCTCCTAAACTCTTCTGCCATTGAATGTTCCCAGATGAATCTAATTTTACAACCCAAAAATCAGTGTTTCCATGGTTTCCTGAGACATCGCCATCATCGGAGAAAGAATATCCAAGAACAATAAATCCGTGGTCAAATGTTTGTTGAATAGAATTAGACTTGTCAAGCCCGCTTCCTCCCAAACACTTCTGCCATTGAATGTTTCCGCCTGAATCGAGTTTTACAATCCAATAATCAATGTTCCCATGATAGCCTGAAACATCTCCATCGTTGGAAGTAGTATATCCGGCAACAATAAATCCCCCATCAGTACTTTGATCGACACCAAAAGCTTCGTCGCTCCCGGTTCCTCCCAATGATCTTTGCCATTGAATGTTGCCCGATGAATCGAGTTTTACAATCCAATAATCAGGATACTGACCAGAAGGACCATGATGCCCCGACACATCTCCATCGTCTGATCTTGAGGAGCCGGCAAGAATAAATCCATGATCAATGGTTTGCTTAATTGAATAAGCATACTCATAATTAGTTCCACCCAGGCATTTCTGCCACTGAATGTTTCCGGATGAATTGAGTTTTACAATCCAGTAATCTGCAGCATATGTAGAATCATAATAAGTATACCCATAAGTAGAATCATAATAATAATAATAAACACCATGATTGCCTGAAACATCTCCATCTCCTGAATTGGTAGTTCCGGCAACAATAAACCCACTGTCAATTGTTTGTTGGATAGACCAAGCTATGTCTACTATGGTTCCTCCCAAACAGTTCTGCCATTCAATGTTTCCTGATGAATCCAGTTTCACAATCCAATAATCTGGTACGCAGTCATAAATGTTAGAAGTGTGTAAGCCGGAAACATCTCCATCGTTGGAATAAGTTCCTCCGGCAACAATAAATCCACCATCGAAGGTTTCCTTAACAGACGTAGCGTAATCCCCGCCACTTCCTCCCAAACATTTCTGCCATTCAATCGAAGGTGCATTTTGCGCATGCAATCTCGCAGCCCAAACGAGAAGGAGAAAGGAACTGAGTAGTAGTTTATTCATAGAAGCATTTTGAGATTTCGAAGTTGAATTGTTTGGCGCAATGTAAAGTTAAACAAACCCCAGTGTAGTTTTGCTCGGGAATTTTAAAATGCGATAAGCATATAGAGCGTCCAACGCCAGAATGATTATTACCAGAACAATGTTCGCTGAAGCAGAATGGGGGAGATGGGTAATTAATAAATCAACAGGTCACTGCTTTACCATTTTCACACTCACGCTATGTGAGCCATTGCTGAGTGTGAGAACATAATTTCCGGCAGGTAAATTTTCATTGATCTTCAAATGCTCTTTGTGCCCACCGCTTGTTCTTTTTTCATTGGTGATAAATGATTGAACCAACTTGCCGCCGACATCATACAATTCGATGCTAAGAATCTCATCCCAGGTTAGAGTGTATTCCAGTTCTTCAGCAGATTGAATTGGATTGGGAAAAATGAAAACAGAATTTTCGCCGGAAGAAAAGCTGAGAACATCAAGAGACAAATCTGTGAGGTAACGGGCAACAGCAAAGTCATCGTTACCCTGGTTGTTGGTATACCCGCAGGCAACGATTTTTCCGTCTTGCTGTAGAGTCATTCCCCGATATTCATCATCCGAAAAGCCGAATGCAGTCGTCACTTTACCACCGGACCCAAAAGTATTATCGAGAGAGCCATCAGCATTGTACCTCACCACTGCAGCCAACCGTTGAGTAAGCCCAATGGATCCGTGGCCGGCCGCTAAAATTTTTCCATCCGGCTGGAGGTAAACGGCATAGCATTCATCATCACTTCCCGCAATATCCGTTATTACAATTCCATTAATACCAAAAGTAGAATCTATTGATCCATCTTTATTGTAGCGCACCAGCGCAAAATCCCCATTGGGAAGATCACCTGTATGCCCGGCAACCACAACTTTTCCATCCTCCTGCAAAGCGATCGAATAAGCATAGGCGTTACTGTCGAGTGCCGTGGTTACTTTGCCGGTATTGTTCCAGGAGACATCGAGAGTGCCGTCTTCAGCATAGCGCGTCACAGCGAAATCAGAATGGCCGGCGACGCTGATCTCACCTGCAACAATTATTTTTCCATTGCTTTGTATTTCTACATCATGAGCACTTTCTGTGGTGCTGTCATAATCTGTGGTGACTATTCCATTTATGCCAAATGAATTATCGAGAGCGCCGGTGGTATCATAGCGAACAACTGCAAAATCTTTATCGAACCCCTGTGGTGGATCAATGTAAGCGTAACCGGCTACAACAATTTTTCCGTCGCTCTGCAATGCCATACCATATCCTTCGTCGCTTCCAGTTCCTATAGGAGTGGTAACCATCCCATTGGTTCCAAAATTCGGATCGAGGGTGCCATCAGGATTATATTGTGCTACTGCGAAATCGTACTCCGGCCCTACACCCATGTATGCATTTCCTGCTGCTACTATTTTTCCGTTTGGTTTTACAGCGCCGTACAGTGCGTGATCCTGGGAGCCTGTGATATCCGTGATTGCTATACCATTGATTCCAAATGAAGCGTCAAGGGAGCCATCGGAGTTATAGCGGGTTAAAGCAAAATCATAGTCGCCGCTTTTCGTATTTCCCACCACGACAATTTTTCCGTCAGGTTGCTGGAAGACAGAAAAAGCCACGTCATGATTGTTTCCGATCGGAGTAATCACCTTTCCATTCCCATTGAAAGTGCTGTCTAAATTTCCCGCCTGACCGAATAGCTGGTGAGAATAAATTGCTGCGAAGAAAAAAAGAGTAGTGGCGAGTGATTTCATTTTAGTGAAATTTTTGTTCCGGCCAAATGTAATGAAATACTTCCCCCGCAAACAACATTCGATACTCACATTTCAAAATTCTTTCCCAAAAATCCAATCCCCATCTTTTTCCGTTCTTTACTCCTGGAAAACGAAACACACCATGAACTTTATTAAGAAAAATTTCTACCTGATCTCCTTTGCGATACTGCTACTCTTTGTTTCAACCATCGTCATCTTCCGCCCGGAGGAACCCGCCGTACCGCCATTAAAAGATCGCGTAGGGGGAACTGCATTGGGCGCGGAATGGATGAATACCAAGCAAGCGATAGACGGATTGATTGAAACAGTTCGTAAAAACCCCAAAGATTTAAAATCAAAAGTTCAGCTCGCCCAGGGGTACATTCAGGAAGGCAGAATCACCGGCGACTATAATTATTACGATGTGGCGGCTCTTAAACTGCTTGATGATGTTCTGGAGAATGATCCCAACAACTTTGAAGCGTTGTGCTCGAAGGCAACGGTGCTGCTCAATCAGCATCACTTTCAGCAAGGGCTTGATGTGGGGTTGAAAGCGCAGCAGCTTAATCCGCATGCTTCTTTTGTCTATGGTATTCTCACCGATGCCAATGTTGAATTAGGAAGGTATGATGATGCCGTAAAAATGGGTGACAGCATGTGCGCCATACGCCCTGACCTGCGTTCGTATTCGCGCATCAGTTACCTGCGCGAAATCTATGGTGATTATCCCGGTGCAAAAGATGGGATGAAGATGGCAGTAAAAGCCGGAGTGACGGGCATGGAGCAAACGGAATGGTGTCGCGTGTATCTTGGTAAATTATATGAACAGACGGGAAATATTGATACCGCTGAAATGATTTACCAGGCAGCATCCATGGCACGCCCGAACTACGCGTATGCATTGGCCGGATTGGGACGTATTGCGCGCGCGAAAAAAAATTATGCTGAAGCCATGAAATATTTTGAACAAGCACAGTCGCTGATCAAGGATTATGCTTTCGGGGATGAGCTTATTGATCTCTATCGCTTGCAGGGTGATGAGAAGAAATCAGATTCTATGGCAAAGGCTGTGATCAATACACTCATTGTAAATTCAAACACCAACGATCAAAACCCGGAGGCGGGGCATTACTCCGATAAAGAGCTTGCATATCTATATCTCAAGCTGAATGATAAAGACAATGCACTCAAGCATGCGAAACTCGAATACGATCGCCGCCCGAATAACATTGACGTGAATGAGATGATGGCGTGGGTTCATTACAAGCGTGGTGAATATGCTGATGCTGTTCCGTTCATAGAAAAATCATTGATAACAGGGTCAAGGAATTCTGAATTGCTTTGCCGTGCAGGAATAATTTACTGCAAGGCCAACAAGGCTGAAAAAGGGTCTGCTCTCATTGGAGAAGCACTCAAAGAAAATCCTTTTCTGCAGGAAGACTTGCTAGCGGAAGCGCGCCCATTCATGCCCGCTATACAGGCGCGGCTTGCATCGAATTAGTGAACGGTCAACGGTCATTGGTCAATCCCAGGAATGTGGCATTTCTGATTAGTGAATGGTGAATGGTCAATAGTTCATCTCGCAAAACATCAATAAGCCATTAGACAATTTAGCTATTAAGCAATGAAGCTATTTAACCATTCTTCGTTTCAATTGAAATTTATTTTTCTTTCAGCGATCATCTTGCTGGCAGGAGTGGCTTCATGTTTCGCTCACACCCTGAACTATGATTTCAGCAAGATGTCGAGAACAGATATCGGTTGGGTGTATTTGAAACTTGGATATCAGCACATCATTCCTCTCGGTATAGATCACATTCTTTTTATCACAAGTATTTTTCTCCTCAGTCCGAGTTTGAAGAAAGTGATTTGGCAGGCGACTGCCTTTACGCTTGCACATTCGATCACGCTTGCATTGGCGATGTATGGTGTCATCAAACCGGTGTCGGCTATTATAGAGCCGGTGATTGCTTTATCCATTGTGTTGGTAGCAATGGAAAATTTGATCACGCAGAAACTTCATCCGTGGCGGGTGCTCATCATCTTCTGTTTCGGTCTTGTGCACGGAATGGGTTTCGCCAGCGCGTTAGTGGGTTTAGGTCTTCCCGAAAATCAATTTCTCGTTGCCATCATCACTTTTAATCTCGGGGTGGAATTAGGACAGATCAGTGTGATTCTTCTTGCATTCATGCTGGTAGGAATTTGGTTTGGAAAAAAGCCATGGTATCACGCTCGCATCGTTGTTCCCGCTTCAGCAATCATTGCCATGATTGCTTTGTATTGGACCATTGAGCGGACGGCGGCTTCTTTGCATGCACTGAATTAAATAGGAAAAAATATTGTGCTTAGTAAGCCTGAAGCAGAACAGGGCGGAGGTATAACATTGTTAGTAAATAGTAATAAGGATGGTGCTTAGCAGATTTTTAATCATTGTTTTATTAACGATAGTTCTAATGGCTAATCGATGCTACACGGCAGAAGACATTGCTGCCAGAATTACTGTAGAAAATAAGACCTCAAACTATTTATATTGTGTCCCCTCATATTCATATCCAGATACATCATTAGATTTCACAAACAAAGACCAAATCTTTAGGAACTCTACGGTGTATGATATTGCACCTAATACATCAGATAAAATTGACTATATATCTCTGTGTCGAGCCAGTGAATGGCAAAGGGTGGTTATTTCAGATACTTTAATTTTATTTATATTTAAAAAGGATATAGTTGATAACACTGACTGGAGCGCAATTGAATCTCAAATTTGATTTATAAAAAATATTACTTAACCTATCAGGATTTGACTGATAACAATTGTACGGTTGTTGTGAATTGAAGGATGAAACTTATCGTGATTCCTTTTAATTTCCTTCAACCAATTTTTTTATCTCAACCAATATAGGATTCCATCCTTCCCCACCATTATATGTTTCGTTATATCTTCTTTCACCATCAGCCACCGTCGAATAATCGCCCTGGGTAACAGTTAAAACAGTCTGCCCGTTGTCTTCTGATAAATCATAAGTTACTGTAAGATAATTTTCAGGAATGTCTTCAATTGTTGAATTAGGATCAATGGTGGTATAAGCTAAAAATTCTCCGGGTTCAATGCTGACAATATCCCCTTTTACGAAAACCATTTCCTTCCCTTCATAATTACCTTTCCATAACAGAGGGCTTCCCTCTTTCCAGTCAGAAACCGTTTCGCACCCGAACATATATTTTTTTGTCTGTTCCGGATTTGTCAAAGCGTCCCAGACTTTTGAAGCCGGTGCATTGATTGTGATGCTATTTTTTACAATTAGTTGTTTATCCATTTTGTGTATTGTTTAGTTTACTCATTGTCTCGAGAACCGAGCTACGAGAGTCGAGAATTACTTCTTATCGAACATAGAATTCTCCCACGCATCAACCATTGTCTTTTTGTCTTCCTCATTGTTATAGTTGATGTTTACGCCAAAGTCGAACCCGTTAATTAGCCTGCTATGCAATATTTGATGCAGAATTACTTTTCCATCCGGAGCATAGATAGTTGTGTAAAATGTATGGAACTCAAGTCCTTGTATGGTCTCCTTACCGGATGAAGAGTCAGTTCTTATTCCCTGATTAATATAGGCCTCATAAATCAATTCATTTAAAGCTCTATTGTTTTGCTCGTATTCGCCGGGAAAGTCTTCTGTAAATGGTTCAGAAGTAGACGCAAAAATATTGAATTGATTTTTCTGAAAACTAATTAAATGCTTCAATGTTTTTGTGTCAATTTCAGTTTTAGAAACCTTTTCAATTGCATCTTTTCCTTTTTGATCATTTGCTTCGGCTTTATCTTTAGAAATGATTGTCCATCCCTTTGGAATTTCAATGGTCCAACCAATCTCGTTGCTTTGATAAATTTCTCCTGTTACGTTCCCCTCATCAATTTGTTTGTTGGGGTCCACTTGACCGCAAGAAAAGATGGCCAATGGAATCAAAATCAAAAACAGAGTCTTTAATTGCATGATGTGCTTTTAGGTACGTGTCATAATTGGAGGGTAAATAAGTCTTTAGAAAAGTGTCTATCCCCGGTATTCTGTACACAGAACTTTGTCAATTACTGATGCTATGTGCGATCCAACAATGAAATGAAGAATTGTCAGAGCATAAAAGCTAAAATGTTTTCGATGCCATACCGTTTTTCAATTCCTTTTACTTCTCAAAGCTAAGTTCCTCTCAGGCATTCAGCCATTTCCTCAAAGGTAACCCGATAAACCGTACACTTCAGGAGTTGTTCTTCTTTCTTCATAGTGGCTTTACACCGCAACATAAAGAGGAAAATTTTCCCCGCTTCAATTTTGCTTTCAATCAAGGAAGTGATTTGTATGGTGACTGATAATAAGACAAGCGAATACTTTTCATAGAGGAAAGTAATCAGGCTTTCATATATTGCAGGAGGGCAAAAGTGAAAGGATTCTTGGATAAAAATTTGAAGATTTTTTTCCTTCGTTTTCCTGTTTCACCTTTGCGTACACCAATTTCTTAACACACAAAATCATCACACGATGGCTGCAAAAAAAGTAAACTCTAACGGGTCCGGAAACGGGACCGCCACGGCTGATCTTGTTTCTTCTGAACCCAAAGTTTCCAGGAAAAACAAAATCACTACTCCGGCTAAAGAAGTTGCTGATTCTGAAATTCCTGAAACAACCGATGCCATAGATCCTAAAGAATTGCTTCAGGTCCTCATGGAAGTGAAGAACGGAAACTTCGCTGTGCGTATGCCAATTGACCAGGTGGGAGTGAGCGGAAAAATCTATGATACCCTCAATGAAATTATCTCTCTTAACGAAAAGATGATGGCGGAGTTTACCAAAGCCGGTAACACCATCGGCAAACAGGGCAAGCTTACGCAGCGTATTGAAGTTCCCGATGCAAAAGGCGCATGGAGCACCGGCGTTGAGTCGCTCAACTCATTGATCTCTGATCTCGTGCATCCTACGATTGAAATCGCGCACGTGATAAGTTCTGTTGCAAAAGGAAATCTTTCTCAACAAATGCCACAGGAAATCGGCGGTCATGCATTGCAGGGTGAGTTCGCGAGAATTGCGAAGGAAGTCAATGATATGGTGAAGCAGTTGAATCTTTTCTCCATGGAAGTAACACGCGTGGCGCGTGAAGTAGGTTCTGAAGGAAAATTAGGAGGACAGGCAAAAGTAAAAGGCGTAGCAGGTGTATGGAAAGATTTGACCGACTCTGTAAACCAGATGGGAAGTAACCTCACCGCCCAGGTGAGAAACATTGCAGAGGTAACAACAGCCGTTGCAAAAGGAGACTTATCACGTAAGATCACGGTGGACGTGAAGGGAGAAATTCTCGAATTGAAAAACACTATCAACACGATGGTGGATCAGTTGAATTCATTTTCATCTGAAGTAACCCGTGTTGCACTCGAAGTAGGTACAGAAGGAAAGCTCGGTGGTCAGGCGCATGTGAAAGGTGTGGCAGGAACATGGAAAGACCTGACTGACTCTGTGAACCAAATGGCAAGTAATCTCACAGGGCAGGTAAGAAATATTGCAGAAGTAACAACCGCAGTTGCCAAAGGTGACCTGTCGCGGCAAATTACCGTGGATGTGAAAGGAGAAATTCTCGAGTTGAAAAACACAATCAACACGATGGTGGATCAGCTCAATTCATTTTCTGCTGAGGTAACTCGTGTTGCGCGTGAAGTAGGATCAGAAGGAAAACTCGGTGGTCAAGCAAGAGTGAAGGGGGTCGGTGGTGTTTGGAAAGATTTGACTGACTCGGTGAATTACATGGGAAGTAATCTCACAGCACAAGTTCGAAACATTGCAGAAGTAACTACGGCTGTTGCCAAAGGTGACTTGTCAAAGAAGATCACGGTGGACGTGAAGGGAGAAATTCTCGAATTGAAAAACACGATCAACACGATGGTGGATCAGTTGAATTCATTTGGTTCGGAAGTAACCCGTGTTGCGCGTGAAGTAGGTTCGGAAGGGAAGTTGGGAGGCCAGGCAACCGTGCAGGGCGTTGGTGGTGTATGGAAAGATTTGACGGACTCCGTAAATCAGATGGCAAGTAATCTCACAGGCCAGGTGAGAAATATTGCAGAGGTAACAACCGGCCTTGCGAAAGGTGATCTCTCCCGCAAAATTACTGTGGACGTACGCGGAGAAATTCTCGAATTGAAAAACACGATCAACACGATGGTGGATCAGTTGAATTCATTCGCATCAGAAGTAACGCGGGTTGCCCGTGAAGTGGGATCGGAAGGGAAACTCGGCGGACAAGCAACTGTTGTTGGAGTAGGAGGGGTTTGGAAAGATTTGACCGACTCGGTAAACCAGATGGCAAGCAATCTCACAGGTCAGGTGCGAAACATTGCAGAAGTAACAACAGCCGTTGCGCGCGGTGACTTGTCAAGAAAAATTACGGTGGACGTGAAAGGAGAAATTCTTGAGCTGAAGAAAACCATCAACACGATGGTGGATCAGTTGAACTCCTTCGCATCGGAAGTTACACGTGTTGCACTTGAAGTGGGTACGGAAGGAAAACTTGGAGGGCAAGCAAAGGTGACGGGTGTAGGCGGAACATGGAAAGACTTAACAGACTCGGTGAATCAAATG
>Ga0134121_10002264_pt1 | contig 16898 bp, 17 predicted proteins | sample KB301_FD_96463 | JGI IMG/M metagenome (GOLD analysis project Ga0134121, IMG submission 96463) | Terrestrial soil microbial communities without Nitrogen fertilizer from Kellogg Biological Station, Michigan, USA - KB3-0-1 | ecosystem: Environmental > Terrestrial > Soil > Unclassified ... | reverse complement strand
TGGTCAAGCTGAAAGACGGCACGGCGTTGATCGGCGGCATCCGCAAGGAATCCGAGACGGAGCTGGAAATCCTGCTGCGCGCTGACAATCAGAAGCGTGTGGTCAAGGCCGAGGAGATCGACGAGATCCTGCGCAAAGGCCGGCCAATGTTGATCGGCACCGTGGACGTGGACAAATCGGAAAAGCTCAGCGGCATGCTGAAACGGCATGGCATCAAGCACGAGTTGCTCAACGCCAAACCAGAATTTGCCCACAAGGAGGCGGAAATCGTCGCCCAGGCGGGCCGGATTGGCGCCGTCACCATTGCCACCAACATGGCCGGCCGCGGCACTGACATCATTCTCGGCGGCAATCCCGAGACGTTGGCCTGGGCGAAGCTCAAGGACAAATATCCCACACGGTTGGACGTGCCCGAGTCGGAATGGAAGGCACTGGTCGACAAGATCGAGTCCGACGAGAAGATGAAGGAGATGGGCCGTGTTGTTGCCGAGATGGGCGGTTTGCACATCATCGGCACCGAACGCCATGAGGCTCGCCGCATCGATAATCAGCTGCGCGGCCGCGCCGGCCGGCAGGGCGATCCAGGGTCGAGCCGATTTTATCTGTCGCTCGAAGATGACCTGATGCGCATCTTCGCGGGCGATTGGGTCAAAAGCATCCTGTCACGCCTCGGCATGGAAGAGGGCCAGGCGATTGAAAGCAAGATGGTGTCGCGACGCATCGAGGCGGCCCAGAAAAAGGTTGAGGAACGCAACTTCGATATCCGCAAAAACCTGCTCGAATACGACGAGGTGATGGACTATCAGCGCAAGCGCGTTTACGGTTTCCGCCAGGAGGTTTTGGACGGCGGCAATTGCAAAATCCGCGTGCTCAAGATGCTCGAGAACCAGATTGATATTGCGCTGGATCGCTTTCTCGATCCTGATTACGGCGCCGCCACCTTTGCCGAGTTCGCGGCCAAGCGGCTGGGCGTGGAGTTCGACGCCCCAGACTTCGCTCGCTCCGAGTTCACCGACGCCGAGCGCACCGCCCGCGACAAAGCCAATCGCATGATCCAGACGCAAATCTTCGAAGCCCTGGAGGAAAACCTCGGGGAGGACGTCGATCCCTCGGAATGGAACTGGCAGGCGATGGCCAACACGATGAACACGCGCTATGGCCTGAAGCTCAACGATCACCAGTTGAAAAAGATTGGCCGCGAAAACCTGTCGCAGTTTTTCATCGCCGAGGCCGAGAAGAGCCTGGCCGCCATCGATTTGGCGCCTGGCGAGGCCTACCTCAAACCCGATTGGGGCGTGCGTTCTGCCGCTGATTGGGCGCGGTTGAAATTTGGCATTAAGCTCGATCCCGCGGAGCTGGCGACACAACAGGCGGCCGTGATCAAGGACACATTGCTGACCCAGATCAAGGCTCTTTATCGCCGCAAAGAAATCGAGTTCCCGGTGCAACTGGGCATGGCCCGCTTCATGTCGGACCGCCCGCAACCGGTGCAAGTGGGCGGGCATCGCTACGACCGCGAGGGGTTGATGCAGTGGTGCCGACAGCGTTTCCCTGGCATGACCATGTCGGAAGAAGATTTCCGCACGCAAGTCCGCTCCAAGATTCAGGAGCAGTTGCTCAAGGTCAGCGAAGCAACGTTTCCGGCCCTGGGTCACGATGACATCGATGACAAGATTGCCGAGGCCTTCACCGGCGCTGAAACCGCTGACGAGAAAGACGCCAAGGAAATGTCCGAGTGGTTCCTGCAGCAATTCAAGATTCAGCTCGATGCGGAACACTTGACTGGAATGACGCAGGAAGAAGCTCGCGAATACTTGTGGGACGCTTACGACATGCAATACCGCCCCGAGATGCGGCGCATGGAGCGGAGCCTGTTGCTCAACCAGCTCGACACGGCCTGGAAGAACCATCTCTACACGATGGATCATTTGCGTTCGACGGTCGGCCTGCGCGGTTACGCCCAGGAAGATCCGAAGATCGTTTACAAGCGCGAGGGCATGAAGGAGTTCGACGCCATGTGGGAAGGCGTCGAGGACAAGATCAGCGAATTGATCTTCCGCATGGAGGAAGAGGAAGGTTATCAGGAGACGCTGTGGTCGATCGGCGCGACGGTCAAGGAAGCGGCGCCGGTGCGAACGCAGTTTCAGCACAGCGAGCAAAGCATCGAGGGCCAACAGCAGGCGGCCATTGAAGGGATGCAAACCAGCGAAAAGAAGAAGGAGCCGATCCGCAATCGGACGGAGAAAGTGGGGCGGAACGATCCGTGTCCGTGTGGGAGCGGGCGGAAGTATAAGGTTTGCCATATGGGGAAGGTGATGAAGTGAGGCCCGGAGCCGCTTGCGGCTTAGCGACTGATGCTCAGGAGGAGTTGTGACCACACAAACCGCGCATTTGCCCTATCAAGGAACGATGGCCGGTTTCAGGCGATTTAGTGTCACCGAATACCATCGTCTCATTGAGCTTGGCATCCTGACGGAGGATGACAATCTTGAGTTGCTCGATGGTTACCTGGTACACAAAATGGCACGCAATCCGCCGCACGACGCCGCGATCCAGAAGGGCACAAAAAAGTGGCTGCGGATCTTGCCGACGGGTTGGGATCTGCGCGTGCAAAGCGCTGTGACCCTGACTGGCAGCGAACCGGAACCGGACTTTGCCATCGTTCGCGGTGACGAGCAAGCGTACATCGTTCGACATCCGACGGCGGCGGACATTGGCCTTCTCATCGAAGTTTCCGATTCGACTCTTCTCGGAGACCGGGATGACAAGGGCCGCATTTACGCCCACGCCGGCGTTGCTTGTTACTGGATCGTGAATCTCCCGGATCGTCGCATTGAGGTGTACACGATGCCTTCCGGTGCGGTCGCTGATCCTAAATATGGGCAGAGGGTTGATTATCGGGATAGCGATAGTATTGCCTTGGTGCTTGGGGGAAGCACGCCGATCCAGGTGGCGGTCCGGGATTTGTTGCCGTGAACCGAGGTGTCGTTCGCGTGTTGGCATTCGCCACAGCTGTATAAAATGATCTTGTTTTGGGAGACTCATCAAATGATCCTGAACACCGAACAAGTGCTACATGCTGCGTTGGCCTTGCCCAATGAAGATCGTTTGAACTTGGCCGAAGCATTATGGGAATCAGTCCCACCGACGGATCGCCCGGGCCTGCTTCCTGAATGGCATGACGTTCTTCGGCAACGTTCCGCGGAAATTGCTTCGGGCGCGGTGATTCCCATACCCTGGGAAGAAGTCGAACGACGACTTGATGCTGGGGAAAAGGCCGGTGGCTAAGCCTGAATATCACTCGCGGGCCGCGACCGAATACGAAGACGCATACCTGCGATACCGTGCTCGCAGCATACGCGTGGCAGCTGATTTTCGGAGAGAGATGCGTCGCGTGTTGACCGCGATTGCCAAAACCCCCGAGAGCTTTCCAGCGCTCGATGATGATTACCGTTACGCCTTGTTGCGACGATTTCCGTTTATGATTGTGTTTCAAATTCAACCGGAGAGGGTGTTTGTCGTAGCCGTCGCTCACACCAGCAGAAAGCCCGATTATTGGAGAAATCGGCATTGAGCAAGTGCTAAGCCCCCATGCTTAGGGAAAGGACTCCCATGCCCTACCTCTTGAATCTCCTGTATTGTTCGGTCCTGATATTTCTGTCCCCCTGGTTGCTCTACAAAGCCCTGACCACGGGCAAATATCGCCGTGGCTTATGGCACAAGCTGACCGGCCGCGCTTTTCGCCGCAAGGGCAACGCTCCGTGCATTTGGTTTCACGGCGTCAGCGTCGGCGAAATCCATTTGCTGCAGCACGTCGTCGCCGCCTTTCGGCGGCGGCATCTCAACTGGCACTGCGTCATCTCGACCACCACCGACACCGGCTTTGCCGAGGCTGAAAAACGCTTTCCCGGCTGTCCCGTTTTTTGGTGGCCGTTTGATTTCACCTGGGCGGTCAAGCGGGCGCTGCGGCGTGTGCGGCCTGATGTGATTGTGTTGGCCGAAGGCGAGCTGTGGCCGAATTTTCTGACCTGTGCCAAACGGCAGGCGATGCGTGTCGCGGTGGTCAACGGCCGCATGAGTCCGCGCAGCCTGGCGCGCTACCAAAAGCTCAGCGGACTGGCCCGGCGCGTTTGGGGCAAACTCGACCTTGTGGCCGCGCAGACAGCGGATTACGCGCGCAATTTCGAGGCGCTTGGGGCTCGCACTGTTCATGTCACCGGGTCCGTGAAATACGATGGCGCCAACGGCGACCGCAATAATCCGCGGACGCGCCAATTTCGGGAGTTGTTTGGCGTGCAATCCAATGACCTGATTTTGGTGGCGGGAAGCACGCAAGATCCCGAAGAGCGGATTGTCCTCGACATTTACCGCCGAGCAGCGGCGGTGCATCCCAACTTGCGCCTTTTCCTGGTGCCAAGGCAGCAAGATCGCTTCGAGCCGGTTGCTGGTTTGTTGCAACGCAGCGGCTTGCCGTTTGTGCGGCGTAGCACAATCAGTGGTCCAAGGACCGATTCCCGGGGCATTGTGTTGGTTGACACCATAGGCGAGCTTGGAGCGCTGTGGGGTTTGGCGGACGTGGCTTTCGTCGGCGGCAGTCTGGACGGCCAACGCGGCGGCCAAAACATGATTGAGCCGGCGGCCTATGGGGCGGCTGTAGTGTTTGGGCCACATGTCTGGAACTTCAAGGAGATTGCGGGGCGGCTCTTGGAAAATGGCGCGGCAGTGCAAGTAAAGAATGCAGAGGAATTGGAAAAGGAGATCGAGCGGCTTTTGGCCGACGCCAAGGCGCGGGACGAGATGGGGGCGGCGGGACGGGATTTGGTACATTCGCAGCAGGGGGCGACGGAGCGAACTTTAGTGCTGCTTGATGAACTGATTGCTCCCTCGAGCGGCAAAGCCAAGGCGGCGTAGTTCCCTCCAGCTGCCGGCACCGGTATGATGAAAGCAACACCATTGTGGTCGGACTGATACGCGCTCGCGCAGCCAACTTTGATGCCCCAACCACTGGCTTACTTTCAGGGTCGCTTCCAGCCCGCCGTGGCGGTGGGGCTGGCCTTGCACGATGCCGGCTTTGTCATGGGCGCCACGGTCACCGATCTGTGCCGGACTGTGCGTCATCGCCTTTACCGCTGGGACGACCATCTCGCCCGCTTTCACCGCAGTTGCGAGCTTACACACATTACTCCGCCCATTGCGGATGAGGAGATTACCCGCCTCGCCCAGGAACTTGTTGCCCACAATGCTGCCCTGGTGCGGCCCACCGACGATCTCGCTTTGGTCCTTTTCGCGACGCCAGGGCCGATTGGTTTCTACGCCGGTTTGGAGGGTGGCGTCGGCGATGCACCGCCCACGTTAGGCATGCATACCTTTCCGTTGCCGTTTGCACGGTATCGCCGGCTATTCAGCGAAGGCGCTCATTTGGCCGTTCCCCATATTAAACAAATCCCCGCGAATTGCGTTGATCCGCGCATCAAGCAGCGCAGCCGCTTACACTGGTGGCATGCCGACCGTGAGATTCATGCCGCCTTTCCAGGTGCTGCGGCCGTGTTGCTCAATGAACACAATCACCTGACCGAAACCGCGTCCGCCAATTTGTTGATCGTGAAAAACGGCGTCGTGCAATCGCCGCCACGCGAAATGATCCTTGGCGGCATTAGCTTGTTGACCGTTGAGGAGCTATGCCGCGAACTGGGCGTTGCCTTTGTCGAGCGGCCGTTGATGATGGAGGACGCTCAAGAGGCCGACGAGATGATGTTGTCTTGCACGTCGTACTGCCTTTGCGGCGTCAGCAAGTTTAACGGTGCGACGGTGCCTTGGCCGGGCGCGGTTTTTCAGCGATTGTTGAGCGCCTGGGGCGAACGAATAGGCTTGGATATTCGAGCACAGGTCGAGTCTTGTGATTCGAGCTAAGCCGGATGCGGCTCAGGCGAAGGAAGACTGAATTAATCCGGCTCCCCCGCCGGCTGCCGCGCCCGCCCCTTGGCGTCATAAAACGCCTCATGCAGCAAAAACACTTCCTGCACATCCAGCCCCAGCTGAGAAAGCTGCCGCTGCAATTGGGCATACGCGTGAGCCGCGAGTTTGCGGCCGAGCAGGCCGCGCAGATGTTCGGGGCAAAGGTCCATTTCGACGGCTTGAGCCGATTCCAGCGGAAAAGTCTGAAGGGTCACGCTGCCCAAACAGCGGCAGGCAGTGCAAGGGCGGCGCTCAGTCTTCTCGACGAGCGGTTCGCCATAGCCCTGGACAATGGCTTCCTCGCAAGCCGGGCAATACGGTTTGCCTGCTATGCGGTCCCAGCCGAGCGCCGTTTCTCCGCAGCGGCAACACGGTTTCCACAAGGCAACGCTGCCCGCTCGGGCCATCCGCATGCTGTCCATGATTTGCATACCCGCGAAAGAAGGGAGCCGGCTCCACCCCGAAAGGCGTCATCCTGGTAATGTGGCTTCTCGGGTTCTATCGGCCTGGCGAGAGGAAAAGTTGAAGAAAAATGGCTTGAACCGGCATTCCTTACCCAGCTTGCCAATTGGACTTGCCGTTTGCCGCAGCGTGCGCGGCCCTTATAATCCCCATTTGCCTCGATAACCGAGCCTTCTATGGCACGGCCCCAGGAGCCAACCCATGCAATTCGACGGCGACAAAGAGTTCCCGCTCTCCCCCAAGGAAGTCTTCGCCAAGCTGAGCGACGCTCGCTTCCTGGTCGAGTGCATCCCCGGCCGCGAGGCGCTGAAAAGCGCCGACGAGCGGACCGCTGTCTGCACCCAGCGCCCCGGCTTCGCGTTCGTCCGCGGCACCATGGAAGTCACCATCAAGATTTTGGAAACGACGCCTGAAACGTCGATCAAGTATTCGCTTACGAGCAAAGGCATCGGCAGCAGCAGTGAAGTTGAAACGGTGATGACGCTGACGCCCAAGGATGCCGGCACTCACGTCCGCTGGAAGGCGGAAGTAAAGAGCATGGGTGGTTTGCTGAAAGCAGTGCCCAGCGGGTTGATTCGCGGGGCGGCGCAGAAGGTGATTGCGGATGTGTGGCTGGAGGTGGACAAGCGGTTGAAGTAAGTCCTGCCGCTTGCGGCCTAGCGCGATTTGCTAAGCCGCAAGCGGCTTAAATCGTCGTCGCCGAAAATCCCCCATCCACCGCGATATTCTGCCCCGTCACAAAGGACGACGCCCGCTCCGACGCCAGCCACACCACCACTCCCGCTAACTCGCGTGCTTCCCCAAACCGCGCCATCGGCGTGTGGCCGATGATCTGCTGGCCGCGCTCCGTGTAGCCGCCGCCGTCCTTGAACAACAACGCTCGATTTTGTTCCGCTGGAAAGAATCCCGGACTGATTGCATTAACGCGAATGCCACGCGTGGCCCATTCGCGGGCCAGGAACATTGTCAAGTTGATGACCGCCGCCTTGGCCGCCGAGTAGGCCACCACGCGCGACAATGGAATCATGCCCGACATCGATGCGATGTTGATGATGCTGCCCCGTTTGGCGGCGAACATCGATTCGCCAAAGACCTGGCTCGGCAGCAACACGCCGCCCACCAGGTTGAGATCGAAGACGCTCTGCCAGGCCGACACCGGCAGTTTGCAAAAGTCAGCGCCGGGCGGCAGCGTCGCTTCGGGTTTGTTGCCGCCGGCCGCGTTGACCAGGATGCTAATGGGGCCCCATTGCTTGACGATGGCGTCGCGTGCTTTCGCCAGTGAAGCGCGGTCCATGGCATCAGCGGCTTGAAACATGGCCTTGCCGCCAGCGGCTTCAATGGCGCGAACACGTTCTTGGCCGCGCTCTTCACTACGGCCGACCACGGCCACGCGCGCTCCCGCCACGGCCAGTGCGTCCGCCATGCCGCCACCCAGTGTGCCGGTGCCGCCGATGACCACCGCGTTTTCACTTTCGAGCGTGAACAAATTGTCGCCCATGATTTGCCGCCTGACCTTTTGACGCTTTGAATAAGATGACTGAACGAGCGTCAATTGTACGGGCAGGCGGTCCCCCCATAAAGTAGGAACATGGTTTCAATTGGGACGCCACAACTAAAACCACCAAGGAGTGAAGATTATGTGTCGAATTTTAGGATTCACAGCAATCGCGATGATTACATTGGCCGGTTTCGCAGCCGCAAGGGATCAGCCTGCCGAGGTTAAACTGAGCGCCGACAACACCAAGATCGAGTTTCAATGCAGCAAGATGACCAATCCCGTGGTCACGCACGTCGGCGGCTTCAAGAAATTCACCGGCACGGCCAGCTATCAGGGTAACGATCTTACTACCCTCAAAATCAAAGTGGACATCGATTTGAATACGCTGTTTACCGATGAGCCGAAAGTAACGTCCCACCTCAAGACGCCCGATTTCTTCGATACCAAGACCTATCCGACTGCGAAGTTTGAGTCTACCAAGGTGGAAAAAGACGGCGCTGATTACAAACTCACCGGCAAATTGACCATGCACGGCAAGACCAAGGAAGTGACCTTCCCGGCCAAGCTGGAAGCAAAGGACGGCGGCCTGAACCTGACGAGCAAGTTCAAAATTAATCGCCACGATTGGGCCATCAGCTACGGCAAGGGCTTTGTCATTGATGACGTGAGCATGGATGTCACCGTCAACGCCAAGAAGTAGTGTCGATTGCGGAGATGTTCAACCATGCCGGATATTCCCTGGGCGGAAATGTGGCTTGTTTTCCGCTATGCCGTGCCGGCTGCGTTGGGAGCTTCGCTGGTTGTCGCATTGGTGATTCGGCTGATCGGCGGCGAGCGGCTTATGCCGCTCGCCGCCGCATTGGCTGTCGCCGCGGGCGTGTTCGCCGCCAATCATTTTCACAACGCCATCGAGCGCTGGGAACTGCATCCCACCAGAGCGTGGACGGCCCTGGATTTTGTGAAAGTGATGGGCCGGTCACTGGAGGAAAAGCCCGAGGCCGAGAACGTGGATGATCCCAACGCGAAATTGCCATTGCCGCAGCCGAAGTACTGGCTGCCCTTGCTTGCGGCATTGGCAATGATTGTCGAGGTGTTGGTCAGTTTGCCGGGCGTGCCCCCTGCTGCCGGTTGCATTGCGAGAACCGCGGTTTCCTTGCTTGCTGCTCGTCTAATGATTCCCGCCGTTGAAAGTGCCGAGTATGACTGGCGTTTGACCAAGCCCTGGCTTACCTGGGGACTGGGCCTGGTCATAGCGCTGGAATGGTCGATCATGGCCGCACTGTCCAAAGTCTGGAAAGACGGCACCGTGGCTACCGCCATGGTTTTCTGCCTGGCGGCGGTGAGCATCCTGGCGGAATGGGAAGCCAGTACAGGCAGCTTTGCGGCCATTGCCTTGTATCTTAGCGTGGCCATTTTGCCGGTGGCCGTGCTCGGTTGGTTCAAGCCGGGCGACAATGGGCCTGCGTTGGCCGCCGCGGCAATCATGATTCCTGGCCTGCTTCAACTCAGCTATTACGGCCACAGCGGCGAAACGCCGTTGCCGCTGTCTCATTTCCTGTTGGTGGGCCTGGCGCCGTTGACCTTGGCCCTTATGTTTTTGCCCTTTTTCATCGCGGGCAGAAGCTGGCAACACTGGCTGCCGGCGATTGTCTTGCCGCTTATTCCCGCGGGGCTGGCGGTCTATTTTGCGATGCAGATGCCCGCGGACGCAACAGCGGCAAACAAAGCTGACCTTCCTACCGCTGCCGTTGAATGAAGTTGCATCATAAGCCACAATGTAGGACGGCTGTCCTGAGCCTTCTTTGCGCACCAGACCGCTCAGGAGAGCGTCCCACATCTTCTTCGCGAACTCCTTACACGTTAATATGCCAACATCTTTTGATGCAAATTTAGTCTTGGGACTAAATTCAGTCGAACGACTAAATTTAGTCCAGAGGCTAACGAGGTGTTAATATCGACCGAGGAGAGTTGGACGGAGGTCCTCGCGTGAACTTGCATGTGTCTGCCGCCCGGCCTGATGAACGCCTGGCCGCGCTGCGAATCTTCTTTCAACACGTTTTCCCAGCCCAGCTCGAGGCCCGCGTCGCAAATGCCTCCGCACTGATTGCCAGGGGGGAGTTGCCGCCCGAAGGTCTGCTGATCTGCCGTGGCGGCGACGTGATTTTGGGCGCCATCACTGCCTTGCCGATGGCGGGTGCCGCGGCATTAATATGGCCTCCGCAGGTTGTCAATGGCGTGCCGCCCCAGGCTGTCGAGGATGCACTTATCCGGTCCGCCATCGCCTGGCTGCGCCAGCGCGGCGCCAAGTTCGCCCAGGCCCTGCTCGCCAAGACCGACGTGGCACACGTGCAACCCCTCCAGCGGCATGGCTTTCAACACATTACCACACTGCTGCATCTGGATCGAGAGTTGGGAAACGACTACCAAGGCCCCATCCCAGCGGCCAGACTGCGCTGCGAACCCTACACCGCGTGCGACCAGCGCCTGTTTGACAAATTGCTGCTCGCCAGTTACGAACAAACGCTCGATTGTCCCGAGTTGAACGATCTCCGGACCGCCGATGACATCCTGGCCGGCTATCGGGCTGTCCCCGGCAGCCGACTGGATCGATGGTGGCTGGTCTGGCACGGCACGACGCCCGTGGGTGTCCTTATCATGATGCCGTTTCAGGAGCCGCCTGCCTGGGAGATGGCCTATGTGGGTTTGGCGCCCGCTGCCCGTCGCCAGGGTTTCGGGCGCGAGCTAACATTGCAAGCCATGCGGCAAGCCTGGGCCGACGGCGCCGACCGCATGACCTTGACCGTGGACGCCCGCAATCAACCGGCCTGCGGACTTTATGAATCCCTGGGTTTCGTGGAATTCGACCGCCGCGAGGTTTATCTAGCGATCTTCCACCAAGCTTGAAAACTCCTCGTCCGCCCAGACTGTCCTGTCCTCGTGCGAGGGCGAGGGTTGGGAGGGGATTTTGACGCGATGTTCCGCTTGCCACATGCCTACGGCGCGTGTGGACGTGACGGCGCCGGCCCCCAACGCAACCGCCCAGGCCATCAGTGGCACCACCAGATAACGGCCGGCATTGTAAGGCGTGTCGACGAGATAAAGAAACGCACAGCCGTTCAGGCCAAAGGCCAAAACATTCAAGACGTAAACGGGCATTCCTTCCCGGAACGTGTGGAACAAGAAACTGGTCAGGATCGCGTACAGGGACAGGAAGGCGCCGATCGGCACGGCGAAAATCAGCACCAATGCCGGCGGCAGCCATTCAGCGTCAGGGACAGGCGTGGCGGCAAATAGCATGGCAGCGACTCCATCAGTTGTGCAAGCATCATCATATGCCACAGCTGGGCGGCATGGCCAATGCAAGCGGCCAGCTGAAACAACCGGGCGCCACCATCGACATGTTTTCAACGCCGAGCAGTGCCGATCGAATTCTTTTGAGCGCTTGTTTGTTCGTTAAATGCCCGATGCGCCAACGGTTGTGGAAGTCTGCCAGCCGCGCCGCCAGAACGCGCCGGAAATTCAATTGGCATCTCGCCAGCCAACGCTACAATTGCCCTCCTCCGAGTTCGTCCCGGTTGGGGCTTCCCTCCCGCCCGTGGACTATTATCTCTCAAGCGCTAAAGCCAAAACGAAGCCGCGGGGATGCCGCGCGCCGGGAGGGTGCTTGTGACGACCTGCAAACGCGAGGTCGTGGCGGCGCTGGAGCAAGCGATTGCCCAGCGCATCGGGGAGCCACGTTATCAGCTTTGGTTTCCGAATAAAACGAAGTTCGCCTGGCACGACGGGCAATTGCGCGTCGGCGTGCCAAACCACTTTTACCAGGAGTGGCTGAAAAAACAGTTCGCGGACGTGATCCGCGCCGTGGCTAGCGAAGTGGCCGCGGAGCCAATCGATGTCCAGTTCGTCATCGACCCGGAGTTGTTCCAGGAGGCGCGGCGCGAAGAGGCAGCTGCCAAGCCCGTTGCCCTGGTCGCACAGCTGGCCAAGACAGTCCAGCAGGATATACCAGGTCCGCCGCCGCCAGATGACGACAGGCCCAGGCCGGACCCAAAACCGCGGCAACGCAGCACGCGCCGCTGGCGCCATCTCCATGATTTCGTGGTCGGACCATGCAACCGTGTGGCCCATGCTTCGGCCCTCAGCGCCGTCGAAGCGCCTGCCCAAGGTCCGAATCCGCTCGTGCTGCACGGGCCAGTCGGCACGGGCAAATCTCACCTTTTGGAAGGCATTTACGCCGGCTTGCGCAAAGGCCATCCAGAATGGCGCGTCGTCTTCGCCACTGCCGAGGAGTTCACCAATCGCTTCCTGCCTGCCCTGCGCATCGGCAAGCTGGCCAGCTTTCGCAACCATTTTCGCGAATGCGATGCCCTGCTCCTCGACGACTTGCACTTTCTGGCCACCAAGCGGGCCACGCAGGAAGAGTTCTTGCACACCTTCAACGCCTTGCAAACGGAAGGCAAGCCTGTCGTCGTCACCTGCGATTGCCATCCGCGTCTGGCCGATCTGTTTGTCCCCGAACTGACCGACCGCTTGCTCGGCGGCGCGATCTGGGGATTGATGCAGCCCGATACACAAACGCGGCTGGAATTGCTCAAGGCCAAAGTAGGCCGGCAACACGGACAGCTGATTCCCGAACCCGTGCTGCGTTTCCTGGCCGAGAAACTGCACGGCAACGTCCGCGAGCTGGAAGGCGCCTTGCACAGCGTCCAGCACTATAGCCGTGTCGCCGGCCGCCCGGTCGATCTCGGCCTGGCCCGCGACGCGCTGGGTGATTTGCTCCGGCATTCGGTGCGGGTCTTCAGACTCGAAGACGTCGATCGTGCCGTTTGCTCCGCCCTGCGTCTTGAAACGGGCGCGTTGCAATCAAAGCAGCGCAACTGGAGCCAGGCCCATCCGCGCATGTTGGCAATTTACCTGGCCCGCAAACACACGTCCGCGACTTACACCGAAGTGGGCGCCTATTTCGGTGGACGCAATCACAGCACAGCCGTGGCAGCCGAGAAAAAGGTCAAGCAATGGGTCACAGAGAATGGCCCCTTGCAACTGGGGGAACGCGCGATTCCCGTTCGCGAAGTGCTGGAGCTGGCGGAGCGCGAGCTTTCTCGGTGACCAAGAGAAAATGGGCAAACTTTGCGGTTTATTCCCAACAGTCAAAAGCCGCCGAATCTACCACGGCCCTACAAGCTGTTTTTTCTTCGGCTTTTGCGGGGAAATCGGCCGATGCTAGTTGTGCTGGATGCGGCTCCGCAGGGACACGACCGCATCGGGAAGGAACCTGTCAGCGCCGCGGGCCGACAGTGCCGCGGCCCGACCAAAACTCTGTCGGCCCACGCCGAATTAGGGCCAAAGTGCGAAAGGAATCGCCATGAAGAAGTTTATTGCCGTCACGCTGAGCGCGGTGCTCGGCCTTTCCGCCCTGGCCGAACCGGCCCATGCCACCTGGGGCAGCTGCACCTATGGCGGCTATCAACCCTGGTGGAACATCTTCGCCTGCAAAAACAAGGGCCTCTCGTGCGAAGAGGAACGCCTGCAGCGCTTCTGGCACGACTATTACGATGCCCTGAGCCGTTACTACGCCGCCCTCGATCACATCGACTGGGTCGCGTATTACAAGAATCACGGCTACCAAATCAACGCGGCCTGCAACGGCGCCGGTGGCTGCGGCCAACGCATCCAGTTCGCTCCGGTCTTCGTCAGCCCGCAAATGCAATGGGCCGTGCCCAACGGTTGCATGCAAGGCCCGCCCATGGGCGGTCCTGGCTGTGCGCCTGGCATGGGCTGTGCGCCCGGCATGGGCATGATGCCTCCCATGGGTCATTAATAGACTCAAACCCGCTTTGCGGTTTCGAACACTAACCCGAAGCGCAAGCGAGGTGGCACGTTCCACCTCGCTTGCGCTCGGGTTATTGTTGTCGTGGGGCAGGTTTCCAACCTGCCTTTGCATCTTGCAGCGCCGGTAAAAAGTGGCGAGCGGTATTTCACTCGCCACTCATCACTCATCACTCGCCACTCGCCACTTTGGATCGAGCGGCCTCGGCATACAAACAAATTGCATTCCTTCCGCCACCCGCTCAATCCCACCTCCACCTCCCAAAAAACGCGCTCTTCCGCCGCCTTTCGGCCTACTGACCTTGCAATCATCGGTTACACTTCCCCCGGAGGGCGAATACCGCCTTCCCACCGGAAGCTCCCGCCGAAAGGAATCATCATGCGAATCAAACTGGTTTGCTGCGCCGCCGCCCTGGCATTCGCCGCCACAACCGCCCAAGCCCAATACGGCTATCCCTCCCAGCCTTACTATCCTTGCCCCCCTGTCTACATCCGCGTCGCACCCGACATGTGCGGCCCCGGCTTCTACTGCACCAACGGCTACACTTTTTACGGCCCGAGCTACAACGTCTACCCGCCATTCCCCCCCGTAGGCGGCATTCAACCCCCCATTGGTTGCCAACAACAGCCCGCCGCTCTCCCCTACAATCCTTACACACGCAGCCCGCGCGATTATTTCATGTGGCAAGAGGCTCAGAAGCTGCCTAGCACCCGCGAGACACGGCCGCCGTTTGGACCGTGATGCCGAAAGAATAAGCATACCTGCTCGACGACAGGGGGAATTCAGATGGCCACGAGCGCTCTGCAAACCGCCCCCCGCTCCGCCTGGTTGCTGCTGGCGTTCTTGACGCTGATCAACGTCGTCAATTTTGTGGACCGCCAGCTGATCACGAGTCTGCAAATCCCCTTGCGCGACGATCCGGATTTGCACCTGACCGACGTTCAAAACCAACTGCTGGCAGGTTATGCCTTTTCGGCCGTTTACTCTCTCGCGGGGCTGGCGCTGGGCACCCTCGCGGATCGGCGTCACCGGCCGCGCTTGATTGCCCTGGGATTGCTGGTCTGGAGCGCCATGACCGCGGCCAGCGGCCTGGCCTACAACTTCTGGCAATTGGGGCTGGCTCGCATCTTTGTCGCCGTCGGCGAGGCGACCTTGACGCCGGCTGCCATCGCCATGCTGTGCGATGTTTTTCCGCCCAAGCGACGGGCGCTGGCCACGGGACTGTACTACCTGGGCATTCCGCTGGGAGCGAGTCTGAGTCTGATCATCGCCAATCTGCTCTGGCCCATTCCCTGGGTCGGCTGGCGCGGCTGTTTCTTCATCTTGGGATTGATCGGTTTGATGCTGGTCGCGGTCTTGCTGGTCATTCGGGACCCGCAACGCGGCGGCACCGAGGCGCCAACCGATACGCCGCCCCAGCCGGCAACATCCGTGGCACCGGCGAACCGCCTAATCGAGATGTTCCAGGCCCTCGCCGGGTCGCCGGCCTTGGTGTTGACCATGCTGGGAGGCATTGTCATCAACATCGGCGTGGGCACCACCTGGCTCGAAGCCTCCTGGCTCAACGCCGAGCGGGGTTTCACCAAGCAAGGCGCTCCCATTTTCCTCGGCGTGGCACTCTTGCTGGGCGGCTCGGCCGGCAATTTCATCGGCGGCTGGCTCGGCGACCGCATGCAGCACCGCTGGCGTGGAGGCAGACTGCTGGCGCTCATCGTCTTGCAGTGCGCCCTCACGCCGTTCGCCGTCGCATTTCGCTTTCTTCCCGGCGACCTTCGCGTTCCGCTGTTTGTGTGCTGCGTTTTCACTTCGATGCTCGTCACCTTCATGTACGGCCCGGTCCTGGCGACGATCCAGGAACTGACTCCGCTCCGCCTGCGCGCCACCATGATCGCCTTTCTGCTGATCGGCCTCAATATCCTGGGCGCGTCGCTGGGCTCGGTCCTGGCCGCCTGGCTAGCGGGCCGGCTCGGCAGCTACACCTGGGGCATTTTCATCACGGCCCAAGCCAGCTTGCTGGCCATGCCCCTGTTCTGGGCAGCCAGGCACTTCCAGCTCAAACAGCGCATGCTAACCACATAGCGCTGCCCTGGCGAGCTCGTACAATACCCGCACCATGAGCGCAGCCATTTCACTGCAAGGCAAAACCGCCATCGTCACCGGCGGCGGCCGCGGCATCGGCAAAGCCATCACCAAAAAGCTGGCCGAGGCCGGCGCCGCCGTCGTCATCGCCAGTCGCAAACTGGAAAACCTGGAGGCGACCGCCCACGAGTTCGCTTCCTTGCCCGGCAAGGTGTTGCCCTTCGCCTGCCACGTCGGCAAGCTGGATCAACTCGAAGCACTGGTCCGCCACACGGAAAGCCAGCTCGGCCCGGTGGACATCCTGGTGAACAACAGCGCCACCAACATCGGCCAGGGCCCCGCGCTGGAGGTCACCGACGAGATGCTCGACAAAATGATCGAGATCAACATCAAAAGCGCCCTGCGTCTGATCCGCCTGACGGTGCCGCGCATGATCGAACGCCAAAGCGGCGGCTCGATCATCAACATTGCCTCCATCGCCGGCTTGCAACCGCAACCCGGCGGCTTGCTGTACAGCCTGACCAAGGCGGGCTTGCTCATGATGACCCGCAGCCACGCCCGCGAGTTCGGCCCACACGGCGTCCGCGTCAACGCCATCGCCCCAGGCCTGATTCAAACCGATTTCAGTGAATACTTCTGGAAAAACGAAGATTACCGCCGCCACCTCGAAACCACCCAACCGATCGGCCGCATCGGACAGCCCGACGAGATCGGCCATTTGGCGCTGTACCTGGCCTCGGACGAAGCGTCGTTCGTGACGGGTCAGGTTTTCGTGGTCGATGGCGGCGCGACGGCGTGAGCGTAGGCTGGGTGCCATTAAGCCGTGGGTATGTCATCCGGCGCAGCCTTCAGTAAGCCCTGCAGCTTCCCGTCGGCAACAAACCAGCACCCTGCCCCCGCCTCGCCGCGGTCAGGCGCGGACTGAGCGCCAACGAAGTGACGCCGGACTCCCGCCCGGGGTGTCATCCAGGCGTAGACTGTCCTTTCCGAAAACTGATCAGGCACCACAGTGTATGACCCATTCCTCGGAAGGCACTAAGCGTTTGAAGTCCGCCTGCCTACGCGGGACAACTT
>Ga0134121_10002263_pt1 | contig 16898 bp, 3 predicted proteins | sample KB301_FD_96463 | JGI IMG/M metagenome (GOLD analysis project Ga0134121, IMG submission 96463) | Terrestrial soil microbial communities without Nitrogen fertilizer from Kellogg Biological Station, Michigan, USA - KB3-0-1 | ecosystem: Environmental > Terrestrial > Soil > Unclassified ... | reverse complement strand
TACAACCGGCCAGGCCCAGGAGCGGTAAAACTTGTTGGTCCGGCGCCGACCAGGAACAATGCGGAAGAGGGAATGCCTGTCGGAGTTTGATGTGCGTCGCGAGCCAGAAATCCGGATTGTGATGCGAGCGACTCTGGCACGAAGGCGCCAATCAAGGCGACGAGGCTATTCACGGTGGATGTTGGATCGTTGAACGGGACTGAACCGCCGGCATCGATCATTTTTTCCTCGAGTGCTGTGTAGCCATTCACGAGGTTTCGCTGAAGCGTGATGCCATTTGGGTCGGACGGAGTTCCCGGGGCAATGGTGAAAACCGTGCCCGATCCGTTGATGCTAATGCTTTGACCCGCGCTGGAAAAGGTGAATGCCTGAATGAAATCAGAGGGGCCGGTGGTCGGTGTGCCGAAGTATCCCGACGCATTGCCCGGGACAATTGCAATGGATGAAACCAAGTTCAAATCCGTGGCTGTCAATGTCTGGTTGCCACTTGATTTGAACGTGGCTGCAAAGGCGCCAACGCCGCTGGTTAGCGTCGCGTTTGACGGCAGAGATGCTTGGCCGTCGCTGCTGGAAAAACGCAACGTGCCTGCATAACCCGAAGCGGTGTGATCAAGCGCATCCAGCGCCGTGACCGTAAATGTAACGCCATTTCCAATTGTGGCGGCGGACTGAACCGCGATTGCAAAATGCGTCGCCGCCCCCGCAATGACAATTGGATTACTAGTGCCGGTAATTGCACCCAACGACGCGGCAGTAACGGTTGTTTGAAACGAACCTGTGTTGTTCGATGCGAAAGAGTCATTGACCCCAAAAAAGAGGCGTCCCGGTCCTGGCGCCGTAAAGCTTGTCGGGCCGGATCCAATCAAGAATAGCGTGGAGGATGTAATTCCAAGAAGTGTTTGATGGGTGTCACGCGCCTGAAAAGCACTTTGCGATGCGACTGCTTCCGGCACGAAGGCGCCAATCAAGGCAGCGACGTTCGTGACAGTGGACGACGGATCGTTATAAGGCACCGTTCCGCCGGCATCAATAATCTTCTCCTCAAGAGCCGTGTAGCCGTTGACAAAATCTCGTTGCAGAGTCAAGCCGTTTGGCCCGGCCGGAAAACTGGGTGCGGCGAAAACAGTGCCTGAGCCGCTAACGCTTACACGTTGGCCGGCATTTGCAAAAACGAACCCTTGAACAAAATTGGCCGGGCCAGATGTTGGTGTTCCAAAATATCCCGTTGCATCACCAGGCACTGTAACGGTTGTTGAAACGGCGCTCAATTCTGTTGCGGTTAATGTTTGATTGCCGCCTTTTTTGAATGTGGCAATGAAGGTTCCAGTCCCGTTCGTGAGCGTTGCATCCGCAGGCAAAATGGCTTGCGTGTCGCTGCTGCTGAAATGCACCGTGCCGGCATAGCCTGGCAGCGTATGGTTGCCGGCATCCAACGCAGTGACCGAGAAGGTGACAGGTGTGTTGGCATTTCCATTGGTTTGAGCGCTGACGACGAAATGGGGGGTCCCGACTGCCACTGCTATCTGATTGCTAATTCCGGTGATGGTGCTGGAGGTCTTGTCAGTGGCTGTCAGTGTCTGGTTGCCCGAGGATTTGAGCGTGACAGCAAATGTGCCGACACCACTGGTGAGCGTGGCATCTGCGGGCAACCCTGCCAGGCTGTCGCTGCTTGTGAAATGAACCGTGCCCGCATAATCACTAGCAGTATTGTCCGCGCTATTTAGCGCTGTCACAGTAAATGTTGTAAGTCCGCCTGCGGTAGCGTTGTTTGGCGCAGAAACCGCGAAATGAGTCGCCGATGCAGAAGAGACGGACACTGTGGCGTTAGCGGTGATCGGCACATTGAGCAGAATCGAAATATTGCTTGAATCCTTGTTGCTGGCGGCAAAATCAAGGGCGCCATCTCCATTAAAGTCCGCAACAACTATAGCGACTGGTCCAGTGCCGACGGTGTATGTCTGGGGAGCGCCGAATGTGCCGTCGCCGTTGCCTTGAAGCACGGTTGCTTTATTGCTGGTGTAATCGCTGCTGATGAGATCAAGCTTGCCATCACCATTGAAATCAGCCGTCCCTGAACTCAATGGAACAGCTCCCATCGCATAATTCTGAGCATTCTTGAAAGTCCCATCCAAGTTACCCAAAAGTATACTAACGTTATGGCTGGCCTCGTTGGTGACAGCCAAATCTTGTATGCCGTCCCGGTCGAAATCGCCAATGGCAACCCCTACCGGATACGTCCCAACCGCATAATTCACGGGTGCGGCGAATGTCCCATTGCCAGCTCCCAACAGGACGCCCAAGTTATGGTCGGAATTGTTGGCAACCGCAAAATCCTTTTCACCATCTCGATTAAAGTCGCCGATGGCAAACCACTCGGGCGTTGATCCGCCTGTGGCATAATTCACTAACGCGCCAAAAGTGCCATCGCCGTTGCCGAAGAGGAGGGTAATGCCAACGGCAGTAGTGGTAAAACAGAGGTCGGCCTTGCCATCATGATTGAAATCCGTGGCAAGGACGTGAACAGGATGGGCGCCAAGAGCCAAAGTTGTTGCCGGTCCAAACAATCCATTGCCAATGCCCAGCAAGATGCTGGCGTCACTGCTGCTGTCATTTGCAGTTACAAGGTCAAGCTTGCCATCGCCATTGAAATCCGCCACGGCGACACATTCGGGAAATGTCCCCACAGCGTAGGGTACACCGCTGGAAAAAGTCCCATTTCCGTTACCCAGAAATACAGTCACAACGTTAGAAATTGGGGCAGAACTCGGCACAACGAGATCGAGTTTGCCGTCGCCGTCAAAATCGGCTGTTGCCCCACGTTGCGGCTCGGCAGCTACTGAAATTGTTGTTTTGGAAAAACTGGCAACTGTCGGCGGACCAGTGACGGCAATGGACTGATTGCCCAAAGAATTCAAGGTCGCAGTGAAGACACCTGAGCCACTGGTCAGAGTGCTGTTGCCAGGGAGCACGGCAGTCGAATCGCTGCTGCCAAAATGCAAAGTGCCGAGGTAGCCCGTAGCGGTGTTGTTGAATTGATCCAGTGCCGACACAGTCAAGCTCAGAGTGCCGCCCACCGAGACTTGTTGCGAAGAAGAATTTACGGCAAAATGCGTAACCGCTCCAGCGACGACCATTAACGGATTGCTTGCTCCGCCTATACTGCTGCTGATGGTGTCCGTAACAGAAATCGTTTGGATTCCTGAAGTCTTCAATGTGATGTTAAAAGTGCGGGTGCCTTGAGTCAAATTGCTATTCGCAGGCAATGTGGCAGCACTGTCGGAAGCGCCAAAGCGAACCGTCCCGCTATAGGACGTCGCCGTATTATTGAATTGGTCCAAAGCCGAGACTACACCCGAAAATTGGCTTCCAGCCGAGACGGTGCTGGGGACGTTGACGCCGAAGTGCGTGGCCACGGAAGCGACAACCGTCTTGGCAGAGCTCGTGCCCGTGACAACGCTATTCGTGGCGTCAGTGGCGGTAAGCGTGCGGCTGCCCGAGGTCTTTAAGGTCACGCTGAAGGAACCGCTGCCGCTGGTCAATGTGCTGTTGGCCGGCATGGTCGCGGCGGTGTCGGTGCTGGTGAATTGGACCGTGCCGCCGTAGCCCGTGGCGGTGTTGTTGAAGGGGTCCAGCGCCACAACCGTGACAATCACGCTGCTGCCTGCCGTGACCACTGTTGGTGATGCCGCTACCCCGAAATGACTTGCCGCCGCGGAACTGACGGTGATCGTGCCGACTGCATTGGTAATCGTGGTGTTCACCGTGTCCGCGACCGTCAAGGTCTGGACGCCTGCCTTTTTCAACGTGGCGATAAACGTTCCCACGCCATTGGTGAGAGTCGTATCGGCTGGCAACGCGGCTTGGCTGTCGCTGGAGGCAATATGCACAACCCCGCTGTAGCCCGCAGCTGTATTGCTGAATTGGTCCAGGGCTTTTACGGTGAAGCTGACGTTGCCGGCAACGGCGCTGGCGGGGGCGGCAACCAGGAAATGTGAAGCCGGCGCAGAGTTAACAACGATTGTGTTGCTGACACCGTTGATGGTGTTGTCAGCAATGTCGATTGCCGTCAGCGACTGGATGCCGGCCGTTTTGAGCGTAGCGTTAAACGTCCCCACGCCGCTGGTCAGCGTGGCATCACCCGGCAAAATGGCCTGGCCGTCACTGCTGCCAAAGTGGATTGTGCCAGAGTAATTGAGGTTGGTCTGGTTGTTGGTGTCCAGGGCAGTAACCGTGAAGTTGGCTGCGGTTCCTGCCGTGGCGTTGTTTGGGGCGTTGATGGCAATGAACTGGACGATTGTTACAACGCCGTCTCTGGGATCGAGACCATTCGACGGCGGGGGATCCAAAAGGTAATCAATGGTTGTCGCATCGCCAACATGTGTCAGGAACGTGCCCGCCACCGCGCTGAACTGCAAATTAATTGCAGCCGGGCCAGGCGGCGCGTCAGTTCTGACGTGGAAATCGACGGTCGCCAAACTGCCGCCTGCGGTGCCTGTTGGGTTAGAAAAGCCAGAAACGCCGATCAACAACAAGCCAGGCGTCGCAGAGTTGGCGGTAATTGAAAACCCCAAGGCTTGGGGATCGACCGCGCCCAAATGCACATCCGCATTGGCAACCGTAAACACCGCGGGGTCGTATGCTATGGCGAAATCGCCATCGCCAAACCCGCTTTGGCCGGTGGTCTGGTCATCCAACACGTCCACGTTAATCGGCACTGTCACAATGCCGGCGCGAGTGCCGATTAGGTTAGTTGGGATGCTCAATGCTGTGGGCACAATGCGGCTTTCGAGCGACTCGAGCACAGGCCGATAGCGCGAGCGCGGCCTCCGACTCTGGCCGGTGAGCCAAGCTTTGCTGCTCGATCTTCGCCGGCCAGACATTGGAACGGTCATGCGAGATTCCCTTGTGAAACCAAACGCAGGAGACACATCAACGAGCCAAAATCGGCAATTCAGTGTTTATTTCGATAATCCGGGAGACGGCGGCCATAAGGGAGGCTTTGCGCAGGTCTGCAGGTCGGGCGCCCACTGCACCTCGCTGCCCAAGACCTCGCGGCGAGCGGGCAAAGACCTCCCTATTACATAGGCTGCTCCGTGAAGAATCAAGCCAATTTTGGAGCCGTTTCCGAGGAGAGGTGGGCTGCCACTTTGCACTCCGCGGGAGTCAAGAAAGTCGTGGCCATGGCGGCCAAAAAGTCGATAGGGCCGCGTTGTCGGCGATTTGACGACCACGCGGCCCATTGCAGACCAAGTTGTTGGGGCCGCGGCGGGCCTCGTCCTTATTCACCAAGCGCAAAAAGGCGTCATGCACCAAGGCGGTGGCAGTGTGGGGATCGCCTTGCTCAATAGCGCTGAGGGCGCGGGTAACGTGAGTCATGGAGTCGACGATAACCGAGCTTTTGCGTTGCACCGCAAACAGCCGTTCGGAAACCATCCGTCATCAATTACAAGCTCGCCGGCCTCAGCCACCCATCACCGGCGCTGCACTTGGATGATTGATGCTTACATGTGTCAGACGAACGGCACGTAAACAACGGGATATCCGCCATATTGGCAAAGACAGGCAAGCGCCTTGCTTTACCAAGGCCAACAAAACCCGTTGATCTACGTGTCATTCGCATGTCGAAAAAGGCCACTTCACCCAAGCATCGTCTTGACGTTCACTCGGTAAATGTCATGTCACCACATCACCAGCTTTAATGTTGCTGATGACATCGCCTGGGCCATTGAAGAACCAATCGCGGCCAGTTCCGCCGGCCAGGCTGTCGGCAAAGAGATCATCATGCACGGTATTGCTGTTGAGCAGAATCTCCATGCCTGCGACGACGTTCTTGGCCGCCACGCCCTGAGAGTTGCTGCCGGTCAGCAGATCGCTCATGCGATCTTCGAAGCCCAGGTCGGTCCGGTTCCATTCCTGGAAGACGACGTCCAGAGCAGCAATGTCCAGCGCGGGTTGGGTGAAATCGGTAGTGCCGCTAATCAGGATGGCCTGGCCGGAGCCACCGATGAGATTGTCGGCGCCGCCGCCGCCGATCAGGATGCTCCGGCCTGCGCCGGCGATGAGCGTATCATTGCCGTTGCCGCCGATAACGTTTTGAATGTTAGCGATGCCGCCAGCGATGCCCGTGGCCGTGCCCAACTGCAGATTGACCGTGACGTCAGTGGCTGGTTGGGCCGACTTGCCGGCGCTACCCGCGGCGACGATGCTTTGGATGTCTGAATCGCTCAATGCGCGGTCGTATATCGATGCCTCATCGACAAGGCCGCTCCAAAAACCATTCAAGACACCGTCCGAGTTTGACAACGTCCCAATCCGCACTGGGCTGTTGCTGTCGCCGATTCCGGTGACGGTATGGTCGTGTCCGGCAACGAAGCTGCTGGGAATCTCAACGCCATTCAGATAAATCTTGATGGTTTGGGTGGCGACGTCAAAAGTTCCCGCAACATGCTGCCAGCTTCCTTCAACAAGGACTGGGTTGTCGGTTTCAATCACGCGGCCAAGGCCTGATTGGTAAACACCGAATTGAATTCTGCCGTCGATGCTGCCTAAAAACCAGCTGACATTGTCCGGTCCAGGATCACTGGACTGGTATTTCGACAGGATGCTGCGTAATCCGATCACCGAGACGGGATTGACCCAGGCTTCGAGCGTAAGCGAGGACGGAGTTTGGTTGGGGCTGTCCGGAATTTCAATGAAGTCGTCCACGCCGTCCAGGGAGAACGCCTGACCTACCTGGCCCTGGGCGAAGGTCGCGCCATTTGTGGGTGTACCATTGTTGGCGCTAACGGCGTCGGTCGCGTCCCCTTCGCCCTTGTACCAGCTTATGAGGCCGGGGATGGACGCCGTAACGTCGTATCCTGAATAGTCAAGCGTGTTGACTCCGCCGCCGCCGTTAATGAAAAGTGGAGTGGCGGTCACCGCCGACCGCAGGGAGAAAATCTCGTCCGCCGCGCCGCCCAGAACTTTCACGGACGACGTGGCCGGCAGATTCCACGATTGCGCTATCGAGGTTAGTCCCAGCATGCTGACATTGCCATCAGCGTCGAAGCCGCTGAAGGTGACATGCTTCGCTGTGGTATCAACATTGCCGGAGTCATCGAAGACCACGGTGACAGCATCATTGGCCGTATAGCTGACGACATTGACCTGGTCGAGAATGTTTGTGAGCGTGCCGCCGAGACGTGGAGCCTTGCTGCCAACCGTCACTTGATCGCCACTGGCGGCTTGGATTTTGAAGGACCCACCGAGCGCCACACTGCTGACGTTGACAGTGTTGCCGCCTACCATGGAGGCATATACGATGGCCCCCACGTTGGAAAACACTTGGGCCTGGCCGTCGCGTTTGACCCCGGTGGAGGTCAACGTGTAGGTGTGCGGGGCGGTGTTTCCTATGTCGTAGTATTGGGCGAAATCGCCGTCCGCGGGCTGACCGTTGAAGACGACCGGGCCCTTGATCGCGTTGGCGGATGCGTCTACTGCGAAATCGTTCGGGCTGCCAGCGCTGCCGTTTACAGTTACGGTGGTATTGGCGACACTTCCAACCACGGCAGCAGTACTGGCGGCACTGGCGGCGCCGCTCATATTGAGCGTAATTGCTTTGAAGGACGCGAATGAGATGGGGGCCATGTCCTCAAAAAAGCCCGTGGCTTCCACGCGTCTTAGCAGATCCGCGGCAAGAGTGTAATTTTCGACGGTGTCCGTGCCCTGGTCGTTGAATGTGAGCTGGTCCACCCCGCCCTGGCCATTGAGAGTGACCGGGCCTTGAATTCCTTGCAGACGATTGTCAGTGTCACCAACCGCAACAGCGTCTGATCCGGTGCCGGCGAAGAGAATCGTGGTCAATCCGGCAACGGTTCCCTCGACGTTAAAGGTGTTGCCGCCGCTGCCGCCCTTTAGTGTAACCTGCTCGAGATCGGGACCCAGATCAATGGTCGTGCCTCGCGTGGCAATGGTCTCCCGGCCGTCCGCCTGCGAAACTGTGTAAGTTTGCGGGCGGGTTTCGCCGCTGTCATTGAGCACGAGGCCATCCGGGCCAATGCCGCCGGTGACGGTGAGCGCGCCGAAGTCGGAAATCGTGTGGGTCTTGCTGCCAATATTCAGCACGTCATTGCCCAGATTGAAATTGACTGTTTGTGCGGGGGGCCGGACATACATGTTGATCGTGGTTCCGCCGCTGCCGCTGGTCCAATTGAAAGTGTCAAGCGGGTTGCCTATGACTTGGATATTGGCGGCGCCAGAGCGCTGGAACGACGTTCCGAGGATGGACGCGCTAATGTCAAGCCGCTGTGGCGTCGTCGCCGCCTGATCGTTGAGGTTCAACGTGACGGCGCTGCCGCCGGAAGGACCCACGGCAATCGCACCTTGAATGTTGTCGAGCGAGTTCAGATCGTCCCCAACATTGACCACACTGTGGCCGGTTGCGCTCATCACCAAAAACCCGGTCGTCTTGCTGACGTCGATCAGATCGTCGCCCCCGCTCGCTGCAATCGTCGTACTGCCTATCCCGGTCCGAATCTGCGGCATGGTATCCTGGACCATGATATGGTCGGTTTGCGAGCCTGCGGTAAGGCCGAAATCCTGCATGTTCTGAAAGTTAATCTGGGCCTTATCGGAACGCTGCACGAAATCGCGGCCCATGAAGTAGTCATGGCCGATGGTAGAAGCGGCGTCGTCGATTGTCAGACGGTTTGCCACGCTGGCGCGGCCAGTAACACTGATCGGGCCATTGATGCCGCTGATGCCGCTGATGCCGGTTGACGGGGAACCGACAATCACGGTATTGCCCCCTTGCTGGGCGCCCTGGACGTCAACAGCCAGCGCCCCGGTAGTGCCATCGATGGTGACCTGATCAGGCCCTGGCCCGGTAAAGATCGACGTGGTCAGGCCGCCCGGCGTGGCGCTCACGGGCGTGTCATGTATTCTGAAGGTGTTGCCGCTGCCGTTGAAGGTGCTCATGCCGGTACGAATCGTCAGCGAGCTCAAGGTGGCGCCGCGCAGAACGATATCTCCCCCCGGAGTCAAGCCGTCGATCACCGTGAAAGACCCGTTGGCGACGCCATTGTTGTAAATAATCACCGTGCGTGCGCCTGTATCGGCGGAGTCGTCCACATTCACGGCGCTGAAGCCGAGGGCATTCGTCACGTTTAATGAGCTGCCGATGCTTCGGACGCTACCCGCGCCGATGTTGACGGTATCTCGGCCGGCCTGACCATTCACGGTCAAGGGTCCCGAGGCTCCGTCGACGGTCACAAGATCGTTGCCCAATCCCGTTTCGATGGTGGTCGGAGCACCGCCTGCCACAAGGCCAAAGGGCGTATCGTGAACGCGGAAAGTGTTGCCGCCGCTGCCGGTTCGAATCTGCAACGAGCTCACCTGGCTGTATCGCATGCTGATATCACCGCCCGGCGTCAAGCCGCTGATCACGGTGTTGGGCACGTTCAGGGTGAGAGCCGTATAAACGATGGCCGTGCGCGCCACGTCATCCTTCGAATCGTCAACAACAACGTCGCTTGAGCCGCCCTGGTTCGACACGGCCAGCGCCTTGGCGATGGCTCGAACGGTGCCATTGAATCCGATTTCGACGCTATCATGGCCCCCCTGGCCGCTCACGCTCAGGGGGCCCGAAGTGCCGACGACGATGACGTGGTCATTGCCGCTGCCCGTGTACAGGGTCGTCGCCGCGGAGGGTGTGTTAATAATGTTAATTTCGTTGCCGCCGCTGCCTGCGTGCACGGTCAGGGAACTAAGGTTGCCCTGGGGGTAGCTGATAGTCGCCGGCGCCAGGCCGGTGATGTCCGTCCCGCCGACGGACACAAAACGGGAGACGGTGTCGGCCGAACTGTCAATGTCCAGTGCCGTAAGGCTGGCCGGGTTCTGGATCGTCAGCGGCGCGCGGATGAAACGCGCACTGCCGGCCGCGCCGACTTTGACCGTGTCCCGGCCGCCGCTGCTGGCGATCACCGTGTTGACCGACGTGTCGGTCACGGAGACGGTGTCGTCGCCGGCCTTCGTGTCCACCGTCAGTTTCTCCATCTCCGAGTAGCGAAGGGAGAAGAGCCCGGGCCCGACAGGCACGTAGACGCTGTCGCCGCCCACCGTGAAGCTATCGGCCGCTGCCGTGCCGAAGACGATCAGCTCGTCCGTGCCGGCCATGCCGCGGACGTTGATCTCGATCGGCCCTAGATCCGCAGCCAAGAACACGCGGTCGTTGCCTGCACCCGCGTCAATATAGATCGGCCCGTCCAGGTTGATCTGGTACGAATAGGTGGTGCTGGTCCCGAAGGTGCCGGGGACCGCAATGGGCGTTTTGTAATTTGTATCCGAGAAGGCGTCGACGGTGACCCGCCCCTTGTTGCCTACCCTGCTGATGGAGATAAGGTCGTTCTGCCCCGTGCCGGTCACGTAAGTGATGCCGCTCGAGCCGACATTGGGATCGTTCAACAGTTGGTCGAAGGGCGTCGGACTGGCGGAGAGCACGTCATTGTTGACGTTGCCGTCTCCCGCAACCATCGGATAGCGGCTGAAGAAATCCAACCCCGCAGGATCGGCTTTGTTGTAGCCCAGGTAGGACATCAGATCCGAGCCGAGGAGGCCCGCGTTGATCCCCGAGCCGGCAGGAGGCGTGGCCGGGCTGTTGCCGAAGGTGTGGCGAAGGCCGAACAGGTGGCCCGATTCGTGGGCGACTTGATCGCCCAGGAACGCGGCAGGGTAAGACGAGTTCAGCAGGGTCAGAGCGGTGCCGTCGTTGTTGTTGGTGCCGCCGATGTCGGCACCGCCCGCGATGCCGCCGTAACCGTTAGTTGCGAACGTGGTCGGATCGTCGCTGTTTGGTCCGATGGCGATGCCGGCGATCAGCATGTAGCCGTCGTTGTTCTTCGCTTGTCCCTCGTTGAGCCCGAGCGTCTGGGAGATCTCGTTCATTGAAGAGGCGCCCCGCACAGTGACGCCGCCGACCGTCTGGAAGTTCGCGGTCAAATCGACGACGGTGACGTCCAGCGGCCGGTAGAAACGCTGCACCAGGCTGTCGATGGTGGCACGCATCGCCGCGGCGTTCGCGCCGTAGAACGAGTTGAACGCCGTCATGGTGAGGCTGGTGCTAGCGGGATAGGGAGTGCCGCCGCCACCTTTAGGATTGTTGTTCCTGTCCGCCAGCTGCGGCCCGGCGACGTTCGGGTTGTTGCCTGAGGTCGTATTGACCAGGGCGCCCACCGTTGAAATCAATTGATTGTTCGGGAAGCGGTCCCCGAAGTCGAGGTAAAGCATGGTCGAGGGCATCACACGGTCTTCGAGCGCCACCAGCGTCGGGCGGAAGCCCTGCTGCCTCTTTTTCGCCGCCTTGGCGTTGCCTTTGCGGCCAGGCCGTTGAGCTTTTTGGGTATTGCCGTTCAACAAACTCTGTAAGCGCTTGAGCAACATGGCATACTCCTCCAAGATGGAAGTTTGTGCGGCTTGCGGTAGGATAAAGAGGCCAACGTCCCCGGCGCGCAAACCGAGCGCTGGGGCGGGGCCTGGCCGGTGAGTGTCCTTCTTCGCGGTTGGGACTCACCGGCCGACTTTTTTTGAAAGCCCTTGGCTTGAAAACACCAATCTACTTCTTCTTTTCGATGCCCAAAACTTCCTCGGCTTCGGCACGAAAGGCGGTTAACTCTTCGCGTTCAGCCGCCGAAAGGCTGGGTTGCGCTGCGGTCCAGCGCATGGCCCAGGTGTAATAATCCCGAGCACGGGCGGTTTCTCCAAGTTGATGATGGCTCATGGCCAGGAAGTAAAGGTCGAAGGCCAGGCCCTTGTCGTCTTGCCTGGTGAGGTTTTGCTCGAGCTTGCCGACCGCGTCCTGAAATCGGCCGGCGCGGTAATAGGCCACGCCCAGCGTATTGCGATAGTGGGCATTTTCCGGCGCGAGCCGGACAGCTTTCTCCGCCAGCGGAATTGCAGCGTCCAAATCGCGGAGAGCGGCCGGCGCCGTCAAGTAAAGCCAGGCCAAACTATTGCACGCCGCAGCGTTGTCCGGCTGTTTTTTGATTTCGAGGCGGTAGTGTTCGATGGCCTGAACTGCTTTTTCCTCGGGAGTTGGAATCGGCTGTTCCTTGTCGCCCGCGAAAACTTTGACCTTCACCAGGGCAGACCCTCGCGTCTTGGGCTCGACCGGCGGGAACTCGGGCCAATTCCAATCCAGGCCAATCACCTTGAGCCGCTCGCGGATGGCACGCAGGTCCCACACATGGATTGCCATGGCATACGTGGCCGCTACCACTAATTGTGTGCCGTCTGGCGTGAAATCTATCCATCCTGCCCGATCGCCATGCGGGTCTTCCAATTTGGCAACCGTTCGCGCCGTGGCGACTTCCTTGAGATGAATGACGCCTGGGGCCATTTCCATGGCCATGAGTTTGCCGTCGAAGGTAAAGGCCACGCGGCCGGGATAAAGAGCGACATCCATTTCCAACCGGCGAATCGGCTGCAAGGTCTGCACGTCCCAAAAAGTGTAGGCATCACCCCGGCTGATGATCAGAAAGCGGTTATCTGGCGTAAAGGAGACCCGCGACATGGTGCCCAGAACCCATTCGTGGATCATTTTTCCGCTTTTGGCGTTCCAGAGCCGAACGCGGTCCGAATGCCAGCCGCTGCTCGCTACCAGCTGACCGTCGAGACTGAAAGCCACGAAGCAAGCCCTGGCATGCGCGAGAGGCCCGCCGTGAACCGTTTGGGTGGCGAGGTCCACGACAAGTCCGGCGCCCGCCATCTCGCTGACGACTGCCAATGTTTTGCCGTCCGGAGTGCATGCGGCTCGATTTGGAACGACACTCATTGAAATCATCCGGGGCGGTCCAAGGCTAAACTCGTCGTCCCTGGCGCCGTTTTGAATCGGCCAGCGCTGCGGTCCGGTAACGCCACAGGTGATTAATGCCTGACCATCGGGCTCAAAAAGGACGCATTGACTTTTCGATGGCAGTGTGGCAAGTTCGCGCCCACTGCCAAGGTCCCACAGTCGATCGCCGCCGCCGGCCATGCCCAATGCCAACAAACGGCCGTCGGGACTGATAGCGCCGTCATGGTAGGCCCCGCGGCCGGCGCCCCAGCTGCTGACGATAGTTCGGTATTCGCTGCAGGCAGTCACTTCCAGCAACTGCACTTGCTCGCCGCCTCGCCAATGGCAACCCAGCCACCGGCCGTCGCTGCTGAATCGAGGAATTGCGGCGAGAGGCAAATGCATCAGTCGCCGTCCCGTGGCCGGATCCCACAGGCGCAAAACGCCGTCATAAGAGCAGGACGCCAAAAGGCTCCCGTCCGGATGAAAACTCAAGACCGTGACTTGTTCCACGTGCCCTTCAAGGATCGCCAGCTTGCGCTTAAGGGTCATGTCCCAAATTTGAATGCGCGTGTCGGATCCCGCAACGGCCAGTCGGTTGCCATCTGGATGCCAGGCGAGTACAGCCCATTGCATCGGACCTACCGGCAAGTCGCCTATATGGCTCCCCTGCACCGAGTCATATACGGATGCCGATTTGTAGTCGGCATAGCCGACGGCCACTCTGCGGTTGTCCGGGTGAAACACCAGCGTGTGTGCCTTGGCCGGCAACCGCCAGCGCTTGCCCTTCTGACCTTTCTTCAGATCAAAGCATGACACCCCATCTTCCTCGGCAATTGCCAACTGGCAACTATCGGGACTGAATGCCAAAGTTGTGCATGGATGCAACATCTCTGGCAGTAGCGGCTTGCCATCGTCGACGCGCCACAAATAATGGCTTCCATGCGCGTCCACTACCGCAACAAATTCGCCATTGGGGCTTATCCAAAGGGCACTCGGCGTACTCTTGAATGCCGTCTTGATGCGTCGAAACTCCTGGTTATTAGCAACCTTGCGAATGCTGATGTCGCTATCCTCAACTATCACAGCACAGGTTTGGTAAAGACCATCGAATCCAAACAGTTTGCTCGCAAGGGGAATGGTGTGAGCAAAGCGAATATCGGGCAACGCCAACGCGGCGATGGCTTCGTCGCGAAGCCGCTCATCCGGCCGGATGAGCGCGGCTTTTTTCAACGCCGCCAGGCTGTCCAGCCGCTGGCCCATCTGCCGGCTGAAGCGACCTGTACGGGCTTGATTGAGCAGCGCCAAAAAAAGTTGGTCGTTGGCATCCTGCTCGCTGTGCTTGGCGGCGGCCAGGGCTGCGACTTTGTCCGTCAGGGCTTCCTGTTTCTGCTGCGCTTCGCGGACGGCGTCCGCTTCCGAGTTGGTGGCACGCAGCATTCCCCAGCTCGTGCCAATAATGCCGCCCACCAGCGCCAGCACAATGAGCGTGGCGGCCAACGCCGCGCTGCGGTTCCTCCGCACAATTTTGCCTAAACGGTAACCCAGCGTCGGCGGACAGGCCTGCACTGGGTCATCGTTCAAGTAACGCTGGACATCCATCGCGAAGGCGCTCGCCGTTTCATAGCGGCGATTACGGTCCTTCTCCAGCGCTTTCATGACGATCCAATCCAGTTCGCCGCGAAAAAGGTGGCTAAGCTTGGTCGGGTCGCTCCGCCGTTTGGCGGACAGCGCGGTGTTGGCATGCCCCAGCGTTTGGAAGCGCGTGCTGGGCTTGGGCGGTTCCTCCTCGCGGATAATGCGGCGCATCTCGTCAAACGCCGCTGTCCGCAGACGTTCGTTGTCGAAAGGCGTGGTCCCCGTCAAGAGTTCATACAGCAGCACGCCCAAGGCGTAGATGTCGCTCCGAGTGTCGATATCCAGCCCGCTCATCTCCGCTTGTTCCGGGCTCATGTACATCGGCGTACCAATCATTTGCGTAAAACGCGTGTAGATTGTCTTGTCGGTAAGTTGCTGGCCAATCGCTTTGGCCACCCCAAAGTCGATCACCTTGACCACCGGCGTGCCGTCGTGCAGGGTCACGAGGATATTCGTCGCCTTGAGATCCCTGTGGATGATGCCCTTCTGGTGGGCGTGCTGAACAGCCAGGCAAACGTGGACGAATAGCTCCAGGCGCTGGCGCGGAGTCAGCCTATTGTCGTCGCTGAACTCGGTGATGCCCACGCCGCGAACCAGCTCCATGACGAAATAGGGCCGGCCCGATTCGGTAGCGCCGGCGTCAAGGACGCGGGCAATGTTGGGGTGGTCCATCAGGGCCAGGGCCTGCCGCTCGGCTTCAAAACGGGCAATGACCTCGCGCGTGTCCATGCCGGGCTTGATGACCTTGACGGCGACCTTGCGACGCACGGGATGCTGTTGCTCGGCCACAAAAACCAGGCCCATGCCACCTTCGCCGATCTGCTCCATGAGTTTGTAGGGGCCGATGATCGTGCCAGGACGCTCCGTAATCGGCTCGTCACGGCCGGCGTCGCGCTGCCCGCCAAGGAATCCACCCGCATCTTGATGTGCATGCAATAATTCCTCGACGCGCGCACGCAAGGCCGAGTCGGTACCGCACGCTTGTCCCAGAAAGCGCATCAACTCGTCGGCCTCTTTGCAGTCAAGGGCTTCGAGAAAAATCGCCTTGGCATCGGCTTTGCCGTTACGCATGGGTCGTCTCCGATCATCGTCCATTACTCAATGCCCCGTTTACGGCGAAACCCGCCAAGAATATCGGGGAAATCAGTCGGCGTTTGAAATGTTGTCCTGGCGAAGGCGGGCATAAAGCCAGGCGCGGGCATAAGCCCATTGGCGTTCAGCGGTCCGCAGAGCAAGCCCCAGGGAGGCAGCCGCATCTTTCAGAGTGAGGCCTGCGAAAAAACGCAAGTTTACCAACCGTGCGGCATCGGCGTCTTCTTCTGTTAATTGAGTCAGCGCTTCGTCCAGTGCGATCAGCTGCTCGTCGTTGGTGTCCAGGGCGATTTCGATCTGGTCAAGATCGACACGTCGGCGCTCGCCACCGCGTTTAGAACGCTTCTTATCGCGAGCGCGATTAAGCAGAATGCGCCGCATCGCTTCAGCCGCGGCCGCGAAAAAATGGCCTCGGCTGTCCCATTGCTGTTCGTTCTGCACACCCACCAGACGGAGATAAGCTTCATGAACCAAGGCAGTCGCTTGTAACGTCTGCCCTGGCTTCTCCCCCGTCAGTCTTTGGGCAGCGAGTTTGCGCAATTCATCGTACACCAGCGGTAGAAGCTGCTCGGCGGCCTTGGGATCACCGTGCTCGATGGCTGACAGGATACGCGTCACGTCACTCATTGGTGGCACCGAAGCCCAAAAATGTCCCACTCTGACATTCCGTGCTGATCGCAGAGGACGGCTCGACAATCGTGGACCTGCAATTGAGCAAAAACCGGTGAGCCGCCAGATCTTAGCCTGCACCCGAGCCAGTCGCTGATTATACTCGGCGTTTGGCCACAAGTCTGGAACTTATTCGGCACCCAGCTTGTTGCGCTTGTGGTCGAGCGAGACGCAACCACCGAAATGCTGAGAGAAGCACTGCTACCTGGAGCACGCGATGTACGAGCGGTGTTTCCATGTAAATGTAATTCGTCAAGCACGCAGGCCCTCAATCAAAGCCGGATATTATTCCCAAACAAATCGCGGCTTGAACCAATTGCGTAATTCGACGCCGGGGCGCAGTTGCTTGGCGTAAAGCGGCCGCCGGCGTTTGAGGACCAAACGAGACTCCTAAAAGGGGGCTATTGGCCCCGGTGAGGGGGGCGTTTGATTAGAAATAGATCAGCGGGCGAGGGTCCAGCATTGGCCGCGCGGATCGACATCAGGCACGTCGTTGTAGCTGTCCACGTTGGCCTCCGCAATTCGGACGTTTTCACGCGCTGCCGGGACGAAATTGCGGTGGACGCGGACCAGGCTGTTCATGATGCGGGCCGCCCAAAGCAGTTCGTTGGCGTCGAGCACTTTGGGCGGCACTGCCAAAACGGCCAGGTCCACCGGCATGCAATCGGGTGGCATCAAATCGGCATCGGCCAGT
>Ga0134121_10002262_pt1 | contig 16902 bp, 21 predicted proteins | sample KB301_FD_96463 | JGI IMG/M metagenome (GOLD analysis project Ga0134121, IMG submission 96463) | Terrestrial soil microbial communities without Nitrogen fertilizer from Kellogg Biological Station, Michigan, USA - KB3-0-1 | ecosystem: Environmental > Terrestrial > Soil > Unclassified ... | reverse complement strand
GCGGCGATGCGCGGCGCGGTGAAATACTGGTTCTCGATGTAGATCGTGTGGCGCGCCGCGGCGATCATGTCGAGGTAGAGCTTCTCCACCTCGCGCACCGCGGGCAGCTCGCCGCGCGGCGGCAGGGTGCGCGCGATGCCGACGTCGACGCGCGCGAGCTGCGGCTCGAGCTGCTCCGGCCAGGGATCGGAATCGGCCAGCACCGGCTTCAGCCGCTGGCCGGTGGCGAGGCGCCAGCGCTCGCGCGCGAGCTCTCCGAGCTGGCGCGCGGCCTCGCCATCGACCGCCATCATGGTGTCGTGGAACGGCGGGTAGGGTTTCTCGTCCGCCACGCGGCGCGGTTCGTCCGGCGCGTGGTCGCCGCAGTCCCAGCGGCGCAAGGTCAGGTCGATACCGCCGCAAAAGGCGATGGCATCGTCGATCACCACGATCTTCTGGTGGTGGCTGGCGCCGACCGGGCAGGCGTCGTCGTAGCGCAGATGCACGCGGCGCGGCGGAGACCAGTTGCCGAGGCCGTAGGTCGGAGGAAACTCGCGGTCGGTGCCGAACACTATCGGGTAGTCCCAGTTCAGCACGTGGACATGCAGGCCGCGCCGGCGCTTGACCAGGTAGGTCAGGAACTCGCCGAGCAGTACCGGCGGACCGTCCCTCGGCACCGGTTCGAAATGCAGCCGCGTCTGACTGTTGAAATCCCACGCGAGCACCATGATCGACCGCTGCGCTCGCAGCGCGGCGTGGTAAAACGCCTCGAAATAATCCTTTGCGTCGACGATGAGCGCGGCGCGCTCGGCGTGCGCGATCGCCCAGCAGTTGTAGCCCAGCCGCAGCAGGCTTTTCTGCGCAGGCCGCGGCGAGGCCTTCTCGCCGGGTTTCTCCCTGGCTACCAGCTCCACGCGCGCGTGCCGCCGCAGTCGCCCATCGAGGTAAAGCACGCTTCCCATCTCGCCGGCGGGATCAGTTGCGCGCCGGGCGCGCCGTGGCCGGCACCCGTTCGGTAGCGGTGGGCTGCTGCGAGCCTGCGCCCGGCGCCGGGTTGGGCGTGGTGGCGACGGGGCTGTTGCTGGTGTTGACCGCCGGGCTTGCGCTCGTGTTGACCGCCGGGCTGGCGCTCACCACCGGAGCCGTGCTGCGGCTGGTCGCGCCGGGTGCGATCAGGCTGTCGCTCGTCTGGCGCGGCGCGAGCACCGTATTGGTTGTGGCGGCGGCCGTCGGCGTGGTTTGCACGTTCACCGCGCTGGTGACTGCGGGCGTCGCCGCAGTCGCGCCGGCGCCGGCTTGCTGCTGCTGGATCTGTGCGGCGCGGCTGGGCGCCGTGGTGGTCGCCTGTGCGTTCGCGAGCCCGCCGACCTGGGTGCCGCCGAGCGGCGTCGGCACCAGGCCGCCCATCAGGGTGAAACCGATCTGCTCGGCGGTGGGCGTGCCGATGCCGAGGCCGATGAGCTGTTGCCTCGCGGCTTCGAGGATCTGCGCGACCTGCGCCGGCGAGCCGAGCTGGCTCGGCGTGAACGTCACGGTCTGCGAGAAGCCGTTCGACAGCGTGGTGTTGAGCTGCACCGGCGTGCCGTTGGCGAGGCCGTTCACCAGGTTCTGGAAGTTCGCGTCCGAGCCGGCGAAAGCGACGAGCTGCGGCGCGAGGCGCTGCACCGCGAGCGGGACGGGGACGGTTGGAGCAGTTTCGGTTTGTGCCATTGCCCCATGACAGGCTATGGCGAGAGCGGCGACAAGAATCAGGCGGGCGGGCATGGAACAGCTCCTTTCGGAGCGCTTCATGCACTTTTCGTGCCGGAGCTAGAGACGAGCGCGAACCCGCGCGAGCACTCTCTCCGCGGTGCGCGGCATGTGCTGGCGCAGCCAGAACATCATTGCCTGTCCCTGCGGCATCTGCGTGGCGGGGCGATCCTGCGTCGAAAGCGCATGCAGCATGCCGTGGAGCTGCGGCTCGAGCACTTCGCGCACCGCGGAGCTCACCGCGTCATTGAAGAGCTGGGAGTCGCCGGCGGTAAGAAGATGCGTGTGCTGGCTGCACACGGTTTGCAGATCACCCTGGTAGGCGCGTCCGTCCAGACTATCGAGCGGGCACGCGCACAGCACCGAGACCGAGCGCGTGTCCTCGAGCGCGTTCCAGAAGCGCTCGATCGAGGCGGCGGCCTGGCGCCGGCCGCTGGTCCACAGCTCGTCGGTCAGGCCGCCGAACACGCGCAGCACCGGGTAGCGCATGCGCATCAGCGCGAAAATGCCGGCCACCGACTCGTTGAAGGTCCGGCGCTCGGGCAGGCCGTCGCCCATGCAGCCGGACAGGACGGCCTTGGCGCTGAACAGGCGCAGCTGCCCGCGCAACACGGCATTGTGCGTGTCGACCCCGGCGCCGCGCAGCCGCTCCATGGTTGCCTGCCAGCGCGCCGTGCTGCCCAGGAATACCACGCCCTGGCCGAGCGAGAGCCCGGCACCCGCGAAGCGCGCGAGCGCCGCGGCCAGGTCTTCTTCTTCCTGGTAGAGCTGGACGCTGTGATCCCGCATACGCCACGATAGGCGCACGGACCGCCGGGCGATGTCACCCGGCCCGCAACTCGCTGTCGCCGGGAATCGACAGCGCCTAGGCGTGGCGCCGATACAGGATCATCAGCCAGCCGCCGAGCATGCCGCCCAGGTGAGCGAAGTGCGCCACGCCCGCGGCGGTGCCGGTGACGCCGAGGAACAGCTCCAGAACCGCGAAGGCGGCGACGAATACGCGTGCCGGCAGCGGGATCGGCGGGAACAGCAGCAGCACGCGCCGGTGCGGGAAATAGATGCCGAAGGCGAGCAGCAGGCCGTAGATACCGCCCGAGGCGCCGACCATCGGCACCGCCGGGCCGCCCATGAAGGACGTCACCACGAGATGGCAGATCGCGGCGCTCACCACGCAGCCGAAGTAGTAGGCGGCATAGAAGCGCGAGCCGAACAGGCGCTCGATCTCCGAGCCGAACATGTACAGGCCGAGCATGTTGAACAGGATGTGCGTCAAGCCGCCGTGCAGGAACGCGTAGGTGACGAGCTGCCAGGGCTCGAAATTCGAGTCGAGGCTGCCGGGCGGCCATAGCGCAAAGCCATCGAGGCGCACCATGCCGCTCGCTTCGAGCAGGAACACGGCGATGTTCGCGAACAGCAACCCCTGCGTGACCGGCATCATGCGAGCCTAGCGTCCTTCTTCTTTCAGCGCGGCGCGCACCCGGTCCGGGTAGTCGCTGATGATGCCGTCGAGCTTGAGGCCGAGCACGTGGCGGATCGCGTCGGGCTCGTTCACCGTCCAGGCCACGATGCGCAGTCCCAGCGCGCGGGCCTGCGCCACCTTAGCGGCGTCCAAATCGCGGAAGTCGGGCGACCACGTGCGTGCGCCCGCTTCGCGCACCTTGGCGGGGTCCGAGCGCTTGCCCTCGGTGAGATAGGCGGTGGCGATCTCGGGCGCTTCCTTCTCCACCACCTTCAAGATGCGGAAGTCGAACGACTGGATCTGGGCGCGCTTCTCCATGCCGGCCTTGCGCACTTCCGCGATCAGCGCGTGCGCGAACGGCTCGGGGGGCAGCGTCTCCTCCGGCGCATTAGGCACCAGCTTGGCTTCGATGTTGAAGCGGACCTTCCCGTCGCGCGCCTTTTCGAACAGGTCCGCCAGCCGCGGGATGCGCGTGCCGTCGAGCGGCTTCTGGTGCGGAAAGCGCGCGGCGTACTCCGAGCCGGGACGGATCCGGCCCACGTCATAGCGCTGCAGTTCCGAAAAACTCAGCTGGTGGATCAGCGGCGCGGGCGCCGTTACCCACCTGCCATCGGGGCCGCGCGCGACGTCGGGATTGAGGCGCCGGTCATGGTGGATCACCACCACGCCGTCGCGCGTCACGCCCACGTCCATCTCGAGCGTGTCGGCGCCCATCTCGATGGCGAGCGCAAAGCTCGGCAGCGTATTTTCCGGCGCGTGACCGCGGGTTCCCCGGTGTCCCTGAAGATCGAATGCCATGGCGGATTGGGAAGCTATCGCGATCAGAAGAAAAAGCCTATTCAACTTTCGCACCGGACTCGCGCACGATGCGCTCGAGGATCGGCGCCTCGGCCCTGATCTCGGCGTCGAACGCTTCGGGCGAAGCCGAAGGCGTCGCATCCATGCCCTGCAGCGCGATCTTGTCCTTGACCTCCTGCTTTCCGAGGCCTGCAACCGCGGCCTGGTACAGCCTGCGCACCACCGGCGCCGGCGTGCCGGCGGGCACGTAGAGGCCGAACCAGAAGGTCGATTCGTAGCCCGGCAACCCGGCGGCTTCGGCGCCGGGGATGCCGGGGATGGCGGGGGATGCCTCGGGCTTGGACACGGCGAGCGCGCGCACCCGCCCGGCGCGGATGAAGCCCATCACGGTCGGCGCGGTCGAGAACATGACATTGGTGTCGCCGGCAATCAGCGATTGCACCGCGGGCCCGCCGCCCTTGTACTGCACGGCGGTGAATTTCACGCCGGCCACCGATTCGAAGATCGCGTAGGCGAGATGCGGGGCCGAGCCGTAGCCGGCGGAGGCGACGAACAGCTTGCCGGGATTTGCCTTCGCGTAGTCGATCAGCTCCTTCAGGTTCCTCGCCGCCACGCTGCCGTTGACGCAGATCACCGTCGGCCCGGTGGCGATTCTCGTCACCGGGATGAAATCCTTGTGGTCGTAGGTGGTGCTCTTGTAGAGCGTGAGGTTGATGGTGTGATGCCACGCGTTCAGCACCGTGTAGCCGTCCGCGGGCGCGCGCGCCACGGCATCCGCCGCCACGTTGCCGCCGGCGCCCGGCCGGTTCTCGGCCACCACGCCGACCCCGAGCGCCTTCTGCATCTCGTCGGCGATCAGGCGGGTGAGGAAATCGCCCGAGCCGCCCGGCGGGTAGCCGACGATGATCTTCACCGGCTTGCTGGGGAAGTTTTGCGCGCCGGCATTCAGCGCGAACAACAGCAGCAGCAGGGCCGTCAGTCTCACAGGATCACCTGGGTCTGGATGGTGAGCGAAAGGAGCTTGCCGTTGGCGTCGGTGACGCGCGTCTGCCAGACGTGGGTGCGCTTGCCCTTGTGCAGCGGCGTTGCCTCCGCGCGTACCGTGCCCGCGCGCGCGGCGGCAAAGAAATTGGTCTTGGACTCGAGCGTCGCCGTGCTCTGGCCTTGCGCGAGGTTGACCACGGTGCCCGCGGCGCCGACCGTGTCGGCGAACGCCATCAGCGTGCCGCCGTGCAGCGAGCCGGTCGTGGTCAGCAGCTCGGGGCGGATCTCCAGCTCGGCCACCACGCGGTCCTTCTCGGTTTCGACGAAGCGGATGCCGAGGTGCTTGACCAGCCCGCTATCCCATTCAAGCAGTGCCATGATTCGCCTCCACCTCGCCCGCGAGACGCTCGATGCGCATGTGCTTCTCGAACGGCGCGCGCTCGCGCGCGAATTTTTCCTTCAGCGCCTGGTTTCCTTCATAGGCCTCGAACGCGGCCTTCGACTCGATGCCGTAGAGCATCAGGAAGGCATGCGGCCCGGTCCGGATGCGCTTGCACCATAGGAAGCCCCTCTGGCTCGCGACCTCCTTCATGTGTCCGCCGTCGAGCCAGCCGAGAAGCTGCGCCTCGGCCTGCGGCTCGACCGAGAAGCGCACGACGAGAAAGTACTGGGCGTCCTTCATCGGGCGTCGAGCTCCGGATAGTGGCGGAAGATCCCTTCCTGGTTGAAGGGGATGCGGCGCTCGGAGGCGAGATACTTTGCCAGCCGGGGCCTTGCAGCAACCTGGTCGTGCAGCCGCAGCAGCCCGGGAAATTTCCTTTCCGTGCTGCGCATGGCGCGCGGAAATGCATAGCGCAGGCCCTCGATCATCTGGAACAGCGAAAGGTGGACGTAGGAAAGCTTCGCGTCGACCTCGCGCTCGAAGTAGCGCATGAACTTCGGCAGGCGCTCGGCGAGAAAGAGGCGCGAGCGGCGCCTGGCCTCCCGCTTCTGGTCTTCGTAGTAGAGGCTGGAGGCGATCGGGTGATGGGTGTCGTGCACCTCGGCGACCCAGTCGGCGATGGTCAGTTGTTGTGCGTGCAGGCGCAGGCGCGCCGCCTCGCCCTTCGGCGCGAGGCCGAGGCGGGGGCCGAGGAACAACAGGATGTTGGCGGTCTGGGGGATGACCAGCCGGCCGGCCTTGAGGCAGGGCGGGGCGAAGGCCTCGTGGTGCAGCGACAGGCGGTCGGATTCGCGCCACACGTCGCGGTACTTCGCGCCCGCATCCTCCAGCGCCAGCCGCACGAATTCCCCGCGGCCCTGTATTCCGGGCCAGTAGTGGAGCTCATAGCGCATGGTCCTAAAGGTACATGAGCCTCCGGGCGAAGTGGGCACGCTGTTTGCACGGTGCGTCGGGATGGCGAGCGAATCGATTGTTTCCTGCGAGACTTGCGGCCTGGTGCAGCAGGTCGAGCCGCTCGCCCCGGGAATGGCCGCGGAATGCACCCGTTGCGGATCGTTCCTCGCCGCGCGGCGCTCGACGCAGAGCCTGCACATCACGGCGGCCCTGTCGCTGGCCGCGCTGGTTCTTTACGTGCCGGCGAATATCTACCCGATCCTCAAGATGTACATGTACGGCGCCTATTCCGAAAACACGGTGTGGGAAGGAATCGTCGCGCTGATGCAGAACGATGAATGGCTGGTCGCGATCGTGGTCTTCCTGGCGAGCATGGTGATCCCGCTGGTCAAGCTCGCGGGTCTGTTCTCGCTGGTGGTGACGGCGCGCATGGGCTGGGGCCGCCGCCTGCGCGGCCGCACCCGGCTCTACCAGTTCATCGACGCGGTCGGCCCGTGGGCGATGCTGGACGTGTTCCTGCTCGCGATCCTGGTCGCGCTGGTCAAGCTCAATACCCTGGCCAAGGTGATTCCCGGGCCGGGCCTCGTGGCCTTTACCCTGATGGTGGTGCTGACGATGTTCGCGTCCGCGGCGTTTGACCCAAAGCTGATCTGGGAGCGCCGATGACCGGCGAGCCGATCCCCAAGGCACGCATCCGCCGCCGGCGGCTGTTTCGCCTGGTGTGGGTGGTGCCGGCGATCGCGCTCGCGGTCGCGTCGTGGCTGGTGTGGCAGCACATGCGCGCGATCGGCCCCGAGATCAAGATCCGCTTCGCCGACGCGAGCGGCCTGCGCGTCGGGCAGACGCCGATCAACTATCGCGGCGTGCAGGTGGGCGAGGTGTCCGGCATCGAGCTGACCGAAGACCGCCGCCAGGCGGTGGTCCGGGCCCGGCTGATCAAGTCCGCCGCGCCGCTCGCCACCGAAGGCACCCAGTTCTGGATCGTGCGGCCGCAGATCGGCCTGAACCAGGTCACCGGCCTGTCGACCGTGCTGAGCGGCCCCGAAATCAACGTGCTGCCGGGCAAGGGCGAGCACTTGCAAAAGGAGTTCGCCGGCCTGGACAACGCGCCAACCGCGATCGGGATGGCCGGCCTGCGCCTCGTGCTGCGCACCGAGCGTCCGAAGGGCGTTCGCGTCAGCACCCCGGTGAACTACCGCGGCGTCGAGGTGGGCATGGTGCACAAGATCGAGCTCGCGCCGAACTCGGCGTCCGCCGACATCCACATCCTGATCCACAACCGCTATGCCACGCTGGTGCGTGCGGGCTCGGCGTTCTGGAACACGAGCGGCATCGAGGTGAAGGGCGGCATTCTCAAGGGCATCGAGGTCGAGCTCGAGTCGTTGCGCACCCTCTATACCGGCGCGATCGAGTTCGCCACGCCGAGCGAGAACGCGGCGCGCGTCAAGCCGGGGACGGTCTTCTTCCTGTACGACAAGCCCAAGGACGAGTGGCTCGCCTGGTCGGCGAAGATTCCCTTGGGCGGCGAGAAGACCGCGCTGGAGAAGGCAGGACCCGATGCCGCTGCGGGCGGGACGAAAGCGCCCGGCAAGGAAAAGGAAAAAGCGGCCGCGGCAAAGCCGGCGCCGCAAAAGTCGGGGCGCCCCGTAAACTAGAATTGGCTGTGGCCAATTTCGTGCTCGTGCACGGCGCCTGGCACGGCGGATGGTGCTGGCGTTTCGTTCGTCCTCTGCTAAAGGGACATGCGGTGTTCACGCCGTCGCTCACCGGCCTGGGTGAGCGCAAGCACCTTGCGCGGCCGGACATCAATCTCGAGACGCACATCGCTGACGTCGTCTCTCTGCTCGAGATGGAAGACCTGAGCGACGTCATCCTTGTCGGGCATAGCTACGGCGGCATGGTCGTCACCGGCGCGGCCGATCGCGTGCCCGCGCGCATCGCGCGCCTGGTCTATCTCGATGCGTTCGTGCCCGAGGACGGCAAGTGCCTGCTCGACTACGTGGTGCCCGAACGCGCCGCGCGCATGCGCGAGGAGGGCGAGAAGGCAGGCAGCGTCGCGCCGCCGCCGCTTTCGCTATGGGGCGTGACCGAGCAGAAGCACATCGACTTCATCAAGCCGCGCGAAGCGCGCCATCCCTTTGGCACCATGGTCCAGAAAATAAAGTTGGAAGGAAAGACTGATCACCTGGCGAAGACCTTCATCTACTGCTCGTCGCCGGCCACCGGCTCGTTCGACCAGTTCGCCGCGAAATACCGTGACGCGCCTTCATGGAAGTTCTACCAGCTCGCCACCGGGCACGACGCGATGATCCTGATGCCGGAACGCACCGCGGAGTTGCTGCAGATATAAGAGTTACTTCGGGTTCTTGCGCTTCCACTCCTGCCAGGCGCGCCAGTCCTGGAATTCGCGCTCCTCGGCGCTGAGGCCCTGGGGATCGCTGGCGCTGGCGGCGGTCGGCGTGACGGGATAGGAAGCAGGGTGGTCCTTGCCGCGCCATTCCCAACCGAAGGAAGCGAATTCCGGCTCTTTCTTGTCTTCTTGCGCCGCGGGGCCGGCGCAGCCGGCAAGCGCGGCTGCGGCCAGCGGGATCAGAAACGCCGTTCTCATGGGCGGAACCTTACACGCAAAATAAAAAAGGGGTCGGAGATGTCTCCGACCCCTCTGCGTACTGCTCCCCGAGCGTTATTTCTTAGGGTTGTTGCGCTTCCACTCCTGCCACGCGCGCCATTCTTCGAACTCCTGGCGCTCTGCGTTGCCCGACGACTGCCGCCACTTCTGGAATTCTTCCCTGTCGTCGATCGACGGGGTCGCTCCTGGCGGAGCGGAGGCCCTTGTCGACCGCCACGTCAGGGCGTCGCCCAGCATCCCCTCTCCGGGCGGAAGCGGAGCGTCCCTGTCGTTGACGTACGGTTTGCCGGGACCGCCGCAGCCGGCGAGGCCGGCCGCGGCGGCAAGTGCAAGAACGAGAGCTTGTTTCTTCATCCCCGTATCTTAGAAGCGGATCCGGGTGCCGATGGCGAGAACCTTGATGTCCTCGATTTCAAAGGCGAGGTTGTCGCGATCCAGGCTGAAGATGTGGTAGCCGGCATAGATCTCCGTCCAGCGCACCGGGGTCCACACATAGCCCAGGCCGACCGACTTACCGTCGTCGCCCTTTTGCGCCTGGTCCTTGTAGAAGCCAAAGTCCGCGGCGACGGCGTGCTGCGTGCCGAACTTCCAGCCGAGCTTCAGGTTGGAGTACTTGGCGGTGCGATCATCGACATCAGGAGAAACGGCGCTGATACCCGCGGTCGACGTACCCTGGAGAGTGATGTTGAAGCCGGAGGTGTGCAGCCACGACACGCCGAAGCCGACGGTTTCGCGAGCTTCCGCGCCGCGCGCCGCTGCTGTGTCGGGAGTGGTTACGTTCACCTTCGCATAGCCGATGGCTGCCTGCAACTCGCCCGCGAGCTTGCCGCCGTACCAAACTGCAGCTTCGGTTGCTTCTCCGGCTGCGGTCTTCTGGCCATGGCTGACCTGTCCACGGAAGCCGGCAAACGTCGGCGTCGTGTACTGGATGCGGTCATAGCGCGACTCGAAGTCGTTACAGTTGCCGAGCGCGAAAGTCGCAGCGGTACCGCCCACGGTAGCGAGCGTGCCGCCAAGCGTTGCGCCGGTATTGGCATTGCGGAACGAGATGCCGCCGCCCCAGTCCGTCGGGCAGTTGCCGTTCGGCATCGTGGTGCCGGACAGGTCGACGGTCGAGACGTCATCGGCCGCACCCGAGCCTTGGCCCAGGTTGACGCGACCCCAGCCGCCCTCGATGTAGGCGTCGAGCCAGCGCTCGGCCCACAGCACGTTGCCGCCGTTGACGGCCCCGGTGCTCGGCGTGTTCGGCGCGGTCGCGCCGAAGCCCACCGTGTCGGACGGGTTGGACTTCATCTCGGTCTCGATCCGCGCACCTACGCGCAGGCTGGGAGTGACCTGCCCAGTTGCCATGATGCCGAAGCGCGTGCTGCTCGGCTGGCCATCGACGTTGAACCACTTGCTGCTGAAGCCGTCGTCCGCGAACATCATGGCGCGGCTGACTTGGCCATACAGCTGTACGTTGATCCCCGGCTGCGCACCGGTTACGCCCGACGGGGCCTGCGCTTGCACAGCGCTCCCCGCGAGCAACAGCGCGCCGCCAACGGCTGCGGCGACCTGCGTTTTACGAAGCTTCATTGAACCCCCAATTTTGTTCGTTGATTCGTTAGTTAAACCCGGTGCTGGGAACCCCCCGGGGCGGCGACGAGTATACGGAAAAGGTGGGAGGAATGCCCCGCAACACTCGGTTCTTGTTGTTTTTTCGCATCAAGAATAGAGCGTTTGCTGCGATGCAAAAAAGGCTGCGCCCTAGCTTGCAGGGGCAGCGTTACCTGCGTGTGAATTAAGCGATTCTCAGAACTTGAGCGCGCGCTGGATCGCCGGCCGGGCGCCGATCTCCTTCGCCCAGCGCTCGACATTGGGGCATCCCTCACACAGCTCCGCGATAGCTCCCTTCGCCCGCGCGTAGCCGGCGTAGAGCGAAAAGTCGGCGAGGGTGATCTCGCTGCCCGCGGCGTACTTCTGCTTGCCGAGCGCCGCATCCCACACCTTCAGGTACTGCTTCCAGCGCGCCTTGAAGAGATCGGCGCTCGGCCCGTGCGGATCCTTGCCGCGCACGATCTGGAAGATCGAGCCGAGCGTCGGCGTCATGTCGGTCGACGCGCTCATCAGCGCTTGCCAGAACGCGGGGCGCGCCGCCGCGTCCTTCGGAATGTACTTGCCCGATTTCTCGCCGGCGTAGATCAGGATCGCCGAGGACTGCGACACGGTGACAGGTTTGCCGCCAGGCCCTTCGTGATCGACGATCACGGGAATCTGCGCGTTCGGATTGAGCGCGAGAAACTGCGCGCTCTTCTGCTCGCCCTTCTCGAGCGCGACCGGATGCAGCTTGTAGGCGAGTCCGCATTCCTCGAGCGCGATGCGCGCGCGCATTCCGTTCGATGTGCCTGCGGCGTAGAGATCGATCATGGATACCTCCTCGGGATGAGGAATTGTAGCTTCGGTGGCACGAAACCTGCGACGCCATGGGTGCACCAACCGCTACTCACTAGCACCACGTAGCGGGGCAGCAGGAGGCGGGCCGGCAACATTGGCCCGCCTTTTTCGCCTGCGATAATTACCCATGGCGAAAAAACGCGCACCGGCGAAGCGCCGGCCCCGCAAGGCGAAGGCCGGAACGCGCGGCCTGACGCCGGCTGAAACCCGCCTTGACGAATTGACAGGGACCGCCCGGGACGTCGCCGAGCGGATAGAGAGTGCAGGCGGGCGTCTGCTGGGCTCCTACAGCGATCCCCTCGGCAAGCAGCCGGTGCTGGTGGCGATTCTGCCGATCGACAGCGTCGAGCCGACGCCGTTCCAGCGCGATCTTTCCCAGGTGCACCATCGCAAGCTCGCCGACGTGCTCGACCGCACCGGCATGTTCCTCGACCCGATCATTGCCGTGACTGCGCCGGAGAAAGGCTTCTGGACGCCGAACGGCATGCACCGCCTGATGGCGATGCGGCGGCTCGGCGCGCGCTCGATTACCGCGCTGGTGGTGCCCAAGCGCGAGATCGCGTGGCAGATCCTCGCGCTCAACACCGAGAAGGCGCACAACCTGCGCGAGAAGTCGCTCGAGGTGATCCGCATCTATCGCGGCCTGCTCGACGAGGACGACTCGCGGGCGGAGAACGGGTTTGCGTTCTACCTGGAGGAAGCTTCGCTCGTTACGCTCGGCATCTGCTATCAGAAGAACGGCAAGTTCGCGGGCGGCGCGTACAACCCCATCGTCAAGCGCCTGGAGACGTTCTCGGAACAGCCAATCGCCAAGGCGATCAAGAAGCACGAGAACACCGCCGAGCTGCTGATGGAGCTGGATGCGCGCGTGACCGAAGCGGTCAAGAAACTGAAGGACAAGGGCTTCGTCAGCCCCTACCTGCGCACCTTCGTCGTCGCGCGCATCAATCCGCTGCGCTGGATCCAGGGCGACCCGCCGCCGCTCGAGGAAGTGCTGAAGACGATGCGCGACCGCGCGGCGCGCTTCAACGTGGACAAGATCAAGCAGTCCGATCTCTCCAACATGGGCGGCGCGCCCGACGATCAGGACTAGCCGGCGCAGCCTGAAAATGAAAACGCCCCGGTGCAACCGGGGCGTTTTTCTTTTGGTGCCGGAGCGCTAGCGGTCGGTCGTCGCGCGGATTCCGCCGAGCGAGATGTCGAGCGGCAGGGATTCCCGTGGCGCCTGCGAAGCCGTCTCCGCGGTCTGCGGCGGGCGGCTGCCCTTTTTCGGACGCCCGGGGCGGTAGCTGCTGAAGATCTTCAGCGGCGGCACCACCGGCGGCTTCTCGAGGAAGCGGCAGTCGGACTCGGTCGGCACGCTCACGGTCGCGCCGATGCGCTTGCCGCCGACGAACACGGTGTAGCGCAGCATGTGAGCGGAGTTCGGGATCGGGTGGGCGATGATGTCGTACTTGCCCACCTTGAAGCGCCGGCGCTCTACGGTCGGGATGCTCATGCCACCGCCTTGCGCTTGGCGGGCTTGACGGCGGCGGGCTTGACGGTTTTCAGGCCGCTGCCGGTCTTCGGGCGCACTTTCAGGATCTCGTCGCACAGGCCGACGATCTCGGTTTCGCCCAGGCGCTGCGCGTTTTCACGCAACTGGCGGATTTCTGGGGTAGTGAGAGCGTCGATCCGCTCCTTGGTCCACGCCGCGGAGCGGCCGGGTTGCACGAGTCTCATCATCAATATCGCTTTCCGGAGTTGAACTCAGCCTTCAGGCGCGCCACCTTCTTGCGCAAGGCGTCGATCTCGGCGCGTACTGCCGCAGCCTTGCTCATGATGTCCGCGCTGGGGCCTTCGGGCGCGCCGAGGGGGTTCTCGGTCGCGATCTGGGCCATGATCTCCCGGTAGCGCTGGGCTGCGGCGTTCCAATTCTGGATGAGCTGCTGCTCCTGCTCACGCCAAGCCTTGCGCTTATCCACTACGTCCTTTCTGCCCGCCTGGGAGCGGGTGTAATCGGTGGCAACGGAGAGACTGCGGAGTAAGTCTCGCAGGATACCACATTTCTCAAGCAAATTCGGAACTTAGAACTGCCGAATTACTCCAGCAGGCGGGTCACCGGCACCAGGCCGGGCTGGCTGGGCGTCGCGCCGGTCTCCACCAGCGCGTTTTTCGCGCTGCAGTTGGGGCAGCGGCAGAAGGGAACGCCGTCACGAGTGTGCTCGAAGGACTCGATCGTGACCAGGGAACGGCACTTCTTGCAGATGAACTGCTGCGAGGTCGGCACGGCGTCATGCTACCGGCCGCACCCCGCCGTACAAATGAACTAGTTCAGGCTGCGCGTCGATTCGCCCCTGCGAAGGGCTTGTCCATGTGGCGGCGCTCGGGGCCGTCATAGGGCCCGGTCGGCGGAGCGCTGGACATGCGGGCGCTGGGGGACGTAACCGCGCCTCGCAGGTCGGGATAGATGCGCCCCGAGCCCCCGGGATAGTCGCCAAATACCAACGCATAGTGGCCCACCGAAACCATGGCAGCCGGGTGGGCTACGCGCCCGCTCCATCCGAGGCGTCGCCAGCCTGCGTCGCAGGCCTCGACGTCGACCGCGCCGTGCTGATGCATCAGCAGGGCGGCCTGCTCGGCCTCGAATTCATCGTCCGCTTTCACCACCACGATGGAGCCGCCGCGCCGCGCGCCCTCGGCGAAGACGTGCGCCTCGGTGTCGGGAATTCCCATCGCCACCAGGCCGGCGATCGGCCCGGAATTCATGTCGATCTCTTCGCGGGGAAACCCCGCGTCCGCCAGCGCGCGGATCAGCCCGCGCCCTTGATGTGCTCCCTTGGTCAGCCCCGCAACGATATAAGCCATGGACGCTCCTTTGGCCAACTGCTGCGTGCAAAGGACGTGCCCGGGACGTGCCCTGACTACTACTTGAGAATGCGGTCCGCCTGCTTGAGCAGCCGGTCGGGGAGGGTGAGGCCCAGCGCGCTCGCCGCCTTCAGATTGATGCAGAGCTCGATCTTCGACGGCTGCTCGATCGGCAGCTCCGCTGCCTTCGCGCCCTTCAGCAGGCGGTCGACGTAGTACGCGCCGCGCCGGTAGCTCTCGGAGATGTCGGGGCCGTAGCTCATCAGCCCGCCGGCCTCGACGTTCTGCACCTGGGTGAAGAGCGCCGGCAGCTTCTGCGCGGTCAGCGACTGGACGAATGCCGCGCGCGACTGGAAGAAGACGCCGTCGGCCTGCACCACCAGCCCCTGCACGCCGAGCGAGCGTGCCGCGCCGATCGCGGCGAGCAGCTGCTCGGCGGTGCCGGCCTGGATCACGCGCAGATCGATCTCCAGCTTGGCCGCCGCCTCTTCGTATTCGCGCCGCGCCTGCGCCGTCGCGCGGTTGCGGTGATTGAGCACCACGGCGACGCGGTCGGCATGCGGCACGGCGAGCCGCAGCAGCTCGAGCTGCCGCGGCGCGATGTTCGCCACATTGTTGGAAATGCCGGTCATGTTCATGCCCGGGCGCGCCAGGCTCTTGGCGAAGCCGTTTCCCACCGGGTCGAACGCGTTCACGAACACGATCGGCACGGTCGCGGTCTGCCGGCGCGCGGCCTCGAGCGCGGTGGTCTGGGTCGCCACGATGACGTCGACCTTGCGCTCGAGCAGGTCGCTCACCAGCGCTGGCAGGCGCTCGGTGCGATCTTCAGACATGCGCCACTCGATGACCAGGTTGCGGCCCTCGACGTGGCCGAGCTGCGCGAGCGCGCGGCGGAACTCCTCGAGGCGCGGGTCCTGCTCGCGCGACATCAGGCTGAGCACGCCGATGCGTCGCATATGGTCTTCGTTGTGCTGCGCGAGCACGCGAGCGGCGGGCAGCGCGGCGAGCAGGGCGAGCAGCTGGCGCCGGGAGATCATCGGGTCGCCGGCTCCTCGTCGACGTCGAAGGCGTCGTCGGTGAGGAAGCCGCCCGACTGGTGGCGCCACAGCTTCTCGTAGAGCCCGCCGAGCTGGAGCAGCTCGTCGTGCGTGCCGCTCTCGGCGATGCGCCCTTGCTCGAGCACCACCAGGCGGTCCATGCGTGCGATCGTGGAAAGGCGGTGAGCGATCGCGATCACCGTCTTGCCTTCCATGAGCTCGAGCAGCTGCTCCTGGATCGCGAGCTCGACCTCGCTGTCGAGCGACGAGGTGGCTTCGTCCAGTACCAGGATCGGCGCGTCCTTGAGGATCACGCGCGCGAGCGCGATGCGCTGGCGCTGGCCGCCGGAGAGCTTGACCCCGCGCTCGCCGACGTGGGCGTCATACCCGACATGGTTTTTCCAGTCTTTGAGACCCAAAATGAAGTCGTGGGCCTGCGCTTTCTTGGCCGCGTCGATCACCTGCGCATCGCTCGCGTGCGGCCGGCCGTAGCGGATGTTGGCGGCGATCGAGCGGTGCAGGAGCGAAGTGTCCTGCGTCACCATGCCGATGGCGGCGCGCAGGCCCTCCTGCGTGACGCCCGCGATGTCCTGGCCGTCGATCAGGATGCGGCCGCCTTCGGCGTCATGGAAGCGCAGCAGCAGGTTCACGAGCGTCGACTTGCCGACGCCCGAGCGCCCCACCAGGCCGATCCTTTCCCCGGGTTTCACGACCAGATCCAGACCTGCCAACAGCGGCGCGGTGTCTTTCCTTCCATAACCGAACGCCAGGCGCTCGAAAACGATCTCGCCGCGCGAGACTTCCAGCGGGCGCGCGCCCGGCCGGTCGATGCCGGTATGCGGCACCGCGATCGACTGCATGCCTTCCTGCACCACGCCGACGTTCTCGAAGATCCCGCTCACTTCCCAGCTCACCCAGCCGGCGATGTTGGAAAGCTGCCAGGAAAGTGGAAGTGCCGCGGCGACCACCCCCGCGCTCACCGCGCCGTGCGCCCACAGCCAGATGCCGAGCGCCGCGGTGCTGACCAGCAGCAGCGCGTTCAACGCCGTGAGCAGGAAAAAGAAACGCGTGAGGACGCGCATGTGCCTGCGCATCGCGTCGCCGTGCTCGTCGATCGAGTCGCGCACGTAGGCGTCCTCGTCCGCCATGCGCGCGAACAGCTTGACGGTGAGGATATTGCTGTAGCTGTCGACCACGCGCGCCATGACCAGCGAGCGCGCCTCGGAGCTGACGCGCGCCAGGTCGCGCATGCGCGGCACGAACAACCAGAGCAATGCGATGTAACCGACGAACCAGCCGAGCGTCGGCAGGCCAAGGCGCCAGTCGGCCGTGACCATCAGCGTGCACGCGATCACGCCGTAGGCACCGATGTACCAGACCGCGCGAATGCTCGCCATCACGCTGTCGCGCAGCGCGTGCGCGGTCTGCATCACGCGGTTGGCGATGCGCCCGGCGAAGTCGTTCTGGAAGAACGGCCAGCTCTGGCGCACCACGTGCCAGTGGCTCTGCCAGCGGATCAGGCAGGTCGCGCCCGGGATCAGCACCATGTGGCGGATGCCGATGTCGATCAGCGCGACCAGCGGCCGCGCCACCAGTACCAGAGCGACCATAATGACGAGCATCGGCCACTGCGCCTGCAGCGCCGTCATGC
>Ga0134121_10002261_pt1 | contig 16907 bp, 19 predicted proteins | sample KB301_FD_96463 | JGI IMG/M metagenome (GOLD analysis project Ga0134121, IMG submission 96463) | Terrestrial soil microbial communities without Nitrogen fertilizer from Kellogg Biological Station, Michigan, USA - KB3-0-1 | ecosystem: Environmental > Terrestrial > Soil > Unclassified ... | reverse complement strand
GCGCCGCCGAGGAAGGTGAGCGGCGTGATCACCAGCATGGGGATGAACTGCAGCTGCTCGAAGCCGTTGGCCCAGATGCCGAGCGCGAACCCGAACAGGCAGAAGGTGGTCGCGGTGAGCACCAGGAACACGATCATCCACACCGGGTGCACGACGCTCACCGGCACGAAGAAGTTCGCGGTGGCGAGGATCACCAGGCCGAGGAGGATCGACTTGGTCGCCGCCGCGCCGACATAGGCCAGCACCAGCTCGAACGCCGACACCGGCGCCGACAGCACCTCGTAGATCGTGCCGGTGAACTTCGGCAGGTAGATGCCGAACGAGGCGTTCGACAGGCTCTCGGTGAACAGCGACAGCATGATCAGCCCGGGCACGATGAACGCGCCGTAAGGCACGCCGTGGATCTCGCTCATGCGCGAGCCGATGGCAGCGCCGAACACGATGAAGTAGAGGGAGGTGGTGATCACCGGCGTCGCCAGGCTCTGCCACAGCGTGCGCCTGAAGCGCGACATCTCGAACTTGTAGATCGCAAGGACCGCGTGGCGATTCATCGCCGGTGCACCAGGTCGATGAAGATGTCTTCGAGCGAGCTCTGGCGAGTCTGCAGATCGGTGAACTCGATGCCGAGCTCGTCCAGCCGCCGCAGCAGTGCCGGGGTACCGGCGGCTTGTGCATCAAAGGTGTATTCGAGATCGGAGCCGCCATTCTTGATTTTCAGCGGAAAGGCGCCCAGGCCGGCGGGCAGCGTCGTCATGGGCTTCATCAGGTGCACGGTGAGCTGCTTTTTGCCGAGCTTCTTCATCAGCGCGGCCTTCTCCTCGACCACGACGAGCTCGCCCTTGTTGATCACGCCGATGCGGTCGGCCATCTCCTCGGCCTCCTCGATGTAGTGCGTGGTGAGGATCACGGTGACGCCGCCGTCGCGCAGGCGCCGCACCAGGTTCCACATGTCGCGCCGCAGCTCGACGTCGACGCCGGCGGTGGGCTCGTCGAGGAACAGGATCTCCGGCTCGTGGGCGAGCGCCTTGGCGATCAGCACGCGGCGCTTCATGCCGCCCGACAGGGTCATGATCTTGTCGTGGCGCTTCTCCCACAGCGAGAGCTCGCGCAGCACGCGTTCGAGGTGCGCGGGGTTGGGCGCGCGCCCGAACAGGCCGCGGCTGAAGCTGGTCGTGCCCCACACCGTCTCGAACATGTCGGTGTGCAGCTCCTGCGGCACCAGGCCGATCCTGGCGCGCGTGACCCGGTAATCGCGCTGGATGTCGTGGCCGTCGATCGTCACCGAGCCGGTGCCCGGGCGCACGATGCCGCACACGATGTTGATCAGGGTGGTCTTGCCGGCGCCGTTCGGGCCGAGCAGGGCGAAGATCTCGCCGCGCCGGATCTCCAGGCTGACGCTCTTCAGCGCCAGCAGTCCCGAGGCGTAGCTCTTGGAAAGATTCGAAATCGACAGCAGCATCAGCTGCAATCGATCGCGTCGACCTTGTCGGGGTAGAAGGCGAGGTGGTCCTTGATCGCCTGCACCTGCTCGATCGGTTGCTCGTAGCTCCACACCGCATTGCGCGCGGTGCGGCCGTTGCACACGCTGTAGTAGGTGGCGTCGCCCTTGTGCGGGCAGTGGGTGGTGTGCGAGGTGCGGATCAGGCGCTCCATTTTCACGTCCTTGCGCGGCAGGTAGTACACCGGAGGGTACTTGCCCTCCTTCAGCACCAGCGCGTCACGGCTCTCGGCGATCACCTCGTCGTTGAACACCACGCGCACGCGCTTGCCGGCGGGCCGGATCTCGATCACTGCTTCGCCTTCCACAGGCCCATCATGCGGCCCTCGGGGTCGGTGAACAGCGAGAACTTGCCCATCCCCGGCACCTTCTGCTCCTCGATCTGGATCTTGCCGCCGGCGGCGACCACTTTCTTGCGGTATTTCGCCAGGTCGTCCACCAGGATGTAAAACAGCATGTTGCCCGGCCACGGTCCGGGCTTGTCCGGCTTGACGATGCCGCCGTTGATCCCGTGCATCTCGCCTTCCGCGCCGGTCTCGACCACGCGGTAGTTGATCTCCGGGTGGTGCGTGACCTTCCAGTCGAACACCTTGGCGTAGAAACCTGACACCTTCTGCGGTTCCTTGGACATCAGCTCGAAGTGAATCACGGCGTTACCCATCGTAGGCCTCCTTCAGTTTCCGGATGTCGATCTTGACCATTTGCATCATCGCCTCGAACGCACGCTGCGCCTTCTTGCGGTTCTTGTCGGCGATCATCTTCATGAGGATCGCGGGAGTGACCTGCCATGACAGCCCGTACTTGTCCTTCAGCCAGCCGCACGCGCTTTCCTGCCCGCCGCCGGCGAGCAGCTTCTCCCAGTAGTAGTCGACTTCCTTCTGGTCCTTGCAGTTGATCATGAGCGAGATCGCCTCGGTGAACTTGAACTGCGGCCCGCCGTTGAGCGCGGTGAATTCCTGGTCGCCGAGGCGGAACTGCACCGTCAGCACGTCGGCGGTCACGCCCGGTGCGCCGAGATTGCGGGTGATGCCGAGGATCTTCGACTTCTTGAAGATCGAGCAGTAGAACCGCGCGGCTTCTTCGGCTTCCTGGTCGTACCAGAGGAACGTCGTGATCTTTTGCATGACTAGGTCCTTTCGACCACTGGCTGTGATTGTTCGGCGGGCTTCGAATCGAGCAGCAGAGTGATTCCCGCCGCGGCGAACGCGAACAGCGCGCCGGCGGCGAAGGCGGCGTGGTACCCCTTGGCTTCGGCCAGGCTGGCGAGCGCCGCAAGGCCGAGCGCGCCGCCCATCATGAACGAGGTATTCAGCACCCCCGAGGCAAGGCCCGACTCGCCGGGATCGACGTCGCTCATTCCGGCGAGCATCACCGGGTTGAGCGCCATGCCGCAACCGACACCGAGCAGCAGCATTCCGGGCAGCACGTGCACCAGGAAACTGCCGCCATTCGGCGCGACCGCGAGCAGTCCGAGCCCCGCCGCGGCGAGCAGCATGCCGATGCCGATCGGCAGCTTCAGGCCGAAGCGCATGACGAGCTTCGCCGACAGGCCGATCGAGAACGCGGCCATGATCAGATTCGGCGGCAGGAAGGCGAGGCCGATCTGCATCGGCGTATAGCCGAGCACGAGCTGCATGTAGAGCGCCGAGATGAAGAACCAGGCGAACATCGCCGCCGCCCACAGCACGCCGATCACGTTGGTCACCACCAGGCTGCGCACGCGGAACAGGCGCAGCGGCATCAGCGGGTCGCGCACTCGCGACTCGAGGATCAGGAACGCCGCCAGCAGGACCGCCGCCACGGCGAGCAGCGCGTAGGTCGCGTTGACGATGCCGTAGATCGCGAGCATCGACGCGAGCGTCACCGCGATCGCGCCGGCGACATCGAGGCGGCGTTTCTGCGCGGGCGCGGTATCCGGGGCGAGCAGCGTGAAGCAGAAGGCGCAGACCAGCGCGCCGATCGGCAGGTTGACCAGGAACACCCAGTGCCAGCCGAGCGCGCTGGTGAGCACGCCGCCCGCCAGCACGCCGACGCTGCCGCCGCCGGCGCAGATGAAGCCGTAGATCCCCATCGCCTTGGCGCGCTCGCCGGCCTCGGTGAAGAGATTCATGATGAGCGAAAGCGCGATCGCGGACACCGCCGCGCCGCCCAGGCCCTGCACCGCACGGGCCACCACCAGCAGCCCCTGGGTATTCGCCAGCGCGCAGACCAGCGACGCTACGGTGAAGAGCGCGGTGCCGAGCAGGAACCAGCGGCGCTGGCCGTACAGGTCGCCGAGGCGACCGCCGAGCAGCAGGAAGCCGCCGTACGTGACCATGTAGGCGTTCACCACCCACACCAGCGACGCGTCGCTGAAGTGCAGGCTCGCCTGGATCGAGGGCAGGGCGACGTTGACGATCGTGGTGTCGATCACGATCATGAACTCGCCCGCGCACAGCAGGTAGAACGCCAGCCAGCGCTTCCGTTCGGTCATCACAGGTGGCGCGTCTCCGCCGGCGGCGTCTTCACGTCGTCGTGCCGCATGTTGAAGTACTTCACCGGGGCGTCGATCAGCTCCTGCGGATCGACGCCGTCCAGGCAATTCACGCGCACCGCGAGCTGGCCGTCGCCTTGCGAGAACGGCCGCACGCCGCACTGCTCGCAGAAGCGGTGGTGGAGCCCCTTCTTGCCGAACTGGTAGTCGCGCAGCGACTTCTCGCCGGAAAGCAGGCGGAAGTCGCTGGCGGCCACCGGCGCGAGCCAGGCCCGCGACTTGAAGCAGATCGAGCAGTTGCACTTGAACGTGCCCTTGGCGAGGTCGAGGTCGGCCTCGAAGCGCACCGCGCCGCAGTGGCAGCTGCCTTTGTAGGTCTTCTTCACGGGTTCTTCGGCCCGGCCATCACCATCCAGTTCAGCCCGAAGCGGTCCGCCACCATGCCGAAGCTCTTGGCGAAGAAGGTCTCGCTCAGCGGCAGGTTCACCTGGCCGCCTTCGGCCAGCGCGTTGAAGCGCCGCTTGGCATCCGCTTCGTCCTTCGCATTGAAGGTGAGCGAAAAGCCCTGGAAGCTCGGCTTGCCGGTGCAGTTGCCGTCCGAAGCCATGACCTGCGTATCGCCGACGCGGAAGCAGGAGTGCATCACCTTCTCGCCGGAATTCGGCGGGTTGTACTTGGGATCGGGGTTGTCCTTGTAGCGCATCAGGAATTCCACCTGCGCGCCCAGCTTGCCCTTGTAGAACTCGAGCGCTTCCTCGGTCCGTCCTTCGAAAAACAGGTAGGGTTGGATCTGCATTACGAGCTCCTTTCGACTACGGTTTTCATCTGGGTCAGTCCCTGCTCGAACATGCCGCCGACCATCTTGTCCATGTCGACGAACATGCACATGGCCTTGGACAGGAAGTTGTTCTGGCCGCTCATGGTCCACGTCACCAAGGTGCTCGCATCTGCACCTCCCTGTCCCGCGGGCTTGAAGCTGAACTGCGCGGCATTGGTCGCCGCGAACGGCTTGAAGAACTCGAGCTTGATGCGCACCAGCTCGGCCGGCTTGCTCTCGGTGATCGTCATGCGGCCTTCGCCGACGTCCTTGTTGCCCTGCCACGCATAGACCGCGCCCGTGCCGGCCTTGGGGCCTTCGTACTGGCGCTTGAGCGCGGGGTCGACTTTCTCCCACGGCGACCATTCCTGCCACTTCTGGAAGTCATTCACCTGCGCGAACGCCGCGGACGCTGGGGCGCGCATGGTGGCGCTGCGCTCGATCTTGAAGTCGGCCGGCTGCATGGCCACGACGACCAGGAATACCACAACGATTGCCGCGATCGCGGCGAGGCTCCATTTCAACATTTCATTTCCTTCTTAGATGTATGCCGAGCCGATCGACGGTCTGCGCCCAGCCTTTGTCCATCCCCCTTAGCATCGCGGCCGCTTCGTCGCTCGGCCCGCGCGCTATTGCGTTCAACGACACCGTGGTCCTGCCACCCGACTCGGCGAAGGTCACGTCGATCACTTCCTGCAGCCGCTCGACGCCCTTGGGGTCGTCGGCGGCGCAGTCGATCACCAGGTGGCTCGGGGCAGTGACTTCCCGGTACGTGCCGCGCACCCAGTATTCGCCGCCATCCGGCGCGCGCATGCAGAATTTGAAGATGCCGCCCGGCCGCGGGTCGGCCTCGCATGAATGGATCGTGAAGCCTTTCGGCGCGAACCAGTGCGAGATGTGCTCGGCGCGCGTCCAGCAGTCGAATACGCGGCTGCGGGGCGCGTCGAATACCCGCGTCAGGGCGACGGTGTGCTCGTTCATTTCCTGAGATAGGCCTCGAGCTGGTCCAGCGTGCCGCCCCAGCCCTGCGTCATGGACGGACGGCCTGCCTCGAACACCTTGCGCTCGGCTTCAGAAGCCTCGTGCGGTATCCAGTTCACCGTGACCTTGGTCTTTCCGGACAGTTCGGAAAACGTCACGGTCGACAGGATGTACTCGGGCCAGTCGGGCGACGAGGGATGCCGCGTGACGCCGCCCTGCGGATCCGAGAACGACACCACGAACACCAGCCTTTCCGGCGCCTTGATCTCGCGGTAGACGAACTTGCCCCACACGTCGCCGCCGTCGGGCGCTTTCATCCCGTAGAGGAAGGTGCCGCCGGGCCGCAGGTCGACCTTGCAGGTATGCACGGTGAAGCCGCGCGGCCCCCACCAGTGCTTGAGGCGCGAGGGCTCGGTCCAGGCCTGCCAGACCCTGGCGCGCGGCGCGTCGTAGACCCGCGAAATCTCGAACGGCTTCATTTCTTGAGGTCGACGACCACCTTGAAGCCGCCGTAGAAGAAGCGCTTGCCGTCGAACGGCATCTTCTTCGGGTCCATCATCGACGCCAGGCGCTTGTCCTTCATCACCTTCTTGTTCACGCTGTCGCGGTGCTTGCGGTTCTTGTAGACGATCCAGGAGAACCACACCGCCTCGCCGGGCTTGAGCTTCACCGCCTGCGGGAACGAAGTCCACTTGCCTTTCTTCACGTCGTCGGCGATGCACTCCTTGTAATCGAGCGCGCCGTGCTCTCGCCACACCTTGCCGGCCTTGGCGGCCATCTTCCGGTACGCGGCATAGTTCCGCTTCGGCACGGGTAATACGAATCCGTCGACATACGCCATGAAAGTCTCCTTGGGTTAGGCGGCGGCCGGAGACAGTGCTCTGGCTGCCTTGGGAAAGGGCGGGAAGGCGAGCGCGATGGCGACGGCGCCGAGGCCGACCGCGCCCGAGTAGACGTACATCCACGTGTACTGGCCGAAGGTATCGAACACCCAGCCGCCGATGGCCGGACCGATCGCCATGCCCAGGCTCGACACCATGGCGGCGGCGCCGAACACCGCGCCGAGGATGCGCTGGCCGAAGTACTCGCGCGCGAGCACGGCGTAGAGCGGCATCACGCCGCCGTAGGCGAAGCCGAAGGCGGCGGCCACGGCGTAGAACTCGCCGAGCCGCGACGCCGAGATGAACGCGAACGCGGCGAGCGCCTGGATCACGAGTCCCGCGATCAGCACGCGCTTCACCCCGAGGCGGTCGGCAGCCACGCCGAGCGCGAGGCGGCCGCCCAGCCCGGCGAGGCCCTCCACGCTGTACACCGTGACCGCCGCGAGGGGCGCGATGCCGCACGTCATGGCGTAGGTGACGGTATGGAAGATCGGACCGGCGTGCGCCGCGCAGCAGGCGAAGAAGGTGAGCGCAAGCACGATGAACGGGGCCGAGAGGAACGCGTCGCGCAGCTTCATCGGCGGACCTTCGGGCGCGCCGGGCGCCGCTGCCGGCTCGGCGGGCGGCCGGCGCACGAAAAGGGCAGCCGGAACGAGCGTCGCCCACACCAGGGCGGCGATGACGGCCTGGGCGTGGCGCCAGTCCATCTGCGTGATCAGCCACGCGGCGAACGGCGACATGGTCACCGGCGCGACGCCGACGCCGACCGAAACCAGCGCGACGGCGAGGCCGCGCCGCTCGCTGATCCAGCCCATCACCGCGGCGATCATCGGCGAGAAAAAGCTGCCGACCGCGATGCCCACCAGCAGGCCGAACGAGAGCTGGAAGGCGAGCACGCTCTGCGCGCGGCTCGCGAGAAGAAGGCCGAGACCGAGCAGGACCGCCCCGGCCAGCACGACCGGGCGCGGACCGATGCGGTCGCTGAGCGCGCCCCAGCCGAAGCCCGCCGCGCCCATCGCGAGGAAGTTGAGCGTCATCGCGCCCGACACCGCGGTGGTCGACCAGCCGGTGTCGCGCGTGATCGGCTGCAGGAACACCGCGAGCGAAAACATGGCGCCGACCGCGATGCACGTCATGAACGCGCCCAGCGCCACCATCACCCAGCCGTAGCGTCGCTCGCTCATGCGCTCTTCAGGAATTGCTCGAGCTTGTCGAGCGAGCCGGTCCAGCCGCGCTTGTGGTCGTCGCGCGCCTTTTCGTCGAACAGCTGCTCATGTTTGAAGATGAGCTCTGTTTTTCCATTCAAATCCTTGAAAACAATCGTGACCACCGATACGCGCTCCGGCGTGGAGTTGGGCCAGCTCCAGGTGAAGACCAGCTTCCTGTTCGGCACCACCTCCTTGTAGGTGCCGGCGCACTCATGCAGCTTGCCGTCGGGCCCGCCGAACACGATGCGGAAGCGCCCGCCGACGCGCACGTCGAGCTCGGCCAGCGACACCGGCTCGCCCGGCGTCGGGCCCCACCAGCGCTTTACCGCTTGCGGGTCGGTCCACGCGCGCCAGACTTTCTCCGGCGCGACGGGGTAGTGGCGGCTGAGGGTAAGCGAGGGCTTCTCGGCCAGTCTCGGTTCCATGTCTGCAATTCCTCCTGCTGATAGAGATAGCGGGCGAGCGAGTCGAGCTTTTCGGTCCAGAACTTCTCGTAGCGCGTGATCCAGGCCGACGCCTGCTTCATCGGCTGCGCCTCGAGCGTGCAGCTCACTACGCGCCCTTCCTTGGTGCGCGTGACCAGCCCCGCGTCCTCGAGCACCCTGAGATGCTTCATGAACCCCGGCAGCGACATGTCGTGCGGCGCGGCCAGCTCGCTCACCGCGACGTCGCCCCCGCTGCTGAGGGATTCCAGGATCCCGCGCCGCGTCGAGTCGGCCAGGGCGGCGAACACGGCATCGAGCGCGGGATCCTGATACTTAACCATACGGTTTAGTATTACTCCGGACGCACCAGGCCGTCAAGCGCGAAAAGTGACAAATGAAATATGACGATGACGGGAAGCGGCGACGCCGCTTCTAGTATCCAGCGTCGAAATCGACCAGGTTGTGCGGCGGCTGGCCGCGGCGCAGGCGCTCGATGTTCTCGACGATCTTCGGGATCGCGGTGCGCGGCTCGGTGAGCGCGGCGCTGTGCGGCGTGATGGTGATGCCGGGGTGGGTCCAGAGCGGATGATCGTGGGTCAGCGGCTCGTGCTCGAAGACATCCAGATAAGCGTGCGCCAGGTGGCCGGAGTCGAGCACGTCGATCAGGTCCTCGGCGACGAGGTGGCCGCCGCGCGCGACGTTGATGATCGCGCCGCCCAGCCTGATTTTTCTCAGTGTCCTGGCGTTCAGGATGCCGCGCGTGTGCGCCGTGAGCGGCAGCAGGCACACCACTACGTCGCTTTTCTCCAGCACTGTATCGAGCTCGGTCAGGCAGGTCACGCCGGGCAGCTTCTTCGGCCGGCGGCTCCAGCCCACCACGTTGAAGCCGAGCGCGCCGAGCTTGCGCGCGACGTCGCTGCCGAGCTCGCCAAGACCGAGCAGCCCGACGGTGCGGTCGGAAGAAAGGTGCTGCTTGAGGCGGTGCCAGCGCCGGGCCTCCTGCTCCATCCGGTAGTGATAGTGATGGCGGTGCCAGTCGAGCACGTGCGCGAGCACGGTCTCGGACATGGCCGCCACCATGCCGGGATCGACCAGCCGCGCGAGGGGCACGCCTTTCGGGTAGTGCGGGTCGGCCAGCAGCCGCTCGACGCCCATCCAGAGCGATTGCACCAGCTTCAGCCGCTTGAGCGGCTCGAAGGTCCCTTTCGGCGGCGTCGCGACCAGCGCGACGTCGATGTCCTCGGACGGAACGAGAACGAAGTTGTCCTGCGGCAGGGCCTGCTTCAACTGAGGAAGCCAGACGCCCGCGTCCTCCATCTCCGATGCGAACAGGATGTTCAGCGGCACAGGCGCGCGATGGTAGCATCGGCCAGAGCCCCAGAGGGTGGAGGAGAGCGCCATGAAGCACCTGTTTTTCTTTGTGTTTTCCGCGCTCCTGGGCGCCTTGCCCGCCGCCGCGCAGGATTGGCCGAAAGCGAAGCCGCTGCACATCGTGGTGGGCTTCGGCCCCGGCGCCACCACCGATCTGGTCGCGCGCCTGGTGCAGCCCAAGCTGCAGGAAGCGCTCGGCCAGACCGTGGTGGTGGAGAACAAGCCCGGCGCCGGCGGCAACGTCGCCACGCAGCAGGTGAAGCGCGCCGCGCCCGACGGCTACACGCTGCTGATGACGAGCGTGGCGTACGCGGTGAATCCGACGCTCTATCCGAACGCCGGCTACGACCCGTTCACCGATTTCATACCGGTGATCCTGGGTCCGAGCACGCCGAACATCATCACCGTCAACCCCGCGGTACCGGCCAGGAACCTGCAGGAGCTGCTCGAGCTCGCGCGCAAGGACAAGCTCTCCTACGCCTCCTCTGGCATCGGCACCACCACGCACCTCTCGATGGAGCGCCTCAAGATGGCGGCCAAGGTCGACATCACGCACGTGCCGTACCAGCCGGCGCAGGCGGTGGGCGCCGCCGTCGCCGGCCATACGCAGATTTCGAGCACCTCGATGCCGCCCGCGGTCCCGCACGTGAAGGGCGGCCGGGTGCGCGCGATCGCGGTCACCAGCGCGCAGCGCTCGCCGGCGCTGCCCGATGTGCCGACGCTGAACGAGCTCGGCTTCTCCGGCTTCGATGATCTCACCTGGACCGCGTTCTTCGCTCCGGCCGGCACGCCCGCCGACCTCGTCAACCGCATCAATTCCGAGGTCACGCGCGCGCTGTCCGCGCCGGAGGTGAGCGAGCGCCTGCAGCAGCTCGGCCTCGAGTGGCACAGCAATACCTCGGGCGAATTCGCCGCGTTCCTGCGCGAGGAAGTGCAGAAGTGGGCGAAGGCGGTGAAGGACTCGGGAGCCAAAGCGGATTGATGAGCCCCCCGTTCAGAGCAGACCAGGTGGGCAGCCTGTTGCGCCCGGCCGGCATGACCAAGGACAAATGGTCGCGCCAGGAGGCGATCCGGCGAATCGTGGCGAAGCAGGAGGCGATCGGCCTCGAGGCGATCACCGACGGCGAGTTCAGCCGCGACTGGTGGCACCTCGACTTCCTCGCGCAGCTCGACGGCGTGATGCTCGCGCCGCTCGCCGGCCCGGCGCCGAAGTTCGACGGCACCTCCGACCAGCCGCCGGTGCCGCACGTCACCGGCAAGCTCGGCTACTCGCAGCCGGCGATGATCGACGACTTCGCCTTCCTCAAGTCGGTGACGAAGAAGACCGCCAAGTTCACCATCCCTTCGCCCTCGATGCTGCACCTGCGCGCCGGGCGCGCCGGCATCTCGAGGCAGGCCTATCCCGACCTGGAGGAATTCTGGGAGGACGCCGCGAAGGCCTACCGCGCCGCCATCGCCGCGTTCGGCGCCGCGGGCTGCACCTATCTGCAGCTCGACGACGTCGCGTTCGCCTACCTGTGCGACCCGAAGATCCGCGAGACCTGCCGCAAGAACGGCGACGACCCGGCGCAGCTTCCCCGCACCTACGCGGACACGATCTCGAAGGTCCTGGAAAATCGTCCGCGCGGAATGACGGTCACCATGCACACCTGCCGCGGCAACTTCAAGAGCGCGTGGGTCGCCGAGGGCGGCTACGAGCCGGTGGCGGAGGCGATGTTCTCCAGCGGCGTCGACGGCTTCTTCATGGAGTTCGACAGCGCGCGCGCCGGCGGCTTCGAGCCGCTGCGATACGTGCCCAAGGGCAAGAGGGTGGTGCTGGGCCTGGTGTCCAGCAAGACCGGGGCTTTGGAGGACAAAGATTTTCTCAAGCGGAAAATCGACGAGGCGGCGAAGTACGTGCCGCTCGAGAACCTGTGCCTGTCGCCGCAATGCGGCTTCTCCAGCACGCACCATGGCAACCGCCTGACCGAGGACGAGCAATGGCACAAGCTCGAGCGCGTGGTGCAGGTCGCCAGGGAGGTGTGGCAATGAGGCAGTTACAGGGGTGACACCGTTCAAGGGTCGTCGCGAAGACGACCGACTCCTGACCGGCCGCGGCCGCTATACCGCGGACTGGAACCTGCCGGAGCAGCTCTACGGCTACTTCCTGCGTTCGGATCATGCGCACGCGGAAATAACAAGAATAGATACAGAGTCCGCTTCGGCGATGCCCGGGGTCAAAGCCATCCTGACGGGCGAGGACACCGCCGAATTCAAGACCCCGCCGCCGATGGTGCGCTATCCGGGCAAGGGCGGCTCGCAGATCAAGGTGCCGCACCGCGACGTGCTGGCGCGCAAGCGGGTGCGCTACGTCGGGCAGGAAGTCGCGCTGGTGGTTGCCACCTCCGCGGCGACGGCGCAGGACGCCGCCGAGGCGATCGAGATCGAATACCGTGAGCTGCCGGCGGTGGTCGATGCGAGGGCCGCGCTGGAGCCGGGCGCTCCGCAGCTGCACGACGATCTCCCCGGCAACCTATCCTTCGATTACGTCTATGGCGACGAGCAGGCCGCCGACGCGGCGTTCGCGAAAGCGGCGCACGTAACGCGCCTGACGCTCGACTCGACGCGCGTGTCGGGCACGCCGATGGAGCCCAAGGCCTGCGTGGTCAAGTACGACGCGAAATCCGGGAGCTACGACGTCTACACCAGCACGCAGGGCCTGTCGCTGATGCTGCCGAACATCGTCGCGATCACCGGCGTGCCGGCGGAAAAGGTGCGCATCCACGCGCAGGACGTCGGCGGCGGCTTCGGCATCCGCTCGCAGGCCTACCCGGAGTACTGCGCGCTGATGCTGGCCGCGCGCAAGCTGGGCCAGCCGGTGAAATGGGTCGGCTCGCGCTTCGAGACTATCGTCAGCGACCACCACGGCCGCGCCGCGCATCTCGAGGGCGAGCTCGCGCTCGACCGCGAGGGCCGTTTCCTCGGCCTGCGCGTGCGCTGGGCGGTGAACGTCGGCGCCTATCTCTCGCAGCCCGGACCGCTCATCAACACGCTCAACCCGTCGACCCACGCGGTCAACGTCTACCGCATCCCGGCGCTGTATGGGCGCCACCGGCTCGCGGTCACCAATACCACCGCGACCACGGCGTATCGCGGTGCCGGCCGGCCGAACGTGTCCTACCTGATCGAGCGCCTGGTGGACGAGGCGGCGCGCGAGATGGACATCGACCGCACCGAGCTGCGGCGCATGAATTTCATCCCGAAGGAAGCGTTCCCCTACAAGACGCCGGTCGGCTCGACCTACGACAGCGGCGATCCGGCGGGGGAATTCGAGGAAGCGCTCGACAAGTCCGACTGGGACGGCTTCGAGACGCGGAGAAAAGAATCCCTGAGGAGGAACAAATTGCGCGGTATCGGCTGCGCGGTGTTCTGCGAGCCCTCGGGCGCGGCCGCGCTGCCGAAGGAAGAGGCGATGATCCGCTTCGGCAGCACGGGCAACGCGCTGCTCTACGTGCATGCCGGGCCGTCCGGGCAGGGGCATGAGACGGTGCTGCCCGAGGTCGTCGGAGCGCTCCTGGGCTTGTCTCCAGAAGAGATTACGTTGAAAGCGAGTGACCCGAGCGGTCCCGCGCTGATGGGCGCCGGCACCGTGGGATCGCGCAGCATGATGTCGCACGGCGGCGCGCTCGCGGCCACCGCCAAGGAAGTGATCAAGAAGGCGCTGGATCTCGCCGCCAGGGAGCTGGAGGTATCGCCTGGCGATCTCGAGTTCAGCGACGGCAAGTTCCGCGTGAAGGGCACCGACGTGTCGATGCCGTTTCGCGAAGTCGCGCGCCGCTACGGCCCCGAGCTGGATACCAAGGGCGCGATCCCGACACCGACCGCGTTCCCCGGCGGCGCGCACGTCGCCGAGGTGGAGATCGACCGCGACACCGGGCAGGTGGACGTGCTGCGCTACGTCGCGGTCGACGACTGCGGCCGCATCCTCAACCACGTGCTGCTCGACGGCCAGCTCCACGGCGGCATCGCGCAGGGCCTCGGCCAGGCGCTCGCCGAGCACGTCCAGTACGACGCGGAGAACGGCCAGCTCCTCACCGGCTCGTTCATGGACTACGCCATGCCGCGCCCCGAGATCCTGACGCGCGTCGAGCTGCACGACCATTCGGTGCCGTCGCCGACCAATCCGCTCGGCGTGAAGGGCGCGGGCGAGGCCGGCACCACCGGCGCGCTGCCGGCGGTGGCCAACGCGGTGATCGACGCGCTGCGCCCGCTCGGAATAAACCATCTCGATTTCCCGTTTTCCTCCGCCCGGGTATGGAAGGCGATGCATGATCGTTGAGGTGAACGGGGTCGAGCGCGACGTGGCGGCGGCGCCGGATACGCCGCTGCTCTACGTGCTGCGCAACGACCTCGGCCTTGCCGGCACGCGCTTCGGCTGCGGCAGCGGCCAGTGCGGCGCCTGCTTCGTGCTGGTCGACGGCCGCGCCATGGCGTCGTGCGACCTGCCGGTGTCTTTCGTCGCCGGCAAGAAGGTCACCACCATCGAGGGCCTCGGCGGCGAGCACCCGGTGCAGAAGGCGCTCGAGCGCCACCAGGCGGCGCAGTGCGGCTATTGCATGAGCGGCATCGTCATGGCCGCCGCCGCTTTGCTTTTGAAAAACCCGAACCCCAGTGAACCCGAGGTCCGCATCGCCCTCGACCGCAACCTCTGCCGCTGCGGCTCGCACAACCGCGTGGTCAAAGCGATCCTCGATGCTCGCTGACAAGCCGCCCGCACTGTCCGACGCGCGCCGCCTGTCGCAGCGCGTGCATTTCGAGCCGGACGGCACCGTGTCGATCGCGAGCGGCAAGGTCGAGCTCGGGCAGGGCATCCTCACCGCGCTGGCGCAGATCGCCGCGGAAGAGCTCGGGGTCGGGCTGGCGAGAATCCGCATGCTTCCCGCATCGACGGCCCACAGCCCGGACGAAGGCGTGACCTCCGGCAGCCAGTCGATCTCCGAGGGCGGCAAGGCGCTGCGCGTGGCCTGCGCGGAAGTGCGCGCGCTGCTGCTCGGGCGCGCGGCACGCCTGCTCGGCACCGAGTCGTCGCGCCTCACGGTCGAGGACGGCACGATCCGCGGCCCGCACAACAGCGTGAGCTACTGGGAGCTGGCGCACCTCGAAGGGCAGATCCCCGGCGCCGCGCCGCTGCAGCCGGCGGCGTCGTACCGCATCGTCGGCACCAATGCGCCGCGCCGCGATCTGCCGAACAAGTTCGCCGGCAGGCCGAGCTACGTGCAGGACATGGTGCTGCCGGGCATGCTGCACGGGCGGATCGTCCGCCCGCCGCATGGCTTTACGAAACTTCTCTCCGTTCCCGAAACCAGGGGGCTGGTTCGCGACGGCAGCTTCCTCGGCGTGCTCGCCGAACGCGAAGAAGACGCGATCGCCGCGGCGGCGAAGCTGCGCGCGAAGTGCAAATGGGAAAACGCGCCGCCCGTTCCCGAGCACATCCACGGCTGGTTGAAGCAGCACGTCACCGAGCGCATCGTCTCCAAGGAGAAGGCCGATCCTCAGGCCCGCGACCGTGGTGAAAAGAGAATCAAGGCCGCGTACACCAAGCCCTACATAGCTCACGCTTCCATCGGCCCCTCGTGCGCCATCGCGCGCTGGAAGGGCGGCCGGCTCGAGCTGTGGACGCACAGCCAGGGCATCTTCGGCCTGCGCCAGGACCTGTCGAAGGTGCTCGGCATGAACGAGGCCGATATCGTCGTCAATCACGTCGAGGGCGCCGGCTGCTACGGCCACAACGGCGCCGACGATGTCGCGCTCGACGCCGCGCTGCTCGCGCGCGGTGCGAACGGCCGGCCGGTTCGGCTCCAGTGGATGCGCTCCGACGAATTCGCCTGGGAGCCCTACGGCGCGGCGATGGCGTTCGAGCTCGAGGCCGCGCTCGACGCGCAAGGCCGCATCGTCTCGTGGCGCCACGAGTTCTGGAGCAACGGCCACACCCATCGCCCGGGCCGCGCGACGCTGCCCACGCTCACCGCCGCTGCCCACCTGGCCAAGCCGTTCGAGCTCTCGCCCGCGGTGAACCCGGCGCTGCCCGCGGGCGGCGCCGACCGCAACTGCATCCCGCTCTACGACTTCGCCGACCTGCGGGTGGTCAACCACTACGTGCGCGAAATGCCGCTGCGCAGCTCGTCGCTGCGCTCGCTCGGCGGCTACGGCAACGTGTTCGCCATCGAGTCGTTCATGGACGAATGCGCCGCCGCGGCGAACGCCGATCCGGTCGATTTTCGCCTGCGGCACCTGGCCGACGCCCGTGGCAGGGCGGTCATCGAAAAGCTGCTTCCCGCCTGGCAAGCCTGGAAGCGCCCGGAGGGCCGCGGTCACGGCCTCGCATTCGCGAAGTACAAGAATCTGGGCGCCTACTGCGCGGTGCTCGCGGAAGTCGAAGTCACGCACGAAGTGCGCTGCACCCGCCTGGTCGCGGCGGTGGACGTCGGCCTGCCGGTCAATCCCGACGGCGTCGTCAACCAGATCGAAGGCGGCTGCATCCAGGCCGCGAGCTGGACGCTGAAGGAAGCATGGAAGCCCGGCGTCGCCGGCTGGGAGGACTACCCGATCCTGAAATTCAGCGAGGTTCCCCGGGTCGAGGTTCTGCTGCTGCCAGGCAAGGAAAACCCGGTCGGTGCGGGCGAATGCACGATGGGCCCGACTGCCGCGGCGATCGCCAACGCGGTGCACGACGCCCTTGGCGTGCGCGTGCGCGACCTGCCGCTGACACCGGAGCGCATCGCCGCAGCGATCAACGCCTGACGCGGGGACGCACCCCGAATTCCACTACTCGCCGCCGGCGGCGGGCCGAGCCCGCGTGTACTCCGCCACTGTCCGCAGCAGATCATCGGCCGTCACCGGCTTCACCAGGTGGCCGGCGCGCAGCGGTTTCGCGCGCTCGTCAAGGCTCTTGCTCACCGTGAGGAAGACGACCGGAATGTCGCGCGTGGCCGGATCGGCGCGCAACGCCGAGACGAATTCGTAGCCGTCCATGAACGGCATGTCCACGTCGCACAGGATCAGGTCGGGCTTGCGCTCCAGGATCACGCGGCCGGCCTCCACCGCGTCCTCGGCGGCGAAGACCTCGTAGCCTGCCTTGCGCAGGTGCAGATCCAGCAGATAGCGAATGAAGCGGTCGTCGTCGACGACGGCGACCTTCGCAATGCGCGGCGTGGATGGCTGCATGCGGTTCGTTCCCGAGGGCATGCTATCGAAAAGCCGCGCCTCGCGCTGTG
>Ga0134121_10002260_pt1 | contig 16908 bp, 15 predicted proteins | sample KB301_FD_96463 | JGI IMG/M metagenome (GOLD analysis project Ga0134121, IMG submission 96463) | Terrestrial soil microbial communities without Nitrogen fertilizer from Kellogg Biological Station, Michigan, USA - KB3-0-1 | ecosystem: Environmental > Terrestrial > Soil > Unclassified ... | reverse complement strand
CTGGAGCATGAACTCGACGGCGTTGACGACGTGCTGGTCCGAGGACTCGATCTCGGCCTCGTTCTTCATCCGCACGAGCTGCTCGAGGTTGCCGAGGTCGATGCCGGCCGAGAGGTCGCGCTCAGCCCGTTTGACGGAGTGGCGCAGGCCGTAGAACTCGGTGATCGCCTTGAGGATGTCCGGCTCGGAAGCGACGACGAGCTGGATGTCGCGCCCGGCGATGCGCCGGAAGGAGTCGATCCCCTCCATGTCGTAGGGGTTGGCGCAGGCCACCCGCAGCTTGCCGTTGGCCATGTCGAGCGGGATCATGCGGTGGCGGCGGGCGAACGGCCGCGACATCTTGGACTCGATCAGATCGGCGTTGAGGTTGAGGGTGTCGATGCGCACGTGGTCGAGCTTGGCGTCGCCGGCGATGGCGAGGGCGAGGTCCGCCTCGCCGAGCGCGCTGCCCGAGTCGCGCAGGTTGGGCAGCCGCATCTGGAGCACCAGCTCGTAGGCCACGGCCCGCTGTTCGAAGGCGTTGGCGTTGCGCATGCTGCGCGGCAGGGCGCGGGCCTCCTGCTTGATGGCTTCGCCCTGCTCGGGCTTGAGGAAGCCCTGGCGCACCAGGATGTCGGCAACCAGCTCGGGCATGAGGTTCATCGCGGTTCCAGTGTAGCGGAACTGCTACACTCCGGCGCACCTCTTCATGACTCTTCCCCTGACCGCCCTCACCCTCGTGGTCGCCTCCAGCCTCGGCTGGTCGGGCTTCGATCTGCTGCGCAAGCTGCTGGTGCGGCAGGTGGCGCCGGTCGCCCTGCTGCTGCTGCTGACGCTGGGCTCGGTGCCCCTGTTCGCGGCCTGGGTGTGGATCGACGGCGTGACGGCCCCCGGCCCCGGCTACCTGCCCCGGCCCTGGCGTCGGTGGTGCTCAACGTGGCGGCCAACCTGCTGTTCCTCCATGGCATGCGCCTCGCTCCGATCTCCGTCGCCATTCCCCTCCTGTCGCTGACGCCGGTCTTCACCACGCTGACGGCCATCCCGATGCTCGGCGAGCGTCCCTCCGCCGCCGGGGTCGCCGGCATCCTGCTGGTGATCGCCGGCGCCATCTGGCTCAACTGGCCCCGGCGGACGGTCGAGCCGAAGGAGGGGGCGCCCCCAGCCGCCGCCACCACCGTCGATCCCCGGCGTTCGCTCTATGGCGCGGCGATGGTGGCCGGCACCGCCCTGCTGTGGTCGCTGACGCCGCCGCTGGACAAGATGGCGGTGGAGCGGGCGAGCGCGCCGCTCCACGGCATGGTGATGACCGGCGGCGTGGCTCTCGCCGTCTTCGCGGTGCTGGCCTTCCAGGGCGGCCTCGGCGAGCTCGCCGGCATACGGCGCGTCCCCTGGCTTCTGGCCATCGCCCTGGTCGTCTCCACGGCGGCGCTCGGCCTCCAGTTCCTGGCCATGCCGAAGGTCTTCGTGGGCACCATCGAGACGCTGAAGCGGGGATTCGGCAACTGTATGGCCCTGGTCTACGGCCGGCTGTTCTTTCACGAGGTCGTGACGCCCTCGAAGGTCCTGGCCGTGGGCCTGATGGCAGCGGGAGTGGGGATGATCCTGGGATTCTAGATGGATTGGTGCACGATTTTTGCTTCGGCTTGAAACCGGGAGGATGCGAATGAAGCTCCGCAATCCAAAATTCTCCGCACTGCTTCTCCTCCTGGTTCCGGTGCTTTCTTGCGCGGCGGGCCGGTCTCCGCAGCTCGACCGCATCAAGCTGCCGCCGGGGTTTTCGATCAGTGTGTACTCGCAGGCGGTGCCGGGCGCGCGGTCGCTGGCGCAGTCGCCCAAGGGAATCGTCTACGTGGGAACGCGCGGGCAGGGGAAGGTCTACGCCCTCGTCGACAAGGACAAGGACGGCCGGGCCGAGCAGGTCTTCACCATCGCCTCCGGTCTGAATTCGCCCAACGGCGTGGCCTGGCGCGACGGCTCTCTCTACGTGGCGGAGATCTCCCGCGTCCTGCGTTTCGACCACGTCGACGACCATCTCGCCGATCCGCCCAAGCCGGTGGTGGTGAGCGACGCCTATCCTCGCGACGGCCATCACGGCTGGAAGTTCATCCGCTTCGGCCCGGACGGCAAGCTCTACGTGCCGGTCGGCGCGCCGTGCAACATTTGCGAATCCGCCGACCCCATCTACGCCAGCATCACCCGCATCGACCCGGCGGCCAAGGCCAAACCGGAGATCGTGGCCCGCGGCATCCGCAACACGGTGGGCTTCGACTGGCAGCCCGGCACGGGAGTCCTGTGGTTCACCGACAACGGCCGCGACATGATGGGCGACGACGTGCCGCCGGACGAGCTGAACCGCGCCCCCAAGACCGGCCTCCACTTCGGCTATCCCTATTGCCACGCCGGGCGTTTTCCCGATCCCGAGCTCGCCAAGCATCCGTGCTCGGACTTCGTGCCTCCGGCCATCGCCCTGGGGCCCCACGTCGCCGCCCTCGGCATGCGCTTCTACACCGGCACGATGTTCCCGCCGCGCTACCGCGGCCAGATCTTCATCGCCGAGCACGGCTCCTGGAACCGCAGCGCCCCCATCGGCTACCGGCTGACGATGGTACGGGTCGAGGGCGACCGCGCCGTTTCCTACGAGCCGTTCGCCGAGGGCTGGCTGGGCGGGTTCGGCGTCTCCGGACGGCCGGTGGACGTCGAGGTGATGCCCGACGGCGCCCTGCTGGTCTCCGACGATCACGCCGGGGCGGTCTACCGCATCACCTGGGCGGCGGCGCGCGCGAAACCATAGCCCAAGCCGGCATCTTTGAACAGAATTTTTCAAGTCGATATCAAGCAGAATCTTCTTGAGATGGCCTCGCGGAACGAGCGATAACCTCCGGTGTAACAAGGCCGGCGGTTGGGGCGCCTGTTCTTCCGGATTGGGCGGGGTTCACCAGAGTTCCAGGGAGTCGAAGCGAGCGGGAGATCGCTCGCAAACTCTTTCTTTAAGCGCATAGCATCATGGCTCTGCCGCGGGCACCGGGCGACGAAAGAGCGTAAAATGCACCGCGGAGAGAAGGCGCCTCTTTTGATTCTAGTCGTGCACTGCTTGCATAAACTAAGGAAGGGAGCCTGGATTCTCGAGATCTTCCCGAGGTCTGCCAGGCCCCCGGACCGTGAGGACGGAGGATCGTGATGAGCAACGCCGAAGAGATCAGAACCCGAATCAAGCAGATCATCGCCAACGTCGCCGGCCTCAATGCGGGCCGTATCGACGACGACGCCCGATTGCGCGAAGACCTGAAGCTGGACTCGCTGTCGTTGCTGGAGATCGGCGTGGACGTCGATCTCGCGTTCAAGCTGGAGCTTCCCGACGAGCGTTATAAAGAGATCGACTCCCTGCCGGGGATGGTCGATCTCGTCCAGCAGCGGCTGGGCGAGCGCGAGGCGCAGCCGAAGGCGGTGGTGGCATGAAATCGCGGATCGCGGTGACCGGTCTCGGCCTGGTCACCCCGATCGGAGAAGGGCGCCAGGCCGTCTGGGAAGGGCTGCTCGCGGGGCGCAGCGGCTTTGCTCCCGTGGAGTCCTTCGACACCCGCGGCTTCAGCGCCCACCTGGGCGCCGAGGTCCGCGGTTTCGATCCGGTGCCGTGGGTGCGGCGGCAGGATCCGGCGGCGCTGGGCCGCGCCTCGCAGCTCGCCATCGCCGCCGCCCGCCAGGCCCTGGACGACGCCGGCCTCGACTCTGAGTCGCTGGAGCCGGAACGGGCCGGCGTGGCGATGGGCACGACCTCGGGCGAGCCGCGGGAGGTCGAGCGGTTCGACGACCGCTACCTGGCCGGCGAGCTCGATCAAGTGGGCCCCGAGTTCATCGGGCTCTATCCCTGCCACATGATCGCCGCCCACGTGGCGCGCGAGCTGGGCTTCGCCGGCGTCAACACCATGATCCCCACCGCCTGCGCGGCGGGCAACTACGCCATCGCCCACGCCGTCGACGTGCTGCGCGCCGGCCGGGCGGACGTCATGCTGGCCGGCGGCGCCGACTCTTTTTCGCGCATCACCTACACCGGCTTCGCGCGGCTGGGCGCCATCGCGCCGGAGCGTTGCCAGCCCTTCGACCGCAACCGCAAGGGGATGATCCCGGGCGAGGGGGCGGCGGTGCTGGTGCTGGAGCCGCTCGCCCGGGCGCTCGCCCGCGGCGCCCGCATCTACGCCGAGCTGGCGGGGTACGGGCTCTCCTGCGACGCCCACCATATGACGGCGGCCCACCCCGAGGGCGACGGCGCCGCCCGTGCCATGCAGCGGGCCCTCGCCGACGCCGGCGCGGCACCCGGCGACGTCAGCTACATCAGCGCCCACGGCACGGGCACGCCGACCAACGACCGGCTGGAGACCCTGGCGGTGAGGCGGGTCTTCGGCGCGGCGGCGAAAGACACGCCCATGAGCTCGATCAAATCGATGATCGGCCACACCATGGGCGCGGCCTCGGCCATCGAGGCCGCGGTGTGCGCGCTGGCCGTGGCCCTCGACCGCATCCCCCCGACCATGAACCTGGAGGAGCCGGAGGAGGATCTCGACTACGTGCCCAACGCGGCGCGCGATCACCGGACCGTGCTGGCGATGAACAACGCCTACGCCTTCGGCGGCAACAACGCCTCCGTCATCCTGCGCAAGCACGAGGCCTGACGCCATGGCCCCGGACCGCCGTCGTCGCCGTGTCGTGATCACCGGAGCCGGATGCCTCTCCTGCCTCGCGGATTCGCCCGCGGGCCTGCACGCCGCGCTCTCCGCGGGGACGAGCGGCCTCAAGGCCATCGAGCTCTTCCCGACCGAAGGGATCGGTTGTCACCAGGCCGGCGAGATCCGGCCCTTCGACGCCCAGAGCTATCTGCCGGACCGCAACCTGCGGCCGATCGACCGCACCTCCCGCCTGCTGCTGGTGGCGGCGGGGCAGGCGCTCGCCGGCAGCGGCTGGACGGCCGAAGCCGCGGCGGAAACCGAGATCGGGCTGGTCCTCGGCACCACCTTTTGCAGTGTGCGCACCATCGCGGAGTTCGATCGCCGCAACCTGCAACTGGGGCCGTCGTACGCCAGCCCGCTCGACTTCGCCAACAGCGTCATCAACGCCGCCGCCGGCCAGGCGGCCATCTGGTATGGCCTGCGCGGCCTCAACTCGACGATCTCGGCGGGCTCGGCCTCCGGCCTCGCGGCCCTCGGCTACGCCGTGGACCAGATCCGCGGCGGCCGGGCGGCGACGCTGCTCGCCGGGGGTGCCGAGGAGCTGTGCTTCGAGTCGTTCTTCGGCCACTATCAGGCCGGTCGCCTCTGCGGCTCCCGCCGCGGCGAGGAGGACGACGGCGGCGGTGAGTTTCCCATCCCCTTCGACGCTCGCCGCAACGGCTTCGCCCTCGCCGAGGGCGCCGCTCTGGTGACGCTGGAGGACGCCGAAGGGGCGGCCGTGAGGGGAGCGCCCGAGCTCGCCGAGGTGCTGGGCCACGGCTCGGGGTTCGATCCGCTCGGCACCGAGGCGAGCGCCGGGCGCGCCGTCGCCCGGGCCGTCCGGCTCGCCCTGGAGGACGCGGGCCTCGCAGCGGGCGACGTCGACGCCTGGAGCGCCGGCGCCAACGGCGGCGTCGACGGCGACCGCTGGGAGGCGATGGGGGTGGCCGCGGCCCTGGGCGCGCGGGCGGCGGACCTGCCGGTCACCGCCGTCAAGTCGATGCTCGGCGAGGCGCTCGGCGCCTCGGGAGGTCTTCAGATCGTGGCTCTGCTCGGCACGCTTGGGGATGGTTTGCTGCCCGGCATCCCCGGCTTGGAGCGCACCGAGGACGATTTTCCGTTCCAGGGAGCCCGGCCCGTGGCGCGGCCGGTGCCCATCCGGCGGGCTCTGGCGACCTCGCTCAGCGCGGACGGGCACGCCTGGGCGATCGTGGTAGGAGCGGCTGGGGAGGAAGCGTGAGCGGCGAGGAGGCGACGGCGATTCATACCGCCGCTCCCACCGGCGGGGGCGGCCTCGTCCCCCGTTTCGAGGAGCAGGGTTACGCAGACGAGGCGGTGGCGGCGCGGCGGCAATGGGTGGAGGCGCGGACGGGGGCGCGGCTCACCCACGTCGGCGCGGGCACGATCTCCGGCGAGGCCCTGCGCGGCAACGTCGAGAACCCGGTGGGCACCGTCCAGGTACCGCTCGGCGTGGCCGGCCCGCTGCGGGTGGAGGGGGAGCACGCGCGGGGAGTGTTCTACGTTCCCCTGGCCACCACCGAAGGGGCCCTGGTGCGCTCCTACGATCGCGGCATGATGACCCTCACCCGCGCCGGTGGCGCCACGGTGCGCATGCTCGCCGACGAGAACCGGGTGTCGCCCGTCTTCCTCTTCGACGGCGTCGCCGAGGCGGCGGACTTCGCCCGCGCTCTGCCGGCCCTCTTCGAGGCCCTGAAGGCCGAGGCGGAGTCCACGACCCGCCACGGCCGGCTGCTGCGCGTCGAGCCGCGGGCCCTGGGGCGGGAGGTGGCGGTCCACTTCGTCTACTGGACGGCCGATGCCCATGGCATGAACATGATCGTCAAGGCCACCGATCGCGCCTGCCGCTGGCTGGTTGGGGAGGGTCTCGCCGGACGCTACTATCTGTTCAGCGGCGCCGAGTCCGAGAAGCGGGCGAGCGGCTCGCTCTTCGCCGGCGGCAAGGGCAAGAAGGTGGTGGCCGGCGTCCGCATCCCACCGCGGCTGACGCGGGCCTACCTGCACACCACGCCCGAGGGGATGGCCGACCTCTGGCAGCGCACGGTGCTCGGCCATCTCCAGGCCGGTGCCCTGGGCTACAACGGCCACTTCGCCAACGGACTGACCGCCCTTTTCATCGCCTGCGGGCAGGACGTGGCCAACGTCGCCAACTCGGCGGTGGGCGTCACCTCCTTCGAGGTGCTGCCCGGGGGCGACCTGTACGCCAGCGTCACCCTGCCGTCGCTCACCGTCGCCACCGTCGGCGGCGGCACGGGCCTCGGCACCGCCCGCGAATGCCTGGAGATGCTGGGGTGCGCCGGCGAGGGCGGAGCGCCGAAGCTGGCGGAGATCGCCGCCGCCACGGTGCTCGCCGGCGAGCTGTCGATGGGCGCCGCCATCGCCAGCGGCGAGTTCGTCGACGCCCACGAGACCTATGGCAGGAACCGGCCGGAGGACAAGCCAGGATGAAGCGGCTTTTCCGCGGCCTGCGCCGGCGGCCCGATCCGTCCTATGACGCCGTGATCATCGGCTCCGGCATCGGCGGGCTGATCACCGCCAACCTGCTGGCGAAAGGCGGGCTCAGGGTCCTGCTGGTGGAGCAGCACTACATGGTGGGGGGGTATTGCAGCAGCTTCCGGCGCGGCGGCTACACCTTCGACGCCGCCACACCCACTTCTATCCCTTGCTGGGCAATCCCGAGACGCTGACCGGCCGCCTGCTCGCCGAGATTGGCTGCACCACGCGCTGGGTGAAGATGGACCCGGTGGATACCTTCCACTGCCCGGACGGCACCCGCTTCGACGTGCCGGCGGACTTCGAGACCTATCTCGCCCGGCTGAAGGCCGCCTTTCCCCACGAAGCCGGCGCTCTCGACGACTTCTTCGCGACCGTGCGCGAGGTCTACCTGCTGGGGTTGATGCACTACTTCCGGGGCCGGCCCGCCGAACAGATGCCGCGCCTCGGCCTCTATCGGGACCTGACCGTGAAGGACGCCCTCGACCGCTGGTTCCACGATCCGAAGCTCAAGTTCCTGCTCACCGCGGACTGCCCGCACTGGGGGGCGCCGCCGGGGCGCACGTCGTTCGTCTTCGACTCGATGCTGCGCCTCTCGTACTTCCTCGGCAACTACTATCCCGAGGGTGGCTCGCAGGCCTTCTCCGACGAGCTCGCCCGCTGCTTCGAGGAGCAGGGCGGCCATATCCTCACCAGCACCCTCGCCCAGCGCATCGTGGTCGAGACCGGCGCGGCCCGGGGCGTCGAGATCGAGGTCCTGCGCGGCCCCGTGCGCCGGCAGTGGCGTGGCGGCCTGGTGCGCAGCGACGTCGTAATCTCCAACGCCGACCTGTTGCTCACCCTGGAGCGGTTGGTGGGTCCCAGCCACCTGCCGCCGGAGACCGTCGCGCCCATCCACCGGCTGCGGCCGACCTTCCCCTGCTGGCTCACCCATCTGGGGCTCAAGGGCGTGCCGGCGGACGTGCTGGAGGAGGCTCAAGGCTACCACTGGCGCTCCTGGGACCTGGAGCGGATGGGGCGGGACGCACTGTGCTTCAAGCTCTTCGCTCCCACTCTCTACGAGCCCGCCATGGCGCCGGGGGGCGAACAGATCCTGATCGTGCAGAAGGTTCAGGAGCTGGACTACGACACCGTCGAGGATTGGCTCCGCCACAAGCGGGAGGTCGAGGCGTTCGTCCTCTCCAACCTCGAGCGGATCCTCCCCGGCATCGGCCGCCACATCGTCGTGCGCAGCAGCGCCTCGGCCCGTACCTCCTGGCGATTCACCCTCAACGTCCGGGGTGCGATGCTGGGCTGGGAGATGTCGCCCGAGCAGTTGGGAGCCGGCCGGCCGGCACCCGAGACGGCGATCGCCAACCTGCACTGCGTGGGCCACTGGACGCGGCCCGGAGGCGGCATCACCCCGGTGATCGTCTCCGCCCAGCGGGTGGCGCGGACCGTGTTGAGCCAGGCTCTCGACCCCGCGCCCCTGAGGCTGCCGGACGAGCTGGCCGTGGCGGGAGCCGGATAGGAGAAGCGGCTGTGCCCCGATCCTACGAGGATAGCGGCGTGGTGGTATTCCGGCCACGGCTCGCCCCCGGCGGGGCGGTGCCGGACCTCGCCACGGCCGCGGACGACCTCGCCGGCTGGGCTCGCCGGCGGCCGGCCCGGCTCGTCCTGCTGTCCTCGGCCGCCGCCCTCGACCCGAGCCATCACAACCCCGGCTTCGTCGCCGAGTCGTACCGGCCCGAGGGTGCCAATCCGGTCGCCCGCGCCTGGCGTGAGCTGGAAGCCCTGGCGGCGGCGAAGCTGCCGGCGGCCGAGCGGATCGTGCTGCGGCCCGCTCCGGTGGCCGCTCGCGAGGAGGGCGATTTCATCGCCCGCCGGCTGGCCGGCGCCGTGGCCCTGGTGCCGCCGGGGTATGATCCGGCCCTGCAATTCCTGTCGCCCGCCGATCTCTCCGCGGCCGTCCGTTGCGCCGTGGAGCACGGCGCCGGCCGGCCGGGGCTCTTCCACGTCGCGCCGCGCGGCACCGTGCCTCTGCGCACCGCCCTGCGCCTGGCCGGCGTGCGGCGCGTCCCCCTGGCCTGGGCGGGAGGGGGCGGAGAGCTCGACTATCTGCGCCACAACTGGACCGTCTCGGGCGCCCGGATCGAGCGTGAGCTGGGCTTCGTCCCCACGGCGACGAGTGTCGAGGCGGTGCTCTCGGCCTTCGGCGAAGCCGGGCAAACCTCCCCGGAACCCGACGACTTCGGGCTCGACCTCGATTACATCGCCGCCTACGAGCGAACGCTCTTCCGCTTCCTGCACGACCTCTACTGGCGCGTCGAGGTCGAGGGGATCGAGAACGTGCCGCAAGAGGGCAGGGGAGTGCTGACCGGCGTCCACCGCGGCTTCATGCCCTGGGACGGCGTCATGGCGCTGGTCGCCATCCGGCGGTCCCAGGGACGGGTGCCGCGCTTCCTCATCCATCCCTGCCTGGTCAAGCCGCCCTTCCTGGCCAACTACATCACCAAGCTGGGCGGCCTCGTCGCCAACCAGGAGAACGCCGCCTGGGTGCTGCGGCGCGAGGGTCTGCTGGGCATGTTCCCCGAAGGCATTCACGGCGCCTTCACCCTGTACCGGGACGCCTACAAATTGGGCAAGTTCGGGCGCGACGAGTACGTGAGGATGGCGCTGCGCAACCGGGCGCCCCTCATCCCCTTCGTCACCGTGGGGAGCGCCGAGATCTATCCCATCTGGGGCCGGCTGGACTGGAAGTGGGTCACGCGCGCCACCGAGTGGCTCTTCCTGCCGCTGGGTCCCAACTTCCCTTTTCCGGGCCTGCCGCTGCCCTCGAAGTGGCACACGCGGTTCCTGGAGCCGATGCCGGTCCACGAGGCCTACGGTCCCGAGGCGGCGGACGATCCCGGCGTGGTGCGGACGATCAGCGGCGAGGTGCGGGCGCGCATGCAGGCGGCGATCGACGACATGCTGGCGCACCGCAAATCGATCTTCTTTGGTTCCCTCCAGACTTCCCCATGAAGATCTTGCGACGCATCCCCGTCCCTCTCATCCTGCTGCTCGCGGCAGGCGGCCTCGCTTTTGCCGCCACGGCCTATGAGGACACGATGAAGGCCGTGGCCGCCGGCAACAACGCCGCGGCCCTGCCGCTGTTCGAGACGGCCCTCGCCGCCGATCCGGACGACCTGAAGAGCGCCAACGAGTACCGCAAGGCGGTCATCCGCACCAAGGAGTACGACCGCGCCATCGCCTTCTTCGGCAAGCTCACGGCGCAGCACCCGCAAGCCGCCTACGCCTGGCTGAGCTTCGGCTACGCCTACGTCGACAAGATCCCGGACGCGGGCTCCATCACCCAGGTGATCCTCGCCAACAGCGCGCTCACCAACTTCAGCAAGTCGATCGAGCTGAGGAAGACCTGGATCGCCCTCTTCACCCTCGGCAACAGCTATCTCTACTGGCCGAAGGTCTTCGGCCGCGCGCCCCTGGGCGTCGCGGACCTCGAGCAGGCCGTGGCCCTCTCGCGGAAAGAGCCGAAGCAGCGTTCGGTCTACGTCCGTGCCTGGATCGCCCTCGGCGACGCGTACTGGAAGACGGAGCAGCCGGAGAAAGCGAAGTCCACCTGGCGCCAGGCGCTCGAGCTCTTCCCCGGGAATCCGGAGCTCAAGGCCCGCCTCGAGCGCGATGGCGACGAGCTCGAAAAATACATTTACGATCAGCTCGACCCCAACCGGCGGGTGGACACCAACCTGGCGCCGTTGTGGGAGGAATGAGGTGAGGAAGGCGTTCGTTCTGGCGTTCCTCCTGCTGCTGTCGCCGGCGGCCCGCGCGAACGATCCCTCGGCTCCCATTCGTTTCGAGGAGACCGGCGCCGCGGTGGGTGCCCGGATGCTCCACCACACGCGCGAGTTCAAGGGCAGGTACGCCGACGTGCTCGGCATGTTCACCTCCGGCGGCGCCGCCGTGGCCGTGGGCGACTATGACGGCGACGGCGATGAGGATCTCTTCGTCACCGACTCCGGCACCGGCCGGCCCAACCATCTGCTGAAGAATCAGCTCATCGAGACCGGCAAACTCGCCTTCGTCGACGTGGCGAAGGCGGCCGGGGTGGCGGGCGGCAACGACGAGCGCGACATCGTCGCCGACGCCCTCTGGTTCGACGCCGACAACGACGGCCACCCCGATCTGCTGGTCGCCCGCTTCGGCACGCCGATCCTCTACCGCAACCTGGGCAACGGCAGGTTCGAGGACGTCTCGGTCAAGGCCGGACTGACGAAGTTCGGCAACACCATCGCCGTCATCGCCTTCGACTACGACAACGACGGCCGGCTGGACCTGCTGTTCGGCAACTATTTTCCGCCGGTCAACCTGATCGATCTGCCGACCACCCACGTGCTGCCCAACGATCTCGACGCCGCCGCCAACGGCGGCGGCGTCACCCTGTGGCGCAACGTCACCGCGCCGGGCTCGCACGACATCCGGTTCGTCGAGGTGACGGAGCGGGCGGGGCTCTCCGGGCAAACCGGATGGACCCTCGACGTTGGCCACGGCGATCTCGACAACGACGGCTGGCAGGACCTCTATCTGGCGGACGACTACGGCACCGACCGGCTGTTCTTCAACAACCGTGACGGCACTTTCCGCGACGCCACGAAGCAGGCCCTGGGCAGGCTCGACACCAGGAAGGGCATGAACGTCGATGTCGCGGACTTCGACCGCGACGGCTGGCTCGACGTCTACGTGACCAACATCACCGACGAATACATGAAAGAGTGCAACATGCTCTGGCACAACAACGGCGACGGCACCTTCACCGATCTGGCGAAGGAGACCGGCACCTGCAATACGCTGTGGGGCTGGGGCGCCAAGTTCGGCGATTTTGACAACGACGGCTGGCTGGACCTCTTCGCCGCCGACGGCTTGCGCTCCGCCGGCAAGGAGAATTACATCCCCGTCCTGCTCGAAATGATCATCAAGCCGGGCGTCGACTTCAGCGAGCTCGGCAGTTGGCCCCATATCGGCGCGATGAGCTGGAGCGGCCACCAGAAGAAGAAGCTGTTTCGCAATATGGGAACGCTGGCCTTCAAGGAGATGGCCGCCGAGGCCGGTGTGGACAACGACCGCGACGGCCGCGGCGTCGCGCTCGGCGATTTCGACAACGACGGCAGGCTCGATATTTATGAAACCAACGCCGGTCAGGAATCGCTTCTTTATCGCAATGTCTCGCCGGGCACCGCGCACTGGATCGAGCTGAGCCTGATCGGCTCCAAGTCGAACCGCGACGCCATCGGCGCCCGGGCCACCCTCAAGGCCGGCGGCGTGACCTGGATCCGCGAGGTCGACGGCGGCAACGGCTATGCCGGACAAAGCTCGAAACGGCTACACTTCGGTCTGGGAGCGGCGGCGAAGATCGCCTCGCTGGAAATCCGTTGGCCGAGCGGCCTGGTGGAGAAGTTGCCGGCCGCGAGCGTCCCCTTGGACCGGCTCACCACGATCCGGGAAGGCTCAGGGGTCGTGAACGAGCGAAAGTCAAGATGAAACGCCGGATGGGTGAGCCGCGCCTATAGGGAGCGGAAGAGAGGGGAACCGGAGATGCAAATGGAAGAGAAGACTCTGCTTGAGGTGGATATCCTGATTATCGGCGCCGGCTTGGCGGGGCTTTGCCTTGCCCGCCAGGTCCTGCTGGCGGCGCCGGAGAAACGCATTCTGATGGTGGACCGCCTGCCGGAAGTCCCGTCGCCCAAGCAGAAGGTGGGGGAGGCCACGGTCCAGGTCAGCGGCTACTACTACTCGCGGGTGCTCGAAATGGAGGAGCACCTCCTGCGGGAACACTTTCTCAAGTACAACCTCCGCTTTTACTGGAAGAGCCAGCGCGGCGGCGAGGTCTGGGAAGATCTCAGCCAGTCCTATATCCGCAAAATTTCCAACATCGCTACCTATCAGCTTGATCGCAACAAGTTCGAAGCGGCGGTGCTGGAGAAGAATCGCGAGAGTCCCAACTTCGAGCTGATCCATCCCATGACAGGTCTCGAGGTGGAGCTGGCGGAAGACGGCGATGACACGGATGGAAATGGCCCCCACCGCTTCCGTTTCGAGGCGCATGGCCAGGAGATCGCGGGCCGGGCGACGTGGGTGGTGGATGCCTCCGGCCGCAACCGCTTCCTGGTCAAGCAGGAGAACCTCAACCGCCCGAGCCCCATCCGTCACGGCACTTCGTTCCTCTGGGTCGAGGGGCTGCTGGACCCGGAGAAGTGCACCAATCTCGACGCCAGGGCCATCCGCCTGCGGCCCGAGCGGTCGGCCCTGGGCCATTTCCCCACCTTCCTCGCCACCAACCACTACTGTGGCGAAGGCTACTGGTTCTGGGAGATTCCGCTCCACGGCAAGACGAGCCTGGGCCTGGTCTTCGACTCCGCCAACGTCGCCTTCAAGGACGTCCATACACCGGAGAAGCTGGTCGAGTGGATCTGCCGCGAGTATCCGCTGTTCGCCCGCGACCTGCCGCGGCGGAAGATCGTCTACCACTCGGGCTACACCAGCTTCGCCCTGGACAACGGCCAGACCCTCTCCCCCAATCGCTGGGCCCTGGTCGGCGAAGCCTGCCGCTTCACCGATCCGCTCTACAGCCCGGGAGGCGACCTGATCTCGACCTACAACACGCTGGTCACGGACGCCATCCTGACGCCCGACCGGAAGCAGTTGGAGGCCAAGATCCGCTATTACGAGCCCCTGGCCCGGGCCATCTACGAGGCCTACGTTCCCAGCTTCTCCGTGAGCTACTGCACCCTGGGGGACCAGGAGTGCTTCTCCCTGCGCTACGTCTGGGAGCTGACCATCTACTTCGCCTTCTACGTCTTCCCCTTCATCAACGACCTGCACGTCAACCAGTCGTTCCTGCCCGCCTTCCTGCGCCGCTTCGGTCAACTGGGGCCGATCAACCAGGGCATCCACCGGCTGCTGGCTGCTTTCTATCGCTGGAAGAAGGAGAACGTCGTCCTCGCCGCTCCGGAGCCCGTCTTTTTTGACTTCATGGAGGTCGGCGCTCTCGTGGCGGCCGAGCTGACCTTCTACAAGGTCGGAGTCGGTCTGGACGAAGCCCGCGAGGTGCTCGACGAGCACCTCGAAAACCTTCGCGACCTGGCCCGCTGGACGGCGGCTCATGTCGCGTCCGTCGTGCTGGACGATCCACGGGCCGCCACCAACGCCGCCTACATCCGCGGCATCGACGTCAACGATCTGCAATTCGATCCCGCGGCCATGGCGGTGTGCCTCGAAGCGGCCTGCCGCGAGACCTCCGAAACCTACGTCTGGCGGTTCGCCGTTCCCGGCATGGCCCGCTTCCGTACGGAGCGTCTGATGGCGCCCTCCGAAGCGGAGATGGCGGAGGCCGGAGCCCGCGGATGACGGGCCCTCCCGTCGTCGAGATCCCGGTCGTGGATCATGCCCCGGGCCTGGAGCGGGCCTTCTCCTTCGTTCCCGCGGAGCGCACGGCCGAGCGCTTGCGGGTCGAGGGCGGGATTCCCCCTTTTCTGCGCGGCACCTACTATCTGAACGGTCCGGCCCGCTTCGCCCGCGGCGACGTCCGCTACCAGCATTGGCTGGACGGCGACGGCATGGTCGTGGCTCTGCGCTTCGGGGATGAAAACGAAGGAGCTCGCCTTACGGCCCGCTTCGTGCGCGGCACCAAGCTCGTCGACGAGGAGGCGGCCGGCCGCGCTCTCTACCGCGCCTTCGGCACCTCGTTTCCGGACGACCGGCTGGTGCGGGGCATCGCCCTGGAGTCGCCGCTCAACGTCAGCATCTACCCGTTCGGCGACGCGCTCCTGGCTTTCGGCGAGCAGGGACTGCCGTGGGAGCTCGATCCGGAGACCCTGGAGACCCGGGGCGTCTTCACCTTCGGCAGCGCCCTGAATCCGGTGACCCCCTTCGCCGCCCACCCGAAGATCGATCCCCAAACCGGAGAGCTCTTCAACTTCGGGATCTCCTTCTCTTCCGCCCAGCCGAGCCTCAACCTCTACCGCTTCGGCGCCGGGGGCGACCTGATCTACCGCCGGCGGCTGGCTCTGCCCGAGCCTCGCTCGATCCACGATTTCTGCCTGGCGGGCCGGCACGTGGCCTTCTTCCTCGGCCCCTACCGGCTGGACATGGATTCGCTGCGCGAGGGCCATACCCTGCTCGACTCCCTGCGCTGGGAGCCGGAGCGGGGGAGCCACCTGCTCGTCGCCCGCCGCGACGACGGCGGGGCCGTGGCCACCGTGCCGGTGGGGGAGCGCTACGTCCTCCACGGCATCAACGCCTTCGAGGACCCCGCGAACGGCGACCATCTGATCGTCGACGTCCTGGAGCTCGACCGGCCGGTCTACGATCAGTACAACGTCCCCGATCTGTTCCCGGACGTCGCTCCCGGCCGCCCCGTGCGGCTGACGGTGGATCTGAAGACCGGCACTCTCGTGGACCGGCAAGAGATCGCCTACGACCGGGCTCCCGATTTCCCCGCCATCGATCCCGAGCTCGCGGGCCGTCCCTACGAGGACTTCTGGATGCTGGGCATCTCCAGGACCGGCTGCCCAGGCCGCAAGACCTTCGACCAGCTCGTCCACGCCTCCTGGGCGCATCCTGGCCGCGTGGACGTCTGGCAGGCGCCGCCCGGCCACTACCTGGGCGGCGAGCCCGCTTTCGCCGCCAATCCCCAGGGCGGCGGCGCGGTGCTCTGCCAGCGCTTCGATGGGGCGTCGGGCGACAGCGCCTTCCTGGTGTTCGACGCCTTCGACGTGGCTGCCGGGCCGGTGGCCGTGCTGCCTCTCGATCGGCCTTTGCACCTGGGGTTCCACGCGCTGTTCGTGGATCGATTCGTCAGATCTCCTCAGACGGTGTCTGATCCACTACGTTGACTATCAGCTTACAAACAAATAATATTTAGCCCTATCTCGGCACTCGAGGCCGGACTTTTCGTCCGACCTCTTCTCTGGAGGTCGCCATGAAAAAGAAGATCCAGAAGTTGATGCTGTCGAAAGAGACCCTGAGGAGTCTCGTGGAGACGAACCTTCCCCACGTCGCGGGTGGCACCGTGGAGGCCACTTGCGGCGTTGCGACTTGCCGCTGTACGGAGCGGACCGTCGCCTGCTCGGTCTGCTGCCCGTAGGCCGCTGGAGGGAGCCCCGGAGAAACCATGCCCGACGGCGGCCCAGCCTCTGCCTGGCGTCCCATCCTACAGGGCTCCCAGGCGGAGGTGGTCCTCACGGCCGCCGAGGAGATCGCGGCGGCCCTCCTGCCGCTCACCACGGCTGGCGCTTCGCACTCCGAGTTGGTCGACTGGTCCCTGTTCTTCGCCTATCTCGACCGTGCGGTGCCTGGGCGCGGCCATCTTGATCGCGCGACCGAGCTCCTGGAGAGAGCCGTGGGGGAGATCGGCTCCACCTTCACCCGTCCGAGCCTCTATGCCGGGTTTCCGGGTGTCGCTTGGCTCGTCGAGCATTTCAAGGGCTGGGTGCTCGAGGATGAGGAAGAGGACGACCCCGGCGAGGAGATCGCCGCTTCGCTCCGCGACTTCCTGGGCCGCTCCCCCTGGCTCGCCGGCCACGACTTGATCTCAGGGCTCGTGGGCCTGGGCGTCTACGCTCTCGAACGGGGATCTCGCCCGGGGGGACGGGAGTGCCTGGAGCGCGTGGTGGCCCGGCTCGGCGAAACGGCCGAGCGCCTGCCGGAGGGCGCCGCGTGGCGGACACTGGCCTGGATGATG
>Ga0134121_10002259_pt1 | contig 16908 bp, 14 predicted proteins | sample KB301_FD_96463 | JGI IMG/M metagenome (GOLD analysis project Ga0134121, IMG submission 96463) | Terrestrial soil microbial communities without Nitrogen fertilizer from Kellogg Biological Station, Michigan, USA - KB3-0-1 | ecosystem: Environmental > Terrestrial > Soil > Unclassified ... | reverse complement strand
GCCCTTGGCGTTGGGACCCTTGCCGAAGCCGCCGTCGCGGGGACGGGCGCCCGGCATGATCAGGTCCGCCGGATGGTCGGCGAGATCCTCGGTGCCGATGTTGAAGTTGCGGTTGTCGTGGTCGAGACCGAGGGCGCCGCCGTTGCCGTGGCAGAGGTTGCACTTGCCGGCCCCCACCGTGCCGCCCACCGAGTCGGTGGCCAGGAAGATAGCCTGGCCCCGGCTGACGACGGGCGACTTGAACTGCATCGCCGGCAGGTTGAGGTCCTGCTGGCGGCCCAGGGCGAGCTGGAAGGCCGCGAGGGCGTCCATCTCGGCGTTGGTCGGCAGCCGGAAGTCGGTGCCGGGAACGCGGTTCAGGGTCTTGGTGAAGTGCTGGGTGATGGCGCCCACCGCGAAGTCGCGGATGGTGCCCGCGCCGGGCGCGCCGTCACCGGCCCAGCCGAGCCGCTCGGCCGGCGGGTTGGGCGAGCCGGGCTGGATCGGAGTGCGCGAATGCTGCAGGCCCAGGAGGTGGGGCACGCTGCGCAGCACGAACTTGGTCGCCAGGTTGTCGAAGCCGTCCGGGTTCTCGACGATCAGGCCGAGGGCGCGCATCAGCGTCGGGTTCTCGAAGTTGTGGGCCAGGTCCGGGTTGGACTCCGCCACGAACAGCGGATCGTCCGGCGCCAGGGTGGTCAGGTACTTGGGATCGATGGTGAAGTTGTTGTCCGAGGGGTGGCAGGTGCCGCAGGTGCGGCCGTTGCCGCCGAACTTCTCGTTGAAGAAGATCTGGAAGCCCTGCGCCACCAGCGCGTCCGTCGAATCGAAGGGCGTGGCGTTGGCGACCCGGGGGCCGAAGAAGGAGGCCAGCATCGGAGCGTGGCTGGGCTCCAGCGCGGGCTTCGACTGCGCCTTGGTGTACATCCGCTGGAAAAGGTCGGGAGAGCCGTACAGGACGCCTCCATCCTCCGGCCGCGCCCCGGCCCGCGTCACGACCATGACGTCGGCGCGGAACTTGTCGAAGAAGCCGGGCTCGAGCCGGGCGGAGAGCTGGGCGGCCTTGCCGCCGGTGACGGTGGCGACGGAGCCCAGCCGGTGCATGCGGTCACCGGGCTCCGGCACGACGCTGCCGCTGGGCTGGTTCTGCACCATCCAGACGTCCCAGTTGCCGGCCGGCAGATCCTTGAGCTCCACCTGTACTGCGCTCCGCACCAGGTCGAGCCGGGCGAGGCCCACGGCCTGGGTGTTCTCCCGCGACAGGCCCTTGGCCCAGCCGAGGGAGATGAGGACGTTGCGATCACCGCCGTTGGCGGCGTGCCGGGCGGACCATTCCTGGAAATCAGCCCGCAGGCCGGCGGGGCTCACGTTCGCGGCGATCACCGGCCGCCCGGCGGCTCCAGGCTGATAGAGCAGGGCCGACCACAGGCCCAGCGCCGCCAGAGCTCCCAGCAATCCGATCCATACCTTGGTTTTCCGTCCCATGAATTTCCCTCTCCTTCGCGCACACTCGCGCGCGTTTGACTGGTTGTGCCCTTCCGGACCGAACCAAGCTCGGGCAAACCCCGCTCGGTCCTGATCTTCCATTACTCCCGCCTATTGGGTGGATGGCATACTACCCCATAGTGCAAAGGCCGGCGGAAAAGCGGACACCGCGATGGCCAGGACTTTTCAAGCCGTGCGTGCGGCTCTTTGAAACCATTCTTTGCTAAGCATGTCCCAAGGAAAGAGGCGCCGGCCGTGCAGCGTTTTCTGACTCTCTGGCTCACTCTCCTGGCCGCCGGCTGGCTGACTCGCGCGGCGGTTTCCGCGCTGCTCTTCGAGCGCGCCGACGGCGGCCTCGCCGTCCTCATCGAGGTCTTCGCCGTGGCTCTCTTGCAGGCGGGCCTGCTGACCTGGGCGACCCGGCCCAGGGCTCCGCGCCGCACCCGTCCCGGCGCCGGCCAGAGCTAGCCGGCCGGCTGTGCTAGGCTTTCGAAGCTGCCTTTCAACTCCGGGAGCCCGCCATGCGCGAATCGAAGATCGCTCTTCCCCTGCTGGGTATCCTCGCGTTCGTCGCCTTCGGCTTCCTGCTGCAGACCCTGAAGCCGATCCTGCTGCCCCTGGTGGTGGCGATCTTCCTCGCGCAGCTCTTCTCACCGCTGACCAAGGCCCTCACGCGGCGGCATGTGCCGGCCTCCATCTCGGTGCTGCTGGTGCTCGCCCTGGTGTCGGGCGTCCTGGTGCTGCTGTCGATGTTGATCTACTCCAGCGCCGACGCCTTCACCGCCGCTCTCCCCAGCTACCAGACCAAGCTCAAGGAGATGCTCGCGGGGATCTCCGACTGGGTGGGCGGCTACTCCCCGGTCCTCAAGGCGCAGATCCAGCACTGGAAGTGGGACGAGGCCGTGAAGGTCTCCTCGCTGCCCGGTTTCCTGGCCAGCACGGTGGGCTCGTTCCTGCTCTTCTTCAACGACGCCTTCCTGATCATCCTCTTCCTGGTTTTCCTGCTGGCGGGCCGCGACGGCTTCCCCAAAAAGCTGGAGAAGGCCATGCCTCAGCAGGCCGAGCGCGTCGGCGAGGTGATGGGCAACGTCGAGTCGCAGGTACGCAAATACCTGCTGACCAAGACCCTGCTCAACCTGACCAACGCCACCATCGTGGGCTGCCTGCTGTGGGCCTTCGGAGTCGACTTCCCCCTGCTCTGGGCACTCCTCACCTTCCTCGCGCACTACATTCCCAACTTCGGCGCCGTCATCTCCGTGGGCATCCCCACGATCTTCATGTTCCTCCAGTTCTCGCCGGGCAAGGCCCTGCTGGTGGCGCTGCTCAACCTGGCGGTGCAGTTCACCATCGGCAACGCCCTGGAGCCCCGGGTGATGGGAACGAGCCTCAATCTGAGCCCCCTGCTGGTGCTCATCTCCCTCATCTTCTGGGGCTGGCTGTGGGGACCCTGGGGGATGGTGCTCTCCGTGCCCATCACCTCGACGCTCAAGATCGTCTGCGAGAACGTCGCCGCCCTCCAGCCCCTCGCCGTCCTGATGAGCGGCGACGAAGGCGGGTGAGGCCCGTCGTTTCCCTCCTGCAATTTCACCCCTAGTCAAAAATACAGGCGAGTGTTTTCGACTCCGGGTGAAAAATACTGGTGCGGAATCTGCACCAGGAGGCCCTCCCCTGGTTCGCCGCTTGCACGCAGCGCCAGCACGCGAGATAGTGCGCGCGACTTGAACGAGGGGACGCGAATGACATCAAGGACCCGCTGGAGCTGCTTCTTCATCGTCTCACTGATCCTTCTCCCGGGGCTGCCGGCGGCTGCCGCGGAGGCACCGGCTTCGATTCAGTTCGGGCGTTTTGGCACGATCCCCGTCGTCCGTCCCCAGGGCGAGCCCACCCAGGTGGTCCTTCTTCTCTCCGGGGACAAGGGGGTGGGAGAGATGGAAAACAAGATGGCCGCCGTGCTCGCCGGCCAGGGAGCCCTGGTCCTGGAGATCGACAGCCCTCACTACCTTCAGGCGACCGGCCAGATCCACTGCATCTTCCCTGGCGCGGACTTCGAGGGCGTGAGCCAGTTCGGCCAGTCGAAGCTGGGGATGGCCAACTTCAAGCCGCCCATCCTGGTGGGCACGGGCTCCGGTGCCCAACTCGCCTACGCCGCCCTGGCCCAGGCGCCCCCGGGCACGTTCGCGGGAGCGGTGAGCGCCGGCTTCTGCGCGGTGCTCAATAGCCAGCGCCCGCTCTGCCAGGGCAACGGCCTGATGCGGGACCACTCCTGGAAGCTGGCGGGGCAGCATCTTCTCCCGGACCCTGAGATCGAGGAGCCCTGGATCATCCTGCGCTCCCCCGCCGACGCCCAGTGCGCCGCCGGCCCGTTCGGCGACTTCAACAAGAACATCCCGGGCTCCAAGGTGATCCCCCTGCCGGCGAAAGAGCCGGCGGCGGAGGCCTGGAAGAGCCAGCTCCAGGCGGCCATGGCGACTTTCGCCGAGCGCAGCCGGCAGGCGGCGGCGAACGCGCCCAACCGCGACAACGAGCTTCGCGACCTGCCGCTCGCGGAGGTCGCCGCCGATCCGCCGGAAACCAGCGCCCTGGCCGTCGTCCTCTCCGGCTCCGGCGGCTGGACGAGCATCGACCGCAGGATCGGCAACCAGCTCGCGGCGCGCGGGGTGCCGACGATCGGCATCTCGGCGGCCAACTACTTCTGGAAGCAGCGCAATCCCGACGGCACGGGGCAGGACCTGACCCGCATCCTCAAGCACTACCTGGCGGCCTGGCACAAGGAGAAGGTGGTCCTCGTCGGCTACTCCCAGGGGGCGGACATCATTCCCTTCATGATCAACCGCCTGCCGGCCGACCTGCGCGCCCGGGTGGCGGTGGTGGGGCTCATCGGCCCGGATCCCAACGCCCAGTTCCGCCTGCATCCCGACGCCTGGATGAGCGGCCGGGCCGTCGAGCCCGACCTCCCCGTGGCGCCCGAGATCGCCCGCCTCGCGGGCCTGAAGGTCGTCTGCGTCCTCGCCGAAAAGGAGCTCGACAGCCTCTGCCCGAAGCTCGACCCCAAGGTCGTCACCCTGTTCAAGGTGCCGGGCAGCCACGACTTCGCCGGCCAGGCGCCCAACCTGGCGGAGCACTTCGTGGTCGAGGCGGGACTGCGCGGCCCGGCGAAACGCCCGGCGAAGAAAAAGCCCTGAGTGAGCTTCAATCCACCGCCCGGCTCTCTGGCAGCCGGGCGGATTTCCTACTACGGCTTGGTTTAGTGGTGCCGGTCGAAAGCGATGCCCTTCTCGACCTGCTCGATGGCTTCGTTGGTGTGCTTGATGGCCTTGACGCGGTGGCCGCCCTTGTCCTCGTCCGCCTTCTCGAGCTCGCCCTTGGCCATCCGTAGATGCTCGAGGGCAGCCTGCATGTGCGGCTGGTCGGCGCTGAGACGACCGGCGATGCCACCGGCGAGGAAAACAAGAGCGAGAACACAGGCGACGAAGATGCGGTTACGGCGGGAGAGCGTGCTCATGGCTTTTCTTCCCTTGAGGAGTCACGACGGTAGAGCCCGTCAGGATGACCTGTAGTAGTACTGGTGGAAGCGACCTCCTCGAACCGGGATGAAAGCTTAGCACCAACTGCCTTGGAGGGGGACTGGTATAGACTCCCGCCGATGGACGGCACACAACCCGAGGTGGCGCGAATCCTGAGGCTTCTCGAGGCGCTGCTGGTGCTTCGGAAGATCCGGCTCGTCGCCTTGGAGCGCCATCTCGGCCTCTCGGCGGGGACCATTCGCCGGATCTTCAACGGTGCCATCGAGCTGAAGTACCGGCAGGTGATCGAGATCCTGGAGTTCCTGGAGATTCCGCCTCTGGCGTTTTTTCAGATCGCCTACGAGCCCCAGGACGCGTCGATCGACCGGCTGGCGGCCCGGCTCGACAAGATCCGCCCCACTGAAGAGCTGAAGGTTGAGCCCCTCTCGCGGGAGGACCTGATGTCGCTCGTCAAGGAGACGCTGGAGCAGCTCGGCTACGCCCCTTCAGAGGGGCGCTCCAAGCCTAAGAGGAAGGACGCCGACGAGGAGTAGCGATTCTCAGACGGCTTCGCCGGCGACTCGACCGGAGAGCTCTGTCAGGGTTGCGGCGATCGTCTCAATCTGTACGCAGAGCGTTTCGCACGAGAATTGCTTCTCGCATGACTTGCGCAGCAAGATCAGGCTGGCGATGAGCTCGCGAGCGATCTTCAAGGCTCGGAACGTCCTCACCATCTCGTCGACGAGCCAAATCAGCTCGTGATGGCGCTCCTGCCGAGCGTACACCAAGGCGAGGTCGAGCGACACGAGCGCCGAATCGTAGTGCTTGCCGATTCTCCTGAAAGCCAATCGAGCCGTATTGAATCTGGCCTCGGCGGATCCGTTCTTCCCCAGGCCTGCCGCGACCTTTCCCTCTAGCCAGCAAAGCCTGAATTGGTTGAGCTTTCCCGCGCGCCGGAAGAATCTCCGGCTGCTGGCCAGAGCGACCTTAGCCGCCTCGAACTCTCCCGCGCCCGCAAGATTCACGGCCAAGGAGCTGATGCCCGACAGGAGAAGCAGGCGTGGACTCTCAGGATCAGGAATGAGCCGCTTCAAGGCCTGCAGGATAACTGCTACAGCCTTCTCAGGTTCGTTTTCATGCTCGTAGACCAGACCCAGGCCTATCAAGGCGCTCAGGAGCGTCTCGTGATCGCCTAGCCACCGAAAATAGGGAATTATAAGTTTGAGAGTTTCCGCAGAATCTGGCAATGCCCGTGTTTCTCGCAACACTGCTGACCAGTAGTAGAGAATGTGCACCATCAATTTCAGGTTACCGGTTCCCTGCTTCGCGCAAGCGGCGGCACAGCCCAAAGCCGACTCCGCCATCCCAGGTTTATCCGCCACCCTGTAGGCGTTACCTAACTCACTCCACGCTCGTGCCCGCAAATCGGCAACGACTTTCCTGCCATATCGTCTGACACTTAAGTTATCGGCGAGAACCCGCGCTGTTTCCGCCAGTGAGATCATCCGCTGCGGGTCGTCGTACCTAGAAGCCCAACTCCTTTCCATCACCAATTCCACCAAGGGGGCCCCCTCGAAGGCCTTCCGCTCCTCTTCGGTCAACGACTCCAAGGTTCGCTCTTCCGATTGAAGCTGCCGCGAGAGGGAAGACGCCTTCGCTCGGTCGCGCTCCAGGGCCAGCAGCCCGCGAAGAACCGACCTGTCGTGTGCAATGGGCTCCCCCATCTGGCGTCTCCCCTGTGGTTTTTCCGTTTACTCCCTCATTATCGCACATTCCAGTTACGGGCAAATACTGCCGCGGCTTGGCCGCCCGCCCTTGCTCACGGTTGGCAGCGGGGGTTCCCTGCGGGATCGATCGAGCAGCCCGCCTTGGGCGTGATTGGCGGACAGTGGGTGTTCCCGAGGGGATCGACCGAGCAGCCCGACTTGGGGGTTACGGCCCCGTGGCGGCCCAAGGCGGACCCATCCAGCCAGGCCCAGGCCGCCCGGCCGATCTCGCCGGCAAGTTGCTGCCAGTCCACTGCCCAGGAGGAAGAGGCCGTGAAAACCAGGGACACGAGGAAGACGAGGGCAAAACGGCGAAGCGTCGAGTAGGCCATGACTCTCTCCTTGCACCGCGAGTCCCAACCCCTCCGAAATGGAGGCGGCCGCCCGCGGATGAGACGGTGTCGTCAGCCCCTTAGTGTCCGGCATCTCGTTCCCAAAACACATGCCGAATTTGCGCGCCGCGCAAGTTCCCGTTTCTCTAACGCTGGACCGGACGACGACGACGTCACCCTTCATGGGACCTTGTCGCCCGGATAACGCGCAAATTACGCACGGAACTTGACGTAGCCGCCGGTCTTCGGAATACTCCGCAGCCATATGGCAACTCTCCGCACCCTCCGTCCACCCCGTCGCGGGTTCGCCGTCCTCGTCGGCTCCCGCATCAAGGAGCTCCGCGGCCTTCGCGGGTTCCAGCAACGCGAGATGGCCTCACGCGCCAATCTCGCGCAGGACGCGCTCTCAAAGTACGAGAGCGGCACCCACTCCCCCAGCCTCAAGCGGGCCTACGGCATCGCGCGGGGGCTTGCCCTTCCCGTCGACCTTCTGCTCCCTGCTCAAGATTTCCCCGAGCCCGACGACCGCGAGCTCTACGGGCTGTTCCGCAGGATCTGGCTGCAGCCCCTTCCCGTGCGGGCGCTGGCGGCACGGACCCTGAAGCTCGCGCTCGAGCTGCTCCTCAACCCGGCGGACCGGCCCCCTGGAGAGCGTCATGCACCTCGACGCTGACGCCGCCCTCTCTCTCCTGGCGGTGCGCGAGCCCCTCGCTCACCTTCTCGACTGCCCCTACTGCCGCGGCCGCCTCCGGACTCTCCTCGCGGAGGAGCTGCCGGACCCGAAGCTCGCCGCCCTGGCCCGGACGATCCTCTCGCGCGCCGCCGCGCAGGTGGCGCGCCGCGAGGCCCAGCTCGCCGCCGAAACCACCCGCACGGCCGCCCTCTTCGAGGATCTGCTCCTCTTGCCCTTCGAGCGCCAGGCCGATGCCATCGACCAATCCGACTTCAGCTCTCCCGGCTTTGCCCAGCATTTGATCCTCAAGGCCGAAGACGAGATCGAAGACCCCGGCCGAGCGTTCCATTTCGCCAATCTTTCCCTCTCGCTGCTCGAACGCATGCCGCCCGGGCCCGATATCCTGCGGCTCCGCGCCCGGGCCCTGTGCCTCATCGCCACCGCGCAACGGCGCCGGGGCCAGGCCGACGTCGCCGCGGACACCCTCAACCACACCGCCGAGCTTCTCGACGTCGAGCCGCTCACCGCTCAGACCCGAGGTCTCTTCTGCGCCACCTTCGCCGGGATTCGCACCGACCAGCATCGCGTCGACGAAGCGCTCGCGCTGCTCGAACGGGCCTGCTCCATCGCCGAGTCCAACGGTGAATGGCTGGAGCTGGCCAAGGCGAGGCTCGCCCAGGGCTGGCTGCTCCTGGACGAGCTCGATCACGACGAGGCCCTCCTCGCGTTGCGCGAGTGCGAGGCCCTCCTCGATCCCGCGGCGCAACCGGAGCTCGCGTTTTCAGCCTTTCACGCCCTCGCTTTGACCCACGCGGCCCTGGGCCGCCTGGAGGACCTCGAGCAGGCTCTGGCCTCGCTCCGCGAGTTGCGCAAGCTCCTCCCCGGCCGAGTCCATGCCCTGCGCCACCGCTGGATCCACGCCCAGGCCGTCTGGCAGCTCGGCCACGCCAAGACCGCCATGACACGCCTGCGCCGGGTCTTCGACGGCTTGATCGAGGAGGGCCGGCCCCTCGAAGCCGCGATGGCCGCCCTGGAGCTCAGCACCTGGGCTCTGGAGAGCCCTCCCCGGAAGACCCGGATACTTGCCGAGCTTCTCGACGCTCTCGCACCCGCGGCTGCCGGCGAGCGGCTCCCGCCCTGGATCTGGAACGTCGTCTCCTTCACCCTGACGTTTGCCCAAGCTCTGCGCGGCGCCTTCCTCACCCTGATCCTCTCGGCGCTGCGCTACGTCGAGCACGCCCAGTTCAATCCCTATCTGATTTTTTACCCCTTGCCCGATCCCGAATCGCTGATCGACTGGTCCGACATTCCCGCCGCCGCTCGCCAGGAAACCGCGGCCGCGGCCGGCCTCGTTCTCGGCCAGCACATGCCCGAGAGTCCCGAGGAGCAACAGCTCTTCGCCTGGGCCCACGAAACCCTGACCGGTGCCCGGGTCCGCTTCTTCGCACCCGAGCCGGAGGAGCTACTGCTCGTTCATTGACGGGGGGTGCCGATCAAGGCAAGCGCAGGACGACGATCGTCTGGTCGTCCTCGCGGGGAGCGCCGGCGGTGAACTTGGCGACGTCGCCGAGGACGCCGTCGCGCGTCTGTTCCGGACCGCGGCCGACGTGGCGGGCCAGGCTCGCCTCCAGGCGATCGAAACCGAACATCTCGTCGTTGCCCTCCCGCCGGGCTTCGACGACGCCGTCGCTGAAGAGGAACAGCGTGTCGCCGGGCGCGAGCTTGGCGGTGCGCACCTCGACCGGCAGGGCTCCCCGCACGCCGAGCGGATAGGCGATCGACTCCAGGGGCTCGACTCTCCCCGTGGCGCTGATGCGATAGGGGTGCAGATGGCCGGCGCTGGCGTAGAACATCTCCAGCCGGCGCGGGTCGACCACGGCGTAGCAGAGCGTCGTCAGCAGCCGCTTGCGGGCGGTCTGGTAGACGGTGCGGTTCATGGTGTTGAAGACGGCGGCGACCTCGGGGTCGAAGGTCACCTGCACGGCGAGCGCCGACTTCGCCATCGACATGATGAGCCCGGAGGAGACGCCGTGGCCGGCGACGTCGCCCACCGCCACGGCGAGGCGGCCGTCCTCCAGCGCCAGCACGTCGTAGAAATCGCCTCCCACCTCCGACGCAGGCAGGTAGGCGTGGGCGATGTCCACCCCCGCCAGCCGGGGCGGCAGATCGGGAAGGATCGAGCTCTGGATGCCGCGCGCCGTTTCGAGCTCCACCCGCTGGCGCTCGCGCTCGGCGATGCGCCGCACGTGGGGCGGAATGTCCTCATAGCGGTACTCGTACTCCCGGCCGCTGCCGAGGTAGCGCACGCTCGCCAGGAGCGGCACCGCCAGCAGGCCCAGGGCGAGCCAGCCCTGAAACTGCACGCTGCCATTGGCGGCGGTCAACAGCGGGAAGGCCAGGAACAGGGCATGCGACACGAAGGCCGCCAGCAGCGTCGTCAGGAGGTCGGTGGTCAGGAACAGCAGGACCAGGACCGCCCCGAGCCCGAGGGAAAGGAAGAAGCTCCAGCCCAGCGGAGCGATCAGGGCCACCGGGGGAATGACCATCGCCGTCACCAGCACCGTCAGGCCGGAGCCCGCCCAGACGCCGAGCCGGCGAGCCAGGCTCGGCAGGAGCCAGAGAACGATCGCGAGGTAGAACGGCAGCAGGAACGCCACCGAACCCGCCACCTGCTCCAGGCCCGGCCACCGGTTGCCGACGTTCAGCTCCATGGAGGAGAACGGCCAGCCTCCCATCGCCCGGATGGCGACCAGCAGGCCCGCCGCGCCACCCGCCGCCGCCAGGCCGCCCGCCCAGCCACGGAACGCGGAGGTGGCGATGGTGCGATTCGCGAAACGGCCCTGGAACAGCGCGTCGAAGGCCGCCAGCTTGTGCCCCCAGCGCTCGCGGCAGACGGACTCGCCCACGGACCACGCGAAGAAGCCCAGCACCGCGGCCGGCATCACGTAGAAGAACGTTCCGAACAGCTCGAAGAGCCAGGTGTTCTGCTCCCGGGTCGAGAAGCCGAAGTTGTTGTCCTGGGAGTCCGCGCGACCCGACAGCAGGAGCGAGACGAGCCCCAGGCCCAGGATCAGGCAGAAGAGCTGGACGCCGCGGCGCACCCCGATTTCCCCCTCGTGGTAGCGCTTCAGGAAGGGGAAGGCGAGCAGGCCGAAGAAGACGAAGATCCAGAGGATGCGGGTGATTTGCAGGAAGCTGAAACCCTGAAGCGAGCGCTTCAGCTCCTTCTCCTTCGGGTCGTCCAGCCAGGGGCCGAAGCCCGCGATCCGGTCGCCGGCGAAACGCACGTGAATGCCGTGATTGCTCTCCGCCGGCAACGGATTGCGGCGGTCGGAATAGCGGACGGTGAGCTCGGTGTGGCCGGCGAGCTGCTCGCTGCGGACTTCCGGCTCACCGTAGCGGGAGCGGTCGATTCCCTGGCGAGTCAGGAAGGCTTCCGCCTGGGATCGCGCCTCCTCGGCCGAGATCGAGGGGGCCTTGACCGCGGGATCGTAGCGCCGGCGCAGCCCGAAGACCTCGCCCGAGAACGAGACGTAGGCGAGGTAGGTCCAGTCGAAGACCTGCGCTCCAGGGGCGAAGACGAAAACTTCCCAGTAGAGCACCCGGCGGGGCAGGCCCGACGCCTTCACGGCCTCCCCCTGTCCCCGGTCGCGGGCGAGTTGGAGGCGGCGCTCCATCCCGAAGTCCCGCTGCAGGCGGGCCACGACGTAGCCGTTCTTCACCGGCTCGCCCAGATCGCGGAAGCGCTCCAAGGCGATCGCCGTCGCCTGCTCCCGCGAGACCGACCAGCGCTCGGGGAGAAAGGGGAAGGCCCGCGGGTAGGCCCAGACCAGCAGGACCAGCCCGGCAACACCGGCGAGCAGCCAGAGCAAGAGGGAGCGCGCGTTCTTCATGACTCAGGTACGGCGGCTCCCTATTGTAGGTTGCTTTGGCGGAGATTACTTCGGCAACGCCTCCACCAGCGACTGCACCGCCGCCGCCGACTTGTCGAGCTGCGCCTGCTCTTCGGCGGACAGCTCCAGTTGGATGACGCCCTCCATGCCGCCGCGGCCGAGCGTGCAGGGCACGCCGATGAAGAGGTTGTGGTGGCCGTACTCGCCCTGGAGGTAGACGGCGCAGGGGAGGATCTTCTTCTTGTCGTGGAGGATGGCCGCCACCATCTCGTAGGAGGAGGCGCCCGGCGCGTAGTAGGCGGAGCCCGTCTTGTAGTAGTTGACGATCTCGGCGCCGCCGTTCTTCGTGCGGTCGTTGATCTTCTCGATCGTCTCCGCGTCCAGGAGCTGCGGCAGGGGGATGCCGTTGACCGTGGCGTAGCGGGGCAGCGGCACCATGGTGTCGCCGTGGCCGCCGAGCACGAAGGCGTCGACGTCCTCCACCGAGACGTTGAGCTTCTCGGCGATGAACCAGCGCATGCGGGCCGCGTCGAGCACGCCGGCCATGCCGATCACCCGCTCGCGGGGGAAGTTGGAGACCCGCCGGGCCACCTCGCACATGGCGTCGAGCGGGTTGGTGACGATGATGAGGATGGTCTCCGGCGAGCGCGACACGAGCTGCCGCACCACCTCGGAGACGATCTCGGTGTTCTTCGCCAGCAGGTCGTCGCGGCTCATGCCGGGCTTGCGGGCGAGGCCGGCGGTGACGACGCAGACCTGCGAGCCGGCGGTGGCGTCGTAGTCGCCGCCTCCCGAGATGCGGGCGTTGAAGCCCAGCACGGGGGCCGACTCCATCATGTCCAGAGCCTTGCCGGTGGCGAGCTCGGCGGCGACGTCGACCATGACCACGTCGGCCACGTCCGCCTGGGCGATCAATTGGGCACAGGTGGCGCCGACGTTGCCGGCGCCCACCACGGTGACTTTGTAGCGCATCGAAGGATTCTCCTAAAGGTTCTCGAGGATCGCGCCCGCGAACGCCGAGGTACCGAGGAGGGTCGCCCCCGCCATCTGCCGCTCGAGATCGTAGGTGACCCGCTTCTGCTCAATGGTCCTGGCGAGCGCCCGCTCGATTGAGTCGCCCGCCTCGCCCCAGCCCAGCCAGCGCAGCATCATGACGCCGGAGAGGATCAGCGAGCCGGGGTTGATCTTGTCCTGATCGGCGTACTTGGGCGCCGTGCCGTGGGTGGCTTCGAAAACGGCGAAACCGTCCCCCTCGTTGCTGCCGGGGGCGATGCCGAGGCCGCCCACCTGGGCCGCCAGGGCGTCGGAGAGATAGTCGCCGTTGAGGTTGGTGGTGGCGAGGATGTCGTACTCCTCGGGGCGCAGCAGCACCTGCTGGAAGGTGGAGTCCGCGATGCGGTCCTTGATGACGATCTTGCCTTCCGGCGCCTTGCCGCCGTGCGTGCTCCAGACCTCGTCCTCGGTGACGGTGTGATCGCCGAACTCCTCGCGCGCCACCTCGTACCCCCAGTCCTTGAAGGCCCCCTCGGTGAACTTCATGATGTTGCCTTTGTGCACCAGGGTGACGCTCTTGCGGCCGTAGGTGATGGCGTACTGGAGGGCCTTGCGCACCAGCCGCTTGCTGCCGGTCTCTGAGATGGGCTTGATGCCGAGGCCGCTGTCCGCCCGCACCGTCTTGCCGAAGCCGGCGAGGAACTCGATGAGCTTCCTGGCCTCCTCCGAGCCCGCCTTCCACTCGATGCCGGCGTAGACGTCCTCCGTGTTCTCGCGGAAGACGATCATGTCCACCTTCTCCGGGTGCTTGACCGGCGACGGCACGCCCGGGTAGTAGCGTACCGGGCGTACGCACGTATAGAGGTCGAGGATCTGGCGCAGGCTGACGTTGAGGCTGCGGATGCCGCCGCCGACGGGCGTGGTCAGCGGGCCCTTGATGGCGATCCGGTAGTGCTGGATGGCGTCGAGGGTGTCCTGAGGGAGCCACTCCCCCTTCTGGTTGTAGGCCTTCTCGCCCGCCAGCACCTCGAACCACGCGATCGAACGCGCATCCTTGTACGTCTTCTCCACCGCGCCGTCGAGCACCCGGCGGGTGGCCTTCCAAATATCCGGCCCGGTGCCGTCCCCCTCGATGAAGGGGATGACCGGGTGATCCGGCACCTGCAAACGGCGCTCCGCGGCGTTCCAGGTAATTTCCTGGCCGTCCGCGGGCGGTGTCAAGTCATTGAATGTCCTGGCCACGGCCGGGCTCCTCCTGGGGATATGAGAGCTGAAAGGCGCCGCTGAGTGGGGCGCGATTGGCGGAACGCTATCACAGCCCATCCGCGTTGTTGCTCCGCCAGGGGGTGGGAGAGACCCAGCCCCGTGGGGCTGGGGGGAAGGCCGGGAGATGATGGACGGAGGAACGCGCCGGCCGTGTCCTCTTCCGAGGGAAAAAGCGCTTTGGCGAGGAGGGGGAGGGCTCTCCCGAGAGGGGGAAGACCTCCCCAAGTCGGGATTGCGACAAATCGAGTGGGGGAGGCTTCGCCCAACCCGGGATTGCGTCCAAACGAGCAGGGATTGCGACAAATCGAGCAGGGGAAGCGTTGCCCAACTCGGGATTGCGTCCAAACGAGCGGAGAGGGCTTCGCCCAACTCGGAAGAGCCTCTCCCCCACTGGGGGAAGCCCCTCCCCGCTTGGGATTATCTCCAGCCGGCCGGTGGCGGACTTGAAGGGCGGGAGATAGGCTGGCTGAGATCTGTAGCCGGGAACGGCGGCCCCGGCCCTGAAGGGGCCAAGGCATGTAGCCCGGGGCTGGCGGCTTTTTGCCAGCCCCGGGACCGGTCGATCCAATAGAACCCAAAGCCCTGAAAGGGCGACGGCAGCTCGGCCCCGAAGGACAAACTGCCGCCGCCCAACCGTTGCCGAATGTTGTTCTCCCTCTTCTCCCGGTCGGGGGGAGGGCGATGGGAGAAGAGGGCCGGGGTGATGAGGGGGCCACGCGGTGACTTGAAGTACCCTGAAGAGCCATGCGTGACCTCGCCGTCCTCTTCCTTCTCTTTCTCACTGCCTTCTTCCCCGTCGCCGCCAGCGCCGACGTCCGCCAGGAGCTGTTGCAGCTCGTCAACCGGGAGCGGCAGAAGGCCGGCGCACCGCCCTTGCGCCTCTCCCCCGCTCTCTCCCAGGTCGCTCAATGGCAGACCGGGGAGATTGCCCGCCGCGGCAAGGCGCTGCGGTTCCCCTCCGGCAACACTGAGATTGTGGGCGAGCGTATGAAGCAGGCGGGCTACGACGCCAGCGAGTGGGCCGAGAGCCTCCAGGCCGCCACGGGGGACGCCAACAGGATTCTGCGCAACCTGCGAGAGGGCGATGCCACGATCTGGCGCAAGCTCCTCGATCCGCAGTTCCGGGATCTCGGGATCGGCACCGGCCGGCTCGACGGCATACCTCTCTACGTCTTCCTCTATGCCGTACCCGAGGCCGAGCACTTCAGCCGCCAGACCCAAGGGCTCGGCGACCTCGCCCAGGTGCGCGCCGCGATGCTCACCGCCGTCAACGCCGAGCGCAAACGGGCCGGCTCGCCGCCCTTGACCGAGAATATCCGGCTCGACGTGGCCGCCCAGCGCCACGCCGCGGACATGCTGGCCCGCCACTACTTCGCCCATGAGAGCCCCGAGGGGCACACCGTGCGCGAGCGAGCGAAGGATGCCGGATATTCCTGGCGGGCCATCGGCGAGAACATCGCCGAGGGGCAGACCTCCGTCGCGGAGGTGATGTCCACCTGGATGCACAGCCCGGGGCACCGCCGTAACATCCTCGACCGCGACTTCAAGGAATTCGGCGCCGGCCTCGCCCTCGGCAAGAGCGGCGGCAGGTACCGGGTGGAGTGGGTGCAGACTTTCGGGGCGCGGCGGTAAAACTTCCGCTTCAGTGAACCTGCCCCATCCGCCGCCGGGCCTCGACCAGCAAATTCTCGACGGCCTCGGTATCCGGAGCTTCGGGCTCCAGGTCGAGGTAGCGCTCCAGATCCTCGATCCCCCGGTGCGGATCGCCCCAGCGCAGGGAGAGGAGGCCGCGGTCGCGGCGGGCGCCGACGTCGTCGGGGTCGAGCAGCACCACGCGGTCCAGCACGCCGATCACCCGCAGTGGCTCGCTACGGTTCAGGTAGATCCCCCGCAGGTTGTTGAGCATGCGTACCAGGATCTGCCGCGGAGTCGAAGGCTTCAGCAGGCGGGAGTCGAAAGGCAGCGAACCGCCGCTCAACCGCTCCAGCATCTGCCGGCAGTCCCCCTCGTTCAGCAATCGGCCCTCGAAAGGATCCAGCAGCAGCTTCGGATGCACCGGATGGCGCAGCAGGAAATGGCCCGGGAACCCCACGCCCACCAGGGGGACGCCCGCGCGCCTTCCTACCTCCATATAGACCACGGCCAGCGTGATGGGAATGCCCAGCCGCCGGGTCAGCACCTCGTTGAGGAAGCTGTTCCGGGGATCGTAGTAGTCCACCGCGTTGCCACGCAGGCCGACCTCTCCGGAGAGAAAGCCGGCCAGCAGCTCTACCCGTCCCAGCTCGGTGGTCACCCCGCTCAGGCGAGAGCTCAGGCGCTCACCCAACTCGTCCAGCCGGGCCAGCCAGAGCGCCGGCTCGACCCCCGGCTGCTCCTCGGCGGCGATCCACAGCGCGGCCTCCGCGAGATCGATGCGCTCGTCCGGAAGGCCCGCGATGGCTGCGAAGTGATGACGAGGGGTGTCCATATCCATTCGACAACGATACCGGAACGCTCCGGGAGCCTTGAGAATTCTCGGAATCCAGGATTCCCCGTCTCCGCTACGATCTTAGCTTCTCTTTATAAGATCTTCTTTGCCCGTCTCTTCCCTTTTGACCCCCGCTGCGCTAGGGTTCTCTCAAGGCTGAGCGCCAAGCACGCAGGTCTTGGAATGCCCAGTCCGAGGATCTGGTTATTCTGGGGTACGAGACCGCGAGCCAACGAGGCGGTGCGGTTCAAGGAGACTGAGATGAACGAACGACTGACTCTTCCCGTCCTTCCTCTGAGGGATTTCGTGCTGTTCCCCGGCGTCACCGCGCCGATCAACGCCGGCAAACCGGCCACTTTGCGGGCCATCGAAGCTGCTTTGAAGACGCCGGACCGCCTCGTGTTCGCGGTATCGCAGCGCGAGGACGGCCAGGAGGTCACCCCCGAGTCGCTGCATACGATCGGCACCGTGGCCCGCATCGGCCAGCTTCAGCGGGGCCTCGCGGGCATGCAGCTCCTGCTGCACGGCGAGCACCGGGGTATCGCGATGAG
>Ga0134121_10002258_pt1 | contig 16910 bp, 1 predicted proteins | sample KB301_FD_96463 | JGI IMG/M metagenome (GOLD analysis project Ga0134121, IMG submission 96463) | Terrestrial soil microbial communities without Nitrogen fertilizer from Kellogg Biological Station, Michigan, USA - KB3-0-1 | ecosystem: Environmental > Terrestrial > Soil > Unclassified ... | reverse complement strand
TGCCGTTGGGGGTCAGCGGCAGCGACGGCAGCACGACGAACCCCGCCGGCACCATGTGCTCGGGCAGGCGCTGCTTGAGCAGCGCCCGCAGCTCGGAGCTCGCCGGCGGTTGCGCGCCCGCCAAGCAGGCCACCAGCCGGCTGCCGCCGGCGGGGTCCGGCAGGGCCAGCACCACCGCCTCGCTCACCCCAGGGAGGGCCGACAGCGCCGCCTCGACCTCGCCCAGCTCGATGCGGAAGCCGCGGATCTTCACCTGCTGGTCGATGCGCCCCAGGTAGGCGAGGTCTCCCCCGGGCAGCCGCCGCGCCAGGTCGCCCGAGCGGTAGAGCCGCGCCCCCGGCCGGCCGCCGAACGGGTCCGGCACGAAGCGCTCGGCGGTCAGCTCCGGCCGGTTCAGGTAGCCGCGCGCCAGGCCCGCGCCGCCGACGTAGAGCTCTCCGGGCACCAGCAGCGGCGCCGGCTGCATCCCGCGCTCCAGGACGTGGAGCTGGAGATCCGGGATCGGCACCCCGATGACGCTCGCCGCCTTCAGGTCCACGGCCGAGACCGGCCGGTACGTCACGTGCACCGTGGTCTCGGTGATGCCGTACATGTTCACCAGCCGCGGCCGCTCGTCGCCGTGGCGGGCGAACCAGGGCGCCAGGCTCGCCATCTCCAGCGCCTCGCCGCCGAAGATCACCAGGCGCAGCGCGAGGTCCCGGACCGGACCGGCCGACTCGGCCAGCACGAGCTGGCGGAAGGACGACGGCGTCTGGTTGAGCACCGTCACCCGCTCCCGTTCCAGCAGGTCCAGGAACGCCTCCGGCTCGCGGCTTACCCACCAGGGCACCACCACCAGCCGGCCGCCGTGGGCCAGCGCTCCCCAGATCTCCCACACCGAGAAGTCGAAGGCGTAGGAGTGGAAGAGAGTCCAGACGTCGTCCGCTCCGAAGCCGTACCAGGCCTCCGTGGCGGTCATCAGCCGCGCCACCTCGCGGTGGCTGATCACCACCCCCTTCGGCTGGCCCGTCGAGCCCGAGGTGTAGATCACGTAGGCGGCGTTCTCCGGGGCGACGTCAACCAGGGGCAGCGGCTCCAGCTCCTCCTCGTAACGCTCGTCGAGCCGCAGCACGGCGGCGGTGACTGCGGCGGCTGGCAGGCGGTCCGCCAGCTCGCCCGAGGTCAGCAGCACGCGGATGCCGGCATCGGCGAGCACGAAGGCCACCCGTTCCGCCGGGTAGTTGGGGTCGAGAGGCACGTAGGCGCCGCCCGCCTTGAGCACGCCGAGAATGGCGGTCACCATCTCAAGCGAGCGCTCGCAGAACAGGCCCACCCGGCTCTCCGGCCCCACCCCCAGCCGGCGCAGGCGCCGCGCCAAGCGCCCGGCGCGCTCGTCCAGCTCGCCGTAGGTCAGGCTCTCCCCCTCGTACACCGCCGCCACCGCCTCGGGGGTCTCGCGCGCCCGGGCCGCGAACCGTTCGTGGACGCATCCCGTCCAGGGGAAGAGGACGCCCGGCAGGCCCGCCTGCTTCAGGGCCTCCGCGCGCTCGGCCGGCGAGAGCAGCGGCAGCTCCGAGAGGCGCCGGCCGGGAGAGGCCACGGCCGCCGCCAGCAGGCTGCGCAGATGTGCCGCCAGCCGCTCGACGGTCGCCGGCTCGAAGAGGTCCAGCGCGTACTCGAAGCTCAGCGCCAGCACCGGGTCCCACTCCTGGGCGAGCAGCGTCAGATCGAGCTTCGCGGCCCGGATCTCGGCTTCGAGCGGGACGAAGCGCGGCCCGGACGTCTGTGGCACCTCCCGGCGTGCGTTCTCCATCGCCAGCAGCACCTGCACCAGGGGCGGGCGCGACAGGTCGCGCACCGGCTGCAGCTTCTCCACCAGGATCTCGAACGGCAGCTCCTGGTGCGAGTAGGCGGCCAGGCAGAGATCCCGGGTGCGCGCCAGCAGCTCGCCGAACGCCGGGTCGCCCGCGAGGTCCGCCCGCAGCGCCAGGGTGTTGACGAAGAAGCCGATGAGCCCCTGGGTCTCCCGGCGCTCGCGCCCCGCCACCGGCGTGCCGATCAGCAGGTCGTCCTGCCCGGTGTAGCGGTGCAGGAGGGTCTGGAAGGCCGCCAGGAGGAGCATGAAGAGGGTGACGCCGCGCTCCCGGGCCAGGGCGCCGAGGGCGGCGGTCTCCCCTGCCGGCAGGTGGGATTGCAGGGTCTCGCCGCGGAAGCTCTGCGCTGGCGGCCGGGGATGGTCCGCGGGGATTTCCAGGAGGTCCGGCGCGCCCGCGAGGGCCTGGCGCCAGAAGGCGAGCTGCGCCGCGACGTCGTCGCCCGCCAGCCAGCTTCTCTGCCAGGCGGCGAAGTCGGAGTACTGCCAGGGCGGCTCCGGCAGCGGCGACGGTTGTCCCGCCGCCGCTGCGCCGTAGAGGACCGCCAGCTCCCGGCGCAGGATCGGCGTCGACCAGCCGTCGAAAGCGATGTGGTGGACGTTGAACAGGAGGAGGTGCTCCTCGGCGCGCAGGCGCAGCAGGGAGGTGCGCAGCACCGGCCCGGCGCGCAGGTCGAAGGGGCGCACGGCGTCGGCGTCGAGCAGCCGCTGCGCCTCGGCGCGGCGGTGGCGCTCGGGCAGCGCCGCCAAGTCCAGGAGCGGCAGGGCAAAGCCGCCGGCGCCGCCGGCGGGATGCACCACCTGCCAGGGGTCCTCCTCGCCCGCGGCGTAGGTGGTGCGCAGCACCTCGTGACGGCGCACGATCTCGCCGAGGGCGGCGGCGAGCGCCGCCGGCGCGAGAGCGCCCTCGACGCGCAGCGGCAGCGGCACGTTGTAGGCGTGCGAGCCGGGGGTGAACCGGTCGAGGAACCAGAGGCGCCGCTGCGAGTAGGAGAGCGGGAGGCCCGCGGCCTGCGCCTCCTCGCCGCGGGCGCCGGCGACGGCGCGGGCCAGCGCCGCCACCGTCGGGGCCGCGAAGAACGCCGGCAACGGCAGCTCGACGCCGAAAGCCCGGCGCACTCGCGACAGCACCCGGGAGGCGAGCAGGGAGTGGCCCCCCAGGGCGAGGAAGTCGTCGTCGCGGCCCACTTTGGGGACGCCCAGCAGCTCGGCCCAGATCGCCGCCAGGGACTCCTCCAGGGGCGTGCGGGGCGCTGCGACTTCGGCGGTCTGCGGCTCCGCGGCGGGCGGCGGCAGGGCGGCGAGCGCCCGGCGGTCCACCTTGCCGTTGGGCGACATCGGCAGGGCAGCGAGCGCCACGAAGGCGGCGGGGACCATGTAGTCCGGCAGCCGTTCGGCCAGCGCGGCCCGCAGCCCGGCGGCATCCGCCTGGCCCGCGATGTAGGCCACCAGCCGCCCCTCGCGCAGCAGCACGGCCGCCGCGGAGACGGCCGGCTGGCGGGCGAGGACGGCCTCGATCTCCCCCAGCTCGATGCGCAGGCCGCGCACCTTGACCTGGCGGTCGGCGCGGCCCAGGAAGTCGAGCTTCCCCTCCGGGCGCCAGCGCGCCAGGTCGCCCGTGCGGTACAGCCGCCCGCCGGGAGCCGGGGCGAAGGGATCGGGCACGAACGCCGCGGCCGTCAGGTCCGGCCGGCCGAGGTAGCCCCGGGCGAGGCCCGCGCCGGCCACGCACAGCTCGCCGGGCTCGCCCACCGCCACCGGCTCAGCCGTCTCGCCGAGCACGTGGACCCGCAGGTTGGCGATGGGGCGGCCGATGGCGGGCAGCGCCGCGACGTCCGGGGACGCCGCCACCGCCTCGACTTCCTCGACGGTCGTCACCACGCTCGACTCCGACGGTCCGTAGTGGTTCATCAGCCGGAAGGGGGCTCCCGGCGCCGGCCCGCGGTGCAGGCGGTCGCCGCCGGTGAGCAGGGCGCGCAGGACGAGCCCGGGCGGCATCTCCTCCGCCAGCACGGCCTCGGCCAGCGGCGTGGGCAGGAAGGAGAGGGTGATCCCCTCCTCGGCCCACCAGCGCGCCAGCCGCTCCGGCGACAGGCGCACGGCCTCGGCGGGAACGTGCAGGCTGGCTCCGGCCGTCAGGTAGGGCCAGATCTCCCACACCGCGGCGTCGAAAGCCGGGTTGGCCACCGCCGTGGCGCGGTCCGCGGCCGTCACCGCGTACTGCTCGCGGTGCCAGGCGACCAGGTTCCACAGGCCGTCGTGGGAGATCTCCACCCCCTTGGGCACGCCCGTCGAGCCCGAGGTGTAGACGACGTAGGCGAGGTTCGCGGGGTCGAGCCGGACGGCGGGGGGAGCGTCGGCGCCGCCGGCGACCTCGTCCACCGCGTCCAGGGTGAGCACCGCGGCAGGCGCCGGCGGCAGGCGGTCCGCCAAGTCCTCTTGGGTCAGCACCACCGCCGCGCCGCAATCGGCGATCTGGAACGCCAGCCGCTCCGCCGGGTTCGCCGGATCGAGGGAGACGTAGGCGCCGCCTGCCTTGAGCACGGCGAGCACCGCCACCACCCGCGCCGGCGACTGCGCCATGCAGACCGCCACCCGCGATTCGGGACCTACGCCCAGCGCGGCCAGGCGGTGGGCCAGCCGGTTGGAGCGCGCCTCCAGCTCGCCGTAGCTCAGCCGCTCGGCGCCCGCACCCGAAGACGCCACCGCCAGAGCCTCCGGCCGGCGGCGCGCCGCCGCCGCGACCTGCTCGTGCACGAAGCCCGGCGGGTAGGGGCGGCCGGTGTCGTTCCAGGACTCCGGCAGCCGGTCCTGGGCGATGGCTCTATCCAGCAACACTCTCTTCTCCTTCCACCGCGGCGAGCTGGCGCTCGACGTCCTCCAGCACCAGCTCCTCCACGGCGAGGGCCAGGCCCTCCACCGTCGGCTCGTCGAACAGGGCGCGCAGGGGAATCTCGATCTGGAAGGCCTTGCGCAGCCGGTGCATCACCTGGGGCAGCAGCAGCGAGTGGCCGCCCAGCTCGAAGAAGTTGTCGGTGGCGCCGACGCCGTCGATCCCCAGCAGCTCGCCCCAGATGGCCGCGATCGTCTCCTCCGCCGGGGTGCGCGGGGCGACCCGGGAGGCCTCGGCGGACCGGGTGCGTCCGGGGGCCGGCAGGGCCCGGCGGTCCACCTTGCCGTGGGAGCTCAACGGCAGGGCCGGGAGGACGACGAAGGCCGCGGGGATCATGTAGTCGGGCAGCCGCTCGCGCAGGAACGCCCGCAGCTCGGCCACGGCCAGGTCGGCGCCCGGATCACGGGGGACGAGGTAGGCGGCCAGACGCAGGTCACCCGGCACGTCCTCCCGCGCCGTGACCACGGCCTCGGCCACCCCGGGATGCCGGCCGAGAGCCGCCTCGATCTCCCGCAGCTCGACGCGGAACCCGCGGATCTTCACCTGGTGGTCGACGCGCCCCAGGAACTCGAGGTCGCCCGACGGCAGCAGACGGACCAGGTCGCCCGTGCGGTACAGGCGCTCCCCCGGCGTCTCCGCCCAGGGATCGGGCACGAACCGCTCGGCCGTCAGGTCGGGCCGGCCGAGGTAGCCGCGGGCGAGCCCAGCGCCGCCCAGGCACAGCTCGCCGGGCACCCCGGCGGGGGCAAGCTCCAACCGGGGATCGGCCACGCGCGTCCAGGCTCCGGGCACGGACCGGCCAATGGGGACCTCGCCCGCCACCGCGAGATCCGGAGGCAGCTCGCGGCGGGTGGCCACGATCGTCGCCTCGGTCGGGCCGTAAGTGTTGAACAGACGGACGCCGGGGTGACCCAGGGCATGCCAGGCGGCCAGGCGCTCGGGCAGCACCCGCTCGCCGCCGAGGACGATGCTCCGCAGGGCGGCCGGCAGCGGGGCCGGCTCGCCGGTGAGCCGGGCCACCATCTCGTGCCAGAAGGCGGTGGGCAGGTCGAGCACGCTGATCCCCAACTCGCCGCAGGCGCGCAGGAAGTCGGAGCCGAGCATCGCCTCGTCGCGCAGCACCAGGGCCGCGCCGCTCGTGAGACAGGGATAGATCTCTTCGGCGCTGGTATCGAAGCCGATCGAGGCGAGCTGCAGAACGCGGTCCGCGGGTCCCAGCTCCTGCTCGGCGCGGAAGGAGGCCACGTAGCCGGCCAGCGCGCCGTGGCGGACCATCACCCCCTTGGGCCGTCCGGTCGAGCCGGAGGTGTAGACGACGTAGACCAGGGAGCCGGGGTCCGCCTCGACGGCCGGACGGGCCGCGGACCGCTCCCGGAGGGCGGGAGCCTCGGCGTCGAGATCCACGATCCCGATTCCTCCCGCGGCCAGGCCGCGATGCGCCGCCAGCACCGCCGTGCGGCTGACGAGGACTCGCGGCCCCGCGTCCTCCAGGATCCAGGCCAGGCGCTCCCGCGGGTACGAGGGATCGAGCGGCACGTAGGCGCCTCCGGCCTTGAGCACGCCCAGGAAGGCGACGATCAGCTCGGGCGAACGGTCGAGGGCCACGGCGACCGTCACCTCCGGCCCCACGCCCAGCTCGCGCAGGCGCCATGCCAACTGATTGGCCCGGCGGTCGAGCTCGCCGTAGCTCACGACGTCCCGGCCCGCGATCACCGCCGGGGCCTCCGGCGCCGCCGCGGCCCGGGCCTCGAACACGCGATGCACCGGCTCCGTGGCCGGGGCCGGCGGCGCGGCGCCCCAGGCCAGCACCTGCGCCCGCTCCTCGCCGCCCATCAGCTCGTAGCTCCACAGACCGCGCTCGGGGTCGGCGACGACAGCCTCCAGCAAACGCCGGTAGCGCTCCAGCAGCAGCGCCATGCTGGCGGGGTCGAAGAGCTGCCCGTTGTAGGTGACGTGGGCCTGGAGGCCCCCCTCGGGCTCCTCCACCAGGGTCAGCCCGACCTCGAAGATGGCGGTGCCGAGGTCCTGCACGTCGTGCCCGGCGTCGAGCGGCTCGAAGGTCAGGCCGGGCACGGCGAGCTCCTCGGGCGGGAAGTTCTGTAGCAGGAACATGGCCTGGAAGGGCGCCGTCTGCGCCCACTCGCGCTCCGGCTGCGCCGCCTGAAGAACGGTTTGCAGAGGGATGTCCTGATGCGCGAAAGCCCCGAGGGTCGACTCCCGCACCCGGGCCAGCGCCTGCCGGAAGGTGGGATCGCCCGACAGGTCGGTGCGCAGCACCAGGGTGTTGAGGAAGAAGCCGATGAGCCCCTCGAGCTCGGGGCGGTTGCGGCCGGCGGTGGGAGCGCCCACCAGCACGTCCTCCTCGCCGGTGAGGCGGGCGAGCAGCCCTTGCCACGCCGCGAGCAGAGTCATGTAGATGGACGCCGCGCTGCCCCGCGACAGCGCCTCCAGGCCGCGCACGAGGTCCGGCGGCAGGTCCAGCCTCTCGGCCTCGGCCTGGAAGCCCCGCACGGTCGAGCGCCGACGGTCGGCCGGCAGCCGCAGCGGCGGCAGCTCCCCGGCCAGGTGGTGCCGCCACCAGTCGAGCTCCTTTTCCAGGGCTTCACCCTGGAGGGTGCTGCGCTGCCAGAGGGCGAAGTCTGCGTACTGGATGGGCAGCTCGGGCAGCGGGGAGGGCTCGCCGCCCGCGAAGGCCCGGTAGAGCACCGCCAGCTCCCGCGCCAGGACGCGGATCGACCAGCCGTCGGAGCAGGCGTGGTGGATGTTGAGCAGCAGGACGTGCTCGCCCGCCTCCAGCCGCAGCAGGGTGAAGCGGTAGAGCGGCCCGCGCTGGAGGTCGAAGGGCAGCGCGGCGTCCGCCGCCGCCAGGCGCAGGGCCTCAGCGCCGCGCGCCGCGGCCGGCAGGGCGGCGAGGTCCACCCGCGCCAGGGGATGCCCGGATGGCCCGGACGTTGGATGGAAGATCTGCACCGGCTGGCCATCCACCACCGAGAAGGTGGTGCGCAGCGCCTCGTGACGCCGCACCACCTCGGTGAAGCAGCGCTCGAAGACGGCGGCGTCCAGCGTGCCCCGCAGTTGGAAGGAGCCGCAGATGTCGTAGGCCGAGCTGCCGGGATCGAGCTGGTGGAGGAACCACATGCGCTCCTGGGCGAAGGAGAGAGGGGGCGGCTCGCCGGTCGCCGCACGCCGCGGGATGCTGATCCACCCCGGACGGGAGGCCTTGACCTCGTATCCGAGCCGCGCCGCCAGGGCGCGGGCCGGCTCGCCCAGGAAGTCCTCTTCCAGCCAGTCGCGCCAGCGGTCGGCGGCGGTCGCGTCGACTCCCTCGTGCTGGAGGAACTTGACGTCGCCCAGCATGCGCGACTCGCGGTGCAGGCCGTCGGTCATGCGGCCGTCCCGGTGCCGGTAGGGCGCCGCCATGTCGTCGTGGTAGGCGAGGCCGAGCGCGCCGCAGAGCCGCCGCAGCTCGGATTCCGGATCGCGCACCAGGTCCTCGTAGCGGAGGGTGAGCTGGCGCTCGCCGGGGACGCCGGCCAGGAAGTCCAGGGTGTTGCGGTAGGCCAGCACCCACACGGCCTCGGCCAGCTCCCGCCGGCTCCACGGCAGGCCGGCGTCGAAGAAGACTTGATCGATCCGCGCCTCCTCGAAGGAGCGGATGACGCCGTAGGGGTGGCGCAGGAGGTGGACGTAGAAGGGGCGGTCGAACGCCGCCTCGGCCTCGCGCATGGCGCCGGGGCTCCAGGCGTAGGTGGGCGTCTTGTCCACCAGCAGCCGGCCGCCGATCCACTCCTGGAGCCGGCGGTAGAGCTCACGGGTGGAACACCCCGCCGCCTCCAGGCCGGCCACCAGGTCGCGCGCCTCCTCGGCGGTGCAGGCGCGGGCCTCCATCACCGCCCTTAGGAGACCCTCGAGCCGGAAGGCGTCGCGCCCGGTGAAGGCGTCGCGCCGCTCGCCCAGGGTGGCGAAGTGGAGCAGCTCCAACTCCGGCGGCGCGAACAGCTCCGGGTGCCCCGCCAGCATGACGCGCAGCAGGGTCGAGCCCGAGCGCGGCGGCGAGAGGATGAAGACCGCCCGCGGATTCTTCAGCCCCTCGGGCTCCGGGGCACGGCCGGGCAGCAGGAGCCGCACCTCGGCGAGGAGCTCCTCGTCCACCCGGCGGCCCAGATGTTGCGCAGGGGCACCGTAGGACTCCAGGGTCGCGCTCCCCCACAGCCGCTCGACCGCCCGAGGGTACTCGGCGGCCAGGTGGGCGGCGAGCTGCGCCAGGGTCGGGGCGTCGAAGAGGGTCACCACGTGGACGATCTCCTCCAGCCGCTCCTGCAAGCGGTTGATGAAGATCGCGCCGGTGATCGAGTTGCCGCCCACCTGGAAGAAGTTGTCGTGGATGCCGAGGGTCGCCTCCTCGACGCCGCCCAGAACTTCGCTCCACAGCCGCGCCAGCTCCTGCTCCAGGGGGTTGCGCGGCGCCTTCCAGGCTTCTCCCTCCGTGTCCGCCATGCGCTCCGGCGCCGGCAGGGCCTTGCGGTCCACCTTGCCGCTGGCGGTCAGCGGCATCGCCTCCAGCACCACCAGGGCGGCGGGCAGCATGTACTCCGGCAGGCCGCGGCCGAGGGCCTCCCGGATCTCGGCCAGAGACGGAGCCACTGTCGCTGTCACCCCCTGCCGTAGGGTGACGTAGGCCACCAGGTTCACCGCTCCCAGGGCGCCGCCCTCGGCACGGGCCACCACCACGGCGTCGCGCACGGCGGGATGGGCGGCGAGCGCCGCCTCGATCTCCCCCAGCTCGATGCGCAGCCCGCGCACCTTGACCTGGTGATCCAGCCGGCCGAGGAAGTCGACGGCGCCGTCGGGCAGGAGGCGGGCGAGGTCCCCGGTGCGATAGAGCCGTTCGCCCTGTGCTCCGAAAGGATCGGGCACGAAGCGCTCGGCCGTGAGGTCCGGCCGGGCGAGGTAGCCCCGGCCCACCTGGACGCCGCCGATCAGCAGCTCGCCCGGCACGCCGATGGGCGCCGGTCGCAGCCCGCCGTCCACGATGTGGATCCGGGTGTTGGCGACCGGCCGGCCGATGGGCACCGCTCCCCGCTCTCCGCCCGGCTCGCAGGCCCAGAAGGTGACGTCCACCGCCGCCTCGGTGGGACCGTAGAGGTTGTGCAGCTCGACGCCGGGCAGGCGGGCGAAGGCGCGGCGCTCCAGCTCCCAGGGCAGGGCCTCGCCGCTGCAAAGGACCCTCCGCAAACCGGTGCAGCGCTCCACTCCCGGCGCCTCCAGGAAGACCTGGAGCATGGAGGGGACGAAGTGCAGGGTGGTGATTCCCTCCTCCACGATCGTCCGCACCAGGTAGGCGCTGTCGCGGTGGCCGCCGGGAGCGGCCATGACCAGACGGGCGCCGGCCAGCAGCGGCCAGAAGAATTCCCACACCGAGACGTCGAAGCTGAACGGCGTCTTCTGGAGCACCCGGTCGTCCGCGCCGAGGCCGTAGCGCTCCTGCATCCAGAGCAACCGGTTGACGATGCCGCGGTGGGCGTTCATCGTCCCCTTGGGCCGGCCGGTGGAGCCCGAGGTGTAGATGACGAAGGCGAGGTCGCCAGGCGAGGCGCCGCTGTCGACGGGAGCGACATCGTCCCCGTCATCCGCCACGCCTACGAGAGTCACCACGGCCGCGTCGTGAGGCGGCAGGGCCGCCAGCAGGTGCTCCTGGGCCAGCAGGACGGGCACCCCGGCGTCCCCCAGCATGAAGGCCAGGCGATCCGGCGGGTAGTCGGGGTCGAGGGGCAGATAGGCGCCGCCCGCCTTGAGCACGGCGAGCAGGGACACCACCATCTCCAGGGAGCGCTCGGCGCAGAGCCCCACCAGGGTCTCCGGCCCCACTCCGAGCCCCCGGAGACGGCGAGCCAGCCGGTTCGCCGCCGCGTCCAGCTCCCCATAGGTCAGCGAGCGATCCTCGCAGGTCACCGCCACCCACTCGGGGGTGCGGGCGGCCTGGGCCGCCAGCAGCTCGTGGAGGCACGGCTCGGCGGGATAGGCAGCGGCGGTGTCGTTCCACTCCCGCAGTTGCTGCGCCTCCCCCGCCGGCAGCAGATCGAGCGCCGAGAGAGGCCGCGCGGGCTGTTCGGCCATGGCGGCCAGCAGGGTTTCGAAGCGCTCCGAGAGGCGGGCGACCGTGGCGTCGTCGAAGAGGTCGCGGTTGTAGATCCAGCGCAGCAGCAGCCCGCCGTCCCGCTCCTCGACGCTCAGGCTGAGGTCGAGCTTCGCCCCCTCTTCCTGGAGCCGGATCTCCTCGACCTCCAGGCCGGGCAGCTCCAGACTCAGCCGCCGGGCGTTCTGCAGCACCAGCATCACCTGGTAGACCGGCGCGTGCCCGAGGTTGCGCTCGCTGACCAGCGCTTCGACCAGGCGGCCGAAGGGGAGGTCCTGATGGGCGAAGGCCGCGAGGGCCGATTGCCGCGCGCGGGCCAGCATCTCGCGGGCGTCCGGATCGCCGGAGAGGTCGCCGCGCAGGGGCAGGTTGTTGAGGAAGAGCCCCACCAGCCCGGCGACCTCAACCCGCCCGCGCCCCGCCACCGGCGTGCCCACCACCACGTCGGTACCGGCGCCGTGGCGGCTGAGCAGGGCCTCGAAGGCCGCCAGCAGCCCCATGAACAGGGTCGCCCCCTCGCCCCGGCAGAAGGCCTGGAAACGCGCGGTCGCCGCGTCGTCCACGGAGCGCAGCAGGTTGCGGCCGTGGAAGCGCTGGACGGGCGGGCGCGGCCGATCCGCCGGCAGCTCGACGAGGGACGGCGCGCCGGCCAGGGTCTGCCGCCACCAGTCGAGCTCGCCCTCCAAACGCTCGCCGCGCAGCCACTGCCGCTGCCACTCGGCGTAGTCGCCATACTGGATGGGCAGCGTGGGCAGCGGCGAGGGGAGGCCGGAGGCGTAGGCGCGGTAGAGGGCCGCGAACTCGCGCACCATGACGTCCACCGACCAGCCGTCGCCCACGATGTGGTGCAGGATGAAGACCGCCCGCTGCTCGGCGGCGCCCAGGCGCAGCAGCAGCACCCGTAGCAGCGGCCCGTCCGCGAGGTCGAAGGGGCGCGCCGCGGCGGCCCGCTCCAGGCGGTCCCGCTCGGCCGTCCGCCGGTCGTCCGGCAGCGCCGCGAGGTCCGCCACGACGTAGACCGGCCGCGGTGCCGCGAGCACCCGCTGCCGCGGCTCGCCGGCGGCGAGGACGAAGGAGGTGCGCAGGGCCTCGTGCCGGCGCACCATCTCGCTCAAGGCCCGGGCGCAGGCCCCCAGGTCGAGGACGCCGCGCAGGTGGAGGGCCGCCGCGATGTGGTAGGCCGAGCTGTGCGGGTCGAGCTGGTGCAGGAACCAGAGGCGCTCCTGGGCGAAGGAGAGGGGGAGGTCCTCGCCGGACGGGTGCGCGCGCCGCGGGATGCGCTCGTCGCCGGCGCGGGGCGCCGCCAGAGTCGCGGCAACGGCGGCGACGGTCGGTTCGGCGAACAGCCGGTCCATGGTGAGGTCGGCCCCCAGCTCGCGCAGCCGCGCCAGCAGCCGGGTGGCGAGCAGCGAGTCGCCGCCCAGCTCCAGGAAGCTGTCGTGCGCGCCCACCTCGGCGAGGCCCAGCACCTCGCGCCACACCGCCGCCACCCGCTCCTCGGCCTCGCCGCGCGGCGCCACGAAGGCGGTCGGCAGGGCGGGGCGCGGGTGGAGGATCTGGGCGGGCGCGGCCGGGGTGACCGCCGCGGTTTCTCCTGATTCGATCCAATACTTGTGACGCTCGAACGGGTACGTGGGCAGCGAGATCCGCCGCGGTTGCCGGCCCGCGAAGAGCGTGGCGACGTCGAGGGCCTCGCCGGAGACCCAGCGGCGGCCGGCTGCCACCAACTCGCTCGCCTCTCGATCCTCCGGCGGCGACAAGGATTCCAGACGGCTCGCGGCGTCCGCGGCATCCCGGCAGACCACCGCCAGCCGGCGGTCGAACGCCTGGCGGCCGGCTAGCAGGGTGAACGACGCGTCGCCGAGATCGGTCTCCGGATGCTCCCGCAGGTGCGCCGCGAGATTCGCCGCCGCCGCCGCCAGGGCCGGCTCGGTCTTCGCCGAGACCGCCAGCAGGTGCCATTTCGCGGCGGACGCCCGGCGAGCCGGCAACACGGGAGCCTCCTCCAAAACCAGGTGCGCGTTGGTGCCGCCGATGCCGAAGGCGCTCACCCCGGCCCGCCGCGGCTCCCCGCCCGCCGGCCAGTCCGCCAGCTCGCGGTTGACGTGGACCGGGCTCGCCTCGAAGTCGATGCGCGGGTTCGGCCGCTCGTAGTGCAGGGTGGGCGGAATCTGCCGGTGCTCCAGGGCCAGCACGGTCTTGATCAGCCCGGCGGCGCCGGCGGCGATGTCGAGGTGGCCGATGTTGGTCTTGACGGTGCCCAGGGCGCACCAGCCCCGCCTCCCCTGCCGGCTGCGCAGCGCCTTGCCGAGGGCCAGCACCTCGATCGGGTCGCCGAGCGCCGTGCCCGTGCCGTGGGCCTCAAGGTAGGAGATCGAGTCGGCGTCGACGCCGGCCACCGACAGAGCCTCGGTGATCACCGCCGCCTGCCCGTCGACGCTGGGCGCCGTGTAGCCCGCCTTGGCCGCGCCGTCGTTGTTGACCGCCGAGCCGAGGATGACGGCGCGCACCGGGTCGCCGTCGGCGAGGGCGTCGACCAGTCGCTTCAAGGCGACCACCCCTACGCCGCCGCCGAACAGGGTGCCCCGCGCCGCGGCGTCGAAGGCGCGGCAGTGGCCGTCTGGCGAGAGGATCGAGTCCTCCTGGTAGCGGTAGCCCCGGCGCTGCCCGACGTTGATCGAGACGCCGCCCGCCAGCGCCATGTCGCACTCCTGGTCGAGCAGCGCCTGGCAGGCGAGGTGGACGGCCACCAGCGACGTCGAGCAGGCGCACTGCACGGCGTGGCTCGCCCCCTTGAGGTCGAGCTTGTAGGAGACGCGGCTGGCCAGCGAGTCCACGGCGTTGCCGATGATGAGCCGCAACGGGTCGACCGCGGCCAGCACCCGCGGGTTGCGGGCGAGGTTGAACAGCAGGTAGGTGCTGGTGGTGGCGCCGCCGTAGACCGCCACCACCCCGGACGGCGTGCCCGGCGCGCGGCCGGCGTCCTCCATCGCCGCCCAGCAGGTCTCCAGGAACAATCGCTGCTGCGGGTCGAGCACCTCGGCCTCGCTGTGGCTGATGCCGAAGAACGGCGCGTCGAACTCGTCGATGCCCTCGGGCAGGGCGACCGCCGGCACCCAGGCGGGTTCGTCATGGTTTCCGGGCAGGAATTCAACCGACTCGACCCCGTCGCGCAGGTTGCGCCAGAAGGCCCGCACGTCGCGGGCGCCGGGGAAGCGCCCGGCCATTCCGACGATGGCGATCTGGTTTTCCAGGTCGTCGAGGGTGTCCTCCGGGTTCGCCATCGCCGCCTACACCTCCGCCGGCGCCCGCCGGCCGCGCCGCGCCGCCCGCCGCCGCTCGCCGCGGTCCTGCTGCTCCTCGAAAGCCGCCGCGGCCCCCACCGCCGCCGCCTCGGGCGCCAGCAGCAGGGCGAGAGAAGCGATCGTCGGCCCCTCGAAGATGCTGACCTCCGAGACGTCGACGCCGAGCTCGGCCTTGAGCCGCGAAATGATGCGGATGGCCATCAGCGAGTTGCCGCCAAGGTCGAAGAAGTTGTCGTGGACGCCGACCTGCTCGATGCCCAGCAGCTCCTGCCAGACCCCGGCGATACGCCGTTCGGCGTCGCTTTGCGGCGCGACGTAGGAGTTGGCCAGCACCGGCCGCGGATGGGAGGCCCGCGGCGCCTGCGCCCGCTCCAGCTCCAGCAGGACGTGCGTGGCCACGTTGCGCTCCAGGCGGGCAGCGAAGTCGTGGGTGGAGACGATCAGCCACGGCGACGCCCCGCAGAAGGCAGCCAGGGCGCGGCGGAAGGCCTCCACCCCCTCGGCGCTCGTCATGCCCATCTTCAGCTCCTGCCGGCGCCACTCCTGAAGCTCCGCCGGCACCTGGGTGTCCACCGCCATGCCCGCCTCCCGCCAGGCGTCCCAGCCGAGCGACAGGGTGATCTCGCCGCGCGCCGCGCGCTCCTGAGCGAAGGCGTCGAGGAAGGCGTTGGCCGCCGTGTAGTCCACCTGGCCCGGCTGCGCCAGCACCGAGGTGATGGACGAGAAGAGCACCATGAAGTCGAGCGACCGGCCGCGGAACACCGCGTCGAGTGCCAGCGCGCCCCGTACCTTGGGCGCCAGCACGGCCTCGGCCGACGGGCGCGTCTTCATGCTCACAAGGCCGCCGCCGGCGACGCCGGCGGCATGGATGACGCCGTGCACGGCGCCGAAGCGGGCCACGGCCGCCGCCACCACCCCGGCGAGCGCCGCGGGGTCGGCCACGTCGGCGGTGGCGATCATCACTTCCGCGCCCGCCGCCTCCAGCTCCCGCACCCGCGCGGGATCGGCCGGCGGCCGCCGGCTCACCAGCACCAGGCGGGCCGCCGCCTCGCGCGCCAGGAAGCCGGCGATCTCCAGTCCCAGCGCTCCCAGGCCGCCGGTGATCAGGTAGACCCCCTTGGGGCGCAGGCGGGCCGGCAGCCCGGGCTCCTGCGGCAAGGGTGCCGGCGCCCAGTCCTGCACCCAGCGGTAGCTGCCGCGCAGGGCGGCGATCGAATCGGACGGAGCCGTCGGATCAGTCGGATCGGTTGACCAGCCCCCCGCGGACGGATCGAGCTCGGCCGCCACCCGCGCCGCGAGGCGCAGCAGGCTGTCGCCGTTGGTGCGCGGCAGCACGAGGTCGAGGCTGCGGCAGGCGAGGTGCGGGTACTCGCGAGGGATGACCCGGCAGGGGCCGAGGATGAGAGCCTTTTCGGGCCGCAGCTCCTCCTCCCCCGTCACCGCCTGGACCCCGTTGGTGACGGCGAGAATGCGCACCGGGTTGGCGGCGCGCCGGCCCAGCGCCTGGGCGAGGAAGATGAGGCTGTAGAAGCCCAGCTCCAGGCCGCGGTCGAGCGCCGCGAACGGATCGCCGCCGGCGCCGGTGGGGGTCACGCCCCAGAGATGGAGCACGGCGCCCGGCTGGAGACCCAGCCGGTCGAGCTCGGCGAGCAGCGCCTCGTAGCCGGTGGCGCTCCAGGCGTCGACGGTGAACGTGGTCTCGCCGGTGCGGGCGAAGCTCGACGCCGGCGTCACCAGGAGGGCAGTACGGCCCTGCTGCTCCAGCACGCGCACCACCTCCCTGCCCAGGCCGCAGCCGTCGGCGAAGATCAGCCAGGGGCGGTCGTCGGGAGTCGCTGAAATCGCCGGCAATGCCGGGGCCGTCCGCTTCCACACCGGGGCGTAGAACCACGCGCCGAGATCGCGGCGGCGCTTGCCGGCGTCGCGCGGCCGGGCGTCCTGCCGCGGCTCCACCCAGTAGCGCTGGCGCTGGAAGGGGTAGGTGGGCAGCGGCACCCGCCGCCGCCTGGCGTGGGCGTGGAAGCCGCTCCAGTCGACCTCGGCGCCGGCCAGCCAGAGCCGCGCGAGCGAGCCGAGCAGGAAGGCGAGGTCCTCGTCCTTCTCCCGCGGGTGGCGCAGCGACGGCAGCACGGCGTGGCGCGGCGTGCGCGCCGGATGCTGGCGCGCGAGGGTGGTGAGCGCGTTGCCCGGCCCCACCTCCAGGAACAGCCGGTCGGGCTCGGCCAGCAGCTCGGCCAGGCCGTCCGAGAAGCGCACGGCGCAGCGGATGTGCTCCGCCCAGTAGGCCGGGTCGGTGGCCTCCTCGGCGCGGATCCAGGTGCCCGTGAGGTTCGAGATGTAGGGCAGCCGCGGCGGCGACAGGCGGACGTTCGACATCCACTCGCCGAAGGGCTTCAGGATGGGGTCCATCATCGCCGAGTGGAAGGCGTGCGAGGTGTGCAGCGGCCGCCCCTCGATCCCCCGTGCCTCCAGCCCGGCGCGCAGCTCCTCCACCGCTTCCGCCGGCCCCGCGACGACGCAGAGCGAAGGGCGGTTGATGGCGGCGACCGACAGGCCGGTGCCAGCGAGCAGCGGCAGCACGTCCGCCTCCGGCAGCGGCACCGCCAGCATGGCCCCCGGCGGCAGGCCCTGCATCAGCCGGCCGCGCATGGCGACCAGCGCCAGGGCGTCGCGCAGGGTGAAGACCCCCGCCAGGCAGGCCGCCACGTACTCGCCGAGCGAGTG
>Ga0134121_10002256_pt1 | contig 16914 bp, 12 predicted proteins | sample KB301_FD_96463 | JGI IMG/M metagenome (GOLD analysis project Ga0134121, IMG submission 96463) | Terrestrial soil microbial communities without Nitrogen fertilizer from Kellogg Biological Station, Michigan, USA - KB3-0-1 | ecosystem: Environmental > Terrestrial > Soil > Unclassified ... | reverse complement strand
GCCGCAGCCGAAGGTGTGGAATCACCGCGTTGCCAAGGCAGGCGCAGTGTGTGGATAACAGGATACAGCGCAAATAGCACGCACCAGGTTGCGATGGTGTGATTGTTGAAGGTGACCAGAAACGGCGACACCAGGGTTCCAAAGGCGGCGGCGGCGAGGATGAACAATCGGCCCCAGTCGGTGCCGCCGCGGCGTTCCAATAAACATGCCATCAGTTTCAGGTAAATCATAAATGGAACGATGTTGATGATGAGCAAAACCGCCCGCACCACAATGAACGTGTTGTCCTTGAGCGTCCAGCCAAACAGCAGTTGCAGCAACCAGCACAAGCCCGCAACCACAGTCGTCAAGAGCGGCGGCTTGCTCGAATAAAACTCCTTGTAATGGTCCGGTGTTTCTTGTTCCTTGAGGACCTTGTCAATGCTGCGCCAGGCGTTTCCAGGCTCAAAGGTGATGCCGACGTCGGTGTAACCTGTGGTGTAATCATTGCCAGGTCCGGGGTAGCGGCGGCCGATGACGTAGGTGCCTTCTTCCAGCAAAGCGCGAATGGTGACCCAGCGGGAAATGTCATTCGAGCCAAACGCCGGCGTCGGTTTGGGGCGACTGGCCGGCCAGACATTGGTGCGGCGTGGATCGGGATTGGCGTCGTCCTTGAAATTGTCGGGATCGAAGACGCGTGTCGAGGAACACACATGCCCCGCCGCCGTCGCCGCGGCGATGACGATCAACAGCATGTAAACCCGTTTGCGGTAACAAGAGGGATCGGTGGGGCTCATATCGTTTTTGGATTTTGGGATTGGGCCGTGCACTCGGCAATGCTGTAACTGTCCTCATCCTTGCTTTGATATGCCGTGATCAACTCAGCGAGAAAGCCGATGGACATCATCTGTGCGCCCAAAAGCAGGGCGGCGACCGAGTAGAGCAAAAGCGGCCGGTCGTGCAAGGGCTGAGTAAAGAAAGTCTGATCGAACAATCTGACGACCCAGATGATGGCCAGATATAGCATGCCCAGGCCGCCGAGAAAGAACGCGAGCATGCCGATGCTGCCAAGTAGATGCTGGGGACGCTTGCCGAACCCGGTCAGGAATTTGACGGTGAGTAAATCGAGAAAGCCCTTGAAGATGCGGCGGACACCGTACTTGGAGCTGCCGTGGCGGCGCGGGCGATGATTAATCTCGATCTCGCCGACGCGGAAGCCACGGGCGGCAGCCAGCACCGGGATGAAGCGGTGCAGTTCGCCGTAGAGTTTCACTTCACGCAACACTTCGGCGCGGTAGCATTTCATGCCGCAATTGTGATCGTGCAGTTTGACGCCGGTGAGCGCGCTGACCATGAAATTGAAAACGCGGCTGGGCAGAACTTTGTGCCAGGGATCGAGGCGTATGCGTTTCCAGCCGCTGATGACATCGCGTTGCCCGGCCAGTGCGGCGAGGAAGTGGGGAATCTCCGCCGGATCGTCTTGAAGATCGCCGTCTAGCGTCATGATTGGGTCGCCCCTGGCAACGCGAAACCCGGCGGACAACGCTGCCGCTTTGCCGAAATTGCGGCGAAAGCGAATGCCTTGCACCTGGGAATGCGTGGCCGCCAAGTCGGCAATGACGGCCCAGGTGCCGTCGCGGCTACCGTCATCGACGAAAATCACTTCGATCTCAAGGTTGCCGGTGCGTGCGACGGCTTCAATCTCACCTACCAACGTGGCGAGATTCTCTTGTTCGTCACAGACAGGAATCACCAGCGAAATCACGCCGTATTTCTCCGTGGTCCTGGCAAGAACCATACCAGGCCTGCCACCACAACTTCCGCGGCGGTCCAAACCACGCGCAGAAGCAAAACAATCACCACGGCCAGCGCACTGGCCGCTGCCAACTCCGGCGCTAAAAACCGGTCCAGCACCCACTCACGGACGCCTATGCCTCCGGGCACGACGATCACCACAAACCCGCCGACACAAGCCAGCGCCATGATCGCAGTGCAGCGTCCCCACCACTCGACCGACAAATCCGGGGCGTCCGGCACGTTGCCTTGCAGCATCGCCCACAAACTAAGGCCGAAACAAATCCAAACGGCGCTGGTGGTCGCCAAGCCTTCGATCAATGTCAAGGCGTTTAGCCGCGGCAGCTTGAACGATTCCACGGTTTGAAAGCGCCGCCCCAATCGGCCGACAATGCCATTAAACACCGCCGGCACCAACGGCAAGCCGCACAGCGCCAGCAACATCAAACCAAACCAAGCGGGGTGCAACGCGTCGCTTAGTAGTCGTGGCGGCCACAGGGTGAACAATACCGCTGCCAACATCGCCCCCGACGCCATCGTCGTCAGCACCTCATAAAAGGTGGCGATCAGGGCCACGCCCAATTTCACGTCGGGCCCGCGAATCAGCGTGCCTCGCATCATGAGCGCCCAGGCCTTGCCGGGCAAGTATTTTCCGAGTTGGCTGATGTAATAGGCTCGCAGCGCCGGCAACACTCGCGGCTTTTCGCCGAACGTCACCAGCAGTCGATACCAGTACCATCCCGAAAAACCCTGGCCACAAGCGTAAAGCAAGGCGGACAACACCAGCCATTGCGGCTTGATGACGATGTTTTGCAATTGCTCATGGCTGAGGTCGCGCCAAAACTGCCAGCCGACCGCGGCCACAATCGCCAACGCCAAGAGCGCCTTGCAGACAGGCCAGACCCAGCGGCTCAAACGCAATCGCATAGAAGTGGATTGTACGGCGGGACGTGGTTACTGTCCGTTATGGCAAAAAGCCCATTCACTTTCGTCATTTCGTTGTTCGCCGTGGCCGAATTCCAAGCAATGAGCGACACGCGTCTCGCGCTCGGCCAGCCCAAAGTCGTGCTGAAGTGGCTTGCCGTTTGGTGGTGTGAGTGCCGGGATAACGCGTATCTACCGCGAAATCGGTCAAGAACATGAGACCTCTTCGCAAGGGGCGAAGCTTCGCGTGAAATGACGGCAGGCCGAGGTAAAGATCGTCCAAGTCGTGAGTCTTCGGAATCGTATGGCCGAGTTCCTCAAGCAGCGCTTTCAAGTATTTCTCGGTCAGTTGTTGGCAATGGAAGCAAACAATATCATGAAGCGGCTCGTTTCCCTCGGCGAGTTTCATGACGGCTTTCCAATCGGCTTCGGCCTTTTTCACCCACTCCCGTGTCGCTTTTTTCATAGAGAATCTTGCCTTTCGCCACGATGCCGGTGTGAAATGATTCTCCCTCCGCAAGCCGCCAACCGAGGTTATCTGGGGTGCGCACGATCAAGTCCATGGGAAAAGGCGCGGGCAGCTGCCAGCGAATGCGGACCGCCTGCGAGTGCTGGTCGGGAGTCGGCATGATGACGAGCAAGTCCACGTCACTGTCCGCATGCGGCGTCCCGTAGGCGTGGGAGCCAAAGAGGATGATCTTGTCAGGCTGAAATCGTTCCGCGATTTGTCGGGCATAGCGACGTATCACGCGCAGCGGCACGTTGGCGCCGCGATAACGGACCGGCGAGCGGGTGCCGTTCACCGATTTGTGGTTTGCTTTGGACATGGCGGCATTATACCAGCTAGCTCCAACGCAATCGAATAGAAGTGGACTGTACGGCGGGATATGCCTGGTGTCCGACTTAAAGAAACCACGGCTAGCACCGATGACACGTATTGATTTATTTGGTTGTAACTTCACCGGTCCAAATGCCCTTGCTATCTTTCAAAAAACGACCTTCGATCCCTGGGCGCGTATTGACACCTGCGGGAACTACATACACGAAGGTCTTTTTGCGTAGATCGCAGTGAAAGAAACTGATTTTCATGATGTCATCCTTGCGCTGGATGTCGGCTTTTTCAATATGCTGGACTTCCACCTTGAATAGCTTTGGGTAGGCCTTCAACAGGTTGATGATTGCAGTTCGGGCTTCTTCTTCGTCCATGACCTCAGCTACTTTTCTTTCGGCAGCCTGGTGCCAACCGATAGTACCTTCACCGATCAGCGCGTTATTTCCGCTCATTTCATATTTCAGTGCTGATTGCGTTGCTTGGCATTTGAGGAGCTGGCCGTGTGCTGTCATATAAAAAGCCGCCAAAAGAAACGTGATGGCATGTCGCACCATCCTTGAGCGTCCCAAACCTCGATGCATCGGCTTCCAAAAACCAACAGGTAGTAGTTCGCGATTACAATTTCTGCAACCGCGCGAGTGCAGGGTTAACATGGGTTTGTTCTCAACCATCTGGCGAGCAAATGTTGCCACTGTGTGCCCTCAAATTGCTAGAGTAACGTGCGTTTTGTCTTTGTCAAAGAGCGAATTTCGATTAGCCCAATTGCCGCAACGACTCCGCTGTGATGGTAAACACTCCAAACTGTTCGTCGACCACGCCTGTCGCCACATAGGGTCCGAGCGTCAAGTGCGACAGCAAGGGGCATGTTCCCGGAAAGACCGTCACCTCCATTAAACCCCATTCATCCTCCAGGGTAATGAATTGCATTTCCAGGCCGCGTTCGGTGTGGGCGAATCGGCCTGTCGCCACCAGGCCGGCGGTGCGGATGCGTTTACCTCGATATTTGGGCAGATCGACACTACGTACTAAATTCTTCGGCAACTTCGGACGGAACAACGACAGCATCGGCACATCGGTCACAAAACCCAGCAGCTGCCATTCATCGCGGCGGCGGCGGTCGATCTCGTAATTGCTGGGGATCCAGGACAGCTCGCCGATGTCGTCAAAGAGCGCTCCGGACATCGCTGCGTGATTTTGCAGGTCGGCTTCGAGGAACAGGGCCGGTCGATTGTGCCCGGTGAAATCCAGGGCGCCACTGCGGATCAAGGTCGCCAGCGCTTCCGGTCCGATGTCGACGCGGCGGCGAAAGTCGGCCAGATCGCAAAAGGGACCGTCCTTTTGCCGCTGGGCGAGGATGCGCTGCCATGTTTCTTCGGGCAATGTGGCAATGGCGCCCAAACCCGTACGGATGCTGTTTTCTTCGGGAGTGAAAGTTTCCTCCGAGTGGTTGACGCAGGGCAGCAGCATTCGCAACCCGGCTCGCTTGGCGGCCTCGACGTAGACGCGGCGCGGATAGACGCCCTGGTTGTTGTTGAGCACCGCCGTCCAGAATTGCACCGGAAAATGGGCCTTGGCATAGGCACAGCGCCAGGCGATCAGGGCGTAGCTGACAGCGTGGCTCTTGCAAAAGGTGTAACGACGGAAATGCGTCAGCAGCAGCCATTGCTCGGCGATGATCGTTTCGGGAATGCCGTGCGGCAGACATAATTGCCGAAACTCCTCGGCCAGCTGGCGATCCTCGTCTTCAGGCACGCGCTTGGTGGCCCGCTTGTAAAAGCGATGCGTATCGGGGACCGAAAGGCCCGTGAGAGCGCGGATCATGCCCAGAGCGTCGTCCTGGTAAACGAGCAAGCCGTAAGTTTCGCGCAGCACCGGTTCCAGGCAAGCGGGCATCTTTGGCACCGGCTCGCCGCCGCAGCGGCGCTGGACGTAACGCCCCTTCATACCGATGGCGCCGGCGCCGGGACGGATCAGGGCCAGGGCACAAACGATGTCCTCGATGCCGCGCGGTTTTAGCTGGGTCAAAAGGTGCCGCATGGCGGGGGATTCCAGCTGGTTGACGCCTAGCGTGTCGCCGGCTTGCAGAATCTCGATGATGGTCGCGTCGTCCTTCTCCCCTCTCCCCGCTTCGGGGAGAGGGGCCGGGGGTGAGGGGATTCTACTCAGCGTTTCGTCTACATTTGCCAATGCCCGGTTGCCGAGCAGGTCGATCTTTACCAGACCAATCGCCTCAGTGGCGTCCTTCTCGAACTGGATGATGCGGACGCCCTTGGCCGCCCGCTGCACCGGCACAAATTCATCGATGGGCCGCGGTGTGATGACAATGCCGCCGCAATGCACCGACAAATGATGCGGTCGGCCGAAGAGAGCGCGGGCGTCATGGAGGAACCGGGGCCAGCGTTCGGCCTCCAGCGGAAAAGCGGCCGGCGGACAACGAATGTTGGTCGGAAAAGACGATTCTTCCTGCTCACCGTTGGCCCTGGCTTCGCCGTCCACTTGCTGCGCCAGCAGCGTGATCTGCTCGTTCGACATGCCGTGAATCTTGCCCGCTTCACGGAACGCGGACCGGGGCTGCAAAAAGAGATGCGTGGAAACCATCGCGGTGTGCTCGTGACCGTAGCGATCGAAGACATGATCGATGATTTCGTCGCGCACGCGCCAGTCGAAGTCGAGATCGATGTCCGGCAAATCGGGCCGGCCGATGTGCAGGAAGCGATCCAGCGCCAGGCCGAAACGCAGCGGATTGACATCGGTGATTTCCAGCAGATAGCAAACCAGCGAGTTGCCGGCGGAACCGCGCAGCGCCATCGTCAAACGCTGACGGCGAGCATGGCGGGCGATGTCGCGAACTACCAGGAAATAAGGAGACAAACTGCCGGCATCGATGATCGCCAGTTCCACGGCGAGCCGTTCATGAGAGGCAGGATCGCCGTACAAACCCCGGCGATGCAAACCGCGGTCGCACAAGTGGCGGAGATATTGTTGATGCTGAAACTGCCGCGGCGTTTTGGCCGGCGGCAACACCGTCTGCCCAGGCAACACGTCCGATGGCAGCTGCTCGGCCAGGCGCGTGAGGTTGCTTACCGCCTCCGGCAAATCGCGGAAACGCTCACGCAATGTCGCTTGATCCACCAGGTGATGCTCGGCGGTGATGCCCATCCGGGCCGGGAGCTGGTCGAGCAAGCCTCCCTGGCGCACTGCCGTCACCAGGCGATAAGTTTTGTATTCCTCGGGCGTGGCGAAATGGGCGGCGGTGCTGGCAATCAGAGGCAATCCCAGGCGTTGGCCGCCTTCCAGCAATGCCCGTTCGCGCAGTTCGTTGTGACGTTTGGGCCGATCGCCGGGGCCGGGCCGAACCACTTCCAGCCACAAACGCTCGCCGAACGCCTCGCGCAGCTGCTGGGCCAGCGCCAGATCGTCCACCAGAAGATGCAATCCCTCCGCATTGTCCGCGAGCAGGTCAGCGAAGCCAACGTCTGGCTGCAAATGCAAGCGCGTCAGCACCCGGCACAGACTGCGCCAGCCCGCCGCTGACGCGACCAGAGCGACGCAGTGATTGCGCTTTTGACGCAGACAGGCGCCGAGCAAAGGCCGCACGCCGTGCTTTGCCGCCGCGTCCACGAAAGGCACGGCACCATAAAGATTGTTGGTGTCGGTCAGCGCCAGCGCCGAATAGCCGCACGCCGCGGCCCGCGCCAGAAGCGTGTCGAGGCTGGTGACGCCTTCGAGCAAGGAATACCAACTATGAGTGTGCAGCATGGACCGTGAAGCAGCCGGGAGATGAGGCAAAGCAAATCGTCAGCTGCAAATTGTTCCCCGTGGGTGAGCTGGGACGGGGGGACAGTAGCATCATGATGGGGGGATGCCAATGTTAGCAGCGGGGTTATACCCCACGCGAGCAGAATTGACACAGATAGGGGGCGTCCAGGGCAGCCAAGCGGCGCTGAAGCACCTGGCAATGTACACCGAATATTCGTTTCATTTCACCCCCACAGCGACTTTCAGGGCCGGTTTTGGGCTTGGCCTGTTTCCGCAACTCTATTGTCTATCAAAGGTTGCTCCAGAGCGCCTTTTCCGGATTCGTTGCACACCGTACCAACAATGTGCAAGTGCCAGCTGCGTCTGCGCTTCGCTGGACACACCCTACGTCACTACTACATCAAGGCTGCTTGACGGCGCCTTCCCCCCTGCCTAATCTGCCGCCATAGAATCGTTGCCGGCACTCAGACACATTTTTCGGAGGGCAGGGCATGCAACGCTTATTGAGAATGACTTTTGTTCTGGCGGCGCTGCTGACCTTCACGGCCTTGATCTCGCCGGCCAAGGCACAACCCAACCAGCAATGGGGCACGATCAAAGGCCAAATCGTTTGGGGCGGAAAAGCAATGCCTGCGGCGGAGTTGATCGACATTCCCAAAGGAATGGTCCAGGCCGTTGTCAAGAATCCGAATTTCAACGCTGTCGCCAACCAATTGAAATCCGACGCACTGATCGTCAATCCTCAAGGCAAAGGCATCAAGAATGTCTTTGTTTGTGTCCTGGAGCAACCCGGCAAAAAGCTGGCAATTCATCCCAAATTGCAAGCCGTTCCCAAGTCGCCAGTGGTTGTGAAAAACAGCAATGGTTTGTTTGAGCCACGGATTGCCGTCGTCCGCGAAGGGCAAGCGCTCGAATTCCAGAACAATGGCATTTTCAATCTCACCGTAATGGTCCAAGGCGATCCTGGCATTAATCCGCCAGTAGCCCATGCGATTCCTGCCGCAGCGAAAGCTCAACTCAATTTGAAGGCCCAAAAGCTGCCGTTGGCAATGACCCGCGCAGTGCATGCCTGGATGCAAGGGCGCATCCACGTGGTTGCACATCCATATGCCGTTCTTACGGACGACAATGGCAATTTCGAAATCAAGGACGTTCCGGCCGGCGGGCAAAAGCTATTCATTTACCATGAAACGATCGGTTACCGCCTTGGCGCCAAGGGCCGCAACGGCGAAGACGTGAACATCCCGGCCGGCGGCGCAAAGAATTTAGGCGCGCTTAACATGCGATAGAAAATGAAGGCTTAGGGTGTGTCAAGCCGAAGGCGTAGACGCACCAGAACCTCAACTCCGCTCCTTTCAAACCGCATCAATGGTTGACCGCCTTCTTCATTGCAATGGCGTCTTGCACCACAGAAATTCTCTCCGGCGCTTGCTGCTCAATTTCCAACACACCGATATTGACGCCGATTCCATTAAACTTCGCAAGCCTGTCGTGTCGGACACGGTGTTCCTTGTTAACACTTTCCTTTAAGTAGCTGCCCATTACCGCATTGACGATAACCACCGCATCCGTTACTTCGCCAATCATGGCAATGCGCATGATTTCCGGAGCGTCCGGGAAGTCGACAATCAGTTTCTTTTCCAGCCAGGCCACCGGATCCGTTTGCTCCCGCACCACAGCCAGGGCCGCCACCTTGGGTTCACGCAGCGCCGAGTTGAGCACCAGCCGACTCTTGACCATGGCAACCTGGGTCTTTTGAAACCCATCGAACTCCTCCTTGTCGAAGTGCCCCGGTGTCAGCACAAGCGGACGCCCCGAAGTGATGTGGAGAAGGGCGTAGGCACCCGTTTCCATGCGGGTGTACTTCCCCCACAAGTAATAACCAACGCCGCTTGCCACAAGTGCCGACACTATCACCAATGCCAAAAGCAGACGTTTCATGGAAATCTCTTACTAAAGTTCACGGGCACATAATAATGCTAAGCGGCGGCGTGACACAAAGATAGAGAATTTTCGGGCCCCAGCCCTCCCGTCTGTTCCCCCCCGCATCGTTGTTCTAATCTAATGCCTATCGCGGTTCACCGCTTTGAACAATACGACCCCCGTCGTCAGCAACATGGGAACATTGGAATGAGCATCCTCGTCGATAAAAGCACGCGCGTCCTCTGCCAGGGCATGGGCAAGGCCGGCACCTTTCACGCCACCCAGTGCCGCGACTACGGCACGCAAATCGTCGGCGGCATCGCACCCGGCAAAGGCGGGACCGTCAAGGACGGTTTTCCCCTGTTCAACACCGTCGCCGAGGCAGTTCGCAAGACGGGAGCCAACGCCAGCATGGTCTTCGTGCCGCCGGGCGGGGCCGCCGACGCCATCATGGAAGCGGCTGACGCCGGCATCGCCGTCATCGTCGCCATCACCGAAGGCGTGCCGGTGCTGGACATGGCCAAAGCCGTGCGCTTTCTCCAGGGCAAACCCAGCCGCCTCGTCGGCCCGAATTGCCCCGGCGTCATCACTCCCGGCCAGTGCAAAATCGGCATCATGCCAGGCTATATTCACAAACCCGGCGGCGTCGGCGTCGTCAGCCGCAGCGGCACCTTGACCTACGAAGGCGTTTGGCAACTGGGCAACGTCGGCCTGGGACAATCGACCTGCGTCGGCATCGGCGGCGACCCGATCGCGGGAACGAATTTCGTGGACGTACTCAAGCTCTTCCAGGCCGACCCGCAAACCGAAGCGATCCTGATGATGGGCGAGATCGGCGGCAGCGCCGAGGAACAAGCGGCCGAGTTCATCCAGAAGCACGTTACCAAGCCCGTGGCCGCCTTCATCGCTGGCCAAACTGCTCCGCCCGGCAAACGCATGGGCCACGCAGGCGCCATCATTTCCGGCGGCAGCGGCACGGCGAAAGAGAAAATCGCGGCCTTGCGGGCGGCGGGCATCGTTGTCGCCGAATCGCCGGCGGATTTGGGCGTGGCCGTCAAAAAAGCGATGGAACAAAAACACAAATAATCAACTTGCTTGCCATGAAACATTTCTTCCTCGCCGCGACTATTGTTGTCCTCTGCGTCTCAGTGGCATTCGCCCAGTGGCAAACGCAGACCATTGCCACCAAATCCGATTTCCGCGGCCTTGCGGTGGTGAGCGCCAAGGTCGCCTGGGTAAGCGGCACCAAGGGGACCTACGGCCGAACCATCGACGGCGGCAAAACGTGGTCGGTCGGAACCGTGCCCGGCGCGGAAAAACTTGACTTCCGCGATGTCGAGTCGTTTGGAGAGAACACCGCGTATCTTCTCAGCATTGGCGCGGGTGACGCTTCCCGCATTTACAAAACAATCGACGGCGGCAAATCGTGGACGCTGCAATTCAAAAACGCCGATCCCGCGGCCTTTTTTGATGCCATGGCGTTCTGGGACCAGAACAACGGCATTGCGCTCGGCGATCCCGTCAAAGGGGTCTTTCAATTGATCGTCACAGCTGACGGCGGCGCCAACTGGAAACCGCTGGCGGCGAAGAACCTCCCGCCTGCGTTGCAGGGCGACGGCTGCTTCGCGGCCAGCGGCACCTGCCTCGTCACCCACGGCGAAAACGATGTCTGGTTCGTGACCGGCGGCGCCAAATCGGCACGGGTCTTTCATTCCCCCGATCGTGGTCAAAACTGGACGGCAAGCGAAACGCCGATCGTTGCCGGCACCGCATCCGCCGGTATTTTCTCGATTGCCTTTCGCGACAAGAATAACGGCATGATCGTCGGCGGCGACTATCGCAAACCCAAAGAAAGCGGCGCCACCGCGGCGATCACCGCCGACGGCGGCAAAACATGGACGCTGCTCGACAAGAAGCTGCCGTTTCGTTCCGGCGTGGCCTGGGCCAAAGACCGCTGGGTCGCGGTGGGCACGTCCGGCTCCCATTTTTCCCAGGACAACGGCGCCACCTGGAAGGAGCTTGACCGCAGCAATTACAATAGCGTCGCATTCGCGTCCACCGGCGAAGGCTGGGCCGTCGGCCCAAAAGGGCTCATCGCGAAGTTTGGCAAGTGACATGCATGGCCTTTGCACCTTTTGCCTGGCAATTGATCTTTGATCTGTTAGCCTATTCGGCAGACATTCTGTACACCGAATCCGGAGATCCCTCCCATGCACGTCACCGCTTTGGCATTGGTCGCGGCAGCTCTTGGACAAGGCCCCGCCGAATGGCACGAGCCATTCCCGGCCCACAAGATCATGGGCAACACCTATTACGTCGGCACCAAGGACCTGGCCACTTATCTCATTACCACGCCCGATGGCCATATCCTCATCAACAGCAGCTTTGAACGCACCGTACCCATGATTCAAAAGTCGGTGGAGTCGCTCGGCTTCAAGATGACCGATGTCAAAATCATCCTGGCAAGCCATGCTCACTCAGATCACGTGGCAGGCCACGCCCTTTTGCAAAAAGTTACCGGCGCCAAGGTCTTTGTCATGAAGGGCGACGACCAGGTCATCGCATCGGGCGGCAAAGGGCAATACTTTTACACCACCGACCGCTGGAGCCCCTGCAAGGTGGACCGTGTGCTGGCGGATGGCGACGAAGTCAAACTTGGCGGCGTCACGCTTGTTGCACGTTTGACGCCCGGCCATACTCGCGGCTGCACGACATGGACCTGGAAAGCCGAGGACGGCGGGAAGAAGTATGACGTGGTCGTCATCGGCAGTCCCAATGTCAATAACGGTTTTCAGCTTGTCAACAACAAGGACTACCCAGAAATAGCCACCGATTTTGCCAAGACATTCGAGATTCTCAAGAGCTTGCCGTGCGACGTGTTTCTTGGTGCCCACGGCGCCTATTATGGCATGGTGGAAAAGCACGCCCTTCTCAAAAAAGGAAAGGCAGATGCGTTCGTGAATCCTGAAGGCTACAAAAAGTATGTTGCTCAAAAAGAGCAGGAATACCGTCGGACGCTCACTAATCAGCAAGCCAAAGCGGAGAAGGGCATGGGCAAACAAGCAACGCCGTCCGCTGTCCCGGCCATCGGCGACAAGATGAAGAAATACATTGCCGAAAAGGAAATTGCCGGCGCGGTGACGCTCGTCGCCTCACCCGACAAGATCCTTCACCTGGATGCCACGGGCAGCGCGTCGCTTAACCCTGTCGAGGCGATATTGAATGACGCCATCTTCTGGATCGCGTCGATGAGCAAGCCGGTGCTGGCCGCTTTGATGATGATGCTCCAGGACGAGGGGCTGCTCAACGTGGACGATCCGGTCGAGAAATACCTGCCGGAATTCAAGGGACTCAAGACCGCGGACGGCAAAGAGGCCAAATTGACGATTCGCCATTTGCTCACGCATACCTCCGGTATGGGTGAAATCACCGGCGCGCAGTCACGCGATTCCAAGACACTGTCTGCCGTCATCCCGCTCTACGTCGCCAAGCCGGTTTCCTTCACCCCCGGCTCGAAATGGGTCTACTGTCAGTCGGGCATCAACACCGCAGGACGGATCGCCGAGGTAGTCACGGGCGAGCCACTCGAAAAGCTGCTCAACAAGCGCCTGTTCGGCCCGCTCGGAATGAAGGACACCACCTTCTATCTGACCGACAAACAACTGCCGCGTCTGGCCAAATCGTATCAGCGCACCAAAAAAGGCGATCTCGAAGTAGCCAACATCGGCTTCCTCAACGGCAAATCGCCCGCCAGCACCGACCGTTTCCCCGCGCCGAACGGCGGACTTTTTTCCACCGCTTCCGATTACGCCCGTTTCTGCCAAATGGTGCTCCGCGGCGGCGAACTGGACGGCAAGCGTTACCTCAAACCCGAAACCGTCAAGCTCATGACCACGATCCAGACCGGCGCTCTCAAAACGGGTTTCACCGACGGCAACGGCTGGGGTCTGGGCTGGTGCGTTGTCCGCGAACCGCAAGGGATCACCGCCATGCTCTCGTCTGGGACCTATGGCCACGGGGGCGCTTACGGCACCCAAGCCTGGATCGATCCCCAAACCAAGTTGATCTACATAATGATGGTGCAGCGCTCGAATTTTCCCAACTCTGATGCGTCCGAAGTGAGAAAAGGATTTCAGGAGGCCGCCAGCGCGGCATTTGCGAAAATGAAAAGCAAGTAACGGCGTTAAGGCTCCGCCGCAGCGAGCATAAATATGTTTGATTATTGAAGCTAAGTCGTCTACACTCCGTTATCCGTTGCCCTTTCCGGACTGTTAGACCAAACCCCTCGGGCTGTGGTGTTTCACCACAGCCCACGCAGGCGCTCCTGCGGCATCGCAAACGCATCGCTGGTAAAAGGACTGTTGCCATGGTGAAGGCCCTCTACCTCGCCATCCTTTTTCTGGGAGTTGCTGTCTTTGTTCTCGTGCGCACCGTGACGAACCTCCCGGGCAAACCCAAGGAAAAACGCGAAGCCGTCATCGCACAGCCCGCCAAGCAGGCGCACCAGGAGCGGGTGGTGGAAGCGGTTGCCAAAAAGCGGCAGGACAAAGGGCCGGTCGAGGCCAAAAAGCCGGCTGACCGCCCGATGAATTTCACCATCTCCCTGGACAAATTGACAATGGACGGCGGCAAACTCCAGCCGCTCGTCATCAATGTTCCGCCCCCGCCTCCGGTCGATTCCAATCCCAAAGTCGCCGATAAAGACTTCGGCGCCCTCTTGCCCAACGGCTTGCCGTTGTGGTTTCGGACGCTCGACAAGGACGAAGACGGCCAGGTCTCGCTCCTTGAATGGCGGGACGGCGGCAAGTCCATCGACGAATTCCGCAAGTATGATCGCAACGGCGATGGCTTTCTCACCGAAGAAGAGGTCCGTCGGCATTTCACAATCTCCAACGAACTCAAGCTCGACAAAGGCGAGGCGAGTTTCCGCGGCGCCATTGAAGCCAGCGATGAACTGTACAACGGCAAAAAACTCTCGAAGATCTTCCCCATCAAATTCGAAAAAGGGAAGACCTACCAAATCGACCACATCAGCAAGGCGTTTGACGCCTACCTCTACCTGGAAGGGCCCGACGGCAAGCTGCTGGCCGAGGATGACGATAGCGGCGGCGGCAACAATGCCCGTATCGTTCACCTGGCCGCCGCCACCGGCATCTATCGCATCATCGCCACCAGCGTGGGCGGCACCCGCCCGGGCGATTCCACGCTGTTGGTTCGCATGATCGACGCCGGCGGCTCCGTCAAGGGTCTGCCCGCGTGGTTCAAGGAGCTCGACCTGAACGGCGACGGCCAGATCGCCCTTGCTGAGTGGCGCCAAAGCGGCAAAACGCTCGATGAATTCCGCAGCTACGATCACAATGGCGACGGCCTCCTCACCGCCGCAGAAGTCCTGCGCACCCTGAAAACCCTGGTCAACCTGAAGTTCGACCAGGACGAACTCGATTACCAGGGCGCCATCGAGGATGCGACGGATGAGCGCTACCAGGGCAAAAAGACTTTCAAGATTCTGACCATCAAGCTCGAAGTTGGCAAAACTTACCAGATCGACCACATGAGCAAGGTCTTTTTCGCTTACCTCTACCTTGAAGATCCCAGCGGCAAGATCGTGGCCAAGCACAACAGCGGCGGCAACGGCCAGACGGCGCGCATCGTTCACCATGTGACCAAATCCGGAACCTTTCGCATCATTGCCACCAGTCAAGACGGCTATAAGACCGGCCCGTTTTCGCTGTCGGTTCGCGTCATTGACAGCGTCAGCGGCGCCTTGCCCAAGGGCCTGCCGCCGTGGTTCAAAGAACTCGACCAGGACGGCGACGGCCAAATCGCCATCCATGAATGGCGGCAAAGCGGCAAGACTTTAGAAGAATTCCAAAAATATGACCTCAATGGCGACGGCTTCATCACCGCCGCCGAAGTCCTGCGCCACACCAGAGCGCCGATCGAATTGAAACTTCAAAAAGCCCAGGTGAAAACCACTGAGGCTATCGCGGCGACGGATCAAAAATACCAGGGCAAAAAACTGTCCAAAAGCTTCAGCGTCAAGCTCGAAAAAGGCAAAACCTATCAATTCGACCTCGTGAGCCAGGAATTCAGCGCCTATCTCTACCTGGAAGATCCCGACGGTAATGTCCTCGAAAAGATTCACAGCGGCGGCAAAGGCATGACGGCGCGCATTGTTTTCCATGCGGCCGTCGCGGGGAATTATCGCCTCATCGCCACCAGCCAGGACGGGACCAAAATCGGCGCTTTCACGCTCTCGGTCCGCATCAATGGCAACAAATGATGCCAGGCTCGTGCCAGTCCACATAGATTCCATATCAATCCTCCTTGTGTTAATCTCCCCTACAATGAGATTCCGTCATGCTCCGTCAAACTGTCATCCTCATCACCGGCGCCAGCGGCGAGATTGGCCACGGCCTCATCACCCGGCTCACCGAGGAAATGGAATCCAATCCGATCATCACGCTCGACCTCAATCCGCTGGGCAAAGAGCTGACGCCGCTGGTCCGCCACCAGTACATCGGCTCCATTCTCGATAGCCAACTTTTGGATCGCATCCTGGCCGAGTTCGAGATTGACTTTGTCTTTCATCTCGCCGCCCTTTTGTCCACGCGCAGCGAGTTCGCCCCGGCGACGGCCCACAAGGTCAACGTCGAAGGCACCATGGCGATGCTGGAATTCGCTCAGCGTCAGGGCGAGTCGCACGGCCGGCCGGTCAAGTTCATGTACCCGTCTTCCATCGCCGCCTATGGCATGCCGAGTCTCAAGGCAAAGGCCAAAGCGGGCAAAGTCAAGGAGGACGACTTCAACCACCCAACGACGATTTACGGCTGCAACAAGCTTTATTGCGAACAGCTGGGCCGGTATTACGCCCGTTATTACAAGCAACTGGCAGCGGTCAAGCTCATGGGGAAGGTGGATTTCCGCTGCATTCGTTTTCCGGGTTTGATCTCGGCGGCGACCTTGCCTTCGGGCGGCACGTCGGATTTCGCTCCCGAGATATTGCACGCCGCAGCCCAGGGCAAGCCTTACGCCTGCTTCGTGCGGCCCGACACGCGGATTCCGTTCATGGCCATGCCGGACAGCGTTGAAGCCCTGCTCAAACTCGCGGCGGCGCCGGCGGAGAAACTGACGCAAAACGTCTACAACATCGGGGCCTTTAACCCTTCCGCAGCCGAGATGCGCCAGCGCGTGTTGGCGGAGTTTCCCAATGCCCAGATCACAACCAAAGTGGACGAGAACCGGCAGCACATAGTCGATAGCTGGCCGGAAGATGTGGACGACAGCGCCGCGCGGCGCGATTGGGGATTGGCGCCGCGCTATGATTTGGAGACAGCGTTTAAGGACTATTTGCTGCCGGGAATTCGGAAGCGGTATGGACGGGGATGACGCCAGTCACTTGACGCGCAATGTGAATCGTGATGGCGTTTGCCAAGCGGCAAGCGCCACATTCAAATCACGGCCCCATCCAGCACCACCGCGCCCCGAGGAATCACCACGATCCCATCGCGGATCACATAGTTCTTGCCTTCCTGATCCTTGACCTTTTGTTTGTTCACAATCTGAACGTTGCAGCCCACCCGGCAGTCCTTGTCGAGGATCGCGTTTTCGATAACAGTGTTGTCTCCCACGGTCAAGTCGGGCACGCCGCGGTGTTTGTTGTCGGCCCGCTCGTCGTCGGTTTCGATGCGGTCGGCGCCGAT
>Ga0134121_10002254_pt1 | contig 16917 bp, 19 predicted proteins | sample KB301_FD_96463 | JGI IMG/M metagenome (GOLD analysis project Ga0134121, IMG submission 96463) | Terrestrial soil microbial communities without Nitrogen fertilizer from Kellogg Biological Station, Michigan, USA - KB3-0-1 | ecosystem: Environmental > Terrestrial > Soil > Unclassified ... | reverse complement strand
TTCTGTGGCCTCTGTATAAATGAAAAGATTGCGCTCATTCTCTTTCGTTCGTAACCGTTATATAGAACGTCAGGAACGGCCGGCAAAACCAACGTGCAACCTATTTGTTTTATAAATCTAAGAACACCTTTATATGGTTCAGGTGTAACGCCAAGTAAAACGTCAAATCTAGGTGAATTGTCTTCATTCGTGAAGCCAAACCAGTAAGACAGTATATTTTTACCCATCTCAACTGTAGTTCTTCCCCACACTTCTTTATATCCAAAGAAATGAACGGACGCATGATTAATATGAATATCATTTAGCCATGCAACACCACGAACAAACCCATCAACTAAAATGAAAGAGACTAAATTCTCTTGAGACTGGAACAGTTTTAACAATAATTCTTTTGAAGTTGTAAGACCGTCATAGAAAACATGCGTAAGAGTTCCGTCTTCTTGAAGTTTTTGGAACACCCCGAATATGGTTTCATCCGGTAATGTCCATTGGTTGTTTAATTTAACGTAAGGGACTATTTCAATATTATTCGAGTTCTGCGGCATAGATGGAGGCCGGCCCTGTCCCGGAAATCTTCAATGAGCAACGTTTGCCATTACAAGTGGTAATGTGTCTGAATCTCGTTTCTCTATCGCCTGTAATGTCGTGAGTTTGTACCGAATCTCCATCTACAATAATCTCGGCTTGGCAACTTTCTGCATCTGAAGCGTTCACGTCATATTTCGCCCAACGTGGAAAATGACGACGAGTCTGTAATGTGTAATCCATGGACTCTACTTCCCAATCTATATCGGTACTGGAGTCGGTAGATACAGATTTGTTTTCAAGAACGCGCACAAACCCAACAGTATCGCCAGCTAAAAGACGTGTATTAGTTTCATCCGTTGCGACACAACGGATAGAAATAACACTCCCATCGTTATACTCGTAGTAAGAAATTCTCAACGTATCGAGATTGAAGATAAGGATATTCGTCGGATAGTCGTAACCTACCGATGTGTATCCGAAATAAAGATAGTTTCCAAAAACGTGTAACCAAGACGTAGACATATCAGAAACGCCGGGAATACCTTTTACCGTCTCGCCCCTGAACAGAGGCTCAAAGTTACCCTGAGTTAATTTCTGATCTGCATTTGAATAGAGATAAAGACCGTCCATTCCGGTGTGAATTATTCCTTTACCTTTTACCGAAACGGCACCAAATATTCCTTGCGCCCCCGTCTTGGCATTTTGCTTTATGGGAATCATGTTCAAAATTGAACTTCCCTGCATCAAAAAAATATCATTCTTCGTCAGATAGAAAAGCTGGCCGTTGTGAAACAGCCCGGCCTTTCCGGGGAACTGTAACGTACTGGCTTCAATATAGTAATCTGTTGGCCAATATTCCGGCTGTTTCGGTTTGCATGAATAAAGATTGTTGTCCTTAATCATAAACACCGATCCGTCAAAAGCTGGTCCTACGACAACAGTTCCAAGTGGCGGTCTATCGTGGTCGGTGGCAACTTCAGAACCTAATGCGCCATCGGCCGTATTAGTATCTAACGTAACGGCTCCGATAGCTAAATCCTGATCGTGGTAATAAATCAAACCACCGTTAAACGTTCGATAAATGCGAACGTGCGTGACCTGTGAATCAGTAGAAGCGATCCACGTCACTCGCAATGATTGATTGGTCAATGATTGCGATGCAGACTCAGGGGAAGGATTTGATTCTGCTACAACCACGGACCCGACTTTACGACAGTATGTATATTTAACTTTATAGGAGCCGGTTAGTCCTGTTCCCGTTGCCGCCACTGTCGGCGCATCGGATGGCGCATCAATGCCCCACTCATAAACGGACGATCCAGAAATTCTCTTTCGATCCGTTCCATTGATAGCGAAAACTTGTTGCGTCGTATCGTTGAAGGCATTGTATTTTATCGCAGACCATTGTGCGTCTGTGGTTCCTGACTGGATGCTTGTTTCATTTCTGAAAATCTGCGACCCTGCAAATTCATACCTAGCGCCACCTTGCTCAACGATTAAGTTGATAGTATCGATTGTCTGCTTTATCGAAACATCGTCAAGATAGATATTGACGGAAAAAATAGCTTTAGTAATCGTTAAATATGCAGACGTAGACGTGGGCGTAAAAGAACTTGTATAGGTAAAGCCGTCAGAAGTAGCACGAAAGAACATTGGTCCAAACAAATCAGAACCGTTCGGAGTAGTGCCGATAGAAATACTTAAATTTGCGTTCTGACTTGCTCCAATAAAATTGGTCGGCGTTCTAACATGAAAAGATAGCGTATGCTCTTTATTGATATTTACAAAGGTGATCACCTGCCTGACTATTGCTATGTTAGATGTTGAATCAAGCAGCATTTCGCCTGCCGACCAACTCACAGCACCGCCGCTTAAGCTAACATCTGTCCATGAAGAAATATCGGACGTAAAGCTACCATTTGTTACAAGTTCAGAATTAGACGTAAACGCAGTTGAATTTATCTTGCTCGATCCATCGCGCGTAGTAAGAACGCCCTTTCTATCAATCCTAAGATTCTTACAACGTGTTAACGCCTCGGATATAACAGTTCCCGGCGCTGGAGATTGAGACGGAAGGTCACTTGGATCGGTGGCGACATCAAGAAACCCATTCGGCTTGAAGATTAGTCCCATTAGAGCGCAGGATAAGTACTTGGCAGTTTCGGATGACGGACAACTTTCCGCGCCGGGGAACCCGCGATCCGCAATTGGTAATCACGGTCGGTTTTCTTCTTCAGCATATACAGCTTGATCGCTTCAATTCCGATCATGTAACGATTCCCCCAATATTCTTTTAGACTCTGAATCTTACCATCAGTCAAGGCCCCATAGGCACGTTCTAGAACCCCATATTCGATGTACTTGCGGAGGAAGATAGGAAAATCGCTTTCATCCGTGTCGTCCTGAATGTCGGTCGGTCCGGATTCAAAGATCATGAAAAATTCATTGTCGATATCGAGGATATCAATCGCGACACCAGCGTCCTGATTCGCCATGCTTCCATCACGGCGCATGATCGTGCCTGACTCTGTGTCGTTATCGTCGTCTTCCAAGTAAGAGACTTGGCCGACCTGATCGGCACTTGACGTGCCTACTTCAAACATCCACATTCCACGCATGTAGCTTTCGCGGTAGGTTCCTAGATCAATTTCCCACAGAAAGACATAATCACGACTGTTCGTTGAGTCGTTGCGCGTGAACTGCTCGCCCGTGGCATACGAGGATTCCCAATCATGGGCATAGACATAGAGAACATCGCGAACTGGCGTGATTTCATCATCCCATGAGATGGTTGAAGGACGAGGATATGGGATAAATGAATCGCCTAAATCATCTTCTCGATAATAGAAGACGGGCGTTCCTTCTCTTGTCTTGTAATCCGTGTCTACTCTGGTAATGGATTTCTTAGATTTGAATTCGAGAGGTCGTTTATCCCATGCGAGAAACTTCATCGCCCTGAAGTTATCCGGGAACTTGATCGGAATAGGAACCGCTGGCGTATCGCCGGTAAACGCTTCCCAAGGATGGGTAAATTGAAACCCGGAGTCGTTGACAACACCCGTCACACCATAATCAGACTGCGCTTCCCAAAGGCTGGAAAATGTATAGTCAGACTGATCGTGATATCTCAAGGCTTGATAGAACTGACTCCCGGTCAAGAACGGCCATTCCCAATCGTACAAATATGAAAGCTGATATCTCGGCGGGTAGTTCAGGACGGCGATCTGTTCCAAAAACTTTAGCCGTCGCTGTATATCGCTCTGCACATCGTTATAAGTTGCTTTCAGAAACGAACGCGACCAGATGTTTCCATTCGGATCGCGAAGAAACCTTCTGATCTTCCTAAGCTGATCGCCAAAGTTCATGGGGGCGGCGTATTGGGAGTAGTGGAACGATTGCCAAACTGAGCGAAACGTTCGTTATATTTTGGGTGTATCTTTGATACGCCTAATTCTTCTAGGTATTTCTGCATCCAGATATCAGCCTCTTTCGCATCGCCACGAGACGCCCAAAATTCACCAACCGCAAAATATACGGCTGCAAACTGGAGATTTTCGCGAAGGTAAATTCTGTCTGTGCTGTATTCCATTCGTCTTGGAATGACGACCATCGTTAATTCTAAAATATCGCCATCACCTGACGGGGCTGGGACAACTCCAAGAATATTGGTCCCGATATGCATGTAGTTATATGGCGAACCTGAGTGCGTCAGCCATCGCGGATTATCAACCGTCACAGGAATAAGATCGATTTGTTTTAGCCTACGCTTCTGCGTGACAGACCATACGTCTGTAATCCACGCGAGGTCGCCATTGCCTAACTTGATCCGATAGAAGCTCTGAGCCTCTTGCAAAAAGACCTGATAGGTTCTTTTGTAAGAGCCGATAACGTGCGTGATTTCCTCAATTGCATCGTTCAGACTTTCACGGATTGGCTCTAGCCCTTCGTCTGTGTCAGTAAAAACATCTGGCGAATCCGGGTTCTCGCCAATGAGTTCTAATACCTGTTTTTCAAGAACATTCATAAAGGGTGGGGGCCTCGTCCTTCTTTAACGGGATAGGGCCGCATCGGTTAGGACTCAGCCCCCATAGTCTTTAAATGAAGCCGAAACGGTGAACTCCTTTCATGGAGTCTTGACCTGTACCCCATTCATGTTCGCCCGTGACAAGCTCGTCAGAACCTTCAAAGCCAAAATCCTGACGACCTAAATACTGCTCATTGTCAAACACATCAGTACCGATAATATTATTCAAATCGGCCGACGTTGACCCGCCTGCAATCGGCATAACGTAATCCTTACCGCTAAGGGAAAGGATGACGAAAGGAGCGCGGACAAAACGTGGGCGCTGATCTCCTGAAAATTTACCAAACGGATAAAAAACAGGAGTAATTTGACCGCTATCGATAAATGAACTGGCTGCCATGTTTAGGTTCCTAATTGAATTTTGATCTTGTCGGCCAATTCGTCTTTATGGTCTTCCATATACTTCTTGTAATGCTGGTGACCGATAATTTCGGGCGCGCCAATATGGCCGAGTTTGTAGCGTCCGTCACAATAGATTTGTACTCCGTATTCTTTCGCCTTTACACAAAATGCGATGTCCTCGCCGGATTTCCAATCAATCGTGAACCAAGGCTGCGGAACCCTATCTAGCACATCCCGGCGCATCAGCATCGCTCCGAACCCTACCGCATCGCATTCAAACAAACGTTCAGGAGCTACTACTAATGAGTAATGCTTAAACTTATCCTTCTTCTCTCCACCTTTTACATAGACAACCGGGAGCGTCTTTCCGACTCGTGCATAGTAGAGAGCGGAAACCATATCCTTATTGTGCGAAGCAAGGACGCACGCTAGGTCTGCTTCAAACACATGGTCATCATCCAACCAGAGCATGTGCGTGAACTTCTCTCCGGTGTATTCGTTGATATGGTTTTGCAGATTGCGGGCCATTTCGTTTCTGGCCCAATCCACTACCATACGTTCACTCATACCGATGAGATAAATCCTAAGGCCATGCATCCATGAGTAACAAATCATGTTCACGATAGAGCGCGTGAACTTGGCGTAAGTCTCATAGGAACCGCAGGGCGTCAGGATACAAATAGCCATATCCTTGTAGATGGCCTTATCTGCTTCGGTCGGCTCGTAAAGTCCGGGAACAGGTTTATACATGGGTTAAATCCGGTTCATTTCGTTTTTCCAAGTCCACACCTTAGGATGCTTGGCGATTTGAACCAGTTTTTCCCATAGCGTCAAATTCGTCGGTGACACCTTCGCATGGCCGCAATGTCGGCAACCTAACTTCTCTCGAAGATCAAAAAGACTTACCACGCGATGACACAGCACACACCGATAGAACTGCAAAGCGTATTGGTCATTGCTTTCAAGAAAGCCAGGCTTGTCTTCTCGCGGGTCGATCATATGACCATTAACGACGAACGGTTTTTCTTCGTTACTCATTCCTATCTCCTATCTGTTTCACGACCTGTGCTAAAACATTCTTTCTATACGGAAAAAAGAATCGTCCTTCTTCTCCGCAATAATGTTTGCTTGTGGCCTTTCTTTCTTTTGAGCAATCGTAAATATCGCCAGAAGTAAAAGCGTCTCGCCAACAATCCTGTTTGTTTTCTGGCTGCTGCTGAAAGAACGCACAATGCTTACATTCTTTCATGGCGTTTTACGAAAAATGAATACTTGCTCATGGATGAAGTTTCTAAGATGTGCGGCACAGAATTCCAACAACCAAGGGCACCAACGGATCATCCATGCGTATTTTTTATAGGGGACTTGCTGATAGCCTTCAAGGATCAAAGGAACTGAATTCTTCTCATCCTTGGCCCATGAGTTCGTACCGTGTCCAGACCCTTGCACTCCATGAAACGACCAAACGCTAAACACATGATGATGGTCGCGATAGGTCAACGCCGTGGCGCTCGATTCATCCGGGACGCGGATTTCTAACGTCCCGTTAGGCTTCAGGATACGCGAGCATTCAAGAAACGCACTCCACCAATCCGGTATGTGTTCGAGGATATGAGACATATACACATGGTCAACAGAATTCGTTTCCCATGGGTAAGGAAATGTATTTAGATCGACCTTAACGTCAGGCTCGCCGTATCCATCTACATTCACCCATCCATCGCCTACGAACTTCTTTTCACCACAGCCCAGATTAAGCCGAAGCATAATTCCGCCTCTTGTCTTCGCCTTGCGCGATCCAGTCAAAACCTACATTTGTAGGTTTTGCACCATTCATCCATCTTTGAACAGATATAAAGGAACCGCCTCGCGGACCGATGACTGCATGGTGCCAATCTTCCGGCCTGACTCTAAATGATTTACCCATCATCAGAGTAAACCCTTCATCTGTTTTACCGTGCTCTTCTTGCCCTAGAACTTTTGTTCTGTTTACAAAAAATTCTATGTCACCGGACAAGTAAATTTCAAAAGCGTCAACATTTGGATGGCGGTGTGACGGAAAAACTGTGTTCGGCGCTATTGTGAATAGCTGGACCTGAAATTCGTTATGTCTATAAAGAACAGTGCCCCATATATTCCCATCGCAAATAACTGACGATTCATATGGGGCACGATATATTGGACGTTCATACCATTGCAAAAAGAAATCTATAAGCGGATCGCTATCAATATGATTGATCTGCTTTATAAACTCACGGGCAATTGAAATAGCCTCTGCCAATTCATTTGGCGAGTACTTCTTAAACGTGTTATTCCCGTGCTGTCGCCATTTGTACCCGACAACAGGAACATGGATCAACTTACCGTACTTCTGAATCTCAAGATTCAAAAGAGGTTCAGGGATCATTTTTGATTTAAGCGGTAAACACTTTTCTACAAACTCACGCTTAAAAACACGCAAATGATGAACGCCTGCGGTCAATTCTTTTGGGAATCCCATTTCTGTAAATGGTGCTTCATTTGTCGCCCACCCATCACAAATGAAATTTCCTTTTTCATCAACCAGAACATCAGAAGTATATGCGCCGACACAATCTGGATTAGCCTTAATAGCTTCTAAACATTTCTGGAAAGAACCTTGGACCACGATATCGTCAGGATCAACAAAGCTAACGTATTTAGCATTACCTTTTCTGAATCCATATTCTCTAGCGGACGCCACATCCCCGTCTACTTTGTTAATGAAATGAACATTGACATTTTCGTCCTTCAGAGAATCTAGGCATTCCACTAACCAAGGCTCTAGCGAGCCTAAAACGATATGAACGTCTATTTCAGCTTCTTTAGCATTTTCAACCATTGGTCGCCTATCTCGTCCCATGAATGAATTTTCGTTCTTGCTGCGTTGTCGATTAACGCTCGGTGAAAGTCTTCGTTCTCAAGAATAGTCACCGCGTCACGGATAATATCAATGTTGTAGACCATGTAATCGACTGGTGACCATTTGGTCAATGAGCCATTCCAACCATTCTCTATCCACTCGCCCGCACTGCCTAATTGTCCAGTTGTCACAATAGGCGTCCCACTGGCTAGGCTCTGTAAAATGATGTTCGAACAAATCTCCGGGTAGTCCGTCGGCAGAATCATCAAGCTCGCGCATCCTAGTTCCTCCGCTAGTTCTACTTGTGGTATCGGATCGTGTAGTTGAACTTCGGATTCGCGAACACTTTTGTATGTCTCTGCAAAATCGTCCTTCTCTCCCACTTCGTTAGGATGGAGCGTTTCGAGATTAGAAAACGCTTTCATCACTAACGGTTTGTTTACCCTCGTCTTGATACAGTCGAAGATAAACGGGAGCCGCTTCAATCCCCTGTTCGGAGCCGAGGCGTAAATTAGATAGTTCAAATCCTTTTCACGAGGGTAGAAGATTTCTTTATCTACACCGTTTGGGATCGTGAACGACTTGCCAATGTCTTTGTAAAAGAATCGCCAAATTTCTTCGGCGTACTCGGACATAAACACCACGGCCGAGAATGCTTTGATGTTCTTCGGTTCTTCAATGAACCCGGCATGTGGTAGATCGTGTGTCCATAGAACCCGATGTTTCGCCCGTATTTGGCTTAACCCGCTTCCGATCCCTCGATTGAATACGAGGACATCGCATTCCACCGGCATATCTAACTCAACATTCCACCAATCCACGCCGTCTACCGTCTCGCCTTCTTTCTCGATATCGGCAAAGACCGAAACGTTATGTCCTTGACGGGATAGGTAATTAGAAACATGGAACAGGCTTGAAACCATGCCACCACGCGGACGGGTCTGTAAATCGTTAATGGTTTCTAGTTGAGTGGACCTGTCAATAAAACAGATTCTCATACCCACCACGGCATAGAAGCGCCAAATAAACATAATGGCAAACAAAAAAACCAAAACCTACAAACATCACCATGTCTTGAATTTACTTCTACAATCGCGTCAACAAACGCTAATGCAAGAAACAAAAAAGTAATTACAAACTTTCCTAGTAATCCAAGCTCGCACATAATTTCCCCCTATCAAGGAAAAGGGGCGGCCCTACCCGCCCCGATCTACTGATTGATTACAGCGCGCGGACAAACACCTTCGCCGTGGTCGCGAACTGGCTCGAAGACGAAGCAGTGATAGCGGCGCACAGGAAGCCGAACGCCTTCGACGTACCGACAGCAGTCGCCGGGGTCAGGCCCCAATGCGAACCACCCGTGACGACCGTCAGGTTATCACCCGCCACCGACGAACCCGTGGACGAGTAAATAGCAGCACTGGCGCGATAGCCATACACCTGCACCAGACCATAGCCGTTATTAGCGATATCGCTATCGGCAATACCGGCATACGCCTGAAGCTGAGTGGTTTTGCACTGCGTTACACGAACACCGTCAACGCTGGCACCGACATCGAACTGGACGTGGTAACCAGCAGTAGCCGTAGAACCAGAAACGTTCTGGCAGACGATAAACACCGTTTCAGCACTGGTACGACCTACACGTTTAAAAATCATAACTAATCTCCGTTGTTACGAAGACCCCTATCGTCCGCGTGTTGTCACTTACGCCCGTTAAGGCAGTTGGTTTGAATTACGCCACGATAGACTGCGAGATGTTGTAGATCACACCATGCTTACGCAGGTTATTAACTGCCGCGTTACCCATGAACAGGATTTTCGCGGTTTTTACCGTCTGGTTTTCAGGCTCAACAAACGGAGTCGTAACGATGTCCGTTTCAGAGTCGATAATCAGATTGTAAAAATTGGTATTGAGGAAGAACGCAGTGCCCTTAGCAAAGGACGAGCTATTGTAAAGAACGCCCGTACCCATATCCGGGACAACTTCGTCCCAAATACACGTTGCGCCACGCAGCTTCACGGTATCAAAGCCAAGATCGGCCATCTTCTGATCCGTATAGCGAACCTTCACGTTCTGAGAGTTCTCATACGACTCAAAAGTAATCTGATCCATCACGACCAGATTCGGCGAACCACCGGAACCCTTGGAGCAAGCATTATGCATACGACGCAAAGCGGCTTCCAAACCGGCGTAAGTCGTCACGTTCAACGCAAACGCGTTACCCGTGTCGAGAGAGCCGGAACTAAGGGTAGCCGTCTGATTGCGCCAATAAGCTTCGGTTGCCGCCGACAAGTTACCAACGTTACCGCCGGAAACAGGATTGGTACGGTTTGCAATGCGCAAGAACCAACCCAACGGGTTGAGATCAAGACCATTGTTTCCCGGAACCAGAGTCGCGCTAGAGACGATACCCGCCAAAAGCTGGCGGTTAAGTTCTTCACGCATCGACATCTGCGCCTGTTTCAGCTTGGCTTCTAGCAGCGCAAGAATACGACCATCGCCCGAGTTCTGGCGTTCTTCCTTACGCGTAATACCGACCGTACCGGCGATTTCGCGCCAGTCATAGAAAGCGGTCGTGATACCGTCTTGCAGCGTGGTGTCGATAACCTGCTCACCGGCATACGACTTTACCGTTGAGTTAGTACCGATCATCAAAGGCATTGCAATGCGTTCACCGCCATTCTGCTTAACAACAGCGTCCGACTGACGCAGGAATGCCAAAAAGGCGGAATCTTTAAAAATGTTATCGACCATCGTGTCACGAAACGCCGCCATCGTCGTAGATAGCAGAGAATCGTAATAGATAGTATTTGTACTGGGTGCGGCGGTATTACCAATAGTCGCCATACATGCTCTCCGGTTAGCGACCTATCATCGCTGATTTAATTTGGCGGTTTAATTCCACTAGCGGCAAGTTTTGCTTTCGCGTACTCGACCGACTGGTTGAATGTCATTTTGCCTTTAGGCTTACTGTCCGCCGTTTGATTGGTGCTAGAACCGGACGATAATTGCGAGGATTCCACTTTAGTCTGAAGCTTTCGCAAAGCGGCTTGTGTCGCACGAGATTCCAGCACACTGGCCGGGACGCTCATGCGATACAGCTTTTCAGGATCGTTTACCAAGGTCGGATGATTCTTCAAGGTCTTCATCATATCATCTTCGTAAACTCGCCAATCTGGACAGTTATCATCCAACAACTTTTCTAACTGTCCTTTGCGAGTCTCTTTGACGTTATTTAGAAACGGTTCAAGTTCTTTTAATACTTCCTGTCTGGATTCCGCTTTGGCCTTGTTGATTACGTCATCCCACGATTGCGGTTCAAACTGTTGCTGCTGCTTTTGCTCATTCACCATCTGTTGAGCTTGTGCGCGCGTCAGCGTGTAACCGAATTGTGTCGCAAGCTGTTGCAAAGCCTGAGCAGGGTTTGAAGCGAAATCGTCGAACGCCTGAATCTTCTGCCGATGCTGTGCAATCTCTTGCGACTTCTTGGTGTAACTTGCCTGTAATTGCTTTGCTAGTGCCTCTAACTCTGGTTTCCCGCGAATCAACTCCGGGTCATAAATGAGTTCGTCAGTCTGTGCCGGTGCCGGTGAGCTTGTCGGCTGACTGGTGCTTACACTTTCGGGTGCCGCCGTGCTTGTCTGAGTTCCGGTCGTGCTGGTTGTCTCAGGTGCTGGGCTGGCTTGTCCGTCTGTTTCTGCCATTGCTTTAACTCCTATCAAATAAAAAGGCCGCGAATGCGGCCCTATCAAGGCTTGCGCCTAAATTCATTTCTTTAAATATCTGCTTGGTTTCTTAAAATGCGAACATTCAAGGCACGCGATTGCAGTCTTTGACGCCGCATAAAAAACGCGAAATTTTATTACCGTCTTCCTTATGACGCCGGACGATTTTTTGAATATTCCAGTTGCCATTGGCCCGTAATGGAGACAATCATTTTTCTTGCACGGATAAAATAATTTTCCCTCAACTGAATTTTTCGCTACATCTAAAACACTATCAACGCCAGCACCGTAAATCATATTTCCTCCTATCAAGGATAGTTAACTATTTACTTCCAACCTTTGCCGTAAGACTCGTAAACCCCTGCCTGTTTCATCAGGCGCTCGCGTTGTTTCTTGGAATTAACTCTAATCGGGTCTGGACCTAGATTATGATCTACGTAAGATTCCAAATCTGGATTGACGAAATACGCACTCAATATCTTTTCCGTCGTATGTCCGCATTCTTCACAGAGTGGAGTTTCGTTTCGTTTCTCCACCGTAGAGTAATAATCCTGTTCATGTGAGCATTTAACGCACCGACACGTATAAAGCGGCATTAGTGCTGTCCTGTTCCGTCTCTCGCTTGTGAACCGCCACCATTGAACAAACCACCAAGCGCGCCAAGGGCCGCGCCTGCTACCCCTGCTCCGGGCTGTTCGCCTTGTGTGGCTCCCTGCTGTCCCGGCATTGGCATTTGCCCGGACATCATCTTTTGACCCAACTGAACAAGTTCATCGACTAACACTTCATCGTCAATGTTGTGCATTTCCGCCATGCGCATCATGAAATGCTTGCTAGTTAAAAGCTGTGGGAAGTTCTGAATCAACGTCATAAACGCGATCCACTGCGCACGTTCAAGTTGCGGAAGTTGCGGACTCGTAGCACCGATGTTTATCGAATACTCGAAGTCGCCTTCGATTTCCTCATAATCGGTCTGCTTGACTAACTGCCAGAATTCACCTTGCGGGCCAGTGATTCGGATAGCTTCATCCTTACTGATGTTCGCCTGCACCAATTGGTCTATTTTCTTGGCGATATCAAGGATGAATTCCGAAACAAGGCTTAATCTGTCGCCTTCACGAATGTTCAAACGCTTCTCAAGGATGTCCGCTTGCGTCGCTGAATTTGAGTCGGCAATGCCTCTTGCCTCACCGCTCTGTCCTGAGACTTCTACGATATCGTTATTAAGCGCCTGAATCTCGGCCCAACCGTTCTGATCCAACACAGCATCCTGAATCGGCGTAACTACCGGACCTTGCGTCTGTTTACGGATGATCGTTCCATCTTCGCCGGACTCCAACTTATCGACTTCGTTTTCATCAGCAAGTCCTGACATAAATACTTCATACTTACGGTTAAACCGTTTCCGGTGCGTCATATAACGCGAGCGGGCCATGCAGTATTCTTTCTGCGGGTCGATCATCTGACTCACAGGCGGAATCGGATAGAAAGTTTTATCTTGCAGGGTAAAGCGCAAGATCGAATAGGGGTGATCTTCAACACCGGCCGGAAGGCTGTCGGGTTCCTTCATCAAGGAATCCGCGTTCTCGGCCAACATCAGCCATTTATTGGTCTTGAGGTCGTAAATTTCCCAAAAGGTATATAACTCGTCTTCTTTTGGCTTTGCCTCATTAGCAAAAACTGGCTTATCGCCATCTTGCTTTTCGCTTGGCTGAATGGTCTTTAAAATATCTTGGCTGATGCGCTTATCTTCCTGCGCTTCGGCCTTCGTCATCCTGATGCGTTCAGCAACCCAAGGCCATTTATCGTCTAATGGGCCTGAATCGTCGCTTGTCAAAAAATCGTCAGGGTGAACACGCGAGACACAATAGCGTTCGTTGATCGGAACATAATCCGGTTCGTTCAACGGCTCGCCATTTTCGCCAGTCAGCTTGTTCCCTTCGTCGTCTTCCATCTGATTACCAGCATCGGGGTTTTCTTTTTCCTCGACGTAGTAATGCACTTTCATAACGCCATAGGCGAAATGAGCGTCTTGAATGCAAAGACGTGATTTTTCTTTTAGCTCAAGTTCGGTCTTGAGATAATTTAGATACGCTTGTCTGATCTTCCCACGTTCCTCGAACTGAGCGATAGTCGCCGGGTCAGGGTTGAAAGATCGTTTTGTCTTAACGTAAAAATACGGGTCTACGCTATAGAGGCTTGGAAGCTCTGCCATTAAATGGCTATAGATTTTATTGATCGTCAACCATTCATCTGCGGGCCAGCCGGGATTTTGCTTACCGGCAAAATAATCCCTAGAGAGTTTTACGCGAAACGGCTTTTCCCATTCTTCTTCGCGATATTTCTTGGCCCGGTTGATTCGTTCTTCCCATAGCTTTTGTAAATCCTGACCGTCTTTCTTTTCTGTCTTGTCGGTTTTATCAGGCGACTTCAGTTTCTTCTTTGCCATTACCTTATCCGTTGATACGCCTGATCGATTGAACAACCATGCTTCTGTGCATACTTCTGTGCGCGAATCATGCGCTGGCGTTCATGCTGAAAGCTACCTTGGGCTAAGCGTTGCACTTTCTTTGGTCTGACGGGTTTGCACATACACGCATAACGAACTTCGTCTGCGATGTGATCCGGCTGATTGTCGGTTTCCACGTCATCGGGGTTTCTGGAATCCTGTTTAAGCTCTGACATCGTGCGCCAGAAGTGCTTATGGTTGTTGAAGACGAAGAGTTGCGGAGATTCTTTAACCTCTCCGGTCTTCGTGTCGATTTCTTCTTCAAGCTCTAACCGTTTGTGAACTTGTAACCAACCTTGTAAACGGTCATTGTCGGCTTTCATGAAGAACACGCCTTCGGCCATCATGTCCTCGTAAACGGACGGGCCTCGAACCTCGTTCCTTCGCGTATCTGGCATATTGTTCCAGATGGAAGGATCGGCAATTCTAAACCTGATCTTCTCGCCCTTCTCGCGTTCGATGATGCCTCTTGCCACTTCATAGGCGGCCATCTTCAAACCTTGGTCTAACCCTTCGCCTGTCTCGGCTTTCGTTCCGTACCATTCACGATAACGGAACAAACGGCCGTCATAGTCCACGGCGTACCAGCCACATGAAAACGGTTTCGAGTATCCCCAATCAAGACACATGAACCGTTCCCACTCTGGCGGAATGTCGAACGGTTCAACACCATGCGTCAGGGCAGAAAGTTCCGTGAAGAACTGACCCTCAAAGGCGTCCCAAATACCGTACCGAAGTCGTAACTTCTCAATCTCCGGTAGGGCTTCGAGACGAGCCATATACTCCGGGTCGTTCTCATACAGCGTCGGGTTGTCTTCGATCTTGGCCGGAACGAACACACGTGAAATTCTGACTTCCTCACCATTGGCTAACTTGGTTCTGGTGATAAAGGTTTTCCCCGGCTCGGCATTCGTCACGAACCGCTCTTTCACCCACTGATGCCCTACGCCACCCGGATTCGATGTCGCTCTCGCTCTTGGGGGTATGTCCGGTTCCGTAGTACGGAGACGGGAAAGCAAATACGTATATTGAATTTCTTCAAACTGTGTTAGCTCGTCAAACCCGATAAAGTGGTAGTCCTGCCCCTGATAGTTGTATCTATCAGTCTCATGCTGCATGTGGCCGAGTTTTATCGTGGCTCCGCTTGGGAAGTACCAGCGATGCTCTGTCGCTCTATAAACACCACCCATTAGCGGGTAGCGCTGAAAGCAACGGTCGATGATTTCCTGAAGCTGCGGAAATGTTCGACGAAGTAATAGACCTTTGTACTTCGGGCGGTCTATATACCTTGTCGCTAGAGCTATCAGGCAATCCGTCTTTCCGGGGCCTGCTGAACCACCGAACAACGCTTCAAACTCGCCACGGGCACAGAATTCAGACTGTGCGCCAGCGTGCGGAACCCACATTTAGCCAACCGACTTCAGCGGAACGACTTTAGCCGGATCGGGGCGTTCTTCCGGCAAGAAGATCGCAGGGCCTTCTACCTTTTTGACCTCCACATGCTTTTCCTGCTTACTGACCTTGATTTGATCCGTCAGCATACGGTGATAGGCCGCCGCTTCGCGCCAATCGTCCGAATAAAGGTGATCCGCGAACAAATCCTGCCAAGTTTTCCCTTCTTCCTTCGCTTTCTTCTTCAGGGCACTAAAGAGTCCCTTCAATTCCTTTTCAGATACCCCAAACACAGCCGGACGGCCTGCTCCCGGACGCTTCCCGCCCTTTGGCGTGGTGTTCTCTCGCGTCCGCTTCGGTCCTGTACTCATAACGTTTCGATCAGTTCCCGTTTACGACGAATCTCAAACTGGATGTCTTCCATTTCCTTTTTAGTCCTAGCGGACTCGTCCTTAATCTTCTGACTCAGGCTGTTTTCCAGCAGAAGTTCCTGTTTGGTCACAGCCAAACGGTCCACAAGATCAGAAAGCTCACGCCGTTTGGACGTAATGTCGATTTCCAGCCCTTCCAACTCGCTAACAGAGGCGTCTTTAAGGTTCTTTGCCTGAGATTTAGCCGATTCGACAATGCTGCTGGCCTCGTCTCTGGCATTTCTGAGGGTCGCTTGTGCTGTGGCTTCTGTCACCTTGGCTTTTTCCAGCGCATCGGCCACATCTTTAGCCATCGCCAGCCGTTCTGCGGCTTCGTTGGCCTTAGCTTCAGCAGCTTTCAGAGATTCGAGACGTGCCGTATAGGTATCGGCGTTCTGGATGACATCAAGTAATTTGCCTAGGTCCATGCTTTCACCTGTTCCACCGCCTGCGGTCATCATGAGTTAGTTATTACGGCGATTTTGAATTGTTTTCCGGCCGGAATGGCAAAGAACTGCGCCGCATTAGCCGCCATCCGGTGATTAGTACTCTTAGCGTTCGGGTTCGTACCGAATGCGATTGAACAGATAGCATCCGTAGACACAAGTACTAGCGTTGTCTGGTCGTTAAAAGGATTCGTACACTGAACGCTGGATGACCCAATAGCGATGTTCTGAGTAGCCAAGGCAGGCTCTAAAGGGGCTTGGATGAGCGTGCCGGGTCCGCCGTAGACCTCTCGGCCTAACTGCGCATATTCCACAACATAGAGAACTGCCATTATTCACCTGTTCATCATTGTGCCGACGTTACACAGAAGACCTATGTAAGTAGGCGTTGGGTTAACCACTGCCGCACCAGCGGAAACACTGGCCGCCATCAAAGCTACTTGCTGCCTGTCTAGTTGACTGACTGAACCGTCAGGCAATGGGAGCATACCGCGCCAAGGTAACGAAACATGGATAGCGGAAGCTCGTTTATTCGCTGTATTTAAAGCCATTTAGCTGAGTATTCAATAATTGTGCTTGCGAATGCCCGCGTGGGG
>Ga0134121_10002253_pt1 | contig 16935 bp, 14 predicted proteins | sample KB301_FD_96463 | JGI IMG/M metagenome (GOLD analysis project Ga0134121, IMG submission 96463) | Terrestrial soil microbial communities without Nitrogen fertilizer from Kellogg Biological Station, Michigan, USA - KB3-0-1 | ecosystem: Environmental > Terrestrial > Soil > Unclassified ... | reverse complement strand
TCCGCAAGCCCACGATCGTTGACCATGTCGTAAATGAAACTGATGACGGGCCGCGAATACCTCTCGAAAATCAGGCGGAAGGCATCCGCATCGCCCTGGCACACGCGAGTTACCAGGTCTGCTGAACTGTTCATCAGTGTTCCCGCGAACGCGCCAGTCATCGCTCTCGGTAGGTAAGTGCGTGAGGATGGTTAAAAGTTTCAGTAAATCCGTGTAATCCGTGGCTAAATATTCTTCGGATCCACGATCTTGCCTGCAATTGCGGAGGCGGCGACTACGTACGGTGAGGCGAGGTAGAGCTTGCCGGGACCGCTACGACCCGGGAAATTCCGGTTTTGTGCGCTGACGGTGACCGTTTCCGCGCTCGGCGAAGCGCCCGGACCCGCATTGATACACGCACCGCACGACGGATCGATCAACTCCGCGCCCGCGCGCTCGAAAAGGTCGATATACCCACGCTGCCGCGCATACTGCTTGATCTTCTGCGAGCCAAACTGAATGTAGAGGTGCACGCCTTCCTTCACGCGCTTCCCACTCGCAAGCGCGTTTTCGAGCACCGAGGCGTACATGTCCATATCAGCCATCTTCCCGCCCGTGCATGAGCCGCCATACGCCGCATCAATACGCACCTCGCCGTCCAAGTCCTCGATCGGAATGCCATTGCGCGGATCGCCAGGCGTTGCGACCATCGGCCCGATCGCGTCCAGATCGATCTCGAACACCGCCGCATACTCCGCATCCTCGTCGCTGTAAACAAATCCTTTGCGAACCTGCTCCGCGTCGAGACCGCGCGTGCGTACCACGTATTCGAGCGTCACTTCGTCAGGCTCGATAATTCCCGTCGTGCCGCCCGCCTCGACCGCCATATTCGTCAACGTCGCGCGCTCGTCCATCGACCAGTTCTTCAAATCCTCGCCGGCAAACTCCAGCACCTTCCCGATGCCTTTGCTCGACTTCATATACTCCGACGCGAGTATGAAAAGCATCACGTCTTTCGCCGCGACGTCAGCGCGCTTCTTACCTTTCAAAACATAGCGAACAGTCTCGGGCACACGGATGCGAATGTCTTTCGTGTACCACGCGTTTGCCATGTCAGTCGATCCCACACCGAACGCAAAACAGCCGAGCACGCCGGCCATGCACGTGTGTGAGTCAGTGCCGATAACGATCTGTCCCGGCAGCGCGAGATCTTCGACGACCGCGTTGTGACAGATCGCTTCCGACCCGCCTTCGGGACTCTCACCGTAAAGTCTGATCTTCTGCTGCGTGGTGAAACTCTGCTGCGTCGTCGCCAAACCTTCGGCTTTTTCCAGCAGACCCATCTCACGATGCTTCGGCGACATCACGCGCCCGAGAAACGTCAGGTGATCGCGAAACGCAAACACCGATTCGGGATCAGAAACGCGCGCATCGGGTCCGAGCGCCTGTTTGAACAGCGACTCGGCCATCGGTGTCACGTACTCGTGCGAGAAACGCACGTCCGCGAGTGCGAACAACGCGTCGCCGGGTTTCACCGCTTCGACACCGATCTTTCCGGCAGTCACAAAGGCATGTCGCGCGATAATCTTCTCGACAATCGTCATCGGACGCGCGGGTGTTTCAATCGGCGGCGGTGACACTTTTCCGTTGAGCCGCGCTTTGTTGTAGTTGAAGAGCCCGCCGTGCGTAACGATATCCTGCGAGATCGGATCGATTCCTTTCGTGAATTCAGACAGCGGGATCTCCTCGCCGCGTCGAATCCGATCGATGAGACTGAAATCGGTTGAAGTCAACAGACCGATGTTTTGCGAGTTCTGACCGTAGATTTTCTCGATACTCTGCGCGATGACGAGTTGAATACCCGCAGCCTTCTCGGCGTACGGCGCGGTCTCGCGCGAGGAGCCGCAACCTTTTGAAAGTCCCGAGACGACAACAGCGAAGCCGCCGTTTTTCACTTCGTCTTTTTTGACCGCGCCTTCGCGCATGCCGACGTAAACGTATTGCCCGAGCGTTTCGTCATAGTAGAAACACACCCAGCCGGGCGTGATCTCGTCAGTCGAGATGTTGCTCATCAACGGCAGGACGCCCGCGCTCAGGCGCGAGGCGAGCTCGGTTTCAAGTGCGGCGGCCTCGTCGCCGGTCGCTTCGAGTTGCTGGCGGATAAGGGCTGTGTCGTCGGTTAGAAATAGAATGCGGCCCGAGAATTTGATATGGTCAGGGCGTCTTTCGGTCATCGGTTTAACTGGCGTCTCCCTGGGTCTGAAATTCTTATCATCCTATGATATTTTCTGAGGAGCAGCCCTGATTATAACCTCAGCATGATAAAACCCTTAGTGGGCCTCAAGGCGTCTAAGCCCACTGATAGCGGAGGAGAGTGGATATGAAGTTGTTAGGACAAAGATTGGGTCTGGCGGTAATGCTGGCAGTTTCAGTGCTGGCACTCGGCGCCCGCCAAACGGTGCTGGCGCAGGAGACGGACGATCCCGTCAAGATCGAGATCTATAAACGGTTTGTCGATAATCGTCAGGGAAATCCCACGGCGGCTTACCAGGCCGCCCGCGACTATCTTCAGAAGTACAACAAAGACAAAGATCAATACACGGATTATTTGAGCAAGTGGGTCATGTTCTACGAACGTGACGAGCGCAAACGAAACCTGCCGAATTTAATCAACGAGAAGAAGTTCGCGGAGGCTTACAGCACCGGCGCGAAGATCCTCGCCGATGAGCCAAACTACCTGCGTGCGCAGATCGATCTCGGTTACGCCGGTTATCTCGCGGCGACCGCTAAAAACGAGAGCTTCAACACCACTGCACTCGAATACGCACGAAAGGCGATTAGCGAAATTGAGTCAGGCAAAACACCGACCGAGTGGGCGCCGTTCAAAGGCAAAGACGACACGCTCGCTTATTTGAACTACGCCGTCGGTTACCTGACGCTCAAAACAACTCCCGACCAGTCGATCGATGCATTGATAAAAGCCGCCGGTTACGACAGCGACATCAAGAAAACTCCTTCGACCTATTACTTCCTGGCCGTGGCTTACGAAGCAGGTCCTTACAAGTCGCTGTCGACGGCGTATCAAAATCAATTCGCGAACAAGCCCGAGACGCCGGAAAGCAAGGCCGCACTCGAGAAGATTGGCGTCGTGATGGATCGCATCGTCGACGCTTACGCGCGTGCGATTGCGACAGCGGGTACGGATCCAAAGACGGAACAGAGTCGTAAAGATTGGCTGGCAGCGATGACGAACTATTACAAGTTTCGTCATGGCGGGACTGATACGGGGATGACTGAGTACATCGCGACGATATTGCAGAAGCCTTTACCGCCGAAGCCATAAGTGATTTATGGTGAAGAGAGTAGAACTTCCAGATATTGAGACGCTTCAGCGGCTTGGTCGGGCGCGTGATTTTATCGATCACTGTTACGACCATCCGCTGAGCCTGGACCAGATTTCCGAGAAAGCCTGCTTTTCACGGTATCACTTCCTCCGCCTGTTTCGGCAGGCGTTCAATAAAACTCCGCACCAGTATTTGATCGAGCGTCGCATCGAGAAAGCGAAAGAGCTGCTCGGGGGCGATGAGCTGCGCGTGACGGATGTTTGTTTTGAAGTTGGGTTTCAGAGTTTGGGTTCCTTCAGCACGCTCTTTCGTCGCGAGGTTGGTCACGCGCCGGTAACCTACCGCGAACGAGCGCAGGCCAAACGCCAGGTGCCGGGCTGCTTCCTCGTGATGCACAAGCTCGTATAAAGCAATTTTCAAGAAGCACTTCCGCACCGGTTCTAATATCCTTCCCTCATCACAGTTTTAAGGAGAACGAACCAATGATCCAACGAATGTCTCACGCCACAATCTTTGTTAACAACCAGAACGAAGCGCTCGAGTTCTATCGCGACAAGCTGGGTTTTAAGGTCCATACCGACGCGATGGTCGGCGAAGATTTCCGCTGGCTCACGATGTGTACAAACGATCAACCCGATTTCGAGATTGTTCTGATGGAGCCGAAGCCCGGTATGTTGATGGATGAACAGACGTCGCAGCAGCTACGCGCGATCATGTCGAAGGGCGTGCTCGGCGCGGGCGTGTTCAATACCAACGATTGTCGTGGAACTTACGAAGAACTGAAGGCTAAGGGCGTGCGGTTTATCTCCGAGCCTGCGGAGCGGCCTTATGGGATCGAGGCGGTGTTCCAGGACAACTCCGGCAACTGGTTCAGCCTCACGCAGCCAAGTTAAAATCGGTCCATGAGAATTAAGTGGACCGATCGTCGCTTCAATTTTGATTTCCCCGTCGGCATTTATCCGGAGATGATCGAACGGATCCGTGGCACGCCTGCGCGTCTCGAAGAGTTGTTCGCCGGTCTTCCGCCTGACAAATTAACCGCTCAAGTCGATGGCCGCTGGTCCATGCAGGAGAATGCGGGCCATCTGCTCGATCTCGAAAGCCTTGTCTCGCAACGTATCGACGAGTATCTGGCAGGCAATTCAGCGCTGCACGCCGCTGACATGTCGAACCGCAAGACCTACGACGCCCACCACAACGAGGTCGCTGCTGACTCAATCCTGAAAGCCTTTCGCGCTGTGAGACACGAGATCGTCAACCGCCTCGAAACTTTCGACGCTCAAATTTTCGAGCGTTCCGCGCTTCACCCGCGACTAAACGTGCCGATGCGGCTCGTGGATATGTTATTTTTCCAGGCGGAACACGACGACTACCATCTCGCCAGGATCAGTGAGATTAAAAAAATATTCCACGCAAAGACGCAAAGTTAAGACGCAAAGACGCACTCAAGGCTTCGGACGCGCCTTTGCGTCCTTTGCGCCTTTGCGTGAACCAAATCGACGGAGACACTCAATGTCCAGAATTCTAATTCTGCTCGTCATCGTACTGCTGGCCCTGACCGTCAACGCACAACAGCTATCACTCGATGCAATGATCGATCGCGATATCGCGTCGTGGCTGACAACTTACCGCAATCTCCACGCAGCACCCGAGCTATCGCATCGCGAAGAAAAGACGTCCGCTTTCGTCGCCGCCGAGCTGCGCAAACTCGGATTCACCGTCACCAAGCGCATCGGCAAGTTTGAAAATACGCAGTGGACCGGCTACGGAGTGGTCGCTGTGCTGAAGAATGGCCCGGGCCCGACCGTCCTCGTCAGAACAGAGCTCGACGCATTACCAGTCGAAGAAAAAACTGGCCTGCCTTATTCGAGCAACGTGAAAACGAAGAACGATGCGGGTGTCGACGTGAGTGTGATGCACGCCTGCGGTCACGACATTCACATGACGAGTTTCCTCGGCACCGCGAAGATGTTGACCGAGTTGAAGAGTCGTTGGAGTGGAACGCTCGTGATGCTGGGCCAACCAGCCGAAGAAACCGGTGACGGCGCGAATGCGATGCTGCGCGACAACCTCTACACAACTTTCCCGAAACCCGATTTCGCGATCGCGCTGCACGACAAACCGGAACTCGAAACGGGCAAGGTTGGCTACACGCCGGGTTATGCGATGGCGAGTGCGACTTCGATCGACATCAAGATCCGTGGTGTCGGTGGTCACGGCTCAGCGCCAGAGACGACGAAGGATCCGATCGTGGTTGCAGCGCAGGTCGTAATGGCATTGCAGACGATCGTGAGTCGCGAGAATTCTCCGCTCGATCCGGCAGTGGTTACAGTCGGCTCGATTCACGGCGGCACGCGTTACAACATCATTCCCGATGAAGTTAACTTGCAACTGACCGTGCGCACGTACAAGGAAGAAGTGCGGAAGCGTGTGCTGGCGTCGATCGAGCGGATCGTGAAAGGCGTTGCGGCGACGGCGGGCGTTCCGGAAGATCGCGCGCCAACCGTGAAAGTCTCAGAAGGAACCGGCTCGACATACAACGATCCGAAGTTGATCGAGCGGCTCGTGAGTACATTCAAACAGGCGCTTGGCGATGAGAATGTGGTGCAGATGCCGCCGATGATGGCCAGCGAGGATTTCGGTTATTTCAGCCTGGACCACAGCATTCCGGCGACGATCATCTGGCTCGGCGCGTCCGATCCGGCCAAGGTGAAGGCGAGCCGCGAATCAGGCGTCGCCCTCCCCGGCCTTCATTCCGCTCTCTTCGCCCCGGTCCCAGAACCAACACTCCGCACCGGCGTCAAAGCAACGACCTCTGCTGTCCTCGAGCTAATGCGGAAGTAGTTAGTCGTGAGAATACCTGTCAAATGAATTATCATGAAGGCCATGAGTTCGCTTGACATGCAAAAGCAAAGACTCGTCGAAGAAATCAATTCTCTCCTTGAGCAACAAGGCCCTTTAGTTCCAGTTTTGAGGAAGGCCATACGCTTAGCAAAGCTTTCCCGAGATCTCGAGAATCAGTCTCTATTTGAACTGCATTTGGATGGCGTAAGCGAGATAAGCGGAATTCGTGCGCAGAGTTGGCCTGCCAACGTAAAGCCGAAATGGGATTTTGCTACTGCCTTTTTGAACGATCGGGCTATGAAAAATGGGAAGATACATGGTTCCTCGATTGAACAACTGGAGAGGTTGATAAGTGGTATCAAAGAGGCGCGAAATATGGCCCAAGCTCAGGGAGTACCTGTTTCGGCTGGTATCAAGGAACAGCTTGAACTGCAAGAATTGATAACAAGAATTCGTAATAGAGTCGGAAACTTCGTTGTTCAGATAGAAGATTCGATGTCGATTGAGTCAGTGAGTCATCAAACTGATTCAGGCCTCGAATCAATGCAACAACAAAAACGGATCTTTCTCGGGCATGGTGGATCCGTTCTATGGAGGGACTTAAAAGACTTCCTTACCGATCGTTTAACACTTCCATGGGATGAGTTCAACCGCGAACCCGTAGCCGGTAAGAGTAATAAAGAACGTCTTCAGGAGATGCTCGAAAATGCTAGTTTCGCATTTCTTATTATGACTGCTGAGGATGAGCATGCCGACCGGACGATGCATGCGCGCGAAAACGTTATCCACGAAATAGGTTTGTTTCAAGGTCGATTAGGTTTTTCCAAAGCGATTGTCCTAGTTGAGGAGGGATGTGCTGAGTTCAGTAATATCCACGGATTAACTCAGATCCGCTTCCCAAAGGGAAACATTCTGGCCAAATCCGAAGAGATCAGACGAGTGCTTGAGCGTGAGGGTATTCTGGACCAAGGCAGAATCCGTAGCAACCTTGAAAAAGAATTAGCCGCGGATGAACGCAGATGAACGCGGATTCAGATAAATAATGTCTGATCCGCGTTCTTCTGCGTTTATCTGCGGCTATAATCTCCGTCCATGTTGCGCAGCTTATTGCTTTTGACCCTTCTCCCAATCTCGGTTTTCGCGCAAACGCAGGACAAAGTGCGTGAGTATCGCCGCGCGAACGAGCAACAGATCTTAAAAGAGTTCACCACGCTGCTCGCGATACCGAACGTCGCTTCCGACACACAGAACATCCGCCGGAACGCCGCGCTCATCGTCGAGATGATGAAGCAACGTGGGCTGAATCCGCGTTTGCTCGAAGGAGCGAATCCAAACACCCCACCAGCCGTTTACGGGGAATGGAAAACTCCCGGCGCACAACGGACTATCATCGTCTACGCGCACTACGACGGCCAACCAACGGATCCCAAGCAATGGACCGAGACTGCGCCGTGGGAACCTGTTTTCCGCTCCGGGCGCATCTACGCGCGTTCCGCGTCCGACGACAAAGCCGGCGTGATGGCGATTCTCACCGCGTTCAGCGCGCTCAAAGATAAAGGCATCACGCTGACTTCGAACATCAAGTTCTTTTTTGAAGGTGAGGAAGAAGCCGGCTCGCCGCATCTCGGAGAGATCATCGACCGCAACAAGGAACTGCTCACTGCGGATGCGTGGATCATCGGGGATGGACCAGTACACCAGTCAGGACGCAAGCAGGTTGTGTTTGGCGCGCGTGGCGATACGAACGTCGATGTCACGGTCTACGCGGCGAAGCGACCGTTGCACAGCGGTCACTACGGTAACTGGTCGCCCAATCCGGCTCACATGCTTGCGCGTTTGCTCGCGTCGATGAAAGACGATGATGGTCGCGTGACGATCGAGGGTTGGTACGCCGATGCTGAGCCGCTTGGTGAAGCGGAGCGCCGCGCGATTGCCGAAGCGCCGCAATACGATGAAGAGCTGAAGGGCCAGCTCGGCATCAAGCGTACGGAAGGTGGCGGCAAGTCGCTGCTCGAGTTGATCAACCTGCCGTCATTGAACATCAATGGTTTTGCGAGTGGTGATGTCGGCGCCCTCGCTCGTAACGTTATTCCGACCACAGCCACAGCCGTACTCGATCTACGACTCGTGAAGGGGAACGATCATCAGCGCCAGGTGCAGCGATTGGTCGAGCACATCCGCAAGCAGGGTTATCAAGTGATCGATCGCGATCCAACTGATGCTGAAAGGGCGCAGTATTCGTTGCTGGCGCGCGTCAATGTTAGACCCGGAGGATACAACGCCGAACGCACGCGAATGGACCTGCCGGTCTCGAAAGCCGTTATCGATGCTGTGCAGTCGACGTCCGCTGAGAAGATCGTGTTGTTGCCGACGTCGGGTGGAAGCCTGCCACTCTCGATCATCACTGAGCGACTCAAGACCGTGACGATCTCGGTCCCGATCGCGAACTACGACAACAACCAGCACGCCGAGAATGAAAACATCCGGTTGCAGAACTTCTGGGACGGGATCGAGATCTGGGCCGCGATAATGACCATGAAAAACTAGATCACAAAAGGCACAAAAGGACAAAAGGCACAAAAAGAACTATTTCTTATAAGATTTGTTCTTATGCCTTTGTCCTTGTCTGCTTTTTCTTCTTTTGTGCCTTTTGTACTTTTGTGCCTTTTGTGATCTAGTTTTCGTGGCTACCAGGCACAGTTGTACCTTTGCATCGCGGCCATTGTTGTCTCGCGTTGGGCCTTGCAGTGAGCGGCGAGGGTGGCGCGCATTTGTGGATCGTCAGCCATCTTCTTCCAGTCGGTGCGCAACCTTGCTACCGAGGCTCTCACGTTCGCGCGCGCACCTTCCTCGACCTTGCTGTTGACACACGTCTCGTACGCGGCGATGAAGTTATCGCACTCCTCGATACCAACCTTCTCACCCGCGCTGACGGTTGACGGCGCCCCGGCATTGCGGTTTGTCGGCGCTCCACAGGCGATTACGAGTAGACCAACCAGAACTGTAAAAAGAAAGAATCTAGACATTTTGATCCTCCTTTTGTGAAAGAGTCCGGATAATATACACTCATCACAATCTCTCTCCCACAACGCCCGAATCGTTAAGGAGATTACCCCAATGAAGAACAAAGCATTCCCAGCTCTGCTTTTGTCGTTCTGTGTGCTTTTGCCGGTCCTGGCCCAGACCACACCGGCTCCAACACCACAAAAGCCTAAAGACGATCAGGACGAAGTCGTCAAGATCACGACTAATCTCGTCCAGGTTGACGCGGTTGTCACGAAAGACGGAAAGCCGGTGACGGATCTCACCCCGGAAGATTTCGAGATCTACGAAGACGGCAAGAAACAGGCAATTACGAGTTTCGCGTACATCTCAAATGTTCCCGGGACCGCGGTTACCGCAACCAAAATAAAGCCCGGAGACGTTCCACAACCGCCCCGCCCGATCAATCCCAACGACCCACATCGCACGATCGCATTTGTCGTAGACGATCTCGGGATTTCAGCGGAAAGCATGGGCCAGGTGCGAAAACAGTTGCGCAAGTTTATCAACGAGCAACTACAACCGAACGACCTCGTCGCCATCATTCGCACCGGTGGAGAAATGGGCGCGCTCCAGCAATTCACGAATGACAAGCGACTGCTAAGCCGCGCGGTAGAGCAATTGCGTTGGAATATGTGTAATCGCGTCGGCGTTACGGCGATGCCTGTCCTTGGCGGAGTCGGCTATCAGTCGTTGTGTGCGCGCGACTCGATGCGCTCAACTTTTAATGCTCTTCGGTTCATCATTGATGCGATGGGCCATCTTCCCGGTCGCAAATCAATGGTGTTCATGTCTGACAGCTTGCCAATAGAGGACCAGGACGACCTCAATTTCCTTCGCGATATTCGTAGCGGCGGTGGTGATGGCGGTGGCGGTGGGCTCAAACCGGCTGCAGCACCCGGCGGTGATGATTCGGCCCTTGGCTGGCCCGACGCCACAAACTATTCCGTTGCACTGCGAAAAATCGCCGAGAAGGCGATTCGCTCGTCCGTTGTGATTTACTCGGTGGATACGGCAGGCTTGCAAACGACCTCACTCACTGCGGCGGACAGCTTCCACGGCAATGGACCACAATTCGCGGCTATACTCAACGCTCGCTCACGGCTGCTTTGGCTTCGTCGCGAAGGAAGCGATCTGATAGCCAGACACACTGGCGGCTTCCAGATTCGCAACTCAAACAGCTTCGAGTTCGATCGCATCGTGCAGGACCAGAGTGGTTATTACCTGCTTGGTTATCGTCCGACAGAAGAAACCTTCAATCGCAAGTTCCATCACATCAAGGCGAAGGTAAAGCGATCGGGAATGAGCCTGAGAACGCGGCTCGGATTTTTTGGCGTCAGTGACGAAGAAGCCAGCAAGACGCGGCTCACAACGCGTGACATGACCAACCTGGCGCTAACCTCGCCCTTTGCCGCTCAGGATGTTCAAATCGACCTGTCGTCCTTTTTCTTCAACGACAAGGCTTATGGATCTCTCGTTAGATCTTTCGTGTATATCGTTGCCAGTGATCTGGAATTCACAACAGTTGACGGGCGGCATCAAGCGTCGGTCGAGCTGCATGGAGTCGTCTTCGGCGACAACGGCGCGATCGTTGAGCAACTCAGGCGTGGAATAACGATCAGTTTGCCCGAAAACGAATACGCCGCGGCACTGAAGAACGGTCTGGGATTCAATGTCGACATCCCCGTGAAGCGTAATGGCGCTTTCCAGGTGCGCGTTGCGATCAGAGACAGGAAGACTTCGAAAATCGGATCCTCCGGCGAGTTCGTTACAGTGCCTGATTTGAGGAACAAGAGACTGGCGGTGTCAGGAATTGTTTTAGGCGGTGGCTCTCGTGATCGTTCCGAGCAGGAAGCACTCGCGAACACAGTCGCCAGGCGGTTTGACCTGAACACGGACCTTGATTTTGTTTACGTTATTTACAACGCGTTGCAGTTTGCGAAGCCCGTTATGGAAACGAAACTGTTTCGCGACGGCAAGGTGGTCTATTCAGCTCCGGAAGTGCCGATTCAAACAGCCGGTCAACCGGATCCGGAGCGAGTGCTTGTGAGTGGCAAAGTACCGTTGAGCCGCGATCTCGAGCCCGGGTTTTATTACTTGCAAGTTGTAATCACCGATAAAGATGCAAAGGACAAGGGCAAGGCAATTCCGGTAATGCAATGGATTGACTTCGAGGTAGTTAAATCAGGGGATTAACGGGGGGAGGAAAATGAGAGCAACGTTCAGTTTGTTGGTGTTGATGTGCCTGTGTTCAGTGACGGCTTGTGCACAGGACATGAGCGGGAACCACAATCACAGTGCGTCTCCGTCGCCTGCGTCGTCCGATAATATGGTGTCGCAGGAGTGGGCGAAGCAGCGTGTTGAGAAATCGCCGCGCCATCGCGAGTGGGTGAAAGTAAAGAACGGTGCGCGCGAGGTGAATAGTTTTGTGGTCTATCCCGAGAACAAAAACAAAGCGACAGCCGTGATTGTGATCCATGAGATCTTTGGCATGAGCGATTGGGTGCAGAGTTTGACCGATCAACTTGCGGAAGCGGGTTACGTTGCGATCGCGCCGGATCTGCTTTCGGGGATGGGACCGAATGGCGGTGGCACCAGCTCGCTCAGTGGGAATGCAGTGGGCCAGGCGATCAGCGCTCTCCCGCCGGATCAGATCACGGCTGACTTGAATGCCGTTGCGGATTACATTTCGAAGGTTCCGGCTGCGAATGGGAAGGTTGTGGTTACGGGTTATTGCTGGGGCGGCGGGCAGTCGTTCCGGTATGCGACGAACAATCCCAACGTTAAAGCGGTGTTTGTGTTTTATGGACCAGCGCCGGCGGCTGCTGACGGCACTCCCGACAAAGCGGCGCTCGCTAAGATCAAGGCGCCGGTCTACGGGTTCTACGCCGGCAACGACGCGCGCATCAACGCGACTCTACCGAAGACAACTGAGGCGATGACGGAGTTGAAGAAGACGTACGATCCGGTGACTTATGAAGGCGCGGGCCACGGTTTCATGCGAGCTGGAGAAGCGCCCGACGCTAACGAGGCGAACAAGAAAGCACGCGATGAAGCGTGGGCGCGGTGGAAGAAAATTTTGGCGGGAATCTAAAATTTTTTCTCACGCGGCGGCGCAACGGCGCAGCGTCTTTCGTCGCGCCGTTGCGCCGCTGCGTGAGTAATCTACTTCGAAAGCACTTCCCTGAAGAAATCGACCGCCCTTGGATCGCCGGACTCACCAAGCGATCGGATCGCCTGCTTGCGAACGAGTTGGTTTGGATGGGTGCGTGCGATCTTGATCAGCAGCGGCACTGACTCGTCAGACTTTCGCTCACTGATCGCCCTCACAGCCTGTACCTGCACTTCCGCATTACCATCGGTACTTTGCGCCGTCTGACTCAGAAACTCGAAGCTCCGTTTACTCACGCGCTCTCCAAGCAACCGGATCGCCTGTCGCCGCACGTCCATCTCATCATTACCGCTTGCGACTGCAAGGAGCTTGTCTTCCACGCGCGGGCTCTTGATATCCGAAAGCGTCTGCAGCACCGTGCGCTTAACCTCCGGATTCTGCTCTGAATCATACAACTTCAGAAGATCGTCAACTGCCGCTTCACCACGCTCGCTCATCACGCGAATCGCTGTTTTCCGCAGCTCAGGAATCGCATCGCTCCGCGCGATCTCGTTCAGGCGCGTCTGCGCGCGCGGGCTCTTCGTTTCCGCGAGCGAACGCAACACCGTGCGCTTCAATTCGATGTTCGTGTCGTTCTGGTAGATCTTCATCAACTCTTCGGCAGCGTCTTCACGTTGAAAATGCCCGAGTTGACGCACTGCCGTCTTTCGCGCTTCAAAATCAGCATCGTTCTTCGCAACGTTTAGCAGAAACGTGAATGCTGCCTGCTCGTCGACGCTGTTGCCTACTCCCGAAATCAAACTCCGGCGAACATCAGGTTCCTTCATGGTTTCGTAAAGTCCCTGGAGCGTCGCGATAGTGCCACGATCACGGCTGCGGCCAATCGCGTACGCGGCGGCAAACCGCAACTTCTTCTCTTCCGACTGGTTGCGAACGATCGACGCAAGAAATGTCTGTTCGCCACCGACCTGGCCCAACCAGTAAACAGAAGTCGAGCGAATGCGTTGGTTTGGCGAACTGCTGATGAAGTTTTTGAGCATGCCACCGACTCGCGCATCATCGTGTAACGCAATACCGAGCACTGCGCGTTCGCTCAACATGTCGAGCGGTGACGCAGCAGCGATGGCGCGCAGGTAGTTGAGACTCTCTTCGTTGTTCGCGCGGCCAAGCCAGTAAACCGGATAGTTGCTGTACTCACGCTTGCGCTCGAGGTTGTAGATCTCCATGCGCGTGATCTGATTGCTGGACGGCTCACGCAGCAGGAAGATCGCGAGGTTACGCGTTTCGACTGTAACGCCGGCCGCGTTCGTGCCGACGAAGACAGTCGTATCGCCCATGGTGTGAATCGAGCCGTTGAAATCACGCACACCGGGATCGACAGCAACGCCGGGACGCACGTCGAAAGTGTACGCTGACCAGTACGGCGCTTGTTGACCGCGTGCGCGTGACTGCGCGGCTTCAAGCCTGGCCATCAGGTCCGCGCCGTCGACTGGAGTAAAACTCTGGATCGTCGTCGAGCTGGATTGTGTTTGCAGATCGTCGGAAGCGGCGGCGACTGTGACAGTGCCCGCGCGATTTCCGCCGGCGCAAGCGATCCCGATGATCGCGAGAAACAGGAGCATTGAGTGGCGCATGAATTCCTCCGGATCAAAAGAAATCAGGTCTAATTTACCTTCAACAATTCTTCCAAAAACTTCAACGCCTCAGGATCTTTGCTTTCGCCCAGATACCTGACCGCTGCTTTGCGCATCTCCACTGACGGATCGCTCTTCGCGATCGCCATCAGTTTGCGCACGGCGCTCTTCTGCTTCGACTCACCAAACGCGCGCAGCAACGACATTCTGATTTGCGGGTTCTGTTCGCCGTCGTAAAACGACAGTAGTTGAGTAACCGTCTGCTCGTCGTCGCGCTCGGCCAACCGTCGCAAGGCATAACCACGCAGCTCGACCGCATCGTTGCCGCGGGCGATATCCAACAGCTTGCCAACTGCGCGCGGATCGTCACTCTCGGCAAAAGCGCGCAGCAGACCCTGCTTGATTTGGACGTTCGTCTCGCTCGTGTAGAGCTGCAACAACTCCTCAATCGACACGCGGCCGTGATCGCCGAGGCGGCGAATCGCTTCCATGCGCAACTCCGGCGTCTCGCCCTGTCGTGCAATGTCGAAAAGCTTTTGGCGGGCGCGTGGATCATCGCGCTCTGCGAGGGCGCGGATGACCTGCGAGCGGATTTCCTTCGTCTTGTCAGTGTCGTAAATCTGGATCAGCGCATCGAGTGAAGCCGCATCGTTCATCTCGGCAATGTAACGAATCGCATATTGCCGGGCAGAGATGTCGGTACTTGCGCGCGCGATCTCCATCACCTTCGCGGTACCACGCGGCGTGTTACCTTCGACCAACGCCCGCAGGATCTGGCCACGCACTTCTTTGGTCTGATCGGCGTCGTAGATCTTTATGAGCTCGTCCGTAACTTGATCGGTCTTTAGCTCGCCCAGGCGCCTGATCGCAGTGAGACGCAGTTTCAGATCGGGATTGCTGCGCGCGATGTCTAAAAGAATCGGGGTGACTCGTGGTCCACCATGTGAGCTGATGATCGATAAAACCGCGGCCTGGAAATTCTGACATTTAGGTGGATTTGCGCGAAGTGCTTCGGTGGCGATTCCGATCGCGCGTTCCTCGTCTGCCTGAAACAGACTCTGCAACGCGAGGATTTTGATTTCGCAATCATCACGCGCGAGCGCCTGTTCGACCGCATCTTTGCGACCCATTTCTACCAGCAGCGCCTGTGCTTCCTGCCGCCAGCTCGAACCGGGAAACCTTTCGATCAGCTTGATTAGCGCGGTTGCGGCTTCGTCTTTTCGACCCTGTTTCTGTAACGCGTAGCTGTACCAGTAAAGCGCGGCGTCGAGATCTTTATCTTTGGGATAACCTTTGATGAAGTCGTTGAATTTCTCTGCGGCTCGTTGCCAGTTTTGTGCTTCGATGAAGTCGCGGCCTTCGCGAAAGATCTGCATCGAGGCCGTGTTTGCTTTGGTCTGCACAAACTTATTGAGTTTCGAGAGTTCCTGATCGAAGGCGGAAGTGCGTTGCGTGTAAATCGAGAAAACGGTTACGACCGCGGCGACAGCCAACAGCGCGAGTCCGGATCTGATTTGGGGGCGATAATTAACTAAGCTCTTCATGGTGATCGTTTTGTCCTTATCGTGAAATTGCTTCTAGCGTGACGGTTCGCCGCACAGGCACAGAGAACCCGAGAGCGAGCGCAGAGATCGAGCGGTGATCAAAAATCGCACATGGCATCTCCTGTTCCCTGTGCCTCTAAGGTGAACCGCCTTCTTTGTTTCCTCCGCGTAACCTCTGCGCTCTCTGCGACTCTGCGGTTTACCTTCACCGCAGAGACGCAGAGGACGCAGAGTCTACGCAGAGATTAGTCAAGAGCGCGTGCGAGTGCGGTCGAGTTGACCCGCAACAGCGGCACGATGTTTTTGCGTTCGACGCGTTGGCGAATTACGCGAACTGCGTCTTTATCCGGTTTGTCCGGAAGGTTAGAAATGTCGATCAAGATCGGTTCCAGGCTCTCGAGTAGTGATGAGATCTGGACGTCGCCGGCCGCGTCAGCCTGACGACGCAACATCATGTTTTGCATGACGAGTTGTCGTGCGCGCTGGCGCTCGTAAGCGACTTCAGCCGTTGTGCCGGGTTCGTTCAAGCGCACGTTTCTAAACGCGACCAGCAGCGTTTCAGACTTTTCGAAGTGAAGCGCGGTCATTGTTTGTGCGTCGGCAGAACGCACCGGATCGGGAGTCGATGGAATCGCGGCGAACTGCTCACCGGGTTTCGGCTCACGCACCAATGGTTTCTTCGGCGCTGGTGATGGTGAACGACGCGGAGCCGTCTGTTCGTTACCTTTGTTCGGTGACGGCGATGCTTCTGGCTCCGGTTGTTTTTGCTCCTGCACGGAAGCCGTTGGCACTGGAGTCGGAGTCTGCTGGACGGCTAAGTGTTTGTCGTTCGTCGGCGTGTTGGAGCTCTTATAGATCAGGAAGCCGATGATCGCTGCGACGATCACGAGTGTTGCGAAAGCAGCGGCTTGAGTGCCAAAACCCCATGCGAATCCACGTGCCGGCGCGTGTCGAGGCGTTGAAAGGATCTTCTTGAGTGCGCGGTTCTGAACCGCAGGTGCGAGCGACGTTTCGAAGCCGGCGATCTGGCTGCGCAGATTCAGGAAGTCAGCGCGCACTTGCTGGCAATCAGTACAGCCGACCAGGTGACGCTCGACTTCGCGTGCTTCTGCGGTTGATAGCTCGCCGTCAATTAGCGATGAGATCTTTTCAGTAAAGCTACAGTTCATAATTGCCTTCAGTGTTAGACAGGATTCACATGATTGACATGAGAGATCCTGGTCCAGCGTTCTCGCAGCGACGCACGCGCGCGAAAGATGTCAACCTTAACTTTGCTCTCCGAGACGTTCAGCACTTGTCCGATTTCGCGATAGCTCAACTGTTCCTGTTCCCGCAGCAGCAACGCGGTGCGCTGGTCTTCGGGCAACGTCTGTAACATTTCAAGGACGAGCGTTTTGCGTTCCTGAGTCTCGTATTCCTGCTCCGGGTTGCGTGCG
>Ga0134121_10002252_pt1 | contig 16936 bp, 18 predicted proteins | sample KB301_FD_96463 | JGI IMG/M metagenome (GOLD analysis project Ga0134121, IMG submission 96463) | Terrestrial soil microbial communities without Nitrogen fertilizer from Kellogg Biological Station, Michigan, USA - KB3-0-1 | ecosystem: Environmental > Terrestrial > Soil > Unclassified ... | reverse complement strand
GAAAAATCGGTTGGAAATAATACTTTTCGATACGGACCCATCTGCTGCCTCCGAATTACTGTCACGCTTCCCTTCATTGCAGATCTGGGGCCTCAAGCGCCAAAACTCTGCAAGTGCCTGATATCGCATGCCTGACTGCCGTTGGCACCATACCCCCCGACACTTCGCCAGAGACGGTCTGGCATAAGGCATCTTTCGCAAAGAGGTAGCATTGACTCGATGTCACAAACAGGCACTTTTGGGAATGCCCACGTGTCCGAATGTCGTTACTCCTTCACGGTAGGTGCGGTCGATGAGCGGAGCGAATGCAAGCCCGACAGGGCGCTTAAACCTTCGCGGCGAGCGAATAGAGGTAGAGCACAACGCCGGCGAGCATCAAAGTGCATCCGATAAGGAGGAAAGCCATGAAAGCAAGCGGATGAGCCCAGGACATCGTCACCAGTTGAACCACGAGACCTGCGGCAACCAGTAATCCCGCCCAGCGGATTCGTTTTTCGATCGGAAGCTGGATCATCTAGTCCTGTTCCTTCCAGATCTTTGCATCCGCGAGTGTTTCCACATCGTGGACCGTGTCGTGGCACCGGCTCGACATGCACGAGAGTTTGTTTTCACCGGCCAGCTGAAGCATGTCGGGCGTCTTATGGTGGGATGTCGTTTCCAGATACGATCGCGCACCGGCGTGACAATGCAGGCATTCGCGATTGTTGAAGGGCGTGTAGAGCTTGATGTCTTCCGGTTTTGGAATCGTCCCCAGATATTGAATGTAGACGTGACGAAGCCCGCGCATCTTCGCCGTAATCCCTCCGTACATGGTGTAGTCCGAATGGCACGTATAGCAGGCTTGCTCGCGCGGCACTCGGTTGTTCTGGTAGTGCGCCGCCGGAACATAGCTCTTGTCGTCCACGTGCAAGCTCTTGCCGTAGTCCTCCATCACGTGGCAGGAAAGGCAGAATTGCGTGCTCTTCGATTTCTCCAACTGCTGCGAAAGACCTGCTGCCAATGCCAGCGCCGGCAGGAGGAACAAGGCAACGAATGCGAGGATCTTGCCGCCACGTACGCGAGTCAGATCGGCGTGAAACGCAACCAGTACGGCCAGTAACGCGGCCATGCCGGTGACCAGCACGCCGATTATCGTCAGAGCCGGCATTCTAGGATTTCGCGAGTCCGCGCATGTAAGCCGTGATCTTCTTGCACATGTCCGCGCCGAGGTCTTTCTCGAACGCATCCATGTCCTGGCCTTTGCCCTTCAGTACGACGGTGAGCATTTCGGCGTCGGTCATTTTCTGGATCTCGGGCGATCGGACGTCCTTCACCTTAAGTTTTTTTCCTTTGGCAGTCTGTCCCTTACCGTCTTCGCCATGACATACCGAACATTTGTCGAGGTAAACCTGCTTGGCATCCTTTTCCTGAGGCACCACCAGCAGCACTGTGCCTATCGCACCAATCAATAACGGTATTGCAATAAGTACTTTAATCATTAGGAATATACCTCCTTCAATATTCTCAAAAGCTTCTCGTCCAGCGCAAAGTAAGAATATTGGCGCTGAAGTTGTTTACCGGTACCAATTCCTCAACATAATACGTCCGCTGAAGGTCGATGGAAAGTCGTCCCGCCTTTGGAAAATTAAAATAGAAAGTTCCCGTCACCATTGGCCACTTCAAGGGACCATACGCTGGCGGCTCGCCGCTGATCCGACCTTCGCCCGTCGTTCGAATGTAATTCCCGGACAATCGCAATCCCGCACGTGGCATCGGTTGGAATTCGAGTCCGGCCTGCCACACGCGATTGATCTCCTGGTCGCGCAATGTGTTTCTCAGCGGAGGGGTGCCGCGCGGATAGATAATATTGCCCGCCGCAAAAAAACTGTCGTAGGTCAAACCTCCAAAGAGGGAGAACTGGTCGTTCCGCGCATACGATACAGTCGTGGAATTCGCTCGAATGCGCGATTCGAAATTCGCGTCTAAGAGCTTGCTGTTGCTCACGTTCGTTGAATTCTCAACAGACAGTTGCGGAATTGGCTGATACCGCACCATGAAACGCCCCCCAACCCGAGTGTGCGGCGTGATCGCCGTATACGAAGCGCCCCTGGTGGAACTGCGAAAATCGCCGCGGACATTCAACGTCGACCACGGCTTATAACTGAACCCGATTTCCGGACGGACGGTGTTCGTTCGCAATGTTCGAGTAGGTTCGGCAATGCCGTTTTCGAGAGACTCGATGTCCGATTTGAGCAGCCGGATTCCGGGATGAATCGTCAGCTTTTTATTCGGACGGAAGTCCATCGCCACGCTCAGTTCGCTCAGGCCGTCGCGCCAGACGACATCGTCGCCTCCGATACTCAATACTGTGCCGTTCAATAGACTTTCGAGCTTAGACACCGACTCACTGGTAAAGCGCAAATAACGGTAATCCACATCCACGTCCCACCATTTTCGGACTTCATACGTGAATCCTTCAGTGATCGCGTGGCTGGGTTGAATCACGCTGGTGCGGCCACTTTCACTGACGGCATACGCTGTTACGACTCCGTTGCTGCCTGGAGCAAGGCCGCTTGCCGCCTGATCCATGACTGCGGGGCCGCGATACCGGTTATAGATGTAGCTACCCCGCCACGCGAGCCGTGAAGACAGTTTACCTGCGAAGGAAAATTCACTGATTGGGGTCGTCAGGCGCCGGGACTGTGACCATGACAGCTGATTCAAAGGCTCCGTAAGCGACAACGCTACCGGATCAATACTGGTTTCGTTCGGGGCGAACGTGTTGAGGGTCATGTCCTCATTGAAAATCTGATATCCGGTCTTGTAATGGAAACTCCAGCCTCGTCTGGTGTAGTCGACACCACCGGCTACCTTATCTGTTGTGTCCTGTAGCGGCGCCACAAGATAGTACGGATTGGCCCGGGCAAATGATGCCCAGTACGACGGGGAGTTGAAGAAATCCAGCGACCGTGTTGTGAACGTGGTTCCGTCGTTACTCGTGTGGCCCGTTTCAAACGTGAACTGTAGATTCTTTGTGGCGTGCAGCGTGAAGTCTGCTGAACCGAACTTTCTCACGGTTGCCCAATCGTGGTAATTGGTCAGTCCTTTTGACAACGCGGGAGATATCGACGTGATCGGCAATGACACGTCATCGTTTTGATTCCAGTAGTAATAACTCTGTCTCCAATTCACACGCAAATCGTAGAGCCCCTTCTTCGATACCATGAACCGGGCCGCTGGGAAGGGATCCCCGCCAATACCGCTGGCAGTAAAGGAATACTGATCGGCGAAACTGGTGGTGTTTTCGCGTGCAGTGCCGAAAAAACTGAAATCATTGAGCCGCAGACCCGGCCGGAGATTAAACATCTGCTGGAATTGAGGGCGATAACCGCGGACATCGATGAATCGATATCCGACAGTTGCTTCCCCATGGTTATCGAAGTCTCCAAGCTGCAGGGGCTTGCCGGCAGGTTCATCCTGGGCAAATAACACGCCGGACATCATCAGGGCCGCGGTAAATGTCGCAACAAACGGATAGCGCTTCATTCTTATTCTCATCGCAGGAGGTTCACATCGAAATTCGAGCCGTGAATGGTGACGTGGCAACGCACGCATTCGCCACTGGTTTGGAAACCCAACCGGCTATGCGGTACCGGGTCCTCTTCATGAATTCCGGTATGGCACTGCAGGCACAGTTGGCGCCCTTCCCGCCGAACCAGAAGCATTCTATTGATACTGCCGTGTGGATTGTGGCAGGTGACACATCCATCGATTTTCCCGGCCGGATGTTCGTAGACAAAAGGACCGTGCTTCTCCACGTGACAGGTCGAACAGGTCTCCGAGGCCGTCCGTATCAGATTCGAAGCGTTTGGCGTGCCGTGAGGATTGTGACAGTCCGTGCACTTCATGAAACCTTCAGGAACGCGATGGTGCACCGGGAGAGCAAACTGCGCTTTGATCGTGCCATGACACGCGTAGCAAAGCTGGGGTTCCGGGGACTTCAGCAGGCTGTTGCGAAGCCAGCGGTCTTCGTCGGGCTGCGCCATGATTTGAAAGAATTGCGCCTGGGGAGTCGAGAGGCCACCTTTGCTTTGGTCCTTGACCTCATTCACAAGATGCGGCGCGTGACACGTGTTGCAGGACACACCCTGCGCCGCATGCTCGGAATGATTGAAACCTTGCTGTAATTTACCGGTGACGTGGCATGTCATGCAGCGATCGGAGTTCTCTTTTGCGCTTCCTTGAAAACTGAAGATCAGTTTGTTCGCGAGGGCCGTTTTGGCTTCATCACCATGGGCGGCCTGTTCGGCATCCACGTGAGCCGCTCCCGATCCATGACAGGTTTCGCATGCAAGGGCTGGTTCCTTGCCGGCTTGAACATGGGCATGGCTGGTCTTTCCAAATTCGGTGAATTCCGCCTTATGGCAGGACCGGCACGTCGCATCCGCAACAGGCGCTGCTCCACTCCCGGAATCTGCAGGCTTCTGCGAGCTGCCGTAGTAGACGCCGCCGAGAAGAAGCGTTGCAAGGGCAATAAGAAGAACTGTCTTTTTCATAGTCGAGCCGGACTCCTGCAAGTGAAAAACCAAACGCTCAGCAAAACGGCCGACTCATCGTCACATGGACACAAAATAGAATGTGTGCCAAATTGCACAATCTTCGAGCATTGCCGGATTAAAAAATTTCTAATACTGGCCTGTTTAGCTCGCACTTGAAGTCGCTTTGTCCCGCTCCCTCCCGTACTTGATGCGATTTCTGACAATCTGTCGCCGACTTCGCGCCGGGAGACCCTCATTCCGTCGAATAGTCGGTTCACCCGATGGATCTGGGGGATTCGGATCCAGACACGGGTCCAGACGAAGCCACAGAAACCCTACGAAAACACCGTCTCTTGCCCGCACTGTGACAGAATGAGGGACCGAAAACCGGCAGTGCGACAAATTGGCACTGGATTTGCATTGCACGCTGTAAATGAAGCCTGTGGATAAAAAATTGGACATCATCAATAAGGAATCACTCGAGAACGAAGCCGCCCTTCTCGAGACGAAGCAGTGCATGGGATGCCTGCATGATGGGATGCTGGTCACCTCCATGGACGGCATAATCGTCGAAGCCGCTCCGGCCGCCGAGCACATTCTCAATACTCCGATTCTGACGTTGAAGGGCCGGCCGATTCAGGAATTCTGCGCTGCTCCGGATGCCTACGATGAGATCTGCCGCCAGACGATTCGGGATGGGCGCGTTCTGAATCGCTCGCTGCTTATGTTTGCCGGTACGGGAAAGCGAAAGCTCGTCAATTTGTCGATCCAGGTCTCCGGGACGGGCGCTTACCGACAGCTCGTCCATGTGTTTCAGGATTGTGCGGATCTCCGGACGATGGAAGAGCGGCTTCTCCAGTCCGAACGGCTGGCAACGGTGGGGCGTTTCGCATCGCAGATTGCCCATGAAATTCGAAATCCTCTGAACTCGATTTCCTTGAATGTCGAACTGCTCGAGGACGAGGTTGCTTCAAACGAAGAGGCTCGGGGATTGATTCGTTCTGTGCTGAAAGAATTGGATCACCTGAACGATATCGTCAGCGAATATCTGCAGTTCTCACGTTTTCCTAAACCGCACTTGGAGCGTGGACATGTGGAAGGCGTCATTCGGGATCTGGCCGGCGTCTTCAAGGCTCCCGAAAACATTTCTTTCCGTGTCGCGCTGGCCGATTCCACCCCGGAAGTCTGGCTGGACGAGGGCTTGCTGCGTCAGGTTCTGGACAATCTCATTCGAAATGCGGTCGAAGCGATCACGGGAGATGGCGCTGTCGTTGTTGAGACGGATGTCCTCGATCGTTACGTGGTTATTCGCGTGAAGGATACCGGCGTCGGAATTACGGGCGACGCGCAGACCAAATTGTTTGAACCTTTCTTTACGACAAAGGCGCACGGGACAGGGCTCGGCCTGGCGACGTCACAACAAATCATCTTTGAGCATAATGGACACATCTTAGTGGAGAGCCAGCCTGGCAAGGGTTCCATTTTTTCCATTCTCTTACCCATATGACCATACGAAAGATTCCTACAATTCTTGTTGTTGAAGACGACGCCGAAAGCCGTTCTGCAATGGCGAAGATTCTCGACGGAGCGGGTTACAAGACCCTGCAGTGCGATAACGGCCAGGAAGGGCTCGATCGCATTATCGAGGGCGGCGTCGACCTGATTGTGACCGACATGCGTCTGCCTGTCATGGATGGCGTCGAATTGCTAAAGCGCGCCAAGGCCGTCGATCAGGAGATCGAAGTCATTCTGATCACCGGTTTCGGAACCGTGGAAGTCGCAGTGGAAGCCATCAAGGAAGGGGCCTACGATTTCATCACGAAGCCCATCAAGAAGGCTCAACTTCTGCGCGCGGTGGAAAAGGCCTCAGAGAAACAATACCTGCAAAGAGATAACCGGGATCTTCGTTCCCAACTCCATCAGAGCGGCATCAAGAAGATGGTTTACGCCAGCGCCGAAATGCGGGAGATCGCCCGCATGGTCGAACAGGTTGCTCCAAGTACGGCAACGGTGCTCCTCACCGGTGAGAGTGGCACTGGCAAGGAAGTGATCGCCGATGCCATCCATTCCGCATCACCTCGCCGCGGTAAACCGATGGTGAAAGTAAGTTGCGCGGCACTGCCGGAAACACTTCTGGAGGCCGAACTTTTCGGCTACGAAAAGGGTGCCTTCACCGGAGCCAGCGGTCGCAAGGAAGGACGATTCGAGCTGGCGGCCGGAGGCACGCTTTTTCTGGACGAGATCGGGGAGATCACCCCCGGAGTCCAGGTCAAACTGCTGCGCGTTTTGCAGGACGGCAAATTCGAGAGGCTTGGCGGAACACGGACGATCGATGCGGACGTTCGAATCATCACCGCCACCAACAAGGATCTCCAGCAGGAAGTTGCGGAGAAGCAATTCCGCGAAGATCTGTTCTACCGATTAAACGTCATCAACATTCGCATTCCAGGCTTGCGCGAGCGCAAGGACGACATTCACCTGCTGGCCATGCACTTTTTGAAACTGTATTCTGACAAAAACCAAAAGCCCATCGAAGGCTTCAGTGAAGATGCCATGCTTGCGCTGACCTCGTATGACTGGCCGGGAAATGTACGCGAGTTGGAAAATGCCATCGAACGCGCTGTGGTTTTCACCAACGGAAAGCAGATTCCGCTCTCGGTGCTGCCTCAGAACGTGTCGGCCTTTGCGGAATCGCGGCATTCGCTCACGTTCAAAATCGGTACGCCTCTGAAGGAACTCGAACGAAAAGCCATCGAAATCACCCTGCAACATACGCGGGGAGACAAGAATATGGCTGCACGCCTTCTGGGCATTGCCACTCGCACGATTTACCGCCATCTCGAACGAGAGGGCCAGGAGTCGGACGAAACCGAGCAGGAATCCTTAACGCAATAATCCCACTCCCGAAAGGAGAGGGTGGTGCGACAGCCAGCAGGCTGCCGCGCCGCGTGAGGGATAGAGAGTTTGCGGATCTTCTTCCCCCGCCCCTTCAGGCCACCTTTCCGGAGTAATGGATGTTGGTGGCCCCCACTGCAGACAACGATGCCCGAACCGCAGACAACTGATGACCGTCGCGCAACGGTACGGCAACCAGCAGTTTTTCCCGACCCACCTCGGATTCGAACCGATGTTCGACTTCCGAAGAAACTCTCTTCCGCACAAGTATTCCACCGCAACCCACAATCGTTCCGACCAGCGCCCAGCAGCCGGCATTGACGATGGGAATGCCGGCCGCACCCCACATGGACCAGATTCCCGAGCCGATGTAGGCCATCTGCCCAAGGCCGAGCAGGCATCCCACTACTGCACCATATCCGGCTCCGAGCAGTGTCGATCGCGTCATGTCCGACTCGGACTGCATGAGCTGTTCGACTTCGGAAACTTCCTTCGCCACGATCACTTCTTCCGGCCGAAATCCCAGTTGTTGCATGCGCACGATTGCTTCATTGGCCTGCTCCGGCATGGATACCGTGCAGAAAACGCTATCTGTCATTTATGAATCCTCCTGTTTGTTCCTGTGCAGTTGAAATGCCGCAAACAAATGAAGGGTTCTTCAACAAATCAAGGACTTACCATGGGGGTTGAGCGATTTCACGGGCAGGACCGTTCGTCATTACCGTCATCCTGTCACGCAAATTGAGGACCAGTGGCCCGGATTTGACCGAATGGTCTTCGAACTGACGAAACGTCGCCGGAAACGCGCCATTGCGCCGGCCAATTTGACAGGTTAGGATTTGCCGGGAGTTCTGCAATGGAATTGACGGAAAAATTTGGACTGGACGGCGAGGAACGATCCCGCCGGCTGGAATTCCTGGGTCTGAACGAAGACGATGCCCGCCAGCTGCAAAGCATTCACCGCATGGCCGAACAACATGCCGATGACATCATCAACCGGCTCTATGACCATCTGCTGAAATTCGAGCCCATGAGGGCCTTCTTCAAGAGCCCGGAAATGCTGGCACGCGTCAAGAGTTATCAGAAGATCTATTTCACCGAACTCACAGAAGGCCACAGCGACGAAGCCTACTTCGAGAACCGGCTGCGCGTTGGAGACACCCATCAGCGCATCGAGTTGCTGCCGCAGTGGTATCTCGGCCTGTACAGCCGTTACTTTCAGCTCATCATCGAACAGGTGAGCGAATCCCTGGGACCGGAGAAGGCGCTCGATGTCATTCCGGCATTGACCAAACAGATGTTCCTGGATATCGGGCTGGCGCTGGATGCCTATATTCAAGGTGGCTTCATCGACCGGCTTCGTGCCGAACGCCGCGTATCCAGCGAGCTTCGGGAAGAACTGGCGCGAAAGGAGAAGCTCGCAATTCTTGGACAGCTTGGAGGCGGTGTCGGTCATGAATTGCGCAATCCGATTGCAGCCATGCAGGCCTCCATATATTTCCTGAAAATGGCGCTCGAGGATAACAACAATCCCAAGATCCAGCGACACCTCCGGCTGCTCGAAACAGAACTGAACGGGACAAACGAGATTATTACCAATCTTCTGGATTTTTCCCGCGTGCGGCAGCCCGATCTGATGGAGACCTCGGCAGTCGATCTCATCCGCGACGTCCTGGCCCGGCAGGATTTTCGTTCGGTGGAAGTTGTCGAGGAATTCGAACACGTCGGGCTGGTCGTGGATCCCGGTCAGATTCGGCAGGTCGTGGGAAATCTTGTGACGAATGCGCTGCAGGCGATGCCCGACGGGGGCCGGCTGACAATGCGAATTCGGCGAAATGGTAACGCCGCACTTATTGACGTTTCCGACACCGGTCACGGGATGTCACCGGAAACGGTTGCGAAGATATTTCAACCACTCTTCACCACTAAAGCAAAAGGCATCGGCCTCGGTCTTTCCGTCTGTGAAACTCTGGTTCAGGCAAATGGCGGACGTATCCGGGTTGTAAGCACACCCGGTCAGGGCAGCACCTTTACACTGGATCTGCCGATTTCGGAATAACAACCATGAGCACACCGTTCCGGCTTCTGGCCGTCGACGATAACCGGTCGCTGGTCGAAGCGCTCGGAGACGTTTTTGAAAGCCGCGGTTATGCGGTCGACATTGCCTATGATGGCGAACAGGCCGTCGAGCGCGTTCGTAACACGGCCTACGACTGCATTCTGATGGATATCCGGATGCCCAAGATGAGCGGTGTGGATGCGTTCCGGGAAATCAAGAAGCTGTCTCCACGCACACCGGTCATTCTCATGACCGCGTATTCGGTGCAGGATCTGATCGATGAAGCGATGTCTGAAGGCGTATTTGCGGTGATTCACAAGCCCGTTGTGATTGACCGGATTCTCGCGATGATTGAGGAACTGCGTGGCAAGTCGTCTGTTCTTATCGTGGACCGCCAGACCGATCCGCAACTGGTCAACGTCCTCACCGCTCAGGGATACCGGGTCGCTGTCGTCACGAGCACCATCGACGCCATCGAAAAAGTGTCGACTCAGATCTACGATGTCGTTCTTTTGAGTTCGGAGATTCAGGGGTTGACCTCCGATGAAGCCATCGTTCTGATGAAGGAATGCAATCCCAAGTGCATTATCGTTCTCATGTCCAATGCACCGGTGCATGCCACAAGCCCGCTCGTCTATGGCAGCCTCCAGAAGCCATTCAAGGTCCGGCAGGTCGTGGAGCTAATCGACCGCATTCGCGCACAGATGGGTTCCGGTCCCGCGCGCCCATAGCCTTGTTGCGTCAGTTTGTCTGCACATTTCCGAAGCTCGGGTGTGCTCTTTGCCTTCTCGCCATGTTCAAGGAACTTGCGCCTCTGTAAGTACAACAACGATCACAAACCTCATTCGGGAACGCAAAATGCAAAGTAGTAGGTGGTTCTTTAAGGAGGTACATTATGACGCTCACAAAACTGAACCACCCGATATTCTCGGAACTCACTGCAAGGCGAGATCGCTTGAATCGTCTGTTTGGGCGGAACGAGCCTTGGGAAGCGGAAGGGGCCTTGTCGGCTGCCGACTGGACGCCTTCTGTCGACATCGTTGAAAAGGAGAACGAAATCATCATCAAGGCGGAGTTGCCCGGAGTCGCGGCCAAGGATGTCGCCGTTACTGTGGATAACAATGTCCTGACGCTCAAAGGCGAGCGGCATCTTGAAAAAGATGTAAAGAAGGAAAACTACCATCGCGTGGAGTGCTCGTATGGCACGTTCTCGCGTTCGTTCACGGTTCCAGGCTCCATGGATCTGGCCAATATCCGCGCCGAATACAAGGATGGCCTGCTCACGCTCACCTTGCCGAAAAAGGCCGCATCCAAAGGCCGAAGCGTGGAGATTAAAGCGGCGTAGACCTCGGTATGCGTGGGCGGACAGATGCAATGCGCGAAGCGCAGCCGAATAGGAACAGATTCAATTGAAGGATGGTGCGCGGTCATAGACCGCGCCTACAGCTATTCGGAAGCGCTTCGCGCGACAGATCGCCCACTCGATATCGTGGCGAGGCTCGATTTTGGCCGAAATGTCAGCAGCCCCAACCGGACCGTTCTCTGATTCCGTTGAAATTGAACAACATGAGGATCGGCACGCCACATGCATTGGCACTCCCGGAGAATTCGATGGCAACGATGACAACCGTAGAAGCGCTACAGCACGATTACGACTCGATACCAGGCACGATCATCTTCGACGGGCGCCACGCCATGAAGGGTTACGCACTGAACAAAATGTGTTTCTCCTTCAACTCCAGGGAGAACCGCGAAGCGTACCGGCTGAATGAAGATGCTTATTGCGAAGCATTTCATCTGAACGCCGCACAGTGCCGGGCCTTGAAGCACCGGAACGTGACCGAGTTGATAGAGGCTGGCGGCAATATCTACTACCTGGCCAAGTGGGCCGGCATTTTCGGGATCAGCGTGCAGCAGATCGGAGCGCAACAGCGAGGCGTGACCGAAGACGCCTTTAAGGAAATGCTGCTTCGCGCAGGGGAATAATAGCCATGGCAAGAATCATCGGCGGTATTGCGACATCGCACATTCCGGCAATCGGGAAAGCGATCGCGCAAGGAACTCAGGATCAGCCGTACTGGAAGCCGTTCTTCGATGGATATGCTCCCGTGCATGCGTGGCTCCATGAGGAGCAACCCGACGTTGCCGTCATGATCTATAACGATCATGGCCTGAATTTCTTTCTGGATAAGATGCCGACATTTGCCGTGGGCGCCGCTCCGGAGTATCTCAATGCGGACGAAGGCTGGGGCCTTCCCGTTTCCATGCCTTACCCTGGATTTCCCGAATTGTCCTGGCACATGATCGAATCGCTGGTGAATGAGGAATTCGACCTGACCATGTGCCAGGAGATGCTCGTCGACCATGGTTTCGTCGTACCGCTGTCACTGTTGTGGCCCGGCAAAGAAGCCCGGCCGGTGCGCGTCATTCCGGTCGCCGTCAACACGGTCCAGTTTCCGCTGCCCACGCCGGCGCGATGCTTCAAGCTCGGACAGGCAATCGGACACGCCATTGAATCCTTCGACGGGGATCATCGGGTTGTCATTATAGGAAGCGGCGGCATGTCCCACCAATTGGACGGCGAACGCGCAGGCTACATCAACAAAACATTCGACGTGTCTTATCTGAATCGAATTGTAGACGACGTTGCCGAACTGTGTTGCATGTCCGTGGCGGAACTCGTGCTGATGGCGGGCGCTCAGGGCGTGGAATTGCTGAACTGGCTGGTAATGCGCGGCGCAATGACCGGCCGCGTCACAGAGAAACACCGCAACTATCACGTGCCGATTTCCAATACCGCCGGCGCGGTGATGCTTCTGGAAAATGAAACGGCGATGGCCCGCTAAGGAATTGAGAATGGTGAAAAGGAGGACGACGATGTCTGTAGAACTTGCAGCGACTCCAGTTGGAATGAAGGCAGTGTCGCCAAGCTATTTGCGTAAGAGAATTGTTGGACTGGCCGTAGGCGCCCTCATTTCCATTCTCGTTTCCGGTTTGGTCTGGCTACTGGCCGTCGCAATTCCCAGCAAGACGGGCAGCCCGATTGCGCCTATCCGGGATATCTGCCGGTGGCTCTATGAAACCTCGGTGGGTACCGGCATCCGCGAATCGGTGTGGGTATTCCCCATTGTTGAAGGCGTGCACCTGCTCGGCATCGGGCTGTCGGTGGGTATGCTCTGCTGGTTCGATTTGAGGCTGCTGGGCCTGGTATTGAAGGATGAACCCGTCTCCAAAGTATGGAAGCGCGTGATGCCCCCCGCCATCGTGGGTTTTGTCCTGATGTTCATCACCGGAGCACTTCTGTTCTGGGCGGAGGCGGCGACGGCCTATAACAGCGTTCACTTCTGGATCAAGATGAGTCTGCTCGTCCTGACAGCGGTCAACGCCGGTTTTTTTGAGCTGACCACGCATAAGCATCTGGCGGAATGGGATACCGCCGCGATTCTGCCAATGCGTGCGCGCATGGCAGGCCTGACGTCCCTGCTTCTTTGGACGGCCATCATTGTGACCGGCCGTACGATGGCGTATTCGTTCTGAAAGGATAATGACAATGCCTTCTATTTTTCCTTTTTTCCAGTGGGCGTCGGACTTGTGGGTTGCGGAATGGATCCGGAGATCGATCTGGATATTTCCGGCGCTGGAAACCGTTCATATCGTGGCACTGGCCGTGTTGTTTGGAGCCATCGTCTTTGTCGATCTGCAGTTGCTGGGTGTTTTGCGCCGCGACACACCCGTCTCGGATCTGGCAGAGGAACTCCGGCCTTGGACGTTCTGCAGCCTTGTTGTGATCCTGACTACTGGAGCAATGCTGTTCACTTCGGAGGCGACAAAGCTCTATGTGAGCGTTCCGTTTCAGGTCAAAGTCGTGATGCTGTTCCTCGCGATCGTCTTTCATTACACGATTCACCGCAAGGTCACAGGCGCCGGAGGCCCCGGCATCCGCCCGATCCTGGGAAAACTGACGGCCGTCGTTTCCATGTTGCTGTGGCTGAGTGTGGGGTTTGCCGGCCGCGCCATCGGATTCCTTTAGGGATGGCTCCGCTGTAGGCGCGGTCTATGACCGCGCACAATCCCGACCATGCATTCCTCTTCGGAATGAGAAATCGTGCGCGGTCATAGACCGCGCCTACAGTGGAGCTAATCGCGGTAGACTCATCGCAATGCAGCCTGAACCCTCTCACGGTCTGTCCGACGCGGAAGCCGCGAGACGGCTAACCGACGAAGGCCCAAACGAACTCCCTTCATCGCGCCCGAAAAGCAACCTCGCGGTCGTGCGCGATGTCCTGCGCGAACCCATGTTTCTGCTGCTTCTGGCGACTGGTGTTGTCTACCTCATACTAGGCAGCCTTGAAGAAGCCATTGCGCTTTCCGGCGCGATCCTTGTGGTCATCGGCATTACCGTCTACCAGGAACGCAAGACCGAACGGACTCTTCAGGCCTTGCGCGACCTTTCGAGCCCTCGCGCGCTGGTCATTCGAGATGGACTTCGAAAACGAATCCCGGGCCGCGAAGTGGTCCGCGGCGACGTGCTGGCGCTGTCGGAAGGGGACCGCGTTCCGGCCGACGCCATGGTTCTTTCGTCGTTCGGTCTGACCGTTGACGAGTCGTTGCTGACCGGAGAATCCGCGAGCGTTCACAAGTCCGTGTGGGATGGAATTCCAGAGATTCTTCGTCCCGGTGGAGAAAACACTCCCCTGGTATTCTCCGGCACCCTGATTGTGAAAGGGTATGGAACTGCTCTGGTTGCCTCGACCGGGGATCGTACGGAAATGGGCAAACTCGGCCTCGCATTGCAGCGCATCGAAATACAAACAACGAACATCGAACGAGAGACTCGAAGCGTGGTCCGAATGTTCGCGGCCGCGGCAATCGTATTGTGCCTCTCCGTCGCAATCATCTATGGGATGACCAGAGGGGATTGGCTGAAAGGCATTCTGTCCGGGCTTGCGCTGGCCATTTCCCTGGTGCCTGAGGAATTTCCCGTTGTATTGACCGTATTTCTCGCGCTGGGCGCGTGGCGCATTTCAAAAAAACACGTCCTGACGCGGCGCGTGCCCGCGATCGAGATGCTGGGATCGACGACGGTGCTCTGTGTGGACAAGACCGGAACGCTGACGATGAATCGCATGACCGTGCTGGAAGTGATGCCGGGGGCTGGGCACGACGATGGGGAAGTGCTGGAAACCGCAATGATGGCGAGTCCGGAAAATCCCATCGATCCGATGGAGATGGCGTTCCACGAAGCTGCCGCAAAACGCGCGGGCATCCGTGTGCCCAGCGGAGCTGCGTTTGTCCGCGAGTACCCGCTTTCGAACGACCTGCTGGCGATGTCCCGTGTGGTCACAAGCAACAACGGAGGATACGACGTATACGCCAAGGGTGCTCCGGAGGCGATCGCACAGTTGTGCCGCGTTTCCGCCGCATCGATCTCGTCCGAAGCGCAGGCCATGGCCGGACGCGGATTGCGTGTGCTGGGTGTCGCGGGGGCTCACGCGCCTGCACAGGAACTTCCGGAATCGCAGCGGGAATTTCAATTCCATTATCTGGGGCTGATCGGACTTCAGGACCCGGTGCGTCCGTCGGCGAAACCCGCGGTGGAGGAATGCCGCACGGCTGGGATTCGTGTGGTGATGATCACTGGCGACTACCCTGCAACGGCTCACAACATTGCCCGGCAGATCGGATTGACGAACCCGGATTCCAGTGTGACGGGAGCGGAAATGGACCGTCTCTCCACGGAGGAACTGCAGAGCCGCGTTCGAACGGCACACGTCTTTGCCCGTGTGCTGCCCGAACAAAAGCTGCGCCTGGTCGAGGCCCTCAAAGCCAACGGCGAAATTGTCGCCATGACTGGCGACGGCGTCAACGATGCGCCGGCATTGAAGTCCGCTCATATCGGGATCGCGATGGGCGGACGCGGAACCGATGTGGCGCGGGAAGCGGCGGCGCTTGTTTTGCTCAATGACGATTTCTCATCGATCGTCGATGCGATTCGAATGGGACGCCGCATCTACGACAATTTGAAGAAGGCGATGACTTATATTTTCGCCATCCACTTGCCCATCGCCGGCATGGCGCTTCTGCCGGTGCTTTTCGGATTGCCGTTGGTTCTGATGCCCTTGCATATCGTCTTTCTCGAACTCGTGATCGATCCGGCGTGCTCCATCGCATTCGAATCGGAACCCGAGCATCCCGGCATCATGAGGCGCCCGCCTCGCAGCCCGAAGGCTCGCATTTTCGATCTCCACACAATCGGCTTTGCGTTATTTCAGGGTCTTGGTCTGCTCGCGGTCACGATCGGCGCATTCCTGGTGAGCCTCTATCGCGGCCAGGGCGAGCTCGATGCCCGGACCATCAGCTTCACGGCGTTGATTCTGGGGAATCTCGCATTGATCTGGACCGATCGTTCCCGTTCCCGAGCGATTTCTGAAATTCTCGGAGCGCGGAACGCGCCATTGTGGATACTCACAGCCGGTGCGTTATTCTTGCTCACCCTTGTTCTTTATGTTCCCTCGATTCGCGAAGTGCTGCAGTTCTCCACGCTGCATGTGCCGGATATCGCCGCCTGTCTGGGTCTCGCTGCACTCAGCGTCGCGTGGTTCGAGTTTGTAAAGCGGAAAATGCGCCAAGAACCTCCGCTGGGGATTTGATAAACCTTGGAAATTGCGGTGCCTTCCTGGTTTTGTAGTTGAGTTAGGACCGTGGTCCTTCTGGAGAAAAATACATTACTACTTCATCGGAAACTTCGGCTTCGACGAGAGATTCCTGTCTTCTGTCGTCAACAGCCAGAAAACTCCATTTTGCTGGATAGGGCTTTTCACCAAATGCGAAATGCCAATTTGGGTCGCACACGCCCGAGGCTCCGGGATCCAGCCACCCATTTTCCACAAGTCGGTTGCCGTCGTCGCTGTACCATTCCACGAAGTCTGAGTTTCCCAAGGGGCGATTTCTGCAGTTCACTCCGAACCATTGATCTTCGTTGCGGTAATAGAATTCGAACCAAATCACACGCATCTTTCGATTTGTCGTGTTGGTCACCTCCGTTCGATAGACCCATAAATCGCGTTTTATCGTAGCGGCGGCTGGATTCCCCATGGACCTCAAGTGTCGCACTTGCATGGCCCGTGATTTTCAGTGTGGATCTGCTGGATGTCAAGATGGACTTCGAACCGTTTATGCGCGAGCCGTCATCTGAAAATTTCATGCTTCCAGTTCGAATCGGATTTCGTGCTCACCTGTTTTGCCGCTCGGACCACACACCTCGTGTTTGTAGATCAGGCTTTTCTTCTCAATTAACCGAATGGTCTGCGTCAGGTCCAGAATATGCCCGAGATGGTAATGGCGGGTTTGGACCACAATAGTAAGGACGGACATCACGATCCGGCGATTCTACTTCGGTTCTCCATTGACGGCCGTCGCCGTCTACGCGCAACGAGCAAGGGCGGGTGCGAGGTCAATTCGATTG
>Ga0134121_10002250_pt1 | contig 16944 bp, 12 predicted proteins | sample KB301_FD_96463 | JGI IMG/M metagenome (GOLD analysis project Ga0134121, IMG submission 96463) | Terrestrial soil microbial communities without Nitrogen fertilizer from Kellogg Biological Station, Michigan, USA - KB3-0-1 | ecosystem: Environmental > Terrestrial > Soil > Unclassified ... | reverse complement strand
CGAATAGTAGTCGACGACCTGGTCCAGGATCTGGTGCAACAAAAATGCAGCGCCGCGCTGGCACGCGACGGGCGTTGTTCGCAGCAATTGCTTCACGTTGTTGATGCTGCGAAACATCTCGTGGTGATAGGTGATGACATAGTTGGGACCGAGAAATCCATCGAGCTCGATCGTGTTGAAGCGATCGGGGCTGGTGTCGGCCGTCACGCCGTGGACGATGAAGTAGATGTAATCGTGAAACTCTTCGATCTTCGGGTAGTGGCGATTCTCGCGACAGTCTTCCACGGTCAGTGGATGGAAGTTAAAGACGTCGAGCAGCACGCGTTCGTCCGCAGAGGTGGGTTGTTCCATGTCCACCCAGATCACTGACGACTTCTCCTTCAGCAGCTCGGGCAGGTCGTCCACAGTCTTGCCTTCGATAATCTTCGGCGCGCCTGGTCGATAAACGAGAATCTCCATCAAAGTCTCCTTAGCCACAATAAAGCACAAAAAGATTTAGCCACAAAAAGGCACAAAAGACTCAAAAATATACTTCAGGAGTTTACTTGCTTTGTAGGTTTTTTCGCTTTTTGTTTTGTGTGCTTTTTTGTGGCTAACTCTTTTGTGCCTTTTGTGGCTAATATACCCGACCAATGACAGCAAAAATTTTCGTGGCGGATGACGTGAGCGAGAGCGGACTAGGACCACTCCGCGCCGCCGGTCTCAGCGTCGAGAAACGACCCGGACTCGCGCCCGCCGAATTACAAACAGCTCTGAAAGATTGTGAAGGACTCATCGTCCGCAGCGAGACGAAAGTCACCGCGGATCTTCTCGACGCGGCAAACAGCCTGCGCGTGATCGGTCGCGCGGGAGTCGGCGTCGACAACATCGACGTGACGGCAGCGACGATCCGCGGTGTAGTCGTGATGAACGCGCCTGACGGCAACACGATCACGACTGCTGAACACACGATCGCGATGCTCATCGCGCTCGCGCGCTCGATTCCGCAGGCGAGCAGCAGTCTGAAGTCAGGACGTTGGGACCGCAAGAAATTCGTCGGTGTTGAGCTGCAGGGCAAGACGCTCGGAATCGTGGGTCTCGGTCGCATCGGGCGCGTGGTCGCGTCGCGCGCGCGCGCGCTGGGCATGTTGATTGTTGCTTACGATCCGTTCATCGCGCCCGAGCAGGCGCGCGATTTGGAAATCGAGCTGGCTCCGCTCGATGAGGTCTACGCGCGCGCAGACTTTCTCACGGTCCATACTCCGCTCACGCCCGAAACACGCGGCCTCATCGATCGCGAAGCAATCAGCAAGATGAAGAAAGGCGCGCGCATCATCAACTGTGCTCGCGGCGGCCTCGTTGATGAAGACGCGCTTTATGAAGCGATCGAGAGCGGCGCGATTGCGGGCGCGGCGCTGGACGTTTTCAACGAAGAGCCGCCGCCTTCCGATCACAAGCTGCTGCAACTCGACCAGGTGATCGTTACTCCGCATCTCGGCGCCTCGACGAAAGAAGCTCAGGAGGGCGTCGCGTTCACGGTCGCGGAACAGATGCGCGACTATTTGTTGACGGGCGTCCTGCGCGGCGCGGTGAACGTGCCGGCGATTGGGATCAAAGAGTTCAACCTGGTCCAACCGTACGTGAAGCTGGGGGAAAGTCTCGGTCGCTTTCAGGCGCAGCTCGTCGACAAAGCCGTGAGCGAAGTGAGAATCGAGTTTGCGGGGGAGATCGTTGAGATGGACGCGGCGCCGGTCACGCGCGCGTTTCTCGCCGGGCTGCTGCGCGACGTCAGTGCGCGTGTGAACGTCGTCAATGCATTTTTGATCGCCGAAGAGCGCGGTATCAAAGTGACTACTACTTACATTCGTACCGCCGGCGACATGGCGCCCGCGATTCGCACCGAGATCAGCACGGGCCAATCAATGCAGAGTCTTGCCGGAACGCTGTTTGGCTATGGCGGACAACGCCGCGAAGGGCGTATAACGGAGATAGACGGCTTTCATCTCGAGGCGACACCGCACGGCCACATGCTCGTGACGCGCAATCACGACGTCCCCGGTGTGATTGGCGGCATCGGCACGATATTGGGCCAGGGTGGCGTCAACATCAGCCATTTCCATCTTGGGCGTCGCGAGCGCGGTGGTGAAGCGATGGCCGTGATCGAGATCGACGCGCCGTTGAGCAAAGAGACGTTGCAATCACTGCGTTCGCTCGAACAAGTAATATCAGCACATCCGATCGATTTATGACAGGATTTACAGGACTATCCTGTTAATCCTGCAAATCCTGTGATCCTGTCTAACAACTATGCTTCCCCTCCTGGCGCTCATATTGTTGTTGCTACCCCAAGGCGACACGGGCAAGCTCACCGGTAGTGTCGCCGACGCGAACAACGCCGCCATCCCAAACGCCAACATCAAACTGATCAGCCACTCCACCTCTCAACTACGCGAACTATCAACACGAGATTCCGGCGACTTCACCTTCACGCTCCTTCCACCCGGGCGTTACAAACTCGAAGTCTCCGCCAACGGTTTCACCACCGTCCAGATCGACGACGTCAGTATCAACATCACGCAAACAACCTCAATCACAGTCCATCTCGATCCAGCCGTCGTCGCGAGCACCGTGACGATCAACGCTGACGCGCCACTGGTCCAACAAGAATCATCGCAAATCGGCCGCGTGATCGAAGGCCAAACGATCCGCCAGCTCCCGCTCCCCACGCGCAATTTTCAGCAGCTTCTGACTCTTTCTCCCGGCACGTCAGCCAGCGTTTCCAACAACACAGAGCTCGGGCGCGGCGACTCGATCATCTCCGTCAACGGCCAGCGCACCACCAGCAACAACGTTCGCATCAACGGCATCGATGCGAACGCCGTCGGCACGAACGCAACGCCAAACATCGCTGCGCCTGCGTCGGACAGTCTGCAGGAATTCATCGTTCAGACCAGCCTCTACGACGCGTCACAAGGTCGCAACGCGGGCGGCAACGTTGAAGCCGTGACGCGCTCGGGCGCGAACAACTTTCACGGCAACGCTTACTACTTTTTCCGCAACAAGGCGCTCAACGCAAACGATTTCTTTCTCAAACAGGCAGGACAGCCGACACCGGTCCTGACGCGTCATCAGTTTGGCGGCACGCTCGGCGGTCCAATCGTGCGGGATCGAATGTTCTTCTTCGGATCGTACCAGGGCACGAGAGAAACGAACGGCGCGTCGTTGAATAACAGTCTGCTGTTTCCATTCATGCCGCCGCAGCTACGCGACAACAATCGCAGCGCGAGCGCGCTTCAGCAGACATTCGGAGTCACTCCGAATCCGATCGCCGTCACGATCCTGAATGCGAGGCTGCCGAACGGCCAGTTTGCCATTCCATCAGCCGCGACAGCTTCGGGACTGACGCCGATCTCAGCCATTTCTCGCTTCACTGAAAACCAGTTCAACGCCAATTTCGATCTCAAGCTGAGCAACAATCACACGATCTCGAGTAAAAACTATTCGGCGCACAACCCGACCACGCAGGCTAACTTCAACTTCGCGGCGCTGGGCAATGGGCCAACACAGCTTCCCGGCGCTGGCGCGGATCTATTTCTTCTTCAGACGCTGATTTCGCTCACGGACACTTACGTTATCAATCAAAATCTCGTGAACCAGGCGCGCGTTGGTTACTCGCGTTTGCGCAACACCTCGACGCCTGACGAGCCGTTCACGGCGGCGGATCTCGGCATTTCGAGCCCATTGCGAAACCTTTTTCCGGGCGCGCCGACACTAATTGTGAGCGGATTGTTTGCGTTCGGCGCGTCGCCGTTTGCGGATCAATCGTCGCGCATCAATGCTTTCACAGCCGCCGACACGCTCTCGATCGTTACCGTCAATCACAACCTGCGAGCTGGCGGCGAATACCGTCGCTCACAACTCAACTTCTTCTTCAACGCTTTCTCGCGCGGCCAGATCACTTTCGCGAGTTTCAACGATTTTCTTACCGGCACGGGCGTCTCAGTTATCGGCTCAGGCGTGTTTGACCGAGCCGTGCGGATGAACGATCTGAGCGGTTTCTTTCAGGACGACTGGAAGTTCAGTCGACGACTGACACTCAATCTCGGTGTTCGTTACGACTTCTACGGCTTCCCGAGTGAGACGCGCGGTCGCTTCGTAAACTTTCTTCCGGATCAATTTCGGCAGGGTGGTCCACCAAACGGATTTGTTCAGGCTGAAGGCGGCGCGCTTGCCGGAGTTCCGGACGTCGCGGCGACGCTCGTACCGAGTGATAAGAACAACATCTCGCCGCGCGTCGGGTTTGCGCTGCGACTGAACGACGCCGGCTCGGTTGTGCTGCGTGGCGGTTACGGAATTTACTACGATCGATTTTCCGCGCGCTTCGCAAACACGCAGCTTTTGAATTATCCATACCTCGCGCTCGCAGTCGGCCTGCCGGGTTTGCTGAGATCGTTTGCGGATCCGTTCATCCCAGTGCCGCAGCCCGGCGCGTTCCCGCTGAATCCGACGATCCCGTCGCCGTTGTCGCCGCTCTCGCCGCTCGTCGGTGTGCCGATCAGCGGGCTCTATGCCAACCCGGAATTGAGCACGCCTTACGTGCAACAGTACAACGCAAATGTGCAGTGGGAGTTGTTCAAAGATTATTTGCTCGAGGTCGGGTATGTCGGCACGAAGGGGACGAAGCTGTTGCAGATCGTGAGTCTCAACCAGCCGGTTTACAATCATGCGGCGAACGTGTTCTTTGCGCCGCTTGGTCCCGCGCTAGGCACGCAGAAGATGGTCGCGAGCGGCATTCAGCAGGCGCAGACGTCTTCAAACTCGAGGTTCAACTCGCTGCAAGTCAGCCTGACGAAGCGTTTCAGTCGCGGGTTGCAGTTCCTCGCGGCTTACACGTTCGGCAAGTCGACTGATTACTACTCGGGTGGCCCAGTCAACGAACTGGTCCCGACGCCCGGCGATCAATTTGACTGGAGACTGAATTATGGTCCATCAGATTACGATCGACGACATCGCTTCGTGACCAGTTTTATTGTCGACTTGCCGAAGAATTGGCAGGTTAACGGAATCTTCACCCTGCAAACCGGAACTCCGTTTTCAATCATCGACTCGCCCAATCTCTTTATCATTCAACGCGCCAACTTCGCGCCAGGCGCGCAGAGTCTTCGAACAACTGGCGACATCGACCAGTATTTCAATACTTCTGCATTTGCGTTGTCGCGTCCGATACTCGGCGGCGGGAATCTCGGCACGCCAAACAATCCGACGTTCGATCCGGAGAATCCGTTCGGCAACACGCCGCGAAATTTTCTTTATGGGCCAGGGCAGAAGAATTTGGACCTTTCAGTGGTAAAGTTCATACCCATCCGGGAGATGGTGCGAGGCGAGTTGCGCGCGGAGTTTTTCAATCTCTTTAACTGGACCAACTTCGCGAATCCGAACAGCAACATTGCCGTACCGTCGACCTTCGGACGCATCACCGCAACGAGCACAGGGCCGCGTGTAATTCAATTTGCATTCAAGTTGAGTTTTTAAAGGGGGATCTCTCACGCAGCGGCGCAGCGGCGCGACGAAAGAAGGACGTTGCGCCGCTGCGCCGCTGCGTGAGAAACCTTTCTAACGAATCATGACTGCCGAATCAACTCGTGCTTATTCCTGGTACGCATTAGGACTATTGACGATTGTCTCCGCCCTCAACTTTCTCGATCGCACGCTGATCTATATTCTCTTCGCCCCAATCAAGCAGGAAATGTCGTTCAGTGATTTCGAACTCGCGCTGCTCGGGACCACCTCGTTCGTCATCTTCTTTACTGCCCTGGGCATTCCGTTTGGACGCCTCGCCGATCGCAGCTCTCGGAAGAACATGATCGCCGCCGGCCTCGCCGTGTGGAGTCTGTTCTCAGGATTGACCGGGTTCGCGAATGGCTTCTGGTCGCTCTTCTTCTGTCGCCTGATGGTCGGCGTTGGTGAGGCGACACTTGGTCCAGCAGCTCTCTCGCTATTGAGTGATTACTTTCCGCCGCGGATGCGCGCGAGTGTGCAGTCGGTCTACGCTTGCGGCATCACGATCGGCGCCGGCTTCGCTTTCTTTCTCGGCGGCTGGTTCGGAATGCTTTTCGGCTGGCGCTTCGCGTTTTATTTCCTCGGATTTCCGGGTTTGTTCTTTTCGGTGCTCGTTTTCTTCCTGAAAGAGCCGCAGCGTGGCCGCACTGAAGTGACCGCGCCAAACTACACGAGCGACGACTGGAAACATCTCCTCCAATCCGTTCCCTTGCGTTACCACTACGCGGGCTACTCGCTCTTTGCTGTGGCTGCGAACAGTCTCTCAATCTGGGGGCCAACATTCTTCACGCGCGCGCACGGCTACAGCATTCAAACGCTCGGCATCGTTGCCGGACTCACGTCGTTGACATTCGGGATTGCCGGAACGTTGTTCGGCGGGTTTCTTTCCGATCGACTGCGACGTTTTGGACCAGGCGGTCGGATGCGACTCGGTGCGTTTGCGTCTCTGTTCGCGATTCCGTTCTGGATCATTTTGTTGTTCTCGACGAGCGTGCCGTGGTTGTTAGTCGCACAAGCCATTCTGCTCTCTCTTTCGCTGATGTGGATCGCGCCTTCGATGGCTGACGTACACGAGATCACTGGTCCACACCTGCGCGGGCTCGGCGTCGGCGTGTTTCTCTGCCTGGTCAGCATTGCCTCTTACGGCATCGGCTCACCATTAATCGGCAAGTTGAACGATCTGCTGGGCGCGGCGACAAATCCTGGCGTGATGAGATACGGATTTTTAGTTAGTCCATTTTCCTGCATGCTCGCCGCAATTTTTCTCTGGCGCGGCAGCCGTGTGTTGGAACAAAATCGCTGAGCTATGAACAGGCGCATCGATTCGATCGATTTGTTGCGCGGCATCGTGATGGTGATCATGATGCTGGACCATACGCGCGACTTCGTTCACAACGCGCTACAGTTTGATGCGACCGATCTTTCGCGCACGAACGTAGCCCTGTTCTTCACGCGTTGGATTACACACTTCTGCGCGCCCGTGTTCGTGTTTCTAGCAGGGACGGGTGCGTACTTGCAGCTCGCACGCGGCAAGAGCAAGCCGGAGTTGTCGCGGTTTCTGGTGACGCGCGGGCTGTGGCTAATCTTTCTCGAGCTGACGGTGGTGAAGCTCGGCATCTTCTTTAATCCTGACATTCGGTTTTTTGGGTTCCTGCAAGTGATCTGGGTCATCGGTGTGTCAATGATCGTACTCGCCGCGTTGATCTACTTGCCGAAGAGCGTGATCGCGGCGCTCGGTTTGCTGATGATCGCGCTGCACAATCTCCTGGATTCCATTCGCGTCGCGGGTTGGAATGGACCAGGCACACCAGCGCCGCCGCTTACAGAGAAGCTTTGGATACTCCTGCACCAGGCGTTTTTTGCGTTTCCTGTTTTGGGTGATAACACCCCGGTGATCGTCGTGATCTACCCGCTTATTCCGTGGGTGGGCCTGATGGCGGTGGGTTATGTGTTCGGCGCGCTCTACCAACTCGACGCACAACGACGAAAACGTTTGCTGCTGATCATCGGCGGCGTGGTGGTTGCACTGTTCATCGTGATCCGCGCGGTGAACATTTACGGCGATCCGTCCCACTGGTCGCAACAGAAGAATTTCGTTTTCACTGTGCTCTCGTTTTTGAACACGACGAAATATCCGCCGTCGTTGTTGTTCCTGTTGATGACGCTCGGGCCGGCGATTCTCGCGCTCGCATTGTTTGAAGTGAAGGAGAACGGAGGTGGGATACGAAGGTTCTTCGTGACGTTTGGTCGTGTGCCGCTATTCTTTTATCTGCTGCAATGGTACACGGCACATTCGATATCAATCCTGTTGCACTTCGCTTTCGGTAAACCGGTGAGCTGGTTGTGGCGCTCGCCGGTGAATTTCGTGCAGGCGCCCCCGGAAATCGGGTTCAATCTCGTCGTCGTTTATGTTGCGTGGATCGCGGGCGTGTTGTTGCTTTATCCGTTGTGCAAATGGTTTGCAGGCGTGAAGCAGCGGCGACGCGATTGGTGGCTGTCGTACTTATAACCCCGGCCCTTCACGGCACCCTACAGAATGGACAGTCTTGCGTTCCCTCGAGATTGAGGTCACTGCGGCGCGACCTGAGCTCGCTGCAGAGATCGGCTCCGCTGTCCCACCTGGCTTCGCCAATTTCGACTGCGACCGCGTCTTTCGGATCATCAGTCCAACGACCGGGTTGGACCACACCAGCGCCAAAATGCAGAATCCACGAACGCAACTGGGCGGCTGCGCCGATCCAGCCGAAGTGGATGTTGCCCGGCACGTCGTAGTTAAAGCACATGTCACAAATCGTCACCGTCCTGTCGCAGTCAGTTGTCGGGCAGGCGCGACCAGGCCGCGCGCGCCACGCACCAGTCCTCGCATTTCCCTGACGCGACTTGAAATCCCAAATCGCTCCGCCGCGCACGAGGCTGGCGAAGTCCGCCAGAGCAGCGCCGGTCCAACCAATGTTGAAGATCGGAATATATCTGGGCCAGCGGTTCTCTCGCATCGTTCTGATCGTCGGGTGATCCTGGTTTCTATCCATTTGGTCAATCAACCACTGCGTCACATCGGGACCACAGCGGTGGGGAGTGCCCGTAATGGTTTCCGGCGGAAACGTGAGCTCCTGGTGAAACTCGATTACAACGCTGCGATTCCTGGCTCGGTTCGTGGTGTTGTTATTAGGAACGAGAAATGCTCCCAGCCCTTCCATGCCGCGGAAGTTGACACGTAAGCGGGCTCTGGGCCCTAACAGTCGCTCAACATTCTCAGCGCGACGTTGGCGTAGTTGAATATTAGTTTCGGCGGGTCCAAAACAGTCGCTGTAACCGATGATTTCCAGTCGATAGGAGTCATCGTTCTCAAACCGCTCGAGCCATGACACCAACAATGGATTGCGCACCGCTGAAGACTTGATGTGCCGCCAGTCAATACCGAAGTCGGAGATGATAAGGCGCCCTGAACCGACGGTAACGTCGTCGCTGAGGAAGCCTGCCTCGCTATGTGAGGTCTCAATTTCGTGAGGCTCAGCGGGAGGGCAGGGAGGTGCGGTCCCCGCTTGTCGTTGCACAGATCTGTGAACACCGCCCTGTTGGACCACGTGAGTTAGCTCGTGGGCCAGCAGCTTCTGTCCGCCGGTGGTGTGGGGCGAATACGTACCGGCTCTAAAAACGATGCTATTGCCAACAGTGTAGGCGAGAGCATTCACCGACTCTGCCGAGCGAGAGGCATGTTCATCAGTATGGATTCTTACGTTGCTGAAATCGTGTCCGAACCGATTCTCAAAAAAAGTGCGAGTGTTTTGATCGAGCGCTCGACCGGGTGAACCCAACGTGTCTTGCACGATGGCGGGAGCTGACATCGCTCCTGATTCGTTAACCGAGGTGGCGCGACGCTGCAATTTAAGCGAGCGATTCGCGCAGTTCTCGCACGACTGGTCCGATGCACCTGAGGATCCGCAGTCGCATTTGCGTTGCAAACGTGCCGCCGGCTCAGGCATCCGCATCACTTTATCGGCGACGCGATCTGCTTCGCGCTCGTATTCGTCGCCGGGGTTGCTCACCGTAAGCTTTGTTTGAATCAGAGGCGAGCGAAGCAGCCGGTTCATCCCGCGGTTGCCGAGGGATCGTTGAAGTTGATGGCGGGGATGAGGCGGACGACGAGACACTCCCGTCCGTGCTGGAGAGCTTGATAGCTGTGAGGCCAAGCGTTGCACGGGTTGGCGGGTAGCGCTCAAAACGCCCATGAGTTCCTGCTTTCGTAAGAACTTCTCTTCTTACCTTGTTGGCCGAAGATGATGACACGATCGCCGCCGCTTTTCTTGAACACTCAGATTCATTTTCGATTGCCGTGAATAGACCGGAAGATCTAGATCCAAAGATCTACTTGTCTAAACTATCTCTTAACTCACGGAACAGGCGTGCGAGGTCGGCGGCCTGGTAGTTGGCGTTCAGGCCGCTCGGGTTGGGCAGGACCCAGAGCAGTGTGTTGCCGATCTGATCTTCCTGGCGGCCGATGACTGCTTTCGGTTGATTAAATGCGGTGCGATAGGCGCCGACTCCCAACACGGCCAGAATGCGTGGGCGATAACGAAGCACCTTCGACCGTAATTTCTCGCCGCCCGCGAGGATCTCCTCTTTCGTTAGCATGTCGGCTGATGCGGTGGTGCGTGAGACGACGTTTGTGATCCCGTAGCCGCTTTTCAACAGTTCACGTTCATCAAATGGCGACAGCAGGCGATCGGTGAATCCGCCAGCGTAAAGCGCGGGCCAGAAGCGATTGCCCGGGCGCGCGAAGTGATGGCCCACGGCCGCGGTGTAGAGGCCCGGATTGATACCGCAAAAGAGAACGCGCAGGTCAGGTGCGATCACGTCGCGAACCGTCTTTTCGGTCGCGGCGAGGAGTTGTTCTTTTGTCGGTTTCCAGGGCTTCGTCACGTGAGGTCAGTAGACGTCGAAATGAGTTTGTCGTGACGTACTCTGTTTTGACACACGATCGATCAGCGTGACGTTCAGCAAATACCGGCCGGGCAACAACTCGTTCAAGGGAATCTCCGCCGCGTAAGGTATGCGCGCCAGATCCGTTACGCCTTCAGTATTTAGTTTCCGCAAAGCAGTCGTCACCACGGGCTGATCGTCGCGAACTACCTGCACCTGCACTGCGACGTCGGGCTTTTGATCGGTGGATGAGAAAGCGCTGTTGTAGGCGAAGATCAAAAACCGCAGCATCGACTCACGATGGAAACGATGACTCGCACTGAGCGCGACAGGATCGGTTCCATCGTTCGCGACATTCGTCATCATCGCCTGCGTTTTCTCGCCTAAAAGTAAACTACTCATCGCGAGTTTCTTGTTTGCGAGATCGGGTATCTCGACCCACGCGTGAGCGCTGCCGACTTTGTCGCTCTTGTCGTCACGCGCCGCGACCCGCACCTGATAGATCCCCGGCGCGAGCTTCGCGGGATAAGTGAACGTGACATCATTGTGATAGTTCTGCGCTTTTTCGAGAGTCGGCGCGGTGGTTACGATCCGTTCCATAAAACTGTCTTTGACCGTGCCCTTCTCGTCAAAAAAGGCGGCGCTGATATCGATAACGGCCTGGATCTTCCCGTCAGGTTGTTGACCAAAGACGAGAAACTCACCCGGGACGTGAATCGCGGTCGAAAGCGCCGGGCCTTTATCCGGAACGTCGTAATAATCTGCGCTGAGCAGTATCGGCAGTTCTCGCTCTGGATATGGCGCTGCGATTGCTTCGCGTAGTTTTGACGCCGCGGTTTTAACTGGCGGGGGTTGTTCCTTCGCGACCGTTGCTGGAGGAGCCGGATCGAGATCGAAATATCCTTTCCGCACGCGTACGATCAGATCAGGATGACCGACGAGCTTCACCTCGAGATTTCTGAACTTGCTTCCTTTTTCCGACTCGGCATCAGGCTTCCACGCCAGCAGGTAATAAGTTGACGTTTCCTTGATTGCCGGAGCGAGTCCTCGTCGCAGATCGTTTGTGTTGAAGATCGCTTTACCGCCGGTATCGACTGCGAGCGCGTTTAGACCATCCTGAGTGGCGGTGAGCTCCTGATGCTCGGAAAGGGTGAGCTGGCCGCCGGGATCGAAAGGTTTGTCGACAGAGATGTCTTCGAGCGTCGACACCAGACCACGTGTATCCATCGAATAGATCACAACGCCGCTCTTCGCCGCGGCATTCGTGATTCTGCGTAGTCTGTCCTGAGTATCGCTGCGCTGGTTCTCGACGAGGAACCCGCCGGAAAGAAAGAACACGACCTTTCGGCCGGGAAGGTTTTTGGCGCCTTTGATAAGGCCCTCGAGACCAATGAGCGTGTTCTGGCTGAAGCGCGCCCCTTGCGACTGTGACGCCGAGGCGCGCGCGCGCACGAGTCCTGCTGCCACGTTAGGAGTCATGCCCGGATTTTGCCGGAGAGTTTCCGCGATGAAGTAGTCCGTCACCTGGCGATCATTTCGTTCGATCAGGTAGGCCTGGTACTCGCTCATCGGCGGACGATCGCCATCGCGCACGGAGTAGCTGCGCGGACTGAGCCGTTCCAGCGCCTTGCGCAGTATCATGCGATCGTTGGTGAGTTGTTGTAGAAAGCCGATCTGTCCGGTGGCCGAGGCGATGGCCGCCTGATCGTTCTGGCCCATCTCATTGTCGAGGAAGTGATTGATGACTTTCCGCGCAGCGACGACGCCCTGGAGGTCCATGTGAAAGTCGTCGAGGTAGAAGAAGACGATGCGACCACGATCGAGTGGTACGGGACGTTTGAGATTGATCGTGGTAGCGCCACGCGCCGCGGCGAGCTGGCTTTCTTCATCACTGCCGGCGGCGATCTCTTCGAAACTCTGAATCGTGCGTGGCTTGCCGTCGACACGCAATTCGAAGTCTTTCGCCGTCAGGTTCTTTATAAATTTTCCGCCCTTGTCGAACACCATCACGTCAGTTTGGACGAGCTCGGTGTAGACACGGACAACGTCGTCCTGTGACTTCGGTGTGGGCGAAGGTGTGGGAGTTTGGGCTGACGTTGCCGACCACGCGGTCAGAAGAAACAGCAACAGCAGCGGCAGACAATTGGGGCGCGTTGGCATAATGGGTGCGATTGACCGAATGCAAGGGGAAGACTGTGTAACTATGTATCAGGTAAGGTTCTTGTGGCAATAAAAAACCAACATTTGTTAGGCTTACGCCGGAGGCGTTCGCTAATTTTCAGCCCAGGGTTCGAGCTTGCGAGACCCCTGGGAACCAGTACATAAAAGCATTCCAACCCTGAAAAGGGTTCGCCTTTAAGACAAACCCTTTTCAGGGCAATAATATACTTGACGAATCAAGCGCCGGATGGTAATATCCCTCCATCATGGCGAACGAAACAAACCCGAAAACACTGCAACAGGCAATCATTTATTTCTCGAATCCTAAGAACTGCCTTGATTACCTTGTCGCGCGCAGATGGCCCGATGGCGTTATCTGTCCGACATGCGGGCGCAAAGACGTGACGTTTCTTGAGAAGCAGAACAAGTGGCAATGCAAGAGCGCGCACCAACGTCGACAGTTCTCCGTCAAGGTTGGGACTATCTTCGAGGATTCGCCTCTCGGTTTGGACAAGTGGCTTGCGGCTGTGTGGATGATCACAAACTGCAAAAACGGGATTAGCAGTTACGAGATCTCCCGCGCGCTTGGCGTGACCCAAAAGACCGCATGGTTCATGGACCACCGTATCCGTCTCGCAATGCAAAGCGGATCGTTTCTCAGGCAGATGTCCGGTCACGTTGAAGTCGATGAAACCTTCATCGGTGGCAAGGCGCGTAATATGCACCGTGGCGTTAAGGCCCGCAGACTTAAAGGCGCGACTGGCTTCGAGGGAAAGATGGCGGTAATGGGATTGCTTGAGCGTCACGGCGAAGTCCGCACGGTCGTCATCCCGAACACTAAGCGCAAATCGCTTCGCCGCGCGATCAATGCGCACGTTGAGCCCGGATCGATGGTCTATAGCGATGCGCTCAGGTCGTACAATGATCTCAACACCGATTACATTCATAGCGTTATCAATCATGCTGAGAAGTACGTTGACGGGCAGATCCATACTAACGGCATTGAAAACTTTTGGTCGCTTCTCAAGCGGTCCATCAATGGCACGTATGTCAGTGTTGAGCCGTTCCACTTGTTTAGATACCTTGACGAACAAACATTTAGATTTAACTCGCGCCATGCCAACGATGGCGAGCGCTTTCAAAGAGTCATGGAGAAAGTTAGCGGCAAGCGTCTTACCTATAGCGACCTGACGGGAAAAGACCCTGCCAGTAGTAGCACGCCGTTCTAAGCAACTCGCTTCTTTCGGGATGAAGAAGCGCGGGAGGAAGCGGGCGAAGTAGCTCGCTTCTTCTTTTGCTTAGCTTGTTTTTCTTCTTCGAGTTTCTTTTGTAACTCGGAGTAAGGGACGGATAACAGACCACCCATTATCTTATCGAAGTTTTCAAACTCGGTAGGTTGTTTTGATTTCATGGTAATTGCAATTTCACCCAAACGAAAGCAGGTAAAGCGTGCACGACGAACAACACTCAGAATCTGCCCCATCACAGCCTCAACGGGAAACGCCCGCTGATGTTTCAACGCCAGTTCCAGATAGACCACCCGAAACTAGGCGTATAGACCCCGGCTCAAATGTCAAAGAAGACCAGAGGCCCACACAAACAAGATCAGAACCTCCAGAAAAAAAATAGCCGAAACAAGAATGCCCAATCGCCACTTCTTTCTGATGAGTGACACGTTGAGGTCGAAATGTACTCCTGCATACATCACCATATCGACTTTAAATACCCACTCTTTACAACGCAGCCATTCGTTGTATAAATGAGTGGGATTTAATAGCTTCACTTCCCCGGTCCATCTGGCATAAGTTCCAAGACTGATTCCGAGCACGAAAAGGACAAGAGCGACTACCAGCAAATCAGACCTCAATGGGACTTCCTTAGCTTTAGCGATAGCAGGCACGGCCAGCGTAAGGGCGGCAGCAAGCGCCATAGTGGTTTGTAATCGCTCTTCAACAAATTTAAGCCGATCTAGAGCGGTCTCGTAAGAACTTATTGCTATGTCATAGGCGAGTCTCGCCGCTGGATAATTCTCTTCGGTCTTCAGGGCGTCGATCTGTTGCTGGTTCAGTTTTTCATCAGACATCATTTGGCCTCTATCGCTCTAGTTTCATCCTGTCATCAATCAAACTCTCCACAGAGACCTTAGCCAGCCTCGCATAAGCCAAGACTAACATCATAGTCGGCTCTCGCTGCCCCGTTTCGTACTGACTAATCTGAGACGCCCGCAAAGGCGTGTCTTTGTAGTTCAAAGCCTCCACGATCTGTCTTTGACTCATTCCTAAACCTTCCCGGATCTGCCGCATCTTCTTGTCTAACTTCTTAGGCATCGCTCGCCTGTTCATTGGGAGTTGCCTCCCGTTATAGACTTGTGCGATGCGCTACCTAGTGGTAGCATCAAGAAGCTTGTTTGATTGTGTTGTCGTTCCGCCCAGATATACCGGGCGGCAATCACGTAATCAGAGCCTCAGAGGTTACAAACATGGCGAAACATTTCCACAAACGAACATTTCTCAATCCTGTCTCGACTGGCCAAACATCATTTATTGATGCGGTCGTCGAACACTCCTTTAATGGCAGTGACAGTCTGATCAATTGCTTGATAACAATAGCCGATTGCAAGCATCGCATTCAGCTTGAATTTCTCCTAGCCAACAAACAGCACCGCCGCCGCTCACTCGCAAAGATCAATCTACTAATCAATACTCTCATAGGCTTTCGTGATGCGCTCGCAAAAGAAAGCCAGTTAATCGAGAACTTCAAAAGAGGCAAATCCTGAATCTTGCTCCACGCCGTAACTGAGCAAAAGAGAACCGATAGGCCGGAACCTTCCAGAAGTCCGGCCTTTGGTTTTTAGGGAGTAAAGACTCCTGATTCATTCAAGTGCTCTGCTAAGTTTCGCATCAAATTCCTGACCGCAACGAAAATGCTTTCCGCTTCCTCCTGAGTATACTTCCTGTCAAGGTGCATTGATGGATTCCGCCAAGCGTCCTTCACAGCATGAAGGTAGGCCAGCGCATTCTCGTAGAAGGAGCGTGAATTAGTCCATGCGGGAATAGAGGTTTTGTTGTTTTGTTCAATTCGATCCCTTATCAATCTCAACAACTGTTCCCAGCTAGCCACGCCTCGCACTGCGGTAACGGGAACGCCGACACCTAACGCAATCGCATCACGCGCCGATTCCAGTACGCGCATTAAGTGCATAACGCAAGCCGTGGGACGTTCGAGCGCAAGACAATTTCCCGCTTCCTCCACATCATAAGCAGCCGAAAAGAAATTGGTTGTTATCTTTGGGCCAAATAAATCGGTTTTGCCGTAATATCGCGCTAACTCGTGAGGTACATAATGAAATACAAAAGACTCCATCTCGGCAACCATGTGGCCACTAAGTTCCGGGATCATCTTATTGATGTCAATAGAGGTGACCGGGAGCCTCGACAAGCGGTCGGATATTTCTCTGCACCTCGCAGCCGAGGCAGGTAACTTCAGCTCCTCTAAAGCGTCTGCGAAGTCCCTGTAAGTTTTAGCCGATTTAGCCGCGCGCTCCTCTGAGAACGCTGCCCTTTCCATTATTTCGGGATGCTCGGCGATAACGGCGAGCCTACTGTCCCAATACTCATTTAATTCATGGGCTTCCCCAGTGATAAGCAGTAGTTTTATGATCTTATGAAGCGGGAAGGTAGCCATACAGATCTCCCAAAGGGTTACTAGCCGATACGGACGTATAATCCATATTGGCCCCTCAGGGTCTGATTCGTCAAGTATATTATTGCCCTTTTCAGGGTTGGAAAATGATTCTTCGTTACCCAGGGTTCTTCGCTTCGCTTCGAACCCTGGGCTGAAATTAGCGAACGCCTTCGGCGTTTGGGCTGAAAGAGGAAACGTCGTTGGGCGTTTTAGATGAAAGAGCTAAATGGCCGCTAACGAAACAACCGTAAAGCTGGATGGGGTGAGCAAGAGTTTTGGGGAGTTCACGGCGGTCAGGGACCTCAGCCTCGACGTGCGCGCGGGCCGCGTGTTCGGGCTCCTCGGGCCGAACGGAGCTGGCAAAACGACCACGATCCGCATGATCGTCAACATTACCGCGCCCGACTCGGGCACGATCCTCCTGTTTGGCCGCCGCATCGACGCGAATCTTCAGAACCGCATCGGCTACCTTCCCGAAGAGCGCGGGCTGTACAAGAAAATGCGCGTCGCCGATCAGTTGCGATTCTTTGCCGAGATAAAAAACATGCGCGGCAAGCAAGTCGAATCGAAGATCGACGAGTGGCTCGCACGCGTAAAACTCTCCGAGTGGAAAAACAAACGCTCGATGGAGTTGTCGAAAGG
>Ga0134121_10002249_pt1 | contig 16944 bp, 14 predicted proteins | sample KB301_FD_96463 | JGI IMG/M metagenome (GOLD analysis project Ga0134121, IMG submission 96463) | Terrestrial soil microbial communities without Nitrogen fertilizer from Kellogg Biological Station, Michigan, USA - KB3-0-1 | ecosystem: Environmental > Terrestrial > Soil > Unclassified ... | reverse complement strand
CGGCGGCGCGGATACGGCGGTCGTTGGCGATATTACCGACGGCGTCTTGGGGGACGTTGAAATCAACGCGCACGAGCACGCGCTTGCCGCGGAGGTCGGGAAGGTTGGCGAGAGTTTTCTTGGCCATCCGATGTGCACTCCATCGCGATTTACGCGGACCGCGAAACCGCAAGCGGTTAGCGGAGCATGTACTTTAACAAATCCACGCAGCGATTTGAATAGCCCCACTCGTTGTCGTACCAGCTCACGAGCTTGAAGAACTTGCTGTTCAACTCGATGCCCGAACCGGCGTCGAAGATGCTCGAATACGGATCGTGAATGAAATCCGAGGAAACCACTTCGTCTTCCGTGTAGGCCAGGATGCCTTTCAAATACGTTTCGCTGGCTTTCTTCATGGCGGCGCAGATTTCTTTGTAGCTTGTGGCCTTGGTCGTCTTGACCGTCAAATCAACCACCGAAACCGTCGGCGTCGGCACGCGGAAGGACATACCGGTCAGTTTGCCTTTGACTTCGGGAATCGCCAGGCCGACAGCCTTGGCAGCGCCGGTAGTCGAAGGAATAATATTGCACGCCGCAGCGCGGCCGCCTTTCCAGTCTTTCTTGGATGGGCCGTCCACTGTCTTCTGCGTGGCGGTGTAGCTGTGAATCGTCGTCATCAAGCCTTCGTCGATGCCGAAGCCGTCCTTGAGCAAGACGTGAACGACAGGGGCCAGGCAGTTCGTCGTGCAGCTGGCATTGGAGATGATGTTGTGTTTGGCGGCGTCATATTTCTCGTGGTTGACGCCCATGACAATGGTGATGTCCTCACCCTTGCCCGGTGCCGAAATCAGCACCTTGCGGGCGCCGGCGGTCAAATGGCCCCTGGCTTTTTCGGCTTCGGTGAAAAGGCCCGTGCATTCGAGGACATATTCGACGCCGAGTTGCTTCCAAGGCAGCGCGGCCGGACCTTCCTTGACGGCCAGACATTTGATCTTGTGGCCGTTGACAACCAACATGTCGTCTTCAGCAACGGACGGCGCTGATTTCTCGCTAACCACGGTGCCGCCGAATTTGCCTTGGGTTGAATCGTATTTCAACAAGTAGGCCAGATTGTCGGCCGGCACCAGGTCATTGACGGCGACCACATCCAGGGTTTTGCCGAGCAAGCCCTGCTCGACCAGGGCGCGAAACACCAATCTGCCGATGCGGCCGAAGCCGTTGATGCCAATTTTAACTGCCATTGTGAACTCCCTTTGAACTCAAAACCACGTCGGATGGCACGCCCTGAAAGGGCGTGGAGGGCGCTCACGCCCTTTCAGGGCGTGCCACCCAAATGCTCTTCAAATCCGTGAAGCAGGTAGCCGATCCCGCTTGCAGTGCTTAATTATCAGTATTGTTTCAATGCTTCACAGGCGAGGGACAGAGTCATGGCAAACGTAATCCGTGTGGCGGTAACTGGGGCGGCGGGACAGGTGGCTTACGCCATGCTGGGCCGCCTGGCGTCGGGCGAGATCTTCGGCCCGCAAACCAAAGTGATCTTGCAAATGCTTGAAATCACCCCGGCGATGCAGACGCTTGAGGGCGTGGCGATGGAGTTGGACGATTGCAGCTTCCCGGCGCTGCAAGAGATCATCGTGACCGACGACGCTAACAAGGCGTTCAAAGACGTGAACTGGGCGCTGTTGGTCGGTTCTTTCCCGCGCAAGCAAGGCATGGAACGCAAAGATTTGCTTGGCATCAACGGCAAGATTTTCGTCGGCCAGGGCAAAGCGCTGGCGGCCAATGCGGCTAAGGATGTTCGCATCCTGGTGGTCGGCAATCCGTGCAACACCAATTGCCTGGTGGCTTATCGCAATGGCCGCGAGATACCGGCGGAGCGCTGGACCGCCATGACGCGGCTGGATCACAATCGCGCTCGCGGCGCTCTGGCCAAAAAGGCAGCCGTCGCCAACGAAGACGTGACGCAGGTCACCATCTGGGGCAATCATTCCAATACGCAATATCCCGATTTCACCAATGCCAAGATCAAGGGGCGAGTGGCGACGGAAGTAATTACAGACCGCAATTGGTTGGAGAATACTTTTGTGCCGCAGTGTCAAAATCGTGGGGCGGCGGTTATCAAGATGCGCGGCTCAAGTTCTGCTTTGTCCGCGGCCAACGGGGCATTGGATCATGTCAAAAGCCTTCTTCATGCGACGCCGGCGAACGATTGGGTGAGCCAGGCCGTGGTGTCCAAGGGCGAATATGGCGTGCCGGCGGGCATGGTGTTCAGCTATCCGTGCCGGACCGACGGCAAGGGTAACTACACCGTGGTGGACGGCGTCAAGCTCGATGCATTTGGGCAACAGAAATTCGCGGCCACCCTCAAGGAATTGGAGGAGGAACGCGAGGCGGTCAAGGAGTTGTTGCCTTCCTGAGCAGCATTGTGGTGGGTTCCGAAGACTCCACCCACCCTACCGGCTACCGAATGCTATTTTGGCGCGGGCTCGGCTTTCGGGGGGGTGCGCATCCAGGGGATCATCTCCCGCGTTTGGACCACGACTTGCAAGGGCACCAGCGGCGTCCAGCCTTTGCCGGCCGGGGGGTCGCGGTGGCTGGCCACTTGAGTCAAAATCCGCCGCTGTTCGGCGGAACTGAGCATAAGCATCGTGGGCGCCGGCCAGGCGGCGGCAACGACCGAGCCGGCGACTGGGTTTACCACTTCCCAAAGTCGATAGCCTTGTCCCGGTGACCACTGCGCTTGCTGGCGGCCCAGGCCAATCTCGGGGTTAGGGCCCGTTGACGGCCACACGACATAGCGTGCCAGGGCAAAATCTGGCGTTTGCGGGTCCGTGGGCGGCGGCGGCCAGATCGCCTGGCGGGCCAACAATTGTGCCACGCCCTTCAGCGCTTCCAGTTCGTGCTTTTACAGATTGTCCATCACGTAGAGCTGGTCGAACAATCCTTCGACCTCGCGCAGATAAAGCACCTTGGCACCTTTCCTGCCGCCGCCTTCGGTCAGCACTCCCTTGGGCCAGGCCGCGCTGAACTTGCCGTCGGGGTCGGACAAAGGCGGCATGGCACCAGGCAGTTCACCTGTGCCATTCCAGTAAACAATCGTGCGGGCGATGTTGGGGTCGCCCAACGGCACCAGCGCTCCCGGCATCGGGAAAACCGGCGCCGCATAAGCCGCCCCTATTACCACCTTCTCAGGCAAGCCTTTGTTGTAGAACTGGAGCAGCTTGAAATACTTGGCTTGCAGCTCGTAGGATTCCGATTGAATGGTCTCAATCTTGTGAAACTCAGGGTGGCGCAGCAGCAAGTCCAGCCATTGCGGCAACACTGTATCGCGGTAAATGTTGATGGCGTTGGGATCGGCGGCTGCGGTGTGCTCCACCTCGAAAATCGCCTTGCGCGCGGCCACGGCTTCTTGTGTCTGTTCTACCTGAGTCTTTTGGAAATGATCGCTGAAGTTGGTGAGGCCGCGGTAATAGTCGTATTTGGCCAGTATTTCCAGGGCAGTCTTGGAGCCGCGGCGGAGTTCCTGTTGGAGTTTTTTTAGCTCCGCCGGCTCGAAATAAAGATCGTTGCGCAGACCATAATAGCGATAGAGGTCGTGGGCCTTGCTCCAGGCGTCGCCGGAGTTGTATCTGCCGCTGGCACCCACCAGAATCGCAGGGCCGCTGGCGGAATTGCCGAGCTTGCCGCGGATGTCCCAGCCGCTGTCGTCGAACCAACCGTCTTTTTGCAGTTCCTCGGCGAAATTCGCCTGGCCATGGGCGGGATAGGCGCGAAAGATCACGGTGGTGGGGCGCGGCAAGCGGTGCTTCAGGCGGTCATAATCCTTTTCCTTGCCCGGTTCCGGCAGTGGTATTTGAGCGTAGGTGAACCAGGCTCGCCCACAGATGAAGGTGTCGAAATCCTCGTTGGCTGTGGCCAGGGAGGCGGTGCGCCAATCGGGATACGCGTGCGGCGACTTGGAATCCTGAGGCGGCAAGATCGGAAACTCGGCCAGGCGGTCGGCCTGCCGGCGATCCTCGACGCGGCCGGGAATGTCCTTGTTGTCCGTCAGAAAGCCAATGATGGCTTGCGGTTGTTCAAAACCTACCAGACGCTCACGCAAGCGCCGCACGAGGCGGGGGTGGTTTTCACAAAACGTCTTGAACTTTTCGAAATCGATTTGTTTGCCTTGCGTGTAAAACTGGTCGGGATTGCGTTCCGATAGGGGAATGCAGCTCATGTCGAAAAGGCAACGCAGCGTTTTGTTCTCATCGCTTTGGCCAATTTTGAATTGGTAAGTGTGGCCGATCTCGAAGCGCATCTGCGGATCGGCGGGCCAGGGCCGCGGCGGCACCGCCTGGCCGGGGTCGTTTTTCTCCTCGCCTCGGCAGAGCAGCGTGATGCCGCGGGTGATGTAGTAATATTTGTCGCGGACGCGGTCGCATTCGACGGAGACGTTGAAGGCCAGGTTCCAGCCTTGATAAAGCCAGGGCGACACGAAACGCGGCTGGAGGTGAGTCAGTGAATCGACGATGACTTCCAATTCGTTCCACTCGTGCTTTTTTTGCCTTTCCTGCGCGGCCAGCCAGAGCGAGGTGACCGCGACGCCGCGAGCGCCGCTGAGCGTCAAGCGCACTGTCGAGCTAGTGAGATCTGCCTTGCCGCGGCCGACGTCGCGGAGAATCAGGTCATCAGCCTGGGCGTTGATAAACTTGCGGTGAAGCAGCGAACCTGTGAAGAGCAAGAGGATCACCACGAAATAGATGATCTTGCGATAGGCGGCGCGTTGTTCGTGGGTGCTGGCCATGTCTCGCCCTTATCAATGCTAAGCCGCAAGCGGCTTATGGATTCGCAATTTCCCGCGATTTCATCAAGTAATACGACAGCAGCAACCACGGCGTCAGGTAAGCCACCACCGGCAGAATATGATTGAGCAGCAGCAGTGTTCCCCAGGTGATGTCGAAACCATTGCCGACGTATTCATTGGGATAAAATTGACCGACGTCCGGCAGCAGGTGCATGATGAAGCGCAGCCACCAGCGGTAAATGGCGTCGCCCTTCAGCATGGCGTCGATCGTCGCCGACTGCAGGTCCAACGGTATGTTCGCGGATTGATTGTGGGCCACCCTGTACATCGCCTCGAACGGTCCGCCCCCGTCATTGCGGCCCTCAGACAACGATTTAATGAACGGCAAAAACATGCCGGAGATGCACAGCAGCGCCGTCATGAGCAAGCTGACAATGCCCGTCAAATAAGTGCTGCAAACCACCGCCAAGCCCAGCACCACACAAGCGATCAAATAAATGCACAACGACCCCTTGAAGAAATTCAGCCAAAACGGGCGGTCGTCCACCAGCAAATAAAGGTCGGCCTTCGACATGCCGACGCGCTGGAAGCGACTGGACCAATCGTTTTCGACATTGACGAAAATCTGCATCAGCGGCGGCCTATCGGAGTCTGGCGTTGATTTGCGGGCCTCGCCGCTTTTTTGCAGCGTCTTGAAGATCTTGGCGGGGATTTCCAGGACTTGGGTGTGATAGTCGTAAACGCTAACTGCCTCGATGCGGTAAACTCCGTGTTTCTCGAAAAGCTTCCAATCAATTTCTTTCTTGGCCTGGGCATTGAGTTGGTCTAGTTCTTCACCTTGCTTGCCGGTGGCTTTGATGCGTGCTGACGCCGCGTCGAACTCGCGTTTCTTTTCTTGACTGAGCACGCCGGTCGGCTTGAGCAGGTTTTCCACTTGCTCGGGCGATAGCTCTCCCCTGGCGAAGGTGAAGGAGCAATTGACGCCCTTGTCTTCCAGCCCCTTGGTGGTGCGGAAAACGTCAAAGGCGTACTCCAGGCGGATCAGCTCCATGTCATCGCGGTCCACCAGGGCCGCCGGCAATTCGTCAAATTCCCAGACGGCGTATTGCACTCGCGGATTGGACGCCTGCGGATCGGGACCGCTGATATAGCTGCGATAGTTCCATTCCCGGCCGACGTTTTCGCCTTCTTTTTGTCGGCCGGGCCCCTTGCTGGTGTTGAAATAATACAGCTCGGAACCATACAAAGGCACGCGGGCATGGTAGCTTTCTTCGCGGGCTTGCTCGGTAAGACCGCGGACGACGTAAACATAGCTGACACAAGTCAGCAGGAGCACCTCGGCAAACAGCAGCAAGGCATAACCCAGGAAACGACCCAGCACGATTTCATAGCGCTCCACCGGCTTGGTGACGATGGTGAACATGTTTTGGTTCTTGAGGTCCGCGGGGATGCTGAAGGCCCCCAGCAGCCCGGCGCTGAGAATAAATAAAATCGACATAGAAAAATAAGCAATGCCCACGCGATTGCGGAGTTGGTCGTCAAGCCGAGTGGATATGAACTGATCGGCATAAAGATAAATGAGCGGAATGATGAGGCAAACCCAAACAATGCCGCGCGACCAGGCTTCCTTGATGGCAACGCGAGCGATTGCCCAGATGCGACGTGCAATGATGCGTTTCTGAGCCAGATCGCGGCAGATCGGCAGGACGCAAGCGGTGAGGGCCGCCAAACCAGCCAGGCTGAAGGCCCATTTTTGGGACTTGGTGTAGACCTCCGGTGGCGGGTCGTTGGCTCGGCGACGGTCGGCGGGCCGCAGCACATTGGTTTCGGGCACATACCTCTGCACGGAAACAAGAATGCCAAAGATTACCAGAAACACTGCGGCGATAATGCCGAGCGTCATCATACTTGTATGCAGCTTACCCCAGGGACTTCGCTGACGGAATTCGGGGACGACGGCGTAGGAAAGACCCACGAGCAAGAGCCAAATGAAAGCATAGACGCCGGCGTCTTGCAGCCACTGAGCGATGGCGCTGAGGAGGCCGCTCCAGTCGAGGGGCGGGCGTTCAATGACTAGGGAGGCAAAAATTATCATAAAGGGAGCTTCAAAACAAATTCAAAATCCCAAATCCCAAACAAAACCAAAATTCAAAAAAACAAATGACCAAAACAAGTACCGGGATCACTCGCTCTTGCGAATGATTGCGCCGAAAATGCTTGCCAGTTCGTGGCTTTCTTGGACCAACCTGGCTCGTTCGGATTCCAGAGTTGCTTCCTGGCCGGTCTCCAACAAGCGCAACCAATAACGAGATTCCTTGGCCTCTTTGCGAGAAATACGGAGCCGCATCAAGAAGTCCTTTTTGCCCAGAGCTTCATTGGCCTCCAGGTAATTCGCGCCGACCGAACCGGAAGCTCTGACCAATTGTTTGACGTCCTCGACGTTACACAATGTGCGAGGCAGACGCTTGACAAACGCCCTGACTTGTTTGGCGAATTCAAAAGTCCGGGTTTCCAAATCGTAAGTTTTGACCTTTGGTAGTTGGCTCATACTGGGCTTGCCGTTTTGAATTTGGTTTTTTGGCCATTTGGATTTGTTTGGGATTTCGGATTTTGAATTTAATGGAATCCGCTGCCGTTATTCCTTCACCCGTTGCTCAACTTTGTCCGCGACCTTCACTGGAATGCGACTGGCATCCTTGTCCAATTCCGGCAAGTACCTTCTTCCCGGATGTGCCTTGCTTTCTTCCACGATCCGCAGGAACAGGTCTTCCAAAGTCGTCGTCGGATGCCCCAGGAACTCCAACTTGCCGCCATGCCTGGACAGCACTTCTTCCAGGTCTTTTTTCAACCCATCACTGATCTGCACGCCGCTGGCGCGCAATTCGATGCGATGCACGTCTTCCAGTAGGCCTTTGACGCTGCCGAGTTTTTGCAATTCGCCGAGGTTTAGAATGGCGATGCGGTCGCAGATGTCTTGGACGTCTTCGAGGCGATGGCTGCACATCAAAATCGTTTTGCCGCGGTTGCGGAGATCGACGATCAGGTCTTTCATCCAGCGGGTGCCGGACGGGTCGAGGCCGCTGGTCGGCTCGTCGAGGATCACCAGTTCGGGGTCGTTGATGAGCGCCTGGGCCAGGCCGATGCGTTGACGCATGCCCTTGGAGTATTCGCGAAGGTTGCGTTTTTTGTCGGCACTCAGGCCGACGAGGTCGATAAGCCGGGCTGCTCGTTTTTTGCGTTCGGCGGGGGCGAGATTGAACAAACGGCCGTAGAAATCGAGCGTTTCTTCGGCGTTGAGGAAACGATAGAGGTACGATTCCTCGGGCAGATAGCCGACGCGCTCGTTTTTCTTGACTTCGGCGGCCGGCGTGTTGAACACCAGTGCTTCGCCTTCAGTGGGGAAGAGCAAACCCAGAAGGAGCTTGATGGTGGTGGTCTTGCCGGAACCGTTAGGCCCGAGCAAGCCGAAGATTTCGCCACGGCCAATCTCGAGGTTCAAGGCGCGCAGGGCGACCTTTTTTTGCCGGCCCCAGAAATCGCGGTAGATTTTGGTGAGCCGGCGGGTTTCGACGATGACGTTGTTGTCGGCCATATTGTTTGACCCATGCCAAGTGCTGCCCGTAATACGCAAGCGACGGGCAAATCGTTCGCGGCGGCGGCGCGCAATCCATCTTATTGAGGACGATGCTGTCTAGTTATACAACGAATGCTAAGCCGCAAGCGGCTTGACATTCACTGGTGAGCAGCCATGGCGCAACCATCATTTTTCGCGGGTCTGGATGTTGGCGGCACCTCCATGAAAGGCGGTGTCGTGGACGACCAAGGCAAATCTTTGGGATCGGTCAGCCTGCCTACCGAGGCTTACCGCGGACAGGAGTTGGGTCTGGCTCGCATGGTCGAGACGATTCGGGCCGCGGTCGCCGCCGCGAAATTGACGATGGCCGACATTGCCACGGTGGGGGTTGCCACGCCAGGTACAATGGATCTAGCCGCCGGTGTTGTGCTTGATCCGCCCAATCTCAAACCGTGGCAAAATGTGCCCGTGCGGCAGTATGTTCATGATGCTTTGCAAATGCCTACTGCGTTCCAGAATGACGCCAATGCAGCTGCGTTCGGCGAATACTGGGCCGGCGCGGGGCGCGGCGCCAACAGTATGGTTCTGTTCACGCTCGGCACCGGTGTCGGCGGCGGCATCGTGATTGGCGACAAGGTTTTGGTAGGCGAGCACAGCCACGGCGCTGAACTGGGGCATGTCCGAATTGAGATTACCAATCCGCGCCAGTGCGGTTGCGGGCGCATGGGTTGCCTGGAGGCGTATGCCAGCGCCACTGCGGTGGTCAAACGGACCCTGGAAGCCCTGGCGGCCAATCCAGGTCAATCGAGCTTGCACCAGCTGTTAAATCGCGACGAGGAGATAACCGCCCGCGCCATCTTCAACGCCGCTGCAGCAGGGGACGCCCTTGCGGGGAAAATCGTCGAAGACACTGCTTATTACCTGGCGATTGCCGCGGTTAACATGATGCACACCATCGATCCCAACATGGTGGTGTTCGCCGGCGGTATGATCGCGGCGGGGCAGCCGTTTTTGGAGCGGATTCGTTGGCACGTCAAGCAAATGGCGTTCCCGATCCCGGCGGCGGCAACCAAGATTTGCTACGCCCAGCTAGGCAATGATGCCGGTTTTATCGGCGCCGCGGGCTGCGGCAGGCTGCTGTGGAAAAATGGCTGATTGGGTCCGGTTGCAACGATTGCAACAGTTGCGCTATCCGCAATCCGAAAAAATTCCAAAGAGACAATTGAACTCTTTGCCCAGAACCTACATACTACAACTTCGGAACAAACGGTATTTCCAGTCCCACTATCATTCTGATGGAGTTGTTCGATGCCTGATGAACTGAATCCGCCCCCTCTTCAAGACCCCGCGGCGGCTGCTGCGCAGCAGCCCCAGTTCCCGACCGACTACAGCCAGCTGTCGACGGTCTACACCAACTTCTGCCGCGTCAGCGTGACGCCGGAAGAACTGGTGCTGGACTTCGGCCTCAACACACAGATGGTGCCGAACCCGACTGAGACCATCAAGCTGTCGCACCGCGTCGTCATGAACTTCTACACGGCCAAGCGGCTCATGAATGCGCTCTTGGGCGTCGTTAGCCAGTTCGAAAACACCTATGGCGTGGTCGAGTTGGATTTCAACCGGCGCGCTCGCAATGTTCAGCGGCCTGGTGGCGGCGGCGGACTGCGCTAATCGATTCATCGCAACGCGGGGCGCTGGATGCGCTCCGCGTGTGCCTTTAGCGCAGACTGTACGGCACTTCAAGTCCGTGCCTTTCCATGAGTGCCGCGTTCGCCAATAGTTCTCGAGGCTGTCCCTGGGCGACCACACGTCCCTGGTCCAGGATCAGTGTGCGCTGACACGTTTCCAAAATCATTTCCAGGTCGTGCGAAGCGACTATGCGACTTCCGGGCAAGGTTGGCAGCAAGCGAATCAATTCGCGGCGGCCGCGTGGGTCAAGGTACATCGATGGCTCGTCTAGCAGCAAAATCTCGGGATGCATTGCCAGCACGCCGGCCAAGGCCACGCGCCGTTTTTCACCCCCCGACAACAGCTGAGGCACGCGTTGCTCCAGGCCTTCCGCGCCCACACGGGCCAACGCCTCGGCCACGCGCTTACGAACTTCCTCCGGCTGGCAACCCAGATTGAGCGGACCGAAAGCGACATCGTCGAGGACCGTGGTGTTGAAAAGCTGATCGTCGCTGTTTTGAAAGATGATGCCGACTTTGGTGGGCAACCGGCGTTTGTCTGTGGCAACCGCGGGATCAAGCCCGGCGACCCGGGCCATGCCGGGTTTCACTGGGAGCACGCCGCTCAGGCACAGGAAAAGTGTTGTTTTGCCGGCGCCGTTGGGACCAACCAAGCCAACGCTTTCGCCTGCTGCCAGCTGAAATGACACGCCATTGAGTGCAGTCGGCCCCCCTGGATAAGCAAAGGTCAGACCGCGAACATCGATGACGGCGTCCGGCGGCACGGCCTTCCCTCAGCGCTGAAGCAAGTCCCAGTACAATAAACCAGTCGCCGTGCCTGCCACCATCAGGAAAAACGCCACGTCCCAAACGCTGGTTTGAAATTGTGTCAGGGCGTGAAAACGGCCGTCAAAGCCGCGGCAGCGCAGGGCCTGGGCCACGCGTTCCGATTGGTCAGAGGCACGCACCAGTAACATACCAGTAACATGGCCGACCGTCCGCAAACTGGCGGGGGTGAACCTTTGCCGATAGCCTCGCACGCGCAGCGCAATGCGGATCCGCGAGAACTCCGCGTGCACGACTGCGAGATAGCGCAAGGTCAATGCCGAGAGTTGAACCACAAGCCCCGGCACGCCAAGAGCGTGCAAAGCTTTGAGATGGACTTGCATCGGCGCCGTCGTGGCCGCCGCCAATAACACCGTCGTCACCGTCAGCGCTTTCAGCAGCAGCACAGCTGCCAGCGTCAAACCTTTTGGTGAAAGCGACAAGAATCCCACGGTCCAGCGTCCTTCATCGCCGTGGTCCAAAAAAGGCAGCAGCGCCAAAAACAGCGCCAACGCAGCTGCCAGAGTTGCAATTCGGTCGAGATACCAGCGCAGCGGCAACCGGGCCAGCGCTGCCAGGACGAACGCCCCAATGAGCGCAGCGGAAGCGGCACCCAACGTTTGCAACATTCCCGCAACCGCCGCTACCGGCACCAAGGCAGCCAGCTTCCAGCGCGGATCTACGCGACTGAGCGGAGCGCCAAGGCGAACCGGAAACGCGACAGCCAAGGTCATGTTGGCGGCTTGCCAGCTTTTGCTGGCAGCTTACGTTGAGCTAGCACCAAACCCCCCGCCGAGTGCGGCGACGGGGGTTTTGGGAAGGTGTGGTAAAACTAATCTAGCGCCGTTGGGTGGCAGGTACGCTGCCGGTGCGGTTCATTTCCGTCCGCAACTCGGCTTCCGCCTCAAGCCAGTCCTGCTTTTCGGTCCCTTGCGGCCTGCCGCGTTTGCACCACTTGTCAAAAGCCCGCGATGCGATTTTCTCGTGCGGGATTTTCACCGACGGGTTTGCCGAGGTGGATGGAGTGGTGGGGGTGGAAACTCGAGACATTGCATGCCCTCCTTGAATCAGGTGCATCACTTGGAATCCAGAACCCAACGGTTGCGCATTGCACCACATTCGCTAGCCGTAGGCAAGCGTTATCTTCGGAAAAATCGGTACAATCGTCAAAGGGGGAAATTTGCGAAATGTGAAAAATATTGAATTCGAGTACGAGCCGGGAGCGTGAACCACGGGCACACCGGACCGTCGCTCACGCTTCCGACTCGTGAAATTAGCGTTTGTTCATTCGATCTAATGACGCCTGCGCCTCGCGGCCCAGCCGGCCATCGGGCATCTGACGCAATTGAGCTTCAAACACGCTTCGCACTTGCGGGCCGCCGATGCGCTCAAGAACCTCAAAAGCACGCAGCGCCCGCAGTTGATCAGTGGGCGGCTTGGCCGCATCGAGCTTGCCCAACAACAGCTGTACACGTTGCTTGACTTCAGGCGACGGCTGCCGCTCCAATGTCTGGCGCAGCAGCGGTTCGGCCAGTTCGCCCAGGAGAGCCAGGTCGCTGGTCGCCTTCTCGCGGATCTTGTAACGTTCGCTATCGAGATCGTCGAGCGCCCTGGCCATGTTCTCGGCGTCCATCGTGGAAAAGGGCCGCAAGCGCTGGTTCAGGAAGTTCACGGCTTTTTCGGGATCGGCCAGAAGACTGCAAATCGCGCGATGCGCCTGGCTGGCATCGGGGCTGCCGAGGTCTGCCCATAATCGTTCGAAGTCTGCCGTGGTTTTGGCCAAGGCAGCATCTGGGCAGTGTGCCATGTTCCACAGCACCACCGTCGTGTCCTGGCTGCCTGATGCTAATGTCTTGCCGTCGGGCGCAAAGGCGACCGCCAGACCGCCGCTGGCGTGCCCGGGAAAACGGCAGCGCTCAGCCTGGGTGGCAATCTCCCAGACGCACAAGGCATTGTCCGGCCCGGTCCCGGCCAGCAGCTTGCCGTCCGGCGAAAAGGCGATTTGATAGACGCGGCCCTTCACGGCCGGCAACTTGCACACCTCGCGGCCGTTGGCCGTTTCCCAAACGTAGTTAATGCCGTCAAAGTCGCCGGCGCTGGCAGCTACCAACCGACCATCGGGCGAGAAAGCCACGGATTTGACGCCGTCGGGCAAGTCAGCCAGGCATCGTTCTTCATTGCCGTTGGCAGTCTTCCAAATGCGCACCGTGCGGTCCACGCCGCCGGAGACCAGGAGTTTGCCGTCGTGCGAAAAAGCCAAGGAATGGATGATCCCCTCGTGGCCTTCGCAGCAGCGCAGTTCGGCGCCGTTTTGGGCATCCCAGAGAATCAAAACGCCCTGGTCGTGGGCCGAAGCCAGCAATTTGCCGTCGGGTGACCAGGCCACGGCGGAAACGCGGTATTCGCCCGCTTCGTCTTTGACCACTTCTTTGCGTTTGAAGGGCGCCTGTTGCGTGCCGCTGACCACGTCCCAAACGCGGAAGTTTTCTTCCTTTTCGCTGCCGGAGACGAGGCGTTGGCTGTCGGGCGAGAAATGCAAGGCATAAACCTTGCCTGCATGTCCGTTGAGTCGGCGCACTTCCTTGCCGGTGACCGCGTCCCAGAGGTGAATGCACTCGTCGTTGTCATGAAAATCGCCGCCACCGGTGGCAATCAGTTTGCCGTTGGGCGCGAAGGCGACGGCGTAGATTTGGCCGTGGTGCCCCTGGGCGGGGCTGCATTCCTTGGCCGAAGCCAAGTCCCAAAGGTGAATCACCTGCGAGTCTGAGCCGGCCAAAGCCAGTGTTTTGCAGTCGGGCGAGAAGGTGATGGCGTTGACCCAGCCACGGTAGCCGCTCATCTTCGCCAACTCATGGCCGGTCTCGACTTGCCATTGGCGGACGCTGCCGTCCATGGTGCCGCAAGCCAACGTCTTGCCGTCAGCCGAGAATTTCAGGGCCATGCCGCCTTGCTGCTGCTCGAAGCGGCGGACCACCTTGCCAGTAGCCACGTCCCAAAGCTGAATCGGTTCGGTCAAATTGCCGGAAGCGAGGTGTTTGCCGTCGGGCGAATAAGCGATGGAAACGATGGCTTGCTCATGGCTGTCTTTGAGTCTGCGAATCTCATTGCCGGTGACGGCGTCCACGATGTGGACCGTCTTGTCTTCGGTTTCGCCATCGACCCAAGCCAACGTGGCCCGGTCGGGGGCCACGGTCAGAGCCGCCGAAGGATGCGCTTTCCACTCGCTCAGCTTGTCGCCACTGGCCGTGTTCCAGCGGATCACCTGGGCGGAGCTAACGGATAGCAGCGTGGCGCCATCCGGGCTAAACGCCAATTGGTAGGCCGCCTGGTCGTGGCCGGCAAGTCGTTTGGTCTCCTTGGCGGTTTGGACATCAAAGAAACGAATAGCGATGTTCCCACCCTTGAAATGATCGCCGCAAGACGCGACCAGGGTCGCGCCGTCGGGCGACCAGGCGACCGCATAAAAATCGACTTCCTTTTCCTGGAACACATGCACCTGGCGGCCGGTCGCGCTCTCCCAGATGCGGAGCGTGCGATCGCGGCTGGTGGAAGCCAAAAGCTTGCCGTCCGGCGAGTAAGCGACATGGCTGACGCCGTCGTTATGGCGCAAACGCGTGGTGCCCAGGCGAGCGAGCGCTCCCTCGGGCAGTGGATCGCCGTGGCAATCGTTGCGCTGTGGCGGCAAGTTTTCAACTTGCCGTTGGCCCGCAAGCGGAGGACTTGGCGCAACCTGGGGAGGCGCCGCGGGCAGCCGCAGGGCGCCAAGGCAAAGACCGATGCAAACGACGCCGCTAATGCGGAAGGAAAAGGGAGTCATGGCAAAGCCCTTCCGTTGGTAGGGAGCGGAGCGCTGAGCGAGCGCCGGCGAGGCAGCGGGGCGTGGCGGCGAGTAGTCAGCGTCCGAAGTCGCGCCCAGCGGTTCCGTCGCGCTGAACGCGCCTGCCCTGAAGGGGCAGGATTTGGCGGGGCAAAGAGTACCCGAGGATGGCGGGATGATGCAAGGCGGAGTTAGGCGGAGGGAGAATGGGGGAGCTGTTAAAAATGGGGCTCAATGGTGAGGAGAACCCGGGGACAAATAATTCGTTTCATTGCTTAGGGGGGTACGCATAAATGCCACAAATACCTCGATCTGCCCTGTCCACTTTCCATTGGACTTTTTGCGCAACCTGTGATCAAAAAAATGCGTTGCGCCAGCAAATCACATTTAATCCCCCAGTTGCCGTTCGGCTGGATTCGTTGCATGCCGTGAGACATGAATCGCCACGCAGCAGCACGTGCTGCTATACGCTAACGGCTCGAAATCGAGGGCGTGCCGAAACGCCTGGCGCAATAACCAGGAAGTGGTGCAAAGGGAACGCAACTCGTTCGTCGGCTGGGTGGCGGGCGTGCCACCCGCTGTCTATTTATGTTGCAACTCTCACGAACCCGAATGTAATGTGAATCAAGAGCAGGTGTTTTGGCTCGGCATTCGATGAGGTCCAATAACATGAAAACTCCTCGGCACGTTGCAGCCCTCTTCACTCTGGCCGTCTTGACTTTGACGAGCCAAATAGGCCTGGCCCTGCCTGACACGCAGGCGCCGCAACCAAACCTTCCGCCCAAGGAAGTAAAGGATTTGCTTCCCTACAAACGTTTTGCCCCGCTCAAGGGCCATGCCGTTGGTGTTCTAATCCTCAATGGCAACGAGTTCAGCCAAACGGAGGGTCGCACAGGGCTTTCCTCTCATTTCTGCACCAACATGTCGAGCTATGATTGGATTTACTTACCGCACGTGCCAGGCAAGCCGGGCAACAAACTGAAGCTGCCAGTCGGCGAAAAAGGGGATAAGCAGGAATTCGCCGTCATTTTTGGCGACAGTCGTGACGCGATTAAAGCCCTTGGCGTCTCTGCCGACTACACCCTGGCCGAAGTCGAAGTAAACGGCGGCCAGGGCCGTCCGGCGACCCAGGAAGGCTTCGTGGTCACGGGCATCCGCGTCTTGGAGGGAACCAGGGACTATCCTCTCAAAACCGCCGACGTGATCAAGGAAGCGCGGGACAGGCTTACGAGAGACCTCAAAACGCGAGAAAGGGCCGTCGAAGAAGCGCTTGGCAAGATAGCCAAAAGAGTTCTGAAAAAGGACCAACGGCCAACGGGGCCGCGCGAAAACAAGGAGGTCATGTACGTCACCTGGATACCGGAAACCCAGCGTCAGCTTGTGTGCTTCCGCATGGAAATCGCCGACGGCAGCTACAGCAAAGTGAAAACGATGTGGACAGGTCCGAAAGCACAGCAAAAGGTAGTTACCGTTTCGGCTGGACCCCGGTTTGGATTGGCATATACGGTGAAGTACGGGGCGGACAAGACCGGGCAAATAGTTAATACCGAAGTGTCGCCGTTCGTGGAATTTGACAGTTGGACAGGACCGCGGCCGGAGCAGCAGGTGCAGGGGGACAAAAAAGGATGAGGTTGCTCAAAGCCAGAGATTGCGGGAGTATCGCTCACCTGCCCACGCAAAGTCGTGGACCTGGCAAACGGTTTTGTCGGAGCATGCTCACGCTTTTCCCAGCATGACGCGAGCCGCATTCCACCCAGCCGCGCCCATGACGCCGCCGCCGGGATGGGCGGCCGAGCCGCAGATGAAGAGTTTTTTGATGGGCGTTCGGTAATCGGCAAAGCCCGGCACCGGGCGGAACATGAATAGCTGGTGCAACAGCATCGAACCCTGAAAGATGTTGCCGCCGGTCAGCCCAAAGGTCCGCTCCAAATCGAGCGGGCTGACAATCTGGCGGGCGATCACCGATTGCTTGAAATTTGGGGCATATTCATTGAGCAAATCGAAGCAGCGGTCGGCGAATTTGTCTTTCTCGGTGTCCCAGGTGCCTTCCTTGAGTTTGTAGGGGGCGTACTGGATGAACATCGACATCAGGTGTTTGCCGGGCGGGGCCACAGTTGGATCGACGACCGACGGGATGGTGCATTCGAGGATCGGCCGCTGCGAGGGCCGGCCGTACTTGGCGTCGTCGTAAGCGCGCTCGATGGTGTCGAGGTCCGGGCAGATGTGGATGGTGCCGCGGTGCTGCGGGCCGGGCTGTTTGCCGGGGCAGGCTTTGAAATCGGGCAGTTCGCTGAGG